>OODL01002126.1_pt1 | contig 13567 bp, 10 predicted proteins | sample 1671181 | NCBI WGS metagenome assembly OODL01 (sample SAMN06348130, study PRJEB24527) | human gut metagenome | biome: human gut; feature: ankylosing spondylitis patient; material: feces | host: Homo sapiens | place: China | collected 2015-10 | reverse complement strand
CAGGGATGGATGATTTTAAGAGACAATGCTTGATAAAGAAAATTGATGACGGGGAGTCCATGAGGATGAAACAAATACAAGACTGGTGTCATTGCCATCAGATTCCATTTAAGACCAAATTTACTTATAGAAAAGATTTTTCTTTCAGGGTTAATTTATGGAATTTGTATTCATATTGTAGGTTTAAGATTGAGCGACAGTAAACTGGATTATGTAGCATAAGAGTGTATAGCGTGTCTGTAGTCTGATTTTTGCCATAAATAAGTACAGGATACACAGAGAATAGAAAAGAATGTGTATTCAGTTAAATAAGAAATAGATAGCTGGTATGAGAGAACAAGGAGTCTTTCATACCAGTTTTTTTGTGGGAAAAGGGATAGGTTGCACAGGATCTGCCAGGAGATTTCAGTAGGTTTGATGAATAGCTTTCTTCCAGAAGTGTGGTATAGTCTTGTGCTTGGAACAGGGAAACGACACAGAAAGGAGAAAACGATATGTCAGTACAGCCAGATATCATCTGGAACGAGCAATGTCTGGGGATACGGATAGGAGAACAGGTATGCACCTATCTGAAAAAGCATGATGCGGAATACCAGAGACTGCAAAAGAAAATACTGGAACTTACAGAGAAGTATCCAGTGATAGAAACATTTATGGAAGCGGCTCAGTCAATCAGTCTGACAGCAGACGAACATCAGGCACTGCACCAATATTTCCAACTGGAGAACGGAAAGGAAATGATAGAAGAAGAATATCATTTCTATATGGGACAGGCACAGATGATTTCGTATGGTGCCATGCTTGGAAAAATCAAAAAAGCAGTGTCAGGAAAGGACGAAAGTGATACAAAGAAATTACTGGAACTGCTAATGGATACCTGGATTGATGAGGTAGAAAATGAACTGAAAGAAAATGCAGTGTACCAGAAAATGCTCGAAAAAATATCAAAATATGAAGATCAGGTTCAGGCAATGGGACTTGAAAAAGAAAAACGAAAAATGATAGATGCATACGTTACGAAAGTAAATGAGAGATGGATTCTATATGCGGAATCCTTGTATCAGGCTGGTATGCAGAAAATCCTGGAATTACTGAATCTGTAAAAGAGACGGATAAAATGGGGAAGCACGAAAGACACTTCCCCATTTGTCACTTCTATTCATCTTTGCCATCAATGAGAAATATGTATGAAACCTGAAAGATTTCAGCAATGGCTTTTAATTCAAGATCAGTGACATAACGCTTGTTTGTTTCGATTCTGGTGATTACATTTTTATCCATATCGTAACCAGCTAACTGGAGTTTATAGGCAAGATCACGCTGAGACATATTGTGGGTCTTGCGAAGTTCAATCAATCGCTGGCTAATCAGATTCTTCTCACCAGACTGTGTCCTTGGCTTTGGCATCTTAAATCTCTTCCTCTCTGGTAAAAAGATGGTTTGTCTCACTTTTTGCACCATCTGTATTGATTTTAACGATTGGACAAGGTAGAATCGGTTGTAAAAGTGAGACAAGGACAGAAGAGAAGGGAGAAATATATGGAGCAGGCAAAAATAGAACAGCTTGCATTTTTATATTTATGCAGCGAGCATGATAAAAGGCTATTACTTAAGAAAGAAAAAATGCAGTTAGCTGATTTCGACAGGTTGACTTATCTGATTTATCATCTTGGTTTTAAGGAATATCATATAAAAGTCTGGATGGAATTTACAGGAGATTTCAAAAAAGAATGGGAATGTTTGAATGCACTCCGGGAAACAGGTGGGAGTGTTGGAAATATAGGCAGTACAAAATCAGAAATCAGACTTCATGAAATATGGATTCAAGATTTTTGCAAAAATGTGTCAACAGAAGTCCGAAGATGGATTCAAGATCTAGATTATAAATAAAAAATATACAGTAGAGCATTTTTATGGTATTATTGTCAATAGAAATGAGTTTGTAAAGTAGATTAACAAGTGAAATTGAAAAGGATTACTCCCAGTAGATTTAATAGTTAATTTAGCAACGGTTCTAGTAGATATTGTGCCTGCGTTCCTTAGAAAATTTATATATAAGTTCAGAGGACGCAGTATTTAAAAAATCAGGAGTGGAATAATGAATCTTTTATCGAAACTTAGTTCTAGTACAAAAGCCAAAACAATAGAGCCTAGAGAAATTTTTATGACATTACCTTCAAAAGCACCAGGTTATGGATATCCTAGAGATGTTCAAAGCGAAGTATGGAAAAAGTGGTTTGATATAAGAAATGAGAAAAATGTAATTTTAAAAATGAATACTGGTAGCGGTAAAACAGTAGTTGGGTTGATTATGCTTCAGAGCTGCTTAAATGAAGAAAAAGGACCAGCTATATATGTTGTGCCTGATAATTATTTGGTTAAGCAGGTTATTGATGAGGCTAAGAGATTGGGAATTTCTGCAACGGAAGATAAAGATGATTATAGCTATTCAAATTCAAAAGCAATTCTTGTTACTTCTATTCAGACTATTGTAAATGGTTATAGTTATTTCGGGATGAGAGAAGGTGGCAATTACCCTATAGGAAGTATTATTATTGATGATGTACATGCGTGTATGGATAAAATCATTAGTCAGTTTATGATAAAAATTGATGCTGAATCAGATGCCTATAAGGAATTAATTGCTATATTTAGTTCTTCGTTAAAAGACTACAATCCAAAAAACTATATTGACATTGTTGAAATGAAAGATTGTCGAAAAAAAATGCTTGTGCCTTATTGGGAATGGCAGAGACAGCAAGATAACATTTATAGAATATTAACGAAATATGATAATAGTAAGAATTCTGCAATATATTTTGGGTTGCCGTTGATAGAGCGAAGCTTGGAAACATGTGATTGTATAATTACTGCTTCTGCAATTGAAATATCACCTAAAGGAATTGATTTAGATAAGATATCGAGTCTTGAAGAAGCAAGTAGACGCATATATATGAGTGCAACATTAGCTGATGACAGTGTGTTTGTTTCTGCGTTAGGATTAAATACAGAAGATATGAAGAACATTATTACGCCAGAGAATGCTAATGATATTGGCGATAGACTCATTATTTTTCCAAAGTACGTAAATAGTGATATATCAGAAATTGAGATAAAGGAAAAAATTGAGGAAATAGCTAAAAAGTATAATGTTGTAATACTTGTCCCTTCTTTTTCCAGAGCAAAATTTTGGGATGAACGTGGAATACGAACAGCGACAAAAGATAACATAGATAAAATAGTTGCAGCATTAAAAAGCGGTAAACATGTAGGAAAAATAATTTTTGTTAATAGATATGACGGAATTGATTTGCCGGGTGATGCTTGTAGAATGTTGGTTATTGACGGGCTTCCTCCTTTAAATAGCATTAAGGATAGATATATTCAAAGTGTAGCTCCTCAGAGCACTGTTTTATTAAGGGAACAAGTCCAAAGAATTGAGCAAGGCATGGGGCGTGGAATTCGTTCTAATGACGATGAGTGTTGTATTGTTCTTATGGGTGATGAGCTTACAGATGTGTTATCACGAAATAGAGGAATAGATTATTTTAGTGTAGCGACAAGATGCCAATATGATCTTTCAAAACAATTATGGGATTTATTGGTTAGTGAAACTGGTTCAAAGCCAACAATTGATCAAATATTTGAACTTGCAAATTATTCATTAGAGAAAAATGCAGAATGGGTTGCAACCTGTAAGGAAAATTTGGCTGCTGTCAAATACTCAAATGAGGCAAAGGTAGATGAAAAAATAGTTGCTCAGAGAAAAGCTTTTGAAAATGCTATAAATATGCAGTGGTCTGATGCTGCAAATACTATTAAGAGTGTTAAAGATAAAGAGAAAGACAAAAAAACTAAGGGATATTTATACCAGATTCAGGCTGAATATACCAATAAAATAGATCCGGCACTTTCTCAAGAAGTGCTAAAAGCGGGCAAAAAATTAAATGCAGCTATTCTGTCGCCTATTGCGGGAATACAATATCAAAGAACAATTAATACAATTCCGCAGGCACAAGCCATCAGTACAAATCTAGATGCTGAAAAACTTGGGTTAAATGAACTGTTAGTATATGTAGATGGAATTTTGGCAAATTTATGTATGGGAAGCGAATACGAAAAGTTTGAGGAGGCATTAAGTCAAATAGGAACAATTCTTGGCTTTGTATGTTCAAGACCTGATAAAGAAACAGGAGGATACGGACCTGATAATTTGTGGGCAATTGACACTGGCAAATATTTGGTTATTGAATGTAAAACAGAGGCCACTACTCAAACAATAAAGAAAGATTATTGTAATCAATTATCGGGATCAGTTAATTGGTTTAAGGAGAATTATGTATACCCAAATGAATGTGTACCAATAATGATTCATCCATCTAAAGTTGTTGATGAGGTTGCATCTCCTGATGAAAATATGAGAGTGATGACCGAGAAAGAACTAACATGTTTTAGAAAAAATCTTCGAGATTTCTATAGTACTCTTTGCCAGAACGGAAATCTTAGTGATGTAAATAAAATTAATGAATTGCTGCGTATATATAAACTTAGAAAAGATGATATTGTCAATAGGTATACAGTTAAGTTTGAACGGAAGGATTAAAAGGACAAATTATAAAAATAAACAGCAATGGAATTAGTGCAAAGTTATATTATTTTACAGCACTGATTGACAAATAAAAAATGATGGAATACAGCTATGCGTGTTTATTTGCAAATATACATAGCAGTATTTTTTATTACGGGCAGGGCTCTTCGGGGTTCTGCCCTTTTTCTCTTTTTCCAGACCAAAAGACCACCTGCTGGAAAAGAACAAGAAAAACCAGAAAGGATGTGGTGACTTATCATTATAGGAATTGACCATGGATATTATGCCATAAAAACTCCCCATGTATGTTTCCCGACCGGACTGACAGGATACGATTACGAGCCGTATACCATGCAGAATGTCCTGCAGTACAATGGGAAATTTTATGTGTGTGGAACCGGGCGGCAGACGCTGGTGAGAAGTAAGACTTCCAATGACAATTATTATCTTTTGACAATGGCAGCCATTGCCCAGGAAATCCGCTATCGCCGGGGAGAGCGGAAAACAGATGTAGTTCTGGCAGCCGGCCTTCCACTGGCAAGTTTTGGCAGGGAGAAAAAAGGCTTCCGGGAATATCTGTTTCGGAAAGAGCAGCCTCTGCGTTTCCGGTACGAGGATGAGAGCTATGAGATCCGGATTCAGGATGTAAAACTGTTCCCACAGGGGTACTCTGCCCTAGCTCTTCACCCGGAATGTGTTCGGGACGAGCCTTCTGTTCTTCTCGCAGATATCGGTGGCTGGACCGTAGACCTGATGCGGCTGGACAACAGTGTTCCAAATGCCGCTACCTGCCGCAGCCTCGAACTTGGTGTGATCCGGTGTGTGGATGAGATCACCGAGCAGGTACGCAGAAATACCGGACTGTCTGTAACGGACATTCAGATCGAACGTGTTCTGAACGGCCAGAGCTGCAGCATGGACCCGGCCGCAAAAGAAATTATTGTCCGGCAGGGAAGGCTCTACACGGAGAAAATACTGTCTGCAATTATGGAAGCCGGGTTCGATCTGAAAGCAATTCCGTCCGTGATCATGGGCGGCGGAGCCAGCATTCTGAAACGGCACGTGACACCGCAGGACGGGCTGTGTCGGCAGATTTACCTGACGGACGTACACGCCAACGCTTCCGGCTATGAGCGGATTGTGGGGCAGATGTGCGCGAAGTAAAGAGACCCGTTTTCTCGTTCCGCCTGAACCTTGATAACCCAGATCACCAAAAGGCATGGGAGATCCTGCAAAGTGTTCCGGATGGACAGAAGAGCAGCTATCTGGTTCAGGTGATCTTAAAAGATCAGGAAAATAACCAGCTGGAGAAAAGCATCCGGCAGGCAATCCGGGAAGAACTGGCAGGTGTTTCCATTTCTGGCTCCGGGGAGAGTGTTTCAAAAAAGGAAGAAATCCCGTCCCAGATGCTGGATTTTCTCTCCGGGCTTGAGGATGCATTCTGAAAAAGTCAAGTCTTTCCTGGTGATAAAATAGCCAAATTTCAAGCAGTCAAATTAGTATAAATCACGGATTTTTGAAAGGGGTGATGCCTATTGAATGTTATTGGATCTGCATCCTTTGGGAGCTTTTGAGAGCCTCATATTCGTTGGGTATTGTGAATAGCTTTCTGTCACGTTTTAGGGTATGTTGTATGTAGAAAAAAGAAAGGAGAACGAACACAATGGAGATGAAAAACATATGCGGAAAAATCCCGGTAGAGCTGCATGAAAAGCTAAAACTGGAAGTCGAAGAGTTAGGAATCAGCATACCAAAATACCTTGAAATGGTAATCGAAGAACACATGACAAGAAAAGGAGAAAAGACGAACATGGCAGATTTAAGAACAGTAGCAGTACAGGTAACCGAGGATTTATTTTCCAGACTGAAAGCAGTCCTCGCCAAGAATGGCATGAAACAGAAAGACTTCTTAATCGGGCTTATCGAAGATGCAATCGAAAAAGAAGAAGCCAAATGGAAAGCAGAGTCAGAGGAAGCCGAAGAAACAGAAGGAGAAACAACAGAATCAGAAATGGAAGATCCTGAGACTGCAGAATCAGAACCGGATGAAGAGTCAGCAGAACCTGAAGCAGAAGAGCCTGAGACAGAAGTACCGGAAGCTGAAACAGACGGAGAAATGACAGAACCGGACGAAGCTGAAGCAGATGAAGAGCCGACAGAGCCAGAAAACGAAGAGCCAGCGGAAGCAGAGCCAACAGAACTGGAAACCGAAGAAGCAGAAGAATCTGAGCCAGAGGAAGCGGAATCAGAAGAATAGACATCACAAAACAGAAACCAAGAGACGGAAACGGTGCAGAGAAATCTGCACTGTTTTTTTCGCAGCGAAGGGAGGCTGATAGCCGGAACAATTCGATTTTTTGACCTGTTCAGTGGAATCGGAGGATTCCGAGAAGGGCTGCACAGGGCAGGGGGCTTCACCTGTGTCGGACACTGTGAAGCAGATGCATATGCAGATCACAACTACCGGGTGCTGTTTGATACGGAAGGAGAGTGGTTCTGCAATGACGCAAGAAATATTGAAACAGAACGAATGCCGGACTTTGATCTTTTATGTGCGGGATTTCCTTGCCAGGCATTCTCAATTGCTGGACGAAGGGAAGGATTTGCCGATGCAAGAGGAACCCTTTTCTTTGAAGTTGCCAGACTGGTTGCAGACAAACGACCTGCGTATTTTCTCCTTGAAAACGTACCCGGTCTGCTTTCGCATGACAAAGGGCGGACGTTTCACACCATCCTCAGTACGCTATCTGAACTGGGGTATCATGTCGAATGGAAAGTGCTTAACAGCAAGGATTTCGGAGTCCCCCAGTCAAGGAAGCGGGTGTATATTGTCGGATATCTTGATGGAAGATGTGCCGGAAAAATATTACCTTTCCCAAAAGCAAATGGAACAGCTCTTATACAAGTCCATGCTGGCAAACAGGGAGAAAGAGTCTACGCAGAAGAAGGACTGAGCTGCACGCTGACCAGCGGGGCTGGTGGTATGGGCGGCAAGACCGGATTATACGAAGTCGGTATCCCAATCAAGGAAAACACCCGAAAAGGATACAAGATGGCTTATGAGGGTGACAGCATTGATCTCGGATATCCGGGCATCAACAGCCGCAGGGGAAGAGTCGGGCATGAGATCGCCCATACCCTGACGACCGGAAACCAGCAGGGAACACTGCATTTTGTAGATATCTCCCCTCCGCCGCTGGTGACAGACGTTGCAAGATGTCTGAATACCAGACAGGATTCCAGCATCCATAACCACAGGGGCGAAAGTTCCGGGGTGCTGGTGGAAGAACCGCCAAGGGCAGTGCTGACACCGGCCAGGGAAAAAGTCCGCCAGAATGGAAGAAGGATGAAAGAACCGGAAGAGCCAATGTTCACCATTACGGCAACTGACCGTCATGGAGTGATTTACCACGGCAGAATCCGCAGGCTGACGCCAAGGGAGTGTCTGCGGCTGCAGGGATACCGGGATGGTCAGATTTCCAAGATGGAAAAAGAAACATCGGATAACCAGCTTTACAAGCAGGCCGGTAATGGTGTCACTGTCAATGTCATTGAAGCAATAGGCAGAAATTTGAAAGCAGTAGATGAAGAGATCCAAAGCGGCTCACCTGTTCCAGAAGCGAAGGGTGGGTGAAGCAGATCGACCTAAAAGACCAGTATTTTGGTACAGAGATTGAGATGACAGGTATCAGCCGCTATGATGCGGCTGTTGCGATTGGAAGAATGTTCGGAACAGAGCCATATCATATCCGTTCTTACGATTCCTGGTGTGTAAAAGATTCAGATGGAAAAACGTGGAAATTTTCAAGGGACAGCAGTATCGACTGTGAAAGGCTGGCAAATGGTACTGTAATAGATGCCGATGGAGATTATTCGACAGAAATGGTATCCCCGAAATTGGAATATTCGGAAATGGGGAAACTCCAGGAAGTGGTGCGGTGTGTCAAAAACGCAGGTGCTTTTGTCAATTCATCCTGTGGCATGCATGTCCATGTGGACGCATCCAATCATACACCAAGGAGTCTGAAAAATGCACTGACGATCATGTACTGCAAAGAGGATATTCTGTTCAAAGCCTTAAATGTACAGACGAGAAGGGAAGATGAGTATTGTCAGAAAGTCCGTCCTATGGTAGTGGAGAAGATCCGCCGGATGCCAAACAGCACCATCACGATGGAAAAATTCAAAAGGGCATGGTATGAGGGAAATGACGGAAGCTCCGAGCATTACAACTGGACAAGGTATTATGCCTTAAACCTACATGCTGTTTTTTCCAAGGGAACACTGGAATGGCGTTGTTTTGAAAGCACCCTCCATGCAGGAAAAGTCCGGTCAAACATTACGCTGGCACTTGCCATATCCGCACAGGCGGTCAACCAGTCCTGTACCCATGCCAAAAAGACGGAGATCGGGGATAACCCGGCATTTACATTCCGTACCTTTTTGCTCCGCCTCGGACTAATCGGGGACGAATACAAAAATGTGCGGAAGCATCTGCTTGCTAACCTGGACGGCGATAAAGCATGGCGGTATGACAAAAGCACCTATGCCTGTCTGCAGAAGCCAGGACGGACAGCGGACGCAAGATAACAGAATAACGAGAACAGACAGGCCGGGTGGGAACATCCGGCTGTTCTTATGAGAAATGAAGAAAAATAAGAAAGAGGTAGAAAACATGAAGAGCAAATATCGATTCAGGCGGATCCTTTCAGGGGTGATGGCGGCAGTCACCATCTTATCCACGGTCATTTCACCGTTGACCGTTTATGCTTCGGAAGAGCCGAAAACGGCAGAACCGCCAGCTTATGAATCCGTAAAGGATCTGCTGGATGAAGAGGAAGTGGTAAAAGCCAACGATCTGGAGCTGGAAGTCGGACAGGAGTTTGATGTTTCCAGTGACCGCACGAATCTGGAAATCAAGGACGAAAGCAAAGTCAAAGTGACATTCCAGAAAGCAGAGAGCGACGCCGGGGAGAGTTTCAGCACCAGCCATGCAGACACTTACCATGCCGTTTATTATGTGGAGCCAGTCAACCAGAACCACCCGGTTTATCAGATTGGGAGAAACCTGATCGTAAAAGAGCCTGTGGCAGCGTCTCAGAGTGAACCACAGACAGAACAGGCAGTTACAGAAGAGGATACAGGTTCTGATGATGAGGAAGCTGCCTCGCAGGAAGAAACTGAGACAGAGCCTGTAGAGACAGAAATTGTTGAGCCGGAGACAGCTGAATCTGAAACAGAAGAACCGGAAGAAACAGAACCCGAATTTCAGGACGGACTTTCCGAATCCGAGTTTGATGCTGCATTAGAGGAATCCGAAACGGAAAATACAACCGATGAAGAATCCGGGCTGACACTCAGCGATGTTCTGGAGCAGGCAGGGGAACAGGATATTGACCTGATGGCAATGGAAGATGGGGAAACCGTTTCATTCACTGCAGTCAATACCAGTACAAGAGCAACACAGGACGTAGATGTGACAAGAGGGGCTGCATACTATTATGCAGACTACGGTCTGGGTTCCTACGTAACTTATAAATATACCGTAAAATTTGGAAACGTGTCTGCAACTGCCTACTGTGTGCAGCCGTCCAAGGCAGGACCTGGGGATGGTGTCTATAAGATCACCAAACTGGGTGACAGCAAAGCACTGGCAAAAGTATGCTACTACGGCACAAAAGCATCCGGCGAAAATGGATTTTTCTCAGAGAAACATCCTGATTTTTCCGCTGGAAAACAGTTTATCATTGTCCATCTGGCTGCGTCTTATGCCAATAACAGTAGTGACGCTTTTTCCGGTACGAATGCAACCGGACAGGCTCTGGCAATGGAACTCTACAATTATTGCATGAGCCAGCCGGAGATACCGGAAGTGGACATGAGTTTCTCCAATGCAAATGTTACCGCATATATCATCGGCAACAGCCAGAGAACAGAAGAGATCACCTTCAAGGCATCCGAACTGCAGACCATCACCATGAAGCTGCCGTCCGGTGTCAGACTGCATAATGTGACAACCGGAAAGACCAGCAGTGTAGGTGCATCCGTGGAAATCTGCGGCGGTACCAAATTTTATTTATCCGCACCGCTGACACAGGCTGTGGATGTCAAAGGGGAATGGTCTGTCACCATGAAGGGAAGCATCATCAAAGATTATTCCGCTTATAAGATCACAACCGGAAGCGAGACACAGGACCTTGCCCTGGTATTTGGCGAGGGTGTGACCGATGAGAAATATGTAGATTTTAAAGTATCATGGGTAAAACAGGCAACTCTGGAGATCGTAAAGAAAGACCGTAAGAGCAACAAAGCCATCGCAGGTGCAGTTTATGGCGTTTACAGTGACAAGGATGGAAAGAACCTGATCACAAAGATGCCGGCCACAGATGCCAACGGAGCTTCCAGCGTTACGATCACAAAAACACAGGATACCGTATACCTGAAAGAGATCTCCGTACCAAACGGATACCTGCTGGACACTAAGGCTTACGATGTGAACCTGGTCATCGGCGGCACTGTAAAACAGACCGTTACTGATGCTGAACAGATGGCAAGCCTGACTGTTTATAAATTAGGGGAAGTTCTGACTGGGGCAAAGGTAACTGATGATGGTGTTTCCTTTGTTTATACCGAGCAGAAACAGAAAGGTGCGGTTTATAACGTTTATGCCGCGTCGGACATTGTATCCGCAGACGGAACAGTAGTCTACAAAAAAGACGCATTAGTCAAAGCCGGACTTACCACCGGAGATGACGGAAGTGCCACACTGGATAATCTATATCTGGGGGAATATGTAGTAAAAGAAATGCAGGCACCACAAAATCTGGTATGCACAGGCGAAAGCCAGGAGATCACCCTTTCCTATGCTGGAAGCAACGTAGAAAAGGTCATGGGAAGCGTGACATTCAAAAATGACCGCCAGAAAGCAAGCGTAAGTGTATACAAGCAGGATAAGGAAACCAGGAAATACCTTCCGGGCGGCACTTATGGTCTGTATGCCGGAAATGACATCAAAGCAGCGGACGGAACCATTGTGGTCAAGAAAGATACTCTCATTGAGAAAGCAGTGACCGGAACAGACGGAAAAGCCGTATATCAGGCAGACCTGCCAATCGCCAACAGCTACTACATGAAAGAGCTGGGTGCACCAGCTGGATATGTGAGAAACGGCGAGGATGTGTACTCCTTTACCTTCCAGTACACAACAGACAAAGAGGCAACGGTTTCTTTCAACCATACGTTCCAGAATGAGCGGATCAATGCGAAGATCAAACTGGTAAAAGAGGATTCCGAAACCGGAAAGACCGCACAGGGAGATGCAACCCTTGAGGGTGCTGTTTACGGATTGTATGCCCGTGAAGATATCGTACATCCAGATGGACAGACAGGTGTTCTTTACCCGGCAGGAACACAGATTGCAACCCTGACTACGGATACAGAGGGAAATGCAGAAGTCGCAGACCTCTATCTCGGAAAGTATTACGTTAAAGAACTGACTCCGCCTGTCGGATATCTGGCAGACACGGAAGAACATGATCTGGAGTGTAATGACGAGGGAGATCTGGTTCAGACGGTAGAACGTACCGTAACTTCTCTGGAAGATGTGATCAAACAGCCGTTCCAGGTCATCAAAGCAGCCAACAACGGAAAGACCGATGCTGATCTGTTAAAAGGTGTTGGATTCAGTGCATATCTGGAGAGCAGCCTGAAGAAAAATAAGGACGGTTCCTATGACTTTGCATCTGCTACTCCGGTCGTGCTGACCGCAGACGGACAGACAGAAATGTTCACGGATGAGCGTGGATATGCATGCTCCATTCCGCTTGCATACGGAACCTACATTGTAAGGGAGACCACCACACCGCACAACTTCAAACTAGTCGATGACTTTAAGGTTGTGATCTCGGAAAACAATCCGGATCAGCCGCAGGTATGGCGTGTGCTTCTGGACGAAGAGTTTGAAGCAAAATTAAAGATCATCAAAAAAGACGATGAGACAAAGAAATCTGTCCTGGTTCCGAATACCGAGTTCAAGGTATACGATTTGGACAACAAAAAGTATGTGGAACAGGTAACAACTTACCCAGTGACAACTACTCACAAGTCCTATTTTACGGACAGCCAGGGATATCTGATCATGCCGAAGAATCTGAAGATCGGACATTACCGGATTGAGGAAGTCAACGCACCGGAAGGGTACACAATCAATAAGAACTATGTAGAGATTGCGGTGGATGCAAATACAGCATACCAGATGGATTCTGAGAGCGGAGATGCCATTATTACGGTAGACTATGAGAACCATCCGGTAAAAGGAAAGCTGACGATCTATAAAAAAGGTGAGATGCTGACCGGATTTAAAAAGGATTTTGTTTATGAAGAAAGATACCTGAAGGGTGCATCATTTCATGTCTATGCAGCTGAAAATATCTATACACCGGATTATCAGAAAGATGAAAACGGGAACAGACAGCTGATCTATGCAAAAGATGCACTGGTAACAACGGTAACGACCGGGGAAGACGGAAAAGCAGTTGCTGATAACCTGCCGCTTGGTTCTTACTATGTGGTAGAAAAGACTGCACCGGAAGGATTCGTCCTGAACCATGACAGATCGGATGCCGCATTTGTCTATGCGGATCAGGATACACCTGTGATCGAACAGGAAGTGATGGTTGGCGATGACCGCCAGAAAGTTGCAATCCAGGTAGAAAAACAGGATGCAGAAAATGGTGCAACCGTAGCAGGAGCTGTCTTTGGTATAACAGGGTCGAAAGAACCAGTGTTAAGTATCTTCTCAACGTGCTCACTATCAGTAACAGGTGCAGATTCAACCTCAACAGTTTCCTCAGGCTCAGCTGTTTCCTCTGCCTGCTCCTCTACAGCTTCCTGAGTTTCCTCGACTGTTTCTTCTTCCTCATACTCCTCTGCTGTATCCTCGGCAGGCTCGGACGCAGGAATTTCCATAATAAGTCTTAT
>OODL01002093.1_pt1 | contig 13795 bp, 17 predicted proteins | sample 1671181 | NCBI WGS metagenome assembly OODL01 (sample SAMN06348130, study PRJEB24527) | human gut metagenome | biome: human gut; feature: ankylosing spondylitis patient; material: feces | host: Homo sapiens | place: China | collected 2015-10 | reverse complement strand
TTAGCTCTCATTTGAGCTTCTGCTGTACTTCTCTGGTTTCTGGCTTTATTATACATGCGGGTGCATCGTTTGTCCATTCGCAGACTATACAAAGAAATAGACAAACTTTTGTTGAAATCTTGAAAACAACTGGCAAATACAGCAAAAATGGTCCGCAGACCGGCGTTTCTGCGCGCTCTGCCCAACCTTGGCCCCCTCTTGTGGAAAACCTCTGCTGCAGCTGCTGGCGGCCGGGCCGATCGCATGCGGGGCGTTCCGCATGTGCCCGGTGATGAGCCTGGTGGCAACGCTGCTGTTCAAGGAGCCGAGCTTCGGCACCTGGGTGCACACCTGGGGCTGCAACATGCCCATGGCCCTGTGCTGGCAGATGCTGTACTGCGGCCCGCTGAGCCGTGCCATTTTCCGGCTGCTGTTCCGCCGCGGTGAAAAGAAGGCGGCCTGATCCCGCAGGAAACCGGACAATTTCCTTTATAAATAGGTATCGACAAAGTTCTGTCAAACTTGGCGGACACATGACAGGCGTGAAATCCATACGATTTTTATATACCGGTTATATAAAAACTCTACAGCGGGTGTATTTTACGCCTGCCACCCCCCTGAAAAGCGTAGAAACAGGCAAGAAAACTGTGGAAATAGTGCAACATATTCCGCATAAACAAAGCAGATTGCACAACTTCTGCCGCCCGCTGGTGAAGTGCGATATAACAAAAGGTAGAATGTTGAAGAAGGGGCTTGTCAATTTTCGTCAATCGTACTATCATACTGAACGGAAAAAGACGAACGAACCGGAAAAAAGGAGGGCGCGCAGGGCTTCGAACACCAGCGCCTTCCTTGCTTTTTTCACGTTCTTTGGCCTTTTCTTCATGCGATAAGAAGGTGTGGAGCCGGTGTGCGGTGCAGCCCTTTTGCGGGGCAGAATATCGCCGGAACCGACCCTCAGACCCGGACCCCATTCTTCAGGAAGGAGGAAAAATAAATGAACAAGTTGACCCAAGCCCTGATGGAAGAGCTCACCGTCGAGTACGTCAAGGTCGGCCCGCTGCAGATCCCGGAATCCGTGGTCATCAGCTGGGTGATCATGGTGCTGGTCGTGCTGGGTTCCATCCTGCTCACCCGTAACCTGAAGGTAGACCACATCAGCAAGCGTCAGGCTGTGCTGGAAATGGCCTACACTGCGGGCAAAAATTTCTTTGAAGGCCTGCTGGGCAAGGAGGGCGCATGTTATGTGCCCTATCTGATGACCGTGGCCATCTACATTGCCTGCTCGAACCTGATCGGCGTGTTCGGCGTCAAGCCCCCCACGAAGGATCTGGACGTGACCGCTGCGCTGGCCCTGATGAGCATCGTGCTCATTGAAGGTTCCGGCATCCGCGCACGCGGTGGCGTCGGTTTCCTCAAGAGCCTGGCTGCCCCCACCCCGGTCATGACCCCCATGAACATTCTGGAGATCGCCATCCGGCCTACCAGCCTGTGCATGCGACTGTTCGGCAACGTGCTGGGCGCATTCGTCATCATGGAGCTGATCAAGCTGGTGGTGCCCGTTTTCGTTCCTGCCGTGTTCAGTCTCTACTTTGACCTGTTCGACGGCCTGATCCAGACCTACGTCTTTGTGTTCCTGACCTCGCTGTTCATGAAAGAGAGCATCGGCGGAGAGGAATAACCACCAAACGCCTTCCCGCTGGGAGAAGGCAGCACAAATTTGATAATAAAGGAGATTTTACTTATGAACGGTTTGATTGCTCTGGGCGCTGGCATTGCAGCGCTGACCGGCATTGGCGGCGGCATTGGCATTGGTATTGCAACCGGTAAGGCAACGGAGGCTATCTCCCGTCAGCCCGAGGCTGCCAGCAAGATCCAGACCAACCTGCTGCTGGGCGCTGCTCTGGCAGAAGGTACCGCAATTTTCGGCTTCGTTGTTGCACTGCTGATCATCCTGTTCCTGGGCTGATAATGGAGGCGTGAACGAATGCTGAAACTCGATATCAACCTGCTGTGGACCGTGGTCAACGTTCTCATCATGTACGCGCTGCTGCGCAAGTTCCTGTTCAAGCCTGTGCAGGACGTGCTGGACAAGCGCCAGAAGATGGTGGACGACGAGCTGGCCAATGCGCAGGATGCAAAGACCAAGGCAGAAGCTGCCCTGGCTGCAGCAAACGACAAGCTGCACAATGTGGACGTTGAGGCCGCTGCCCGCCGCGAAGAGAGCGCACAGCAGGCCGAAAAACAGAAGGATCAGCTGCTGGCTGAGGCACAGCGTCAGGCCGACGCCATCGTGGCCGAGGGCAAGGCAGCTGCAGAAGCAGAGCGCGCCAGCAAGCTGCGCCAGGCCGACGCACAGATCGCCGACCTGACCCGCACCATGTGCGCAAAGGTGCTGGAGCGCAACCTCACGCAGCAGGATGATGCCCGTATGCTGGACGACCTGCTGCAGAAAGCGGGGGAGAGCGATGGCAAGCGCGTCTGAGATTTTAAAGGCTTATCTGCACTGTGCCCGTACCCCGGCTGAGGACGCCGTGGAGCGCATCCGCACCCAGCTGAAAAAGCAGTACGGTGCCGCTGAGGTGGAGCTGACTGTCAGCGTGGAGCCGGACCTGATCTCCGGCTATGTGCTGCAGGTGGGCGGCCGTGTGTTCGACAACTCCGGCAAGAGCGCTCTGGCCGCCATTACGGCGGATGCGCCCAGTCTGGCTGTGATGCAGACCCGTGTGGAGGACTACAAGCCCGCCGCCACGACCGCAGAGGGCGGCACCGTGATCTCCGCAGCCGACGGCGTTGTGGACGTCAAGGGCATGGATCAGGCCGTTTACGGTGAGATCGTTACCTTTGACAACGGTGCAAAGGGCATGGTGGAAAGCGTGGAGCCCGATCATCTGGGCATCATGCTGTTTGACAAGATCGAGGAAGTGGGCGTGGGCACTCTGGTGACCCGCAGCGGCAAGCGCGCCGGCATCCCGGTGGGCGACGGCTTCCTGGGCCGCGTCATCAGCCCCTTGGGCGAGCCCATCGACGGCAAGGGCCCCATTGAGGCAGAGGGCTACAACCCCATCGAGAAGCAGGCCCCCGGCATCCTGGAGCGTCAGAGCGTGGACACCCCGCTGCACACCGGCATCCTGGCCATCGACTCCATGTTCCCCATCGGCCGCGGCCAGCGTGAGCTGATCATCGGCGACCGCCAGACCGGCAAGACCTCCATTGCAACCGACGCCATCCTGAACCAGAAGGACAAGGATGTGCTGTGCATCTATGTGGCCATCGGCCAGAAGGCTTCTTCCATCGCCCGCGTGGCAGGCGACCTGCAGAAGCACGGCGCCATGAGCTACACCACCATCGTGGCGGCTACCGCGTCCGACTCGGCACCGCTGCAGTACATCGCCCCTTATGCCGGCACTGCGCTGGCCGAGTACTTCATGGGCAAGGGCAAGAGCGTGCTGATCGTGTACGACGATCTGTCCAAGCATGCGGTGGCCTACCGTGCCATCTCGCTGCTGCTGCGCCGTTCTCCCGGCCGTGAAGCTTACCCCGGCGATGTGTTCTATCTGCACTCCCGTCTGCTGGAGCGCTCCTGCCGCATGCGGGATGACCTGGGCGGCGGTTCCATCACCGCACTGCCCATCGTCGAGACCCAGGCAGGTGACGTTTCCGCTTACATCCCCACCAACGTCATTTCCATCACCGATGGCCAGATCTTCCTGGAGAGCGCCCTGTTCAACGCCGGCAACCGCCCGGCTGTCAACGTGGGCCTGTCCGTCTCCCGTGTCGGCGGCGCAGCCCAGACCAAGGCCATGAAGAAGGCCAACGCCAACCTGCGTATCGAGCTGGCCCAGTACAAGGACATGGAGTCCTTCGCGCAGTTCAGCTCCGATCTGGACGCCGAGACCCGCCATCAGCTCGAGCACGGAAAGGCTCTGACCGAGATGCTCAAGCAGCCGCTCTATCAGCCCAAGACCGACGCCGAGCAGGTGGTCATCCTTGTGCTGGCTTCCCACGGGATGCTGGACGAAGTGCCTCTCGCTGAGCAGCGGGCGCGCACCGCTGCCTTTGTTCGCCAGTTCCATGCAGATGTGTCCGGCACGATGGATGCCATCACGGCCACCGGCAAGCTCACTCCCGAGCAGACCGACACCATCCTGAACGCATGGAAGGCCTACGAGGGAGGCGAGAGTCATGGCGTCCAGTAAGCTGCTGAAAGAGCGCATCGAGAGCATTCAGGATACCCGCAAGATCACGAACGCGATGTATCTGATCTCTTCCTCCAAGCTGCGCAAGGCACGCAAGAACTACCAGAACGTCCTGCCCTACTTCACCCGCATGAGAGACACCATCTCCCGTGTCGTCCCCCATCTGCCTGATGAGCCGGTGCATCCGTTCTTCCACGAGCGGAAGAGAGAGGACGGCGATCCCCGCCGCGCCTATCTGGTACTGACGGCAGACAAGGGCATGGCAGGCTCTTTCAACCAGAACGTGCTGAAACTCCTGCTGGAAAAGGCTGACAGGAACGACCGTTTCTATGTCATTGGTCAGGTGGGCTACCGCGCCCTCCGCAAAGACCCCCGTCTGGTGCGGGAGTTCCAGTACGGCGCGACTGCCCCGTCGCTGCAGCGCGCCCGTGACATCACGGTGGACGCCATCGACGACTTCAAGTCGGGCAAACTGGATGAGATCTATCTTATCTACACCAAGATCCAGAACGCGCTCACCAGTGAGCCGGTCATGGTGCGTCTGCTGCCGCTGGACCGCGAACATCTGCAGCCCGCCCCCAAGGGTCTGGGCGACCCCCGCGGCGAAGTCGAGCTGGTGCCGGACGCATGGACCGTGTTCGAGCAGACCGCTCCTATCTATATGCACGGCATGATCTTCGGTGCCATGACCGAGAGCTTCTGCGCTGAGCAGAGCGCCCGCATGACCGCCATGGATTCGGCCACCAAGAGCGCCAACGATATGATACGCGACTTGCAGCTGGAATATAACCGCACCCGCCAGGGCTCCATCACTCAGGAGATCACCGAGATCATCGGCGGCGCGTCTGCGGTGAAATCACAAGAATAACTTTTCCGCATAGCCTCCCCTCGCCAGGGGAGGCGGCACGACGCCAGTCGTGACGGAGAGGTTGACACATCTAATAAACGAGGCAAATCTATGATACAGGGAAAAATTATTCGCGTGGCCGGCCCTGTGGTGGACGTGCAGTTCACCGCAGGCCGACTGCCTGCCCTGCAGGAAGCGCTGACCGTGACCGCAGAAGGCACCGAGCGCACGATGGAGGTGGCGCAGCACGTCAACGAATCGACGGTGCGCTGCATCATGCTCTCGGCCAGCGAAGGTCTGGGCAAGGGTATGGAAGTCACCGCCACCGGCCACGGCCTGACTGCCCCGGTGGGCGAGGCCACGCTGGGCCGTATGTTCGACCCGCTGGGCCGCCCCATCGACGGCAAGGGCTCTGTGGACGATGTGCCGCACTGGCCCATCCACCGCAAGGCCCCCAGCTTTGCAGAGCAGAAGCCCGCTACTGAGATTTTGGAAACGGGCATCAAGGTCATCGACCTGCTGGCCCCCTACGCCAAGGGCGGCAAGATCGGTCTGTTCGGCGGCGCAGGCGTCGGCAAGACCGTCCTGATCCAGGAGCTGATCCACAACGTGGCCACCGAGCACGGCGGCTACTCCATCTTCACCGGCGTCGGCGAGCGCTCCCGTGAGGGCTGCGACCTCTGGGGCGAGATGAACGCCTCCGGCGTCCTGAACAAGACCGCACTGGTCTTCGGCCAGATGAACGAGCCCCCAGGAGCCCGTATGCGGGTGGCGGAGACCGGCCTGACCATGGCCGAGTATTTCCGCGAGGAGACCCACAAGGACGTGCTGCTTTTCATCGACAACATCTTCCGTTTCGTGCAGGCCGGCTCTGAGGTCTCTGCTCTGATGGGCCGTATGCCCTCGGCTGTCGGCTATCAGCCCACGCTGGCCAACGAGCTGGGCGCTCTGCAGGAGCGTATCACCTCCACCCGCGACGGTTCCATCACCTCGGTGCAGGCCGTCTACGTCCCCGCCGATGACCTGACCGACCCCGCCCCCGCTACCACCTTTGCACATCTGGACGCTACCACCGTCCTGAGCCGTAAGATCGTCGAGCAGGGCATCTATCCCGCCGTGGACCCGCTGGCTTCCACCTCCCGCATTCTGGAAGCTGACATCGTGGGCGAGGAGCACTACCGCGTGGCCCGCAAGGTGCAGGCAACGCTGCAGCGCTATCAGGAACTGCAGGACATCATCGCCATTCTGGGCATGGACGAGCTGGGCGAGGAAGACAAGCTCACCGTCACCCGTGCGCGTAAACTGCAGAAGTTCCTGTCTCAGCCCTTCTCGGTGGCTGAGAACTTCACCGGCCTGCCCGGCAAATATGTGCCGCTGGCCGAGACGGTCAAGGGCTTTGCCGCCATCGTGGACGGCAAGTGCGACGACCTGCCCGAGTGGGCCTTCTTCAACGTAGGCACCCTCGACGACGCCCGCAAGAAGGCAGCGGACAAGCTGGCGGAGGAAAAAGGCGGTGAGGCCTGATGAACAGCTTCATCCTCAACATCACGGCTTCCAGCGGTGAGTTCTATCAGGGCAGCTGCGAGAGCATGGTGCTGCCTGTGAAGGACGGCGTCTACGGTGTTCAGGCCGGCCACAGCCCGGTGCTGGTGGCTATCCACATGGGGATGCTCAAGTTCACTGTGGACGGCGAGACCCGCGAGATCCTGGTCGGCGACGGCATCGCTGAGGTGACGCCCACCTTCGTGCTTCTGCTGGTGGACAGCGCCGAGCGCCCCGAGGACATCGACAAGAACCGTGCCGAGGCTGCCCGCATCCGCGCCGAAGAGCGCCTGCAGCATAAGCAGAGCATGCACGAGTATTACCAGACCAAGATCGCTCTGGACCGCGCCATGCAGCGTCTGCAGACCGCTGCGAAGTATAAGCGTTGAAACTTCCTGTCTGAACGATATTTCTCCATTTTTCTCCATAAACAAAGGGCCTGCCCTTGCCGCACCTGCGGCGGGGCGGGCTTTTTTTGCGTCCCGCTCTTGACAGCGGAATCACAAAGTGATATGATTTTAATATCAAATCAATCACTTCCACACCCATCAAAGGAGGGAACTTCATGGAAGAAAAAGCTCTCACCGCCAAAAAAAGCGGCTTCTCGATGCTGCCGCTCTGCTTCATCGTTTTTGCGTCGGGCGCAGCGCTCTTCGTGTACGCCATCGGTCATCTGGAACGCGGGGAAAACGCCCTCGGCGGCTTCCTGCTCGTCGTCGCCATCCTCGGCTACATTGCGGGCATTATCGCCCTCCCGGGCTTCAAGGTGCTCAAGCCGCAGGAAGCGCTGGTGCTCACCCTCTTCGGCCACTATGCAGGCACCCTGCGGGAGCCGGGCTTCTACTGGGTCTGCCCCTTCTGCACCGCCGTCAACCCGGCGGCAGGCACCAAACTGAGCCAGAGCGGCGACGTGGACGGCGGCGCCCATGCCGCCTCCCAGAGCGACGGCATGGGCAAGAAAATTTCTCTTAAAATGATGACCCTCAACAACTCCCGGCAGAAGATCAACGACTGTCTGGGCAACCCGGTGGAGATCGGCATCGCCGTGATCTGGCGGGTCACCGACACTGCCAAGGCGGTGTTCAATGTGGACAACTACAAGGAGTACCTCTCCCTCCAGTGTGACAGCGCCCTGCGGAACGTGGTGCGGGTGTACCCCTACGATGTGGCCCCCAACGTGGACACCACCGGAGACGGCGTGGCCGACGAGGGCAGCCTGCGGGGCTCCTCGGAGGTGGTGGCGGCCCGCATCCGGGACGAGATCCAGAAAAACGTGGCTGAGGCAGGCATCGAGGTGGTGGAGGCCCGGATCACCTATCTGGCCTATGCGCCGGAGATCGCCGCAGTGATGCTCCAGCGCCAGCAGGCCAGCGCCATCATCGACGCCCGCAAGATGATCGTGGACGGCGCCGTGGGCATGGTGGAGATGGCACTGGACCGGCTGAGCGAAAACAAAGTGGTGGAGTTGGATGACGAACGTAAAGCGGCCATGGTCTCCAACCTGCTGGTGGTGCTCTGCGGCAACCGGGACGCACAGCCCATCGTGAACAGCGGCAGCCTGTACTGATGGCAGAGCCCAAAAAGCAGATCCCCCTGCGCCTGAACGCAAAGCTCTATGAGGCCCTTGCCGCATGGGCTGAGGACGATTTCCGCTCGGTGAACGGGCAGATCGAGTATCTCCTCACCGAGTGTGTGCGTCAGCGCAAAAAGAACGGCCGGTACGTCTCCGATCAGATCGACCTGCCGCCGGAGCTGGATATTGAATGACCCTGCTCCCCTCCGGGGGGCAGGCCTTGCAAAAACGCCGATGGTATATCGGCAGGGAGGATGACTATGACAGTAGGTATGGTACCCGGGGCAAGCATCGCAGGCATGGTGTTTTCCCTTATCGTCTCCTTCGTACTTCCCATAGGCCTCTTCGTTTACGCAAAGAAGAAGCTGGGCGCGAAGACTGCACCGTTCTTTATCGGGTGCGGCGTTTTCTTCGTGATGGTGCTGATGCTGGAAGCTGCCATCCATCGCATCGTGTTCCAGCTGGCCGGAGAAGCGCTGACCGGAAGCGTGATCCTATACGCAGTCTATGGCGGCCTGATGGCAGCTCTTTTTGAAGAGACCGGTCGTTACATCGCCATGAGGTTTCTGGTGAAGCCGCTGGATTTTCCGAATGCCTTTATGTATGGTGCCGGACACGGCGGCGTGGAGGCAATGCTTCTGTGCGGCGTGGCATCTATCAGCAACATCGCAAGTGCCGTGATGATAAATTCCGGCACCATGTCTGCACAGCTGGCGACTCTTGACGCAGAGAAGGCGGCAGACACGGCAGCGGCTCTTTCGGCGCTGTGGACGACACCGAGCTTGACGTTTTTTGCAGGCGGCGTAGAGCGGATCATTGCGGTGGTGCTCCATCTGAGCCTGTCGATTCTGGTGTTCCAGTCCATCCGCAAAAAGGCCCCCATGGAGCTGGTGCGGGCCTACCTGTTCCACTTTGTCATCGACTCGCTGTCCGTTCTGCTCAGCGCAGTGGCATCTGTCTGGGTGGTGGAGCTTGTCGTCGCACTCGTGACCGGCGGGGCTGTCCTGATGGCAAGGTATGCCTGTATGGAAAAGTGAACGCGCGGAAATATTCTTGATATGTAGTATATAAAAGTCCCCTCTTCGTCATTGGAGCAAGAACCGTGACGAAGAGGGGACTTTCGCTTTCTGTTACTTTTTCTCGTGGTCGGCCCATCCGCTGGACTGGATGACTTCGCCGTCCGGGGTACACCAGAGGGCTTCCACACCGTCGAGGGACTCGATGAGCTTCTGGCCATCCTCAAGGGACATACAGAACAGGCCGGTGGTGAGGCAGTCGGCTGCGCCGGAGTCGGGGGAGAGGACGCTCACGCTGTCGAAATAACGGGCGGGCCAGAGGGTATCCGGGTCGATGAGGTGATGGTAGCGCACGCCGTCCACGACGTAGTAGCGCTGGTAGTTGCCGCTGGTGACGAGAGCCATGTCGCTCATGTTGACACCGGAGACGTAGGAAGAGCTGGCAGTGTAGACGTCCGAGGCGTTCCACGGGTTCTCCACGCCGCCCGACCACTGGGAGCCGTCGGGCTTCGTGCCGATGGCGCGGAGGTTGCCGCCCACGCTGATGAGGGCGCTTTTCAGGCCCCGGGCCTCAGCGGCCTGTGCCACCATCTCCACGGCGTAGCCTTTGCCCACGCTGCCCACATCAAGGGACATCTCCGGGTCGGAGAGATAGACGGTCCTGGCATTTTCGTCGATGACGAGGTTGGAGATGTCGCAGTGCCGGGCGGCGGCATCCAGCGCCTCCTGTTCGGGCAGCTTGTTGTCCGCCTCGTTCGTGTTGGCTTCGGCGGCCTCGCGGTAGTCGTGCCAGATGCGGAGGACGCTGCCCATGGCGATGTTCAGCTTGCCGTTTGTGGTGTCGTACATCTGCCGGGCCAGTTCCAGCATCCCGAGGATCTTATCATCCACCTGAACGGGGGCGACGCCGGCGTTGTCGTTGATGGTCTTGACATTCACCACGCCGTCATAATCATTGTAGATGTCGTAGAGACGGTGGTATTCCAGCAAGTCGGCGTGGAGGGCGTCCATCTGGCGGGAGAACTCCTCCTCGCTGTCGCAGTAGGCGATGACCTGCGTGACAGTGTCGAAGGCATCGTAGAAGATGGTGCTGTACCGCTGGGCGTCGGCGCTCACGCCCGAAGAGGCGGGTTTCTGGGCCGAGCCGCAGGCGGTGAGGACGCCGAGACAGAGCGCCCCGGTCAGCAGAGCGGAAACGAAACGCTTGATGCTCATGCCTGCTCCTTTGCCGCAGCGGTGAAGGTGGCATGCTCTTCCGACAGGTGGGCCAGCAGGTCGCCGAAGACCCAGTTCTTGTTGGACGGGGTGACCACGGCCTTGAGGGGGATGTTCACCTGTGCCTGCTTCATGAGGTCCAGCAGGGTGTCGAGATCCTTTTCCTTGAAGTTTGCCAGCACCAGTGCGGGAGGGTAAGCGCCCGGTTCCAGCACGAGGGTGCGGGAGACTTTCGTCTCTACCTCGCCCAGCAGCTGGGCGACGGTCTTGCCCGCGTCGGCAGGGAAGACGGGCAGCAGCTTCATGCCGAAGGCGGGAGCCATCCCCTCGAGGATGCCCCGGTCGGCGGCGGACAGATTCCAGCCCAGCGCCAGCGGAACGCCGGCGTTCTGGTTGCGTGCGATATGTGCTTTCATAGTGTGAACCTCTTTCTTTCAGAGTGAAGTTTTTTGTAAATACACTATAGTATAGCACAGATAACAGGAAAAGAAAACGACTGCCGACCCTTTTTGCAAAGCGGGCAGCAGTCGAACAAGAAAGACGCTATTGTATTTTGTCAAAAGTTGTGATATTCTGAAACTGCCGTCAGAAAAGGCGGCAGGCACTGTCTGCAAATGCAGGTGGTCACGCTCCTCCGGCGAAGCGCCAGTGGAGACGAAAATCTTTTTGCTTCCCCTGACGCGAGAGCGAAAGGGGGGATGTTCCATGACGTTTGAACAGGTCGTATTGTTGCTCACGCTTCTCGGCGGGGCGATCTACATTACCTTTGAGATCAGCTGGACCATTTTTAACAACAAAAAGAAATGACCGCCTCTGCCTCCGAAAGCAAGCGGTCATTCTTTTTGACTTAACGCCGGAAGAGCGCTGACCATTTGCTGGACAGTGCCTTCTTTATTTGTAGTATAATTGTTTCAGCGTGAATTGTCAACGCTGAAAGCGTAACTTAGTTCATCTTCTTGCCGAAGAACTCCACCTCTTTGCCGATGAAGCCCATCAGCTCATCGAACTGGTCGGGGGTCAGGCTCTGGGCGCCGTCGCACTTGGCCTTGGCGGGGTCGTTGTGGACTTCGATCATCAGGCCGTCGGCACCGGCGGCGACAGCGGCCTTGGCCAGCTGAGGCACCATCCATGCGTGGCCGCAGGCGTGGCTGGGGTCTACGATGACGGGCAGGTGGGTCATCTTATGAAGCATGACCACGCCGGCGAGGTCGAGGGTGTTGCGCATACTGGTCTCAAAGGTGCGGATGCCGCGCTCGCAGAGGATGACGTTCTCATTGCCCTCGGCCATGATGTACTCAGCGCTCATGACGAACTCCTCGAGGGTGTTGGCGAGGCCGCGCTTGAGCAGGACAGGTTTTTTCTGACGGCCTACAGCCTTGAGCAGTTCGAAGTTCTGCATATTGCGGGCACCCACCTGGATGAGGTCTACGTTCTCGAAGAGGGGCAGATGTTCGGTGTTCATGATCTCGGTGACGATGGGGGAGCCGGTGGCACGGCGGGCTAGCTTGAGCAGGTCGAGACCCTCACTGCGCATCCCCTGGAAGGAGTAGGGGGAAGTGCGGGGCTTGAACGCACCGCCGCGCAGCAGGGAAGCGCCGGCTGCCTTGACGCGCTGGGCGCAGTAGGTGATCTGCTCCTCGCTCTCGATGCTGCAGGGGCCGGCGATGACAGCGAAGCTGCCGCCGCCGATCTTCACGCCCTCCACGTCGATGATGCTGTCGTCCGGGTGGAACTTGCGGTTGGCCTTCTTGTAGGGCTCCGACACGCGGCGGCAGGTCTCGACCACGGGGTTTGCCAGCACCCAGCTCTCGGCGATGGCCTTGGTGTCGCCGATGAGGCCGAGGATGTGGGTGTCGCTGCCCTTGGAGTCGTTGATCTGCAGGCCCATGCCTTCCAGCTCGGTGCAGAATTCATGGATCTTCTCTTTGGGGGCGTCCTGTTTGAGTACGATGATCATGGCGGGTTCTCCTTTTCCTGTTCTGGTACGGCAGGGGAGATGAGGCCGCCTTGCCGTTGATATTTCCGTATTGCAAACTTCAGTATCGTGAAGTGATTGAGCATGGACATAGCATAGCACTTCAGTTTCATGAAGTCAATAGCCTTTCCGAAATTTTTTGAATTTTGGGAGAGAAAGTGGTAGAATAAAGTAGCCCTCTCAGTCTGCTTCGCAGACAGCTCCCCCAAAGGGGGAGCCTTTGAGAAAGCGGCAAAACACATAATAACGAAGTAAGAAGGTCTTACATATGGGCAAAGAAGCAAAAACCAACGCCATGCGCATTCTGGAGCGGGCTAAGGTGGCCTACACCGCGCATGAATATCCCCACGAAGAGGGCGTGGCCGTGGACGGCGTGACTGTCGCCGCCAGCATCGGCGAAGACCCTGCCTGCGTCTACAAGACGCTGGTGACGCAGGGGAACAGCAAGAACTACTTCGTCTTCGTCATCCCGGTGGCGGCAGAGCTGGATCTGAAAGCCGCCGCCCGCAGCGTGGGCGAAAAGAGCGTGGCGATGATACACGTCGCTGACATCAACAAAGTCACCGGCTATGTCCGGGGCGGCTGCAGCCCGGTGGGCATGAAAAAGCAGTACACCACCGTCTTCGATGAGAGCGTGCTGAGCCAGCCGAAGGTCTATGTTTCCGGCGGGCGCATCGGTACGCAGGTCTGCTGCGCTCCTGCCGACCTCATCAAGGCCGCACGGGCGACTACGGCAAAGATCATCTTCTGAAAGCCTGGTACGATAAACTTACCGCATAGCGATAAACAGACTTTTGGTCAGAAAGATATTAGCGCTGTGCAGAGGCTTTGTCTTTGGCATCCCTGCCCTCTCAGGCGCTTCGCGCCAGCTCTCCCAAGGGGAGAGCCTTTAAGAGGATATTTATTATAAAAAGATTTTCTGATAAGTCGTACTTAAAAAGAAAAACAGTGTCGAAACTGCACAAAATTTTTGAAAGTTTTTTGACAGCAGGGAACACAAGGGAAAATTTGTCCGAACGCTCTTTGCAAAGGCGTTTTTTTGCCGTATACTGTAGTCAGACGGCGGACGAAAGAGCGCATGAACTCTTTTTCAGCCGGAGAAGAACAGCGTGGACAACGAGGTTTGCGGAGGATGAGCAGAATGCGAAATGAGCTGCTGGGTACCATGTGCCGTCCCGGTACGGGAATGCATCAGGGGCTCCGTGTAACCTGCTGCGGGTCCAGTCTGTCCAGAATGAAATAAAAGGCCGTGGTGTAAGTGCATCACAGCCTTTTTTGTTTTTCGTCGCGGGAGATAGAGAAAGAGAGGTTGGATACAGATGATTCGTAAAGTGGCAGTCATTATGGGTTCGGACAGCGACTGGCCGGTGGTGAAAGGTGCCTGCGCCCAGCTCAAGGCGCTGGACATCCCCTTTGAGGCACACATCCTGTCGGCCCACCGCACCCCTG
>OODL01002082.1_pt1 | contig 13909 bp, 10 predicted proteins | sample 1671181 | NCBI WGS metagenome assembly OODL01 (sample SAMN06348130, study PRJEB24527) | human gut metagenome | biome: human gut; feature: ankylosing spondylitis patient; material: feces | host: Homo sapiens | place: China | collected 2015-10 | reverse complement strand
CCCTCAAAGCCTTCCCACTGTTCAAAATTGATCATTGGAACCTCCTTGCTCCATTTCATGCGCAAGTTAGCGCATTCTAACTACTGAGCCTTTGAAAAACCGCACTGCATAGGCGGCTTTCTGGGGGCGAAACAGTCTTAAACTGCCGTCTGCGGCAGCTCTGACTACAAGGTGTAGACAAAAATGAAAACCTGCCCACAAAATCTTGCGTTACTATAATAACAAGAACCACTTTAAAAAGCAATAGAAAACAAGTGGGTTTTCTTCCAAAGCAAGGGGGATTCTTTGGGCAGAATGTAGAAAAAACGCTGAACCCCCGGCGACACACACCTTTTTCGCGGAAAATTGCAAATTGAGGGTTGACAAGACTAACCATCTATGGTATCCTGTTCTCGCAGCGGAGGTTAGCTAATTCTAACCACGATGCACCAAAAAAACGGAGCGTCTGCAAGCGCTCCGTTCCATTCCTCCATTCCATACTCTCTTTTTCTTGGCAGGATGCAGCATTCTGGTTTGCTCTGCATCCGCTGCGCGGCACACAGGGCTCTGGTACGGCACTGTGCGCAGATGAAAACAAAAACGGGACACTCAGCTTGACCACCTGAGTGCCCCGATTTTTGTTTTGTCCCGGTCGTTGATCAGCCGCATCCCGGGGAGCGGACAACATCTTTACACCACCGCGTCCCGCAGCAGCTGGTAGATTGCCTCCGCGTTTCCATCGGGGGAGCGGAGGAAGACGAATTTTCCGTTTACCTGACAGACCCCGTCTGAATAGACGGTGAAAAGCAGGTTCTGGCTGGAACCGTCTGCAAAGCGCAGGGTGATGGAATGCGCTTCGTAGTCGTGGGAGTAGGAGCGGGCATTCTGGTTGAACTTCTGGTAGCAGCTCGCGTTTTGCAGGATCTTGAAAAATGCCTGATAGGTGTCATCGCCCGCAGAATAGGCGTGGGTGGTAACCACCGATGGGCTCAGGCTGACGGTATCCTCCACACTGACAGAGACGGAAGTGCTTTTATTGATATCAGTTTTCAGGTCAACGCGGCGGTTGGAAACAAACAATAGTACGAACAACACGACCCAGAGGGCCATGATGGCATAAAAACGGAGACTTTTGTTTTCCATAAGGCGTTCTCCTTTGGCGGGCCGCACAGCAGGGCGGACAGAGAGATTCAGAGAGTACGCTTTCATTATAGTGCCGGAACGCGCAGGATGTCAACTGTTCTCCAGATGCTTCTGTGCCGCAAAGGTACCTGCGGCGCTGGCGGCAAACACAAAATAGTAGCTTGCGATGCGGAAGAGCATCAGGGTGCTCATGGCTTCGCCGCTGGTCATAAAGCTGCTGAACACCAGCAGAAAGGCTGTTTCAATGGAACCCATGCCTGCTACATTGGGCAGGGCGTTGGAAAGGAAGAGCATCAGGCTGGTGAGCAGCTGTACCTGCCAGAAGCTCAGCCCGCAGGAAAGCCCCATGAACCGGATGCAGAACCACGGCAGGGTGAACATCAGAAACAGCTTGAGGGCCTGTATGGCAAGGATGCGGGCACAGCGGCCTTTGTCGGCCAGCAGGAGGCGGCTCTCGGTGGCCAGGGTGTCCAGCTGCTCCAGCCACTTTTCCCGGCGGGTCTGCCATGGTTCCGTTTTGGGCAGAAAGCCCATGGCCCAGCGGGCCAGCCGCTGCACCAGCGGCGAGACACAGAGCAGCACCAGCGCCACGATGACCAGCGCCACCACGCAGTAGGCGGCGGGCAGATAGTGCATCACGCCGGAGGTGTTGGCGGCGAGCCAACGGTGCTGCAGCAGGAGCATCACAGTGGCATAGAGCAGAACGGTGGTCTTGTGGAATACATATTGCAGGGTCATCAGGCCCACACCGGGGCCCAGCGGCAGGCCGCAGTGGTAGAGATAGTAGGACTCCATGGGCACAGCCCCGGCACCCAGGCCGACCACGTTGCCAAAGATGCCCACAAAGGCGGCATCCAAGCCGCGCCGCAGGGTAAAGCCCGGCAGGCGGCAGCGGATGATGAGCCAGCAGACGATTCCCTCAAGCAGGGGGTATGTCAGGCCGATGGCCAGCACCAGCAGCACCTGCCGGAAGGAGAGCTGGGCCAGCGCGGTCGAGATCTCGGCCCAGTGGCTGCTGAAGATGAAAACCACTACACAGGTCAGCGCCAGCAGCACCAGCAGAGAAAGGATCGCCTTTTTGCGGGAGGGCTGCTGGGGGGTGTTGGTCTGTTCCATGAGACAAGGCTCCTTTCACGATACTGCTTGCAGTATAACACAGCGGGGCCTTGCTTTTGTGAACTGAAACAAAATTTTTCTCGTCACTTTGTGTGATATGATAAAAAAGAACCTCTCCGGCTCACTTCGTTCGCCAGCTTTCCCGGTAGGGGAGAGGCGGCATTGCGAAGCAATGACGGAGAGGTTTTGTGTTACTTTTTCGCTGTCAGATCTTCCACAGCAGCCCGGAGCGTCTGCTCAAAAGCCTCCTTGGAATAATACTGTTCGTACATTTTACGGCATTCTGTCCGCATGGAGGCCAGCTCTTCCGGGTGTTCGATGGCGTGCTCCAGCAGGACAGCCAGCTGCTGCGGGTCGTCATCGTGGTAAACGAAGCCGTTCCGCCCCTCGGCGATGAGCCCGGCGGTGCCGGTGTGCTCCGATACGATGGACGGCTTGCCGAAGATCAGACCCTCGGTGACAAAGGTGGGCATGGGGTCGTCGCGGGAGGCGCAGACCAGACCGGTGCACTGCTCCATCAGGCTCTTGATCTCGTCACGGGTGAGCCGCTTGCAGTAGAACACGTTTTCCGGGTAGTCTGCGGTCAGGGCGCGGACGGAATCCATCATCTCCTTGTCAGCGGCCTGGCCCACAAAGAGGAAGGAGGCTTTTTCCCGCACCTCGGGCGGCAGCAGGCGGATGGCCTTGCAGAAGATATCGTGGCCCTTGCGGCGCTCAAAGGAGCCCACCGTGGCAAACAGCGGGCGGCCGCGGTTGTAGCCCAGATCGGTGCGGACAAAGTTCTCTGCCGCGTAATCTGGCAGGCCGTAGATGAGCGGCCGGATCTCGAACTCGGGCCGCACGGCGCGCATGGCGTTGGCGGCGTGGCTGCCCACCGAGTAGACCCGGACATTCTCCCCCAGCTGGGTGGGGATCTGGTGAGCAATGTGGGGGTAACCCGCAAAGGCATCGTGGAGCCACCACAGCACCGGTACGGCGGTGCCGCTCAGGGCACGGACGGCCCGGGCCATGACCACCGTGTTGACGATGACGAAGTCGGCACAGAGAGCCATGCCCCAGGCATCGGAGACATTGCGGCAGGACGACCGGGTGATGACCGAGGCCCCGGCATCCAGGAAGAGATGCAGGGAGCCGCCATCACTGGGGCCCAGCACAAGTACCTCATACCCCATGCTGCGCAGCACCGGCACGGCGCTCACCAGCACGATGGGCGCGCCGGTCATATCCAGCACATGGCTCATAATAAAGGCACGTTTGCCGTGGGCCGAAAACGCATCCTCGGCGCAGATGCCGCGCTCGTAGTGGAGCAGGGCCTGCGGAATGAGGGTGGGCCTGGTGCAGAGCTGCGCGGCCAGCGCCAGCAGCTCAGGCACATTTTCGGGGTCATGGGCGGCGGCACGGCAGCGCTCCAGCAGGGCGCGGCTGACCACGGCGCAGCGGTTCTGCGCCTGCAGCGGCTGGCTCTGATAGAGGGCGGTTGCCCCGCCAAAACCGAACACAGCATTGCAGACGGCATAATCCGCCCCATCCTGCAGGGCTTTGGCAAAGAACATCAGGGCGGTGGACATCAGCTCCACGTCCTCGGCGGCCAGAAGCACGCCGTCCACGCTTGCGGTCAGTTCCCCGTCCAGCCGGTCCACCAGCCGGAACTTGCGGTGGAGCTGGTCGGTCAGAGTGGCTTTCAGGGCCGTGCTGCGGGCCGGTGCGCAGACCAGCAGATAGGTGCTCTGGGTGTTGCTGTACTCCTGCAGGGCCAGCTGACGCTGCTGCAGGGGGGTGTAGTTGTTATACATGGCTGTTCCTCCGTTCCGCTTCTCAGTTTCCACGGTGGAACAGGCGCATCAGGCTGCGGATGGGAGCAGTGAGCTTCCAGCTTTTGCTGGAAAACACGCTTTCCAGCGAGGTCTCGTAGGCAATGCTCCGGGCCTGCAGATCGGCGTTTTTCTGGTGCAGCTGGGCGATCTCCTGCTGCAGGGCGGCCACCATCTGCTGCTGGGCCGCAGCATTCTGCTCCAGCTGCTGGATATGCTGCTTTTCGCTGTCCTTGCGCAGCTGGAGCTGCTGCACGCCCTGCAGCACGGCGCAGAACAAAGGCTCGTCCGTCAGGGTCTCCAGCGGGAAGTAGCCGTAGCTCACCACCAGCTTCATCCCGGCGGGGTAGTGGGTGGTGCCCTCCAGCCGGTAGTTGGGGTCATCGCCCAGGAACAGGGTGCTGCCGCCGGAAAGGTTCAGGCCGTTGGTGGGTGTGCAGATGATGCGGTCATCTGAAAAGATCAGGTTGGTGATGCAGCAGGGCAGCTCACCCGGGTCGAACCGCAGGGCCTGTGCAGCCACCGGCAGCTCAAAGGTCGCGGTTACAGCACCGGTCAGCTCGTCGGTGGTGCAGTCGGGTGCGGTCAGGGTGTCCTTTTCCGAAAAGCCGAAGCCTGCGTCATAATAGAGCAGCGGCTGCAGCAGAGTGGGCGAGTCGGTATGCATCTCGCGCTGGGGGTGTGCCGCAAGGTAGGACTGCACCTTCTGTTCCAGGGCAAGGCAGCGTTCTGCCAGATGGGAAACACCTTCGTCCGAAAGCTTGAGCTGCTGTTCCAGCTCGGCGATCTTTTCCTGCAGAGCCGCAGTGTTCTCAGGAGCTGCGTTGTTCATAACCGGATTCTCCTCATAATATTATTTCACTTCAGCAGAGGGGGCACCCTCTGCAAAAAATCAGTGTTTTGCCGCAAAATGACGCTCAGGCGCTTCGGCGCGGGCGCTGCGCCGGCGGGGCGCTTCCGCCGCCTTCTGCTCCCGGCGGGAGGTGAGCCAGAACTTCAGGTCCCGGCGGCGCACCAGCAGCTCGCAGATGAGCAGGGTGGAGCCCAGCGAAAGGGTGAACTGCAGCACCATGCCCAGCACCGGGTGAGCCGCAAACTTCTGGGGCATCAGGTACCAGGGAATGGCCGTGAGCTCCACGGTGTGGACGCAGAAGATGAACAGCGAACGGCGGCCAATGGCCTGGATGGCGTGGGTGACAACGTTCTCCACCCTGCGCTGGAACCAGATGACGATGGAAAGGATGCCCAGGCCCGTTACAGCATCCAGCAGGATGCTCACGGGGCCGAAGGTCCACTCGGCCATCGAGACGCAGTCGGTGCTCTTGGTAAGAAGCACCAGTGCGGCCACAGCCAGCGCCGCCGCGATCATCCCGCCGCGCAGACGGGGCGAGAGGGGCTGTTCAAAGATCTTATACTTCTTGGCAAGGTAACCCACATACAGGGCCGGAACGGTGACCATGCCCTGGCCGATGCAAAAAGGAGCCTCCCAGGTGATGCAGATGCCCCAGCCTAACAGCATGGTACCCAGCACCGCCCAGTTTATGTACTGCTCCGGGAAGATATTCAGGATGAGATCCAGCAGGATCCATGCGATCATCAGCGAGAGCAGATACCACATGGGGCCGCAGGAGAAGAACAGCTGGCCGAAATAGGTGGCCGTGTGGGGCAGGCCCAGTGCAAAGCCGCCCAGCACCTTGTAGGTCTCGTAGGTGGCGTTGTGCAGGCTGCCGAACAGGCTGTAATGGATGATAAAATGGAACACGGTGGTGGCAATGCCGGTATAGATGTAAGGCTTGAGCAGCGTCTTGAACTGCTGGTCGATACACTTGCCGATGGAGCGCTTGCGGAAGCCGTAGCCGCTGGCAATGTAAAAGGCCGCCATCAGGGATTCGCGGTAGGCGAACATGAAAAAGGTCAGCGGGTTGATGTGGCTGGCATCGCCCATGGGATAAAGCTCACCGGTGTGGGCAAAGACGATGGTCAGCATGCCGACACCCTTGAGCAGATCAAACATGCCCAGCGAATTTGCGGCACGGCGTTTGGTTCCCTCCATAAAAAGGTCCTCCTCTGCGCCGCACCCCGCCCCGGGATGGCAGAATTGCCGGATTTTTGGCGCATCATGTTAAAAATTAGAGATATTTATAATAAGTATAATGCTTTTTGCCCTTGCTGTCAATCAAACCCAGGGAGAAAGCACGGTAGGCGGATACCGGGAAAAGTGTACCACACTCACGGCCTGCCCGCAACAAAAGGCAGGATTTACATCCGGGTGCACAGATTGACTGTAAGTTTAAGTTGCATATTTGTGCAATTAAATCTTGCGTTTGAGCCTCCTATGCGGTATACTCTAGGCTAGAGTACCCAGAAGATTCCATTTGGCGGAAACGAAAGGGAATAATTTGACAAAAATAAACAGGGAGTGTAAAATAATGGCAAACAAGGCTTGTAACGAAGTTGTGACCGTGGCAAATATGCCGATGACCGTTTTTGATATGATCTCTGCGATGCAGAATAAGTATGCTGACCGTGTGGCGTTCCGCTATGTGGAGGGCAAGGACACGGTGGTGGAAAAGACCTACGCTCAGTATGTGCAGGATATCCGCAAAGCGACCGGCTACCTGCAGCAGGAGCTGGGCGAGCCCAAGGGCAAGAAGATCGTCATCCTGAGCCGCACCAACTATGAGTATGGCGCGGTCGTTTTCGGCACCATGATGGCAGGCGCTGTCATCGTGACCCTGAACCAGGGCAAGACCTGGGCCGAGCTGGAGCATGAGCTGGGCATGGTGGAGCCGGACCTCATCTTCAACGACGGCATCGATTACGGCTACCGCGCCCAGCTGGAAGCACTTTACGGCGCTCGGCTCCGCCCCATGGATGCCTGGACCGCTGCCCCTGAGGCCGAGATGGTCAACCGCATCGACCACGAGGATCTGCTGATGCTGATGTTCACCTCCGGCACCACCGGCCGCAGCAAGGGCGTGATGTTGAGCGAGAAGAACTACTTCACCGCCTGCCAGATGTACATCGATGGCCAGAAGGACATCCTTGACCAGGAGGAGCGGCTGGCACCCCAGTACCTCGACCAGACCTTCAGCCACTTTACGCTGGTGCCCATGTTCCATCTGGCCGGTTTCATCTGCTACTTTGTCTACGGCATACAGGGCTGGACCCTGAATCTCTGCTGTGATGCCCGCGACCTGCGCCGGGATATGAGCCTGATGCACAGCGATGCCATGTCTACCCCGCCGGTGCTGGTGGAGATGATCTACAACGAGATCAAGCGCGGCCATGCCGACCGCCTGAACGGGCTGTGGAACCTGAGCTGCAGCTCTGCAATCCTTGATCCCGCCATCCTGAGCGAACTGGTGAAGAACGGTTTCTACATCAACCAGTGCTACTCCATGACCGAGCTGGCCGGCTATGGCCTGCTGAACGTGACCCAGGAGGGCGACCACCTGCGTGCTCTGGGCAAGCCGGACGGCTTCTGTGAGGTCAAGGTGGACGAGACCGGCGAGATCTGCGTCCGCGGCGGCTGCGTGATGCTGGGCTACTATAAGGACCCCGAGACCACTGCCGAGACCATCGACAAGGACGGCTGGCTCCACACCGGCGACCTGGCCCGCGTGGACGAGGAAGGCTACTACTATATGACCGGCCGCAAGAAGAACCTCATCATTCTGGACAGCGGCGAGAATGTCAGCCCCGAGGAGCTGGAAAAGCTGCTGGGCAAGTGCGATGCCATCAAGGAGTGCATCGTCAAGGAGATGGGCAAGAAGATCGGCACCGTGGTCTGCTGTGAGGATGACAAGCAGCAGCAGGTGAAGGCTTTTGTCACCGAGCTGAACCGCACCCTGCCCATGTACAAGCGCATCTCCGTTGTAGAATGCAGCGCCGAGCCCCTGCCCCGCAACGCGCTGGGCAAACTGCTGCGCAAGTAAAACCAAACGGGAGAAAAAGGAGCAGACCATGGTAAACAATGTCTATGATCTTGTCACCCGGACAATGGAGCAGGAATTCCCCGGGCGGGTGGCGTTCCGCTGGGTAGAGGATGCCACCGGCACCGTGAAGGAAAAGACCTATGCCGAGTATGCACAGGATATCCGCCGCGCCGCTGCCTGGTTTGCCCGGAACATCCCGGAAGTGGAGGGCAAGCGGGTGGTCCTGTTGAGCCGGAACTGCTATGAGTACGGCGTGAATACCTTTGGCGCTGTGCTGGCCGGGGCGGTTCTGGTAACGATGAACCAGAAAAAAACCTGGGATGAGCTGAGCTGGGAGCTGGAGCTGGCAGAGCCTGCCCTCATCCTGAACGATGGGGTGGACTACGGCTGCCGTGACCAGCTGGAGGCTGCGTATGGGGAGCGCCTGCGGCCGATGGATGTCTGGAAGGACACCGCGCCCGGCGGGCTGGAAAAGAAGATCGACCCCAATGCCCTGATGGTCATGCTGTTCACCTCCGGCACCACCGGCCGCAGCAAGGCCGTGATGCTGGCAGAGCGGAACTTCTTTACCGTGATGCAGATGCACGTTGCCATGGGCGACCACATGCTGGACTTCAAGCACCGGCAGCTGCCCGAGGACAAAAACGATGTCCTGAGCAACTTTGCCATCCTGCCCCTGTTCCATCTGGGCACCTTTATCTGCCTGTTCTCCTGGCCCTTCAAGGGCTGGGCCCTGAACCTTTGCAGTGACCTGCGGAATTTCTACCGGGATCTGGGCCTGATGCACAGCGATTCCATTGCCGTGGCCCCGGTGCTGATGGAGAGCATCTACAAGGATGTCAAGCGCGGCCGCGCCGATAAGCTGAACGGCCTGTGGAACCCCTGCGGCAGCTCTGCCATGTTCGACAGCGAGCTGCTGCTGGGTCTGGTGGAAAACGGCATGTACATCACCCAGTGCTACGGCATGACCGAGACCTGCGGCGATGGTCTGGTGAACTACGCCCAGACAGAGCCTCATATCCGGGCGCTGGGCAAGCCGGACGGCCACTGTGAGTACAAGCTGGATGAGACCGGCGAGATCTGCATCCGGGGCGGCTGTGTGATGCTGGGCTACTATAAAGACCCCGAGGCCACCGCCGAGATCATCGACAAGGACGGCTGGCTCCACACCGGCGACCTGGCCCGTGAGGACGAGGACGGCTATTACTACATGGTGGGCCGGAAGAAGAATCTGATCATTCTGGGTACCGGCGAAAACGTCAGCCCCGAGGAGCTGGAACGAAAGCTCTACGCCTGCCCTGAGGTGCAGGAGTGCGTGGTCAAGGAGATGGGCAAAAAGATCGGCGCGCTGATCTGCTGTGCCGAGGAAAAGCAGGCGGAGGTCCGGGCTTTCCTCACCGGGCTGAACCGTACCCTGCCGCTGTACCAGCGGATCACGGCGGTGGAGTTCAGTGCCGAACCCCTGCCCCGCAACGCCATGGGCAAGCTGCTGCGCAGGTAAGCGCGGAAATTGTAAAAAAGCGCAAAACCGGGCGGTCGGTGTGTTGCATTTCCTCCATAAAACAGGTATTATAAAACACAGGAATGTCCCGCCCGGCTGGCTAAACCGGCCCGGCGCGTGGCATACTGAAACTGCGCCCTTGCAGGCGATAAAAAATCCCTCACGGAAAGGAAGATTTTTTGATGGAAAGAGCAGAAATCGTGTCTCAGATCCTGGCAATTCTGGAGGATGTGGCAGAGATCTCGCCCGAGGATGTCAACGAAGACAGCGTGATGATGGATGATCTGGATCTGTCCTCTATGGAGATCCTGACCGTCGTGGCCGATCTGGAAGAGACCTTTGGTCTGCGCATCCCCGAAAAGGAGCTGCGCAACTTTGTGACCATCGGCGATCTGGCCGATTATCTGGCCGAGAACGCGGGGTAATTCCGGATGAATGCAGAGCAGCGTGCGGTGTTTCAGGGCATCGTCTACTACTACCGCGAAAATCAGGTCCTCTGCCGCTATCAGGCCACGCTGAAGGAGGCCGTTGACCCGGCCCTTCTGCAGCAGGCACTGGAGGCGGCCCGCCCGCTGGCAGAGTATTATTTCTGCCATGTGGTGTGGGAAAAGCGGGAGGCCCGTCTGGAGCCCAACACCGCCCCCTGCCGTGTGCGGCAGGGCAGCACCCAGCCAAAGATCCCCGAGGAGACGAACGATTATCTCTTCTCGCTGGGCTATGAGGGAAACACGGTCTATCTGGACTGGTTCCACTTCCTGGCCGATGGCCGGGGCGGCTCGCCCTTTTTCACCCTGCTGCTCAAGCTCTACTGCAACCTGCGCTCCAACGCCGGTTTTGTGTGCGAGGCCCTTGCCTCTGACCCGCCCTACGATGTGGAACAGCTGCTGGCCCGCTACCCGGAGAGCCAGGTGGCCAACAACATGCAGAAGGACGTGCTGCAGATCCACGAAGGCACGCCCCATTTTCAGCGGCTGCGGCTGGACAGACAGAGCCTTGTGGATCTGGCGCAGAAGGAGGGCGTGAAGCCCTTCAGCGCCCTCATGGGGCTGACCTGCCAGGCAGCGCAGCGGTATCTGGAAAAGAACGACCTTGTGTACAGCTATGCCGCCGACACCCGCGCGGCGCTGGGGGTGCCGCATGCCCTGTACAACTGCATTGCGTCCTTTCAGCTGGCCCTGCAGCTGGAACCGCAGGCCCGGCTCCACAGCTTTGCAAAGCAGCTCGACCATGAGATCCGGGAAAGCCTGACCCCGGAGCGCCGCCTGTTCCGCATGGCCGAACAGATGGGCTGGGTGTATCAGGTGTTCCGGCAGAAGGCCGCGCTCAAGATCAAGAAGCGTGTGTTCCAGATGGGCGAGTACATAAGCGGCTTCCCGGCAGATTTCTGGGTCAGCTACATCGGCAGCCCGCTGCTGCCGCACAGCCCGGAGCTGGAAGCGTACCTGACCGATTTTCAGACCTGGGTGCTGCCGGACGGTGCGTCCCTTGCAATGGAGGTCACCAGCCTGCACGGTGTGCTGACCTGCTGCATTGAGAACAAGGTGGACAAGCCCGGCTACCTCGAGGCCCTGCGCGACGTGATGGAGCAGGAGGGCATCAGGGTGCTGGAAGCGGTACATATTTCCTGAAGCAACAATAACAGCGAACCCCCCAGTGCAGATCGCACCGGGGGGTTCGCTGTTTAGTTAGCATCCTCACCCTCTCCGTCATTGCTTGCGCAATGCCACCTCTCCCGAAGGGAGAGGCAAGACATCACAGAGGGCAGATGCTGCTAAATCTGGGATTGCCCTTGGCTCCCCCTTTGGGGCAACAACAACGACCGCCGCCAGCGGCGGATTGAGGGAGGAGTTGTTGGGGCAGCGGCCAGCAAGATACGAATGCAATTTATTGCATGAAGTAACTGCTGGGTGCCACAACCCGGCTAGTGGCAAAGCCGTCAGGCTTTGACTGAGAGGGTTCGCCACTTACCCCTTCATCTGATTCCAGCTCCGAATAACCTCCCAGCGGCTGACGGAATCCTCCGCGGACGCATCCGGGGCGAGGAGATGGTTCTCGATGGCCCATGCAAGGGCCTGCTGGACCGGGGCAGCATCGGCAGGGAGAAGAGCAGCGGGGGCCGGGGTCCCGGCGGCTTCCCACAGCAGCAGGGCCAGCTCCCCGGCGTTGTTGGGGATGGCCGCACCGGCAGGCAGGACGGTGTTCAGGTACAGCTCAGTGCCGATCATGTAGCCGGTGTAGCCCAGCACAGCCGCGCCAGCACCCGCCGTGCCGATTATGGCGGCGGTGCCAAGGATGCCGGGGCCTTCGCTTTCAATGGTGGCTTCCCGGTACTGGGCTTCCACGGTAACGGTCTTGCCTTTTTCCACTGCATTGGCCGGGATGGTAAAGCTTTCGGCGTTGTAGGCCACATTGGGGTTGCCCAGCAGGCTTTCCTCGCTGATGGTCCACTGGTCGAACACCATGCCCTCCGGTACGGCATCCGGGTTCAGGGTCACTTTTGCTTCTGCATCCACCGGCACGGTGCCGCTGGTCAGCGCATCCCTTTCGCCGGTCGTAAAGCTGCCGCCCACCACTTTCAGGGTGTAGGTCTCCGGTTCCGGTTCAGGCTTCGGTTCGGGTTTCGGCTCAGGCTTCGGTTCCGGTTCGGGTTTGGGTTCCGGTTTCGGGTCGTTCAGCAGCAGCTCAAGGTCAGCCGTAAGGGGCAGCTGTACTTCCCGTACCTTGCCGCTGCTCAGGGTCACATACAGGGTGCCGGTGGGCTGGCCGACCACATAAATCTCCTTGGCGGCACTGTCCAGTGTGGTGGTATCGCCGCTGGTTTTCAGGGCCGTAATGGTTCCGTTATCCGAAACCGTGATCTTTTTGGCGCTGTTTTCGCAGCCGGTGGGAACATTCAGGAACACGCCGTTCAGGGCGCTGCCGGTAACTTCTTTCAGGAAAATGCCGTTGGTGATGGTGGCGTTGCTGTCCACCGTAACCGGGCAGTTCACCGCCACCCTATGGGGGTTCAGCTCGGGGCTGTTAAAATCATAGTTCGTCTTAGCGGCAGGCTCCAAAATCAGGCTGTTGTTTTCAAACTTCCAACCATCACCGGTATAATTTGCCCTGCTGCCATCCCTATCTTGTGCCACGGCAGGGTAGCCGTCCTTGTCAATCACCAGCCGGGTCAGCGGGCTGATGGTTACGGTTGAGCCATTTGCAGGCGGTGCGGTGAAGGTGACTTCATAAGCTCCGCGGATATCCTCGAACTCAATCTTGAGATCACTCCCACACCAGTCGGAAAGAAGCATGTATTGCGCACTATTGATGGCTACATCAAGTGGTGGGAGTGATGGAAAACCACTATAATTGTCAAAAGCATAAACAATTCTGACAGAAGCATGATATGTTTGATTCGGGATGATATAGCATGAATTGCGATACCCATTGACCGAAACAGGAAAAAAATCGGACGGCGTTTCTGCTGTGAGGGTATAACCCGGTTCTATGCCATTTCCGGTTAGCTCATCTTGGAAAGTGCCGCCGTTGATCGTGCCGCTATTGTTTGTAACGGTGCACAGGTGAGAATAACGACCAAACTGACCATTTTCAATGATGCCATCCGATTCATTGGTGACTGAAGAGTAAAATTTACCGCCAATTATTTTACCATGATTGGTAACAGCATTGCCAAAGATGCCGCCAGTTATTGTGCCCCTGTTGGTAACAGAAGCATTAAAAGATCCGCCGGTAACAGCTGCATGGGAACCAATTACCAGGTTACAGTTGGTTTTAAAGTTCCCTTCGTGAATGGCCCAAAAATCATAGTTTGTTGGTGCACTGGGGCACAGGGTCAGAATTTTACAATTTTCATCGGCATCGTAAGTCCAGCCATCACCAGTGTAGATATCATGCTCGTTGACTGTTTGGTGAGGGATATGATCCAGAACAGGATAACCGTTTTGTCCGATTTTAAGTTCGCCGTTGCTGCTATCCTCCGCTGCTGCGGTCAATGCCGACACGGGCAGGAACGTCAGCACCATACTGATTGCCACCAACAGGCTGAGTAGTCGCTTCTTCATAGGGGATTCCTCACTTTCCTTGCGCCGGTCTCCCGGCTGGGTGGTAGGGGGGCTTATACTCTTCTACTTCCTATAATGCAAAAAATGATGAATCCTTTCACCTGACTGGGAATTTTTTTTTTTTTTTTTTTGAGGACGACCTCTCATCCTTGACAATCCACCGAAAATTGACTATACTACAAATAGAAAAGGCGCTGACTGCAAATGGTCAGCTCCCACTCCTAGTCAGTTAAAAAGATTGACCGCTAAGTTTGGAAGGCTTGGGGCGGTCAATCTTTTTTGTTTTTATCGTGTTCTTTGTTAGAAATTTTCCAACCAGCATCAAATGCGGCTTTGGCAACGGTGACCATCAACGTCAGC
>OODL01002069.1_pt1 | contig 14000 bp, 14 predicted proteins | sample 1671181 | NCBI WGS metagenome assembly OODL01 (sample SAMN06348130, study PRJEB24527) | human gut metagenome | biome: human gut; feature: ankylosing spondylitis patient; material: feces | host: Homo sapiens | place: China | collected 2015-10 | reverse complement strand
GTCACGGCCCTGACGGCCCAGCAGACGGAGACAGGCGAAGCCGCCGACCTGCCCGACCTCGAATCCCAGCGGGACGCCCTGACGGCCCGGCGCACCGCTCTCGCGGCTCAGGAAAAGGCCCTGACGGCCCGCCTCCTGCCCAACCGGAAGGCCGCTGACCTCTACCGTCAGCACGCCGCCGCCCGGGCGGAGCTGGAACGCCGCTGGCAGTGGGTGAACGCCCTCGCCTCCACGGCGGGCGGCACCCTCAGCAGCAAACAGAAGATACGCCTCGAGGCTTACATCCAGATGAACTACCTCGACGCCATCCTCGTCCACGCCAACACCCGCCTTATGCAGATGACCGCCGGGCAGTACGAGCTGGAGCGGGTGGGCGCCGAGAATCAGCGCAGCCAGTCCGGCCTCGACCTCGGCGTCATCGACCACTACAACGGCACCCGCCGCAGCGTCAAGACCCTCTCGGGCGGCGAGAGCTTCAAAGCCTCACTGGCGCTGGCTCTGGGCCTCTCGGACGAGGTCCAGAGCGCGGCGGGGGGCATCCGGCTGGACACCCTCTTCCTCGATGAAGGCTTCGGCTCGCTGGACGACGAGAGCCTCGAGCAGGCCATCCGGGTCCTCGCCGGCCTCACCGAGGGCGACCGCCTCGTGGGCATCATCTCCCACGTCGCCGCGCTCAAGGAGCGCATCGACAAACAGGTAGTCGTAAAAAAGGCCCGCAGCGGGGGGAGCACGGTGGAGGTCATTGTGTGACCGCTTCCCTTCTCTTCCTCATCGCCTGCCTTCTCAGGGCCGCGTCTTTCAGAAAGTCTTTTGCCTGCTCAGTCCCTTTTCCACACCCCGAGGCCCCTCTGGCCCCGGGGTGTTTTTGTATATTTTGCATAAAAAAAAAAAAAAAGAAAAACTTCGTTTTTTTGACGTTTTTTCCATTTTTTCTTGACATCAACTAGTAATATCTCTTATTATGGTATTACCAACTCCCCACGGGAGCTGGAGAATACTACCGATCTGCTTTGAAGGAGGAACTGCAATGAAATTGACAAAAAAGCTGCTGGCCATGGCTCTTGCCGGGGTGATGCTTCTCACCATCCTCACCGGCTGCAGCGGTGGAAAAACCGGCGACCGGCTGGTGGAGGAGTATATGGCTACTTTCATCAGCGAGACCTCTAATAATAATATTCCCATCACCCATGATGTCCCTGAGATAAAGACCGTTGCCGAAAAATTCGACCCTTCCTGGTTGAATGACAACGGCTCGTGGGCTTTTTCTCCGCGTGATAATCCTTATGATGCGAGATACACAGCCCTGCAGGAAGTTTTTAGCAAATACAACAGCGGTTATGCCGTGACTCTTGTCGCCTTCAAGGTAGACAGCACGCAGAGCGAGCTGGACCAGGCCATGCGTGTTATGATGTCCTCTTTCTATTCCGGACTACTGGTTTATAGCTCCGGTGGCAACACTACCGCTGTCAAGTGCGCCACCCGGCTTGTAACAAGAGAGAACAAGAGCTACCGCATCGCTGTGATCATTTATGATCATCATGCCGCAGGTTAACAGGGAGGAACAACTATGAACGCTATGAAAAAGATCCTTGCCCTCGCCCTTGCCGGGGTGATGGCACTGGCCCTGCTTACGGGCTGCGGCACCGGGAGCTCGGCCTCCCACAAGAGCATTGCAAAGGCTATGGCAGATTATGACAATGGCCAGCATTTTAAGACGACCATTACCTGTACCTCCTCTGCCGTGCTGGATGCCAAGCTGCAAGAGCTGGCAGAGAGGCCCGGATTTGAAACTGCTGTCAAGGCGGTTTATACTGGTACAAGTCTCACTATCCCGGCCGGGGTTGTCCCCAATGATAAGGTCGTCTACCTCTACTGTGGCAAGTACGACAAGGATGCCGGAAAGCAGGCCATCAACCTGAATGCACACCACACCCACATCTCCAGCACTTCGAATCTGGACGATGAACGCCAGATCGGCCTGATCACCACCAGCTTTACCGATGACACCACCGGCAAAGAGGTCAAGGTCCGGTTTGCCGTGGTGGTATCGAAAATCCCCACCGCTACCCCGTAACATAACGCAGCGCCTCTCCCCCCGGAGCCACCCGGGGGGATTTTTTTGTGCATGATTGCCCCTGCCGCCGGGCATCCTAGGGGCGGAGGTGATCGTATGGATTCTCTTACCCCGTTTATCCGCCATGAGCTTGAGGATGCGCCCGGGCCGAGCGGCCCGCCGGAGGAGACGAGCAGCGTGGTCAGCCCGCCTTTGGGCGCGGAACCCGGTCAGCCGCCCGTCACGGAACCGCCAAAGCCGGGTCGCGGCTCCCAGCAGCCGCCGTCGCAGCCGGACGGCCCGGATGTGCAGCTCCCGCCGCCGGAAGTCCCGCAGCCCCGTCCGGACTGCGGCATCCCCATGACCGACGGCACCCCTGCGGCCTGTCGGCAGAAGAATGCCGCCGAGTTTCTGGCCGGGCGGTCGCCGGGGGTAATGGCGCAGTACGGCGGCGGGCTTTTCGGGGCCGAGCAGCATCTTCACAGCCGCGAACCTGCGCCCGACGAAGACAAGAGCGGCGTTTTACAGCTGGTAGAGTGGCGCGAAGAAGCGCCTTACGGTTGAAAGAGATGTAAAATTCAGAAATTATTTTCCAATTACCTGTTGAAATCTTTGCGCACTTCTTTTATTATGGTAGCAAACAAAGCAAAGGCAGGTAATGCACTATGGCAGAAATCAAATACGAGATCGTTGAACGCATCGCAGTCCTCGGAGAGCGTCCCCGCGGCTGGGAGCGCCAGCTCAACCTCATCAGCTGGAACGAAGGCGAACCCAAGTACGACATCCGCGACTGGTCCCCGGACGGCACCCGCATGGGCAAAGGCATCTCCCTGAGCCACGACGAGCTGGCCATCCTGAAGGGCATCCTCGAGGATATGGAGCTGTAAGATGACGGACCGCGAGGAATTTCTGGAGATATTCCGCACCCACGTCACCCGGCCCGGCAGCGAGAAGCTGCTGGACTGGATGGACAGCAAGACGGACTTCTTCTCCGCGCCGGCGTCCACCCGCTTCCACGGGGCCTGCGAGGGCGGGCTGTGTGCGCACAGCCTGAACGTCTACCGCGTGCTCCACGGCACCTTCTTCACGCCGGACGAGGACAGCGAGGAGACCTTCGCCATCTGCGCACTGCTCCACGACCTGTGCAAGGCCAACTTCTACAAAAAAGGCACCCGCAACGTGAAGAACGAGGCGACGGGCCAGTGGGAGAAAGTCCCCAGCTACAGCGTGGAGGATATGTTCCCCTACGGCCATGGCGAGAAAAGCGTCTTCCTCATCGAGCGGTTCATGAAGCTGAAGGTGGAAGAGGCCGTGGCCATCCGCTGGCACATGGGCGGCTTCGACGACGCCGTCCGGGGCGGCAGCTTTGCCCTGTCGGGGGCCTTCGAGAAGTACCCTCTCGCCGTCAAGCTCCACATCGCCGACCTCGAGGCGACCTATCTGCTGGAACAGCGGTAGCGAATGATACAAAAAAGACCACCTGTCTCTCGACAGGTGGTCTTTTTAACTCTTACTTTTCCTACGGCATCAGCTTCGCAAGCTCGGCCAGGACCTCGTCGCCGAGGTGTTCCAGCTTTGTTTTCGGTTGACGGTCCGCAGCAGGCGGTGTCTGTGCAGCCGTCTCCGGGAACGGGACCGCGGGCTGTATGGACGGAACATCCAGCCGCAGCGGGGCGGTGGATATTTTGTCCAGCTCGCTCCGCAGCTCCTCACACCGGGCGGTCAGCTCGGCGTTCTCCTTCCGCAGGGACAGCATGGTGCGCTCGTAGGCGAACATCCGTGTCTCATAGCGGCGAAGCTCGGCGTTGGCCGCGTTGAGCTTCCGGCTCAGCTGCTCGAGCTGAGTCGGCCCGGACGCAGCGGGCAGAGCCTCAGGGCATGACTTCTCCTGTTCGGATGCCATCGCCTCTTCCACCTCCTGCAGTCTGCGCTGGGCGCAGCGATGCTCCCGGGCTGTCTCCCGGCAAAGCTGTTCCAGCCGATGCAGCTCCGGCATCCGGCGGCTGCTCAGCCACTCCAGCGGCAGCTTCGTCTGTTGCTGCTCCACGGTACGGCCTCCTTCCGCTTTTTCTGCGCAAGGGGTTCTCTATTCTTGCGCTTATCTACGCTTGTTCAGGATCGCCAGCAGGTCGTCATAGTAGCTGGTGTCGCTGTTCTCCTCCTCCACAGGCTTGGCGGCAGAAGCATTGCCGGAAGCGGCGGAGGGAGTGTTGACCTCGGCACTGAAGACAGCGGACGGAGCAGAAGCCGTCACGCCGGGAGCCGTACCGGCGGCAGCAGTACCCAGCGTGCTGCGCAGGCCGTCAGCGGCCTTGTTGTCGAAGCCGGTAGCCACGACGGTAACCCGCATCTCATCGGAGAGGTTCTCGTCGAAGGCAGTACCCCAGATGATGTTCGCATCGGGATGTGCGCTCTGGGTGATGAGGCCGGCGGCAGTCTCGACATCCTCCAGACCGATGTCGGGGCTGGAAGTGATGTTGATGATGACGCCATGTGCGCCGGCGATGCTGGTCTCCAGCAGCGGAGAGGAGATCGCGGCCTTGGCGGCGTTCTCAGCCTTGCCGGCACCCTTGGCGCTGCCGACGCCCATGTGAGCGTAGCCGGCGTCCTTCATGATGGAGCGCACGTCGGCGAAGTCCAGGTTGATGAAGGCCGGCACATTGATCAGGGCGGAGATGGACTCGACGCCCTGACGCAGCACGTTATCAGCGGCCTGGAAGGCGTTCATCAGGGTGATCTTCTCCTGACTGATCATCTTCAGGCGCTCGTTGGGGATGACGATGAGGCTGTCCACGTGCATCAGCAGATTTGCGATGCCCTGCTCCGCCAGACCCATCTTCCGCTTGCCCTCAAAAGAGAAGGGCTTGGTGACGATGCCCACGGTCAGGATGCCCAGATCGTGTGCCACCTCGGCCACCACAGGAGCAGCACCGGTGCCGGTGCCGCCGCCCATACCGGCGGTGATAAAGACCATCTGGGAGCCCTTCAGAGCGTTTGCGATCTCGTCCTTGCTCTCCTCGGCAGCGCGCTGGCCGATCTCGGGGTCAGCACCTGCGCCGCGGCCCTTGGTGAGCTTGGAGCCCAGCTGCACCTTGGTGGCGGCATGGTTCTTCGCCAGTGCCTGCTGGTCGGTATTCATTGCGATAAATTCAACGCCCTGCAGGCCGTCGCTGACCATGCGGTTGACGGCGTTGCCGCCGCCGCCGCCCACGCCGATGACCTTTATCGTCGTTACGTTTTCGTCCATTTCTTCGTCGAGCATGAGTGCCATATCATTGTCCTCCATCGGATTTTATCGTAGACCGCGCCTTGGCGCAGGATAGAACTCAACATTACTGCTACTATATAACAGTATCGTATCATCTTTTGGCCCCGAATGCAAGACAAATCTGCTTTTTCGATGGTATTTTTTTCACAGCGGCGTCAAGGGGCCGCATTTCTCTGCCAATTCGTCCCCCTAAAGAGGCCAGAACTTCCCACAGACCGGCATAGCCCCGGTCGATATGACGAGTCTCTTCCACGAAGCTCTTTCCCTGTGCCGACAAAGCCGCCACCACCAGTGCCGCGCCGCCCCGCAGGTCGGGCGCAGTGAGGGCGGCTCCGTGGAGGCCGCTTTCCGGCAGCGGGCCGACGGAGAGCACCCGGCCCGACCGTTTTACCCGCCCGCCCAGCCGCTCGAAGCCCTCCGCGCAGCCGAACCGCCGCTCGAAGATGACGTCCTCGATGCTGCTCTCTCCCTCGGCGCAGAGCATGGCGGCGGCCAGCAGGGGCGCAGCGTCGGTGGCGAGACCCGGGTACACCCCGGTGAAGACCCGGCCCGCCCCGTACAGCCGCCCGAAACGGGCCACCTCGGCCCGGTCTGCGCCCCGCTCCACGGTGCAGCCCATTTGTTCCAGAATTTCCAGCACCGGCGCATAGAGCGCGGGCGGGCATCCTGTGAGTTCCACCCGCCCTCCGGCAGCAGCGGCGGCACAGGCCAGCGTAGAGGCGAAGATGCGGTCCGGCAGGGGCGAAAAATCGCAGCCGGAAAGCCCCCGCCGCCCCTCGATGCGCAGTGTGGAAGTCCCCGCACCCTCGATACGCCCGCCGCAGCGGTTCAGAAATTCGGCAAGGTCGGAGATCTCCGGTTCCCGGGCCGCGCCCCGCAGAACGGTGGTGCCTCGGGCGCAGACAGCAGCCAGCAGCAATGTCTCCGTCGCTCCCACGCTGGGGAAGCGGAGGGTGATGTCGGCCCCGTGGAGGCCCCCCGGCGCGGCCAGCACCAGCTTTCCCGCCCCGGCATCCAGCTCCTTTGCCCCCATCCGGGCCAGACCTTCCAGATGTAAGTCGATGGGACGGGCGCCGATATTGCACCCGCCGGGCAGCGAAGTCTCGGCCCGGCCCAGCCGCGCCAGCAGCGGTGCGCAGAAGAGGATGGAGGCCCGCATTTGTGCCGCGGTTTCTCCCGGAAGGGTGCTGTTTGAGGGCATCCCGGCCACCACAATGTCTGCCCCCTGCCAGTAGGCAGCACACCCTGCGCCCCGCAGCAGCCCGAGGCTGCATTCCACGTCCGACAGCCTCGGCACGGCCCGCAGCCGCACCGGTCCCCGGCAGAGCAGTGCCGCCGCAAGGAGCGGAAGTACGCTGTTTTTCGCCGCCGGTATCGCCGCCGTGCCGTTCAGCGGCCGTCCGCCCATCACCCAAATCCGCCCGCTCTGCTGTGTCATATCCGCTGCCCCCATTCCGCAAAAGATACCCCACGATATGCAAAAGCAGGGGCGGATGTCACGCTGGACGATGATTTCAGTTTGTTGGGAGGTTTGTTATGCTTCCCCGCGTGACACCCCCAGCACCACCCCCATCTCCCCCAGCAGCATCATGAGGCTGGTGCCGCCGGAGGAGAAAAAGGGCAGCGAGATGCCGGTGTTGGGGATGGTGTTGGTGACGACAGCCACGTTCAGCACCGCCTGCAGGGCCACCTGCACCACGAATCCCACCACCAGCAGCGCTCCGAACCGGTCGGGCGCGTGGGCTGCGATGGTGATGCCCCGGCAGAGCAGCAGCACGAACAGTCCCACCACTGCGCAGGCCCCCACGAAGCCCAGTTCCTCGCAGACGATGGAGAAGATGAAGTCGTTCTGAGGCTCAGGGACGAAAAGATGCTTCTGGCGGCTTTCCCCCAGACCGAGGCCGGTGGCCCCGCCGGAGCCGATGGCATAGAGGCTCTGGATGGTCTGGTGGCCATCGCCCAGCGGGTCGGCGAAGGGGTCGAGCCAGGAGCGGAGCCGGTCGGCGGCGTAGGGGACGAGGTCGGGCATGACGGCCACCGCCGCACCAATGGCCCCGACGCCTCCCGCGCCCGCCAGCAAAAACCACCGCAGCCCCGTACCGCCCACGAACATCAGCACCGCGCCGATGCCGAGGATGAGGACGGTGCCGGACAGGTGCGGCTCCAGCAGCATCAGGGCCGCCACCACCCCCAGCACCAGCGCAAAGGGCAGCACGCCCACGCTGAAATCCTTCATCCGGTCGTGGTTCAGCGCGATGATGTGGGAAAACACCAGCACCACCGCAAACTTTGCGATCTCGCTGGGCTGCAGGGTGCCGAACCCCGGGATGACCAGCCACCGCCTGCAGCCGTTGTACTCGGGCATAAACAGCACCGCCGCCAGCAATATCAGCGACAGCCCCAGCAGCGGCCATGCCAGCTTGTGGAAGATATGGTAATCTACCCGGCTGGCCAGCCACATCCCGCAGAGCCCCAGCGCCGCGTAGAGCAGCTGAGGCCGCAGATAGGCCCAGGCGTCGCCCCGCCGGTAGAGCGCCACGGCGCTGGACGCGCTGGCCAGCATCACCAGCCCGAAGCCCACCAGCGTGAGCACCAGGATCAGAAACGGCAGGTCCATGCCGGGCAGCGGACGCAAGATCCTCTTCTTCATCCTCTCCCCCCTTCCCTTTAGTGTACGCACCGGGGCGGACGGCTAGTCACGGGGTCTCGCGCATATGATTGCAGGAAGGGAGGTGCTGTCTCATGTCCGAATCGCCAAAACCCGCCGACGCCCTGCGCACCCTGCCGGAACGGGCGTTCCGCGCCCGGGCAGGGCTGGTGGCGGGGGTGTTCTGTCTGGTCTGCTGCGGGCTGGCGGTGCGGCTTTTATTTTTGCAGGTGCTGGGCGGCGGCTGGTACACCGACCGCGCCCTGGGCCAGCAGCTGCGGGACACCGTCGTCCCCGCCGACCGGGGCCGCATCTACAGCGCCGACGGCGTCCTTCTGGCGGCCAACAGCAGCTGCTGGACTCTCCGGGCCTCGCCCCGGGAGATGCCGGAAGATAAACTCGCCCTCGCGGCCAAGGGGCTGGCAGAGATCCTGGAGCTGGACGAAGGGAAACTTCTCGAGAAATTCAGCGACCGCCGCTCCAACGACTGCCTCCTGCGCTACCGGGTAGACCGGGTCATGGCCGACGCCGTGCGGGACTTCTGCGAGGCAAACGGCATCACCGGCATCCGCATCGATCAGGACTCGAAGCGCTGGTACCCGCAGGGGGAGTTTCTGGCCTCGGTGCTGGGGTTCACCAATGTGGACAACGCGGGCGTCTCGGGCCTCGAACTGAAGTATGACGACCTGCTCACCGGCGAAAACGGCGTCGTCCTCACGGCGGTGAACGCCTGGGGCTACACCCTCGAGCAGAGCTATGAGACCGAGCGCTTCCCCACCGAGGGGGACGGCCTGCGGCTCACCATCGACGCCAACATCCAGCACTACCTCGAGAACGCGCTGAGCTACGCGGTAAAGGAACACCACGTCGCAGCCCGTGCCGTGGGCATCGTCATGGACGTGAACACCGGGGCCGTGCTGGCCATGTCCACCACCCCCGCCTACGACCCCAACCAGCCCCGTGTGCTGGCCGACAAGGCCGCACGGGAGGCCGTGGAGGGGCTTTCCGGCGATGAGCGGGCGGCGGCATTGCAGCTGGCCCAGCAGACCCAGTGGCGGAACAAGGCCGTCAGCGACCTCTACGAGCCGGGCAGCGTCTTCAAGCTCATCACCTGCGCGGCGGCGCTGGACACCGGGGCTGTGAGCAAAAGCTCCAGCTTCTACTGCGGCGAGAGCATCTCGGTGGCCGGCACCCGCTTCCACTGCGCCAACCACAAGCGCCACGGGGCGCAGACCGTCACTCAGGCCCTTGAGAACTCCTGCAACCAGAGCTTCATCCAAATCGGCGCAAGGCTGGGCAAAGAGGCGTTCTGCGACTACTTTGCGGCCTTCGGCCTCCGCGCGCCCACCGGCATCGACCTGCCCGCCGAGCCGAAAAAGAGCCTCTACTACACCGCCGACCGGATGGGGCCGGTGGAGCTGGCGTCCTGCGCTTTCGGGCAGAGCAGCAAGATCTCTTACCTCGAGATGGCGTCGGCGGTCTGCGCCGTGGTCAACGGCGGGCGGCTGATGCAGCCCTACGTCGTCTCGGACATCCTCGGCCCGGAGGGCGAAGTCATCGACCACCTCTCCCCCGTCTGCAAGCGTCAGGTGCTGAAAGAGGAGACCTCCCGCACCATGCGGGAGATGATGGAGGCCGTCGTCCTCTACGGCGGCGGCCGGAACGCCCGGATCGCGGGCTACCGGGTAGGCGGCAAGAGCGGCACCAGCCAGAAGCTGGACAGCGTCGACGAGAAGGCCCGCATCGCCAGCTTTGTGGCCGTGGCTCCCATCGACGACCCCCAGTTTTTGTGCCTCGTCTGCCTCGACGAGCCCCACAGCTGGACGACGGCGGGCGGCAGCCTCTCGGCCCCGGTCTGCGCCGAGGTCCTCGAGCAGACGCTGGTCTATAAAGGTGTCCCCCGCGCCGCTGTCCCGGATACGCCCGCTTCCGATGCTGAGACTTCCGCCGACCTTCCCGAGGACGGCGACAGCTTCGACGGGGCGTAAAAATGGGCAAAAGAAAAGACCGCTGGACGGCGGTCTTGGAAGGTCGATGTTTTTCAGCTCTGCTGCGGCTGGTCGCGGAACACGATCTCGCCGGTGGCGCTGTCCATGGACTCGACGATGGCGAGGCTCTCCAGCTGGATGCCCTTGCTGCGGATGAGGTCGCCGCCCTGCTGGAAGCCCTTCTCGACGGCGATGCCGATGCCCTCGACGGTGGCACCGGCCTTCTCGGTCAGCTCCAGCAGACCCAGCAGGGCGCAGCCGTTGGCCAGGAAGTCGTCGATGATGAGGACGTGGTCCTCAGGGGTGAGGAACTTCTTGGAGACGATGACATTATAAATTTTCTTGTGGGTGAAGGACTGGATCTTCGTCTCGTAGTTGTCGTAGTCCAGGTTGATGCTCATGGACTTTTTGGCGAACACCACCGGCACGTTGAACTCACTGGCCACCACAGCCGCGATGCCGATGCCGCTGGCCTCGATGGTGAGCACCTTGTTGATGGGCTTGCCGTCGAACAGGTGCTTCCACTCCTTTGCCATCTCGCGGAACAGCGGGATGTCCATCTGATGGTTGATGAAGCTGTCCACCTTGAGCACGTTGCCCTCACGGACGATGCCGTCTTTGCGGATGCGGTCTTCCAGCATTTTCATAGTTCGTCTCTTCCTCCCAATTTCCCTGTCACAAAACGGTCGATATTTCATATCAGTATACCGGATACTCTCCCGGTTGGCAAGGCTTTTTCTGCCCAAATTTGACTCGTTCTCTCCGGTTTTTTCAGCCCTTTCGATTATAAGTACGACTTTTGCGGTACAGTCTGTGTCTCAGGGCGGGCGATTTGTGCAGTTGTCTCTTGTTTTCTGCGCAAAATCGAGTATACTGGTAGCAACCGGAAACGGCTTGCTGCGGCCGACGAGGGCCGCACCGGGAAAAGGAGTCAGTATATGAAGACAGGGTTAGTATTAGAGGGCGGTGCCATGCGGGGGATGTTCACCGCAGGTGTTCTGGATGTCCTGATGGAGCACGGCCTCACCACCGACGGCACCATCGGCGTGTCGGCGGGCGCGGTGTTCGGCTGCAACTTCAAGTCGCACCAGATCGGCCGCGTCATCCGCTACAACACCGAATATTGCAACGACAAGCGCTACGCCAGCTTCCGCAATCTGCTGCGCACCGGCAACCTCTACAGCGAGGATTTCTGCTACCACGAGGTGCCGGAAAAGCTGGACCCCTTCGATGAAGAGACCTTCCGCGCTTCGCCCATGGACTTCTTTGTCGTCTGCACCGACCTGCGCACCGGCGACCCGATCTACCACAAGTGCCGCAGCGGCGACGCCGAAGACGTGCGCTGGATGGAGGCCTCGGCGTCCATGCCGCTGGCGGCGAAGGCCGTCAGGATCGGCCACTACTCCCTGCTGGACGGCGGCGTGGCCGACTCCATCCCCGTCCGCTTCTTCGAGAGCCTGGGTTACAAGCGGAACCTCATCATCCTGACCCAGCCCAAGGGCTTCGTGAAAAAGAAGAACCCCATGCTGCCCGCCATCCGTGCGCGGTATCTGCGCTATCCGGCCTTCGTGGCAGCGGTGGCCGACCGTCACGAGCGGTACAACGAGACCCTCTCCTACATCGCCATGCAGGAGGCCTCCGGCAAAGACTATGTCATCCGCCCGCCCATCCCGCTGGAGATCGGCGCTATGGAGCGCGACCCCGCCCAGCTGCGCCGGGTCTACGAGACGGGCCGCGCCGTGGCGGAGAACCAGATCGATAAGATAGAGGCATTCCTGAACGATGTGAAGGAGACGGAGGAATAACCCTCTCAGTCTCGCTTCGCTCGCCAGCTCCCCCAGAGGGGGAGCCCTTGGCAGGCCGGTCAACTTCCTACTAGACGCCTGAGGCGCAATATAGCGTAAAAGGGCGGGCCTTGCTACAGAGGGCAGGCTCGTCTTTGTACAACCTCTCCGTCACGCCTGCGGCGTGCCACCTCTCCTTGTAGGAGAGGCTTTGGCAGGCCGTAAAGCTTCACCTCTTCGCCAGAGGCTCCCCTACTAGGGGAGCTGTCGAACGGAGTGAGACTGAGAGGTTGTACTAAGACAGAGCCTTTCCATACCGTCAGGCAGCAAAAAGCTCCCCCTTTCGGAGGAGCTTGAAGTGTGGTTTATCAGGACAAGATCATTCTGTCATTCGCAAACTCACCGCCGCTGGCGATCTGGAACTTTGCCAGCAGGTCGGAGACCTGCAGGTTCTTCTTTTCCTCGCCGGAGACGTCGTAGATGATGTGACCCTCGTGCATCATGATAAGGCGGTTGCCGTACTTGATGGCGTCCTTCATGTTGTGGGTGATCATCATGGTGGTCAGGTGGTTCTCCTCGACGATCTTCGCCGAGAGGGTCAGCACCTTGAGGGCGGTCTTGGGGTCGAGGGCGGCGGTGTGCTCGTCCAGCAGCAGGAGCTTGGGCTTGTTCATGGTGGCCATCAGGAGGGTCAGCGCCTGACGCTGGCCGCCGGACAGCAGGCCCACACGGGCGGTCAGACGGTTCTCGAGGCCCAGATCAAGGCTCTTGAGCAGTTCACGGTACTGCTCCCGCTCTGCCCTGGTGATGCCGATGCGGAGGGTACGGGGCTTGCCGCGGCGGGCGGCAAGGGCGAGGTTCTCTTCGATCTGCATGGTGGCGGCAGTGCCGGTCATGGGGTCCTGAAAGACGCGGCCAATGTAGGCGGCGCGCTGATGCTCGCCCAGACGGGTGACGTCCACGCCGTCGATGATGATCTTGCCGCAGTCCACGGGCCAGACGCCGGCGACGGCGTTCAGCATGGTGGACTTGCCTGCACCGTTGCCGCCGATGACGGTGACGAAGTCGCCCTCATTCAGCTTCAGGTTCAGGCCGTTCAGGGCCGTCTTCTCGTTGACGGTGCCTGCGTTGAAGGTCTTGGAAACATTTTGTATCTCAAGCATTGTTTGCGCCCTCCTTGTTTGCCTTTTTGGCCGCAGGCTTTGCGAAGTATCTGCCCTTCCAGTACGGCACGGCGAGGAAGACAGCCACGACAGATGCGCTCAGCAGCTTTAACAGGTTTGCGTCAAAGCCGAGGGTCAGCACCAGCTGGATGACGATGTAGTAGATGATGGCGCCCAGAGAGACGGAGACCATCTTGAGGGCGAAGTTGTGGAAGATGCGGCCAAACACAGCCTCACCGATGATGACAGCGGCCAGACCGATGACGATGGCGCCGCGGCCCATGCCGACATCCGCAAAGCCCTGATACTGGCTCAGCAGAGCGCCGGACAGCGCCACCAGAGCGTTGGAGACGGCCAGACCCAGCACGATGTTGAAGTTGGTGTTGATGCCCTGTGCGCGGGACATGGCGGGGTTGGAGCCGGTGGCGCGGATGGCGCAGCCCAGCTCGGTGCCGAAGAACCAGTACAGCACGGCGATGACCACAGCCGACACCAGAATGACCATGATGATGGGGTTGTGGAGCGCGAACTCCTTGACCCAGCGCAGGGAGATGAGCAGGTCATACTTGTCCACGTTGATGGACTGGTTGGCCTTGCCCATGATCTTCAGGTTGATGGAGTAGAGGGCCAGCTGGGTCAGGATGCCGGACAGGATGGCCGGGATGCCCATAAAGGTGTGGAGCAGGCCGGTGACGAAGCCGGTGGCGAGGCCCGCCAGCACGGCAGCCAGCAGGGACACCCAGACGTTCTGGCCCGAGAGCAGGCACATGACGCAGACTGCGCCGCCGGTGCCGAAGGAGCCGTCCACGGTCAGGTCCGCCACATCAAGGATGCGGTAGGTGAGGTAAACGCCGATGGCCATAATGCCCCAGATGAGGCCCTGTGCGCACGCACCCGGCAGAGCACCGGGCAGGTTCGCCAGTCTTGCAAGCATTTCCAAAATGATTCCTCCTAAATTACACTTTTTTATAGACCCGTTTGATACGGGAAAGCGGAGAAGGGCAAGAAAAACCGCTCTTCTCCGCTATATTCCAGATGTGTTCAACCTCTCAGTCTCGCTGCCGCTCGACAGCTCCCCTAGTAGGGGAGCCTCTGGC
>OODL01002066.1_pt1 | contig 14006 bp, 8 predicted proteins | sample 1671181 | NCBI WGS metagenome assembly OODL01 (sample SAMN06348130, study PRJEB24527) | human gut metagenome | biome: human gut; feature: ankylosing spondylitis patient; material: feces | host: Homo sapiens | place: China | collected 2015-10 | reverse complement strand
CTCTCTACAACGTCTGGATATATAGTTCCCTGTGCAAGGAAGTCAACTGCACCAATTTTCTTGGCTTCTTCCTCAAATACACGGATAAACTCTTCCCCAATAATCTTTCTCTTAGCTTCTGGCTCTGTAACGCCTGCAAGCTTAGAGTAATATCTCTCCTGTGCATTAACTCTTATAAAGTTAAGGTCGAACTGTCCTTCTGGTCCAAATACGCTCTCAACTTCATCGCCTTCATCTTTACGAAGAAGACCGTGGTCTACGAATACACATGTAAGCTGCTTTCCAATAGCTCTTGAAAGAAGTCCGGCTGCAACAGATGAATCAACACCACCTGAAAGAGCAAGTAAAACCTTGCCACTGCCAACCTTCTCACGGATTTCCTTAATTGTATTCTCAACAAATGCATCCATCTTCCATGTTCCGGCACATCCGCATACTCCACGAACAAAGTTGTGAAGCATCTTGGTTCCTTCCTGAGTATGAAGAACCTCTGGGTGGAACTGAATTGCATAAAGATTCTTCTCTGTACACTCTGCTGCTGCAACCGGGCAGTCTGCTGTGTGGGCAACAATCTTAAATCCTGGTGCAACCTGTGAGATGTAGTCAAAATGGCTCATCCACACAATAGTTTTCTCTGAAACATCTGAGAATAAAGCACTGCTCTTATCTACAAATGTTTCTGTCTTTCCATACTCTCTTACTGGTGCCTTCTCAACCTTGCCACCAAGCACATGCTGCATAAGCTGTGCGCCATAGCAAAGACCAAGTACAGGTACACCAAGTTCGAAAAGTTCTTTAGTACATGTTGGCGCGCCATCTTCATAACAGCTGTTAGGACCACCCGTAAGGATAATTCCTTTAGGGTTCATGGCCTTAATCTGCGCCAGGTCTGTCTTGTAAGAATAGATCTCACAATATACATTACATTCACGGACACGGCGCGCAACCAGCTGGTTGTACTGACCACCGAAGTCAATGACAATAACTTTCTCCTGATCCATGATCAATCTCCAATCTTGTGTATTTATATATACATTATAGTTAAACTTGCCACTTATGACAAGCCTTAATTCTCCCCAATTCTTATCTTGATAATTCTCTCCCAGACAATCCTTATCTATGCATCTTTCTCCCCAATTCTCTTCTTCACATAAGAATCCATCTTCTCTCTGACCATCGCCATCTTTCTGTTGGTTTCCTCATTATCAGAATGAAAATGCATAAGCTTTGCAAGATAGCCCTGCTCCACAGTAATCCTCACACTCTCATCATACACAAGCTCATAAGCAAGTGATACATGACCAATAACAGTATCAGCCGGTGTGCGTCTTATTGCTTTGAGTATACAGTGTTCCTCATCAAACGCTTCTAACACTTCATCTGTAATATCACTCTTCATGAGTTCTTCAGTCGTAGTGTTATATATTTCTTCAAGCGGAGTATCAATATTAACCTTAAATATATCAACCTTATCAGCGTCACGAAGCACATTGCAGAATGCCTGCTCGCGGCGATTAAGTCCCTGCGGAATTCTGTACATATTGTGACACCTTATTGCAAGCTCAAGCATTTCCATGTCCGATTTATTCAATCTGTCATACAGAAATACTCCATCAGAACTATATCGATCCTCTAATGCTCCTGGCTTGTAGCCTGTACATTTGACCATTCCATTAAGAAAAGTACTGATAAGACCATCTTTAAACAACAGGTCTGCACCAAATTTTGCATGGTCAACGGAGTCCGCATCTGAAAATGTGTTATAACGCTTTATCTGTTCAAATCTTCCAACATCATGAAGCATTCCTGATAACCATGCCAGCTCAACATCATATGCACACATTCCTGTTGCCTTTGCAATTCTTTCACACAAAGCTGCAACTCTGTAAGTGTGGTCGATTTTTAATTTAATCTTAGGGTCATCTGAATTATAAGCTGCTGTGTATTCTGCAAATGCTTTCTTAACATGCACTCTGTCAACATACACACGGTTTATCTTGGCATTTTCATAATAACCTTCAACATCAGCAACCTTTCCCTCATTCCATGTGTCTATAATATCAGGCACATCAGATAAAGAATGGCACACAACTGAAGTCAGTCTTCGGATGTCATCGTTAATCTCAATAGTATCAGGTATATGAATCACCTTCATGCCTGCTGCATGTCCTGCTTTAATGCCATTAATGCTGTCCTCAATGACTACACATTCTGACGGTTCACAGCCGATAAAACCTGCTGCCCTTAAGAATATGTCCGGCTCAGGCTTTCCATGCTCAACCTCATCTCCATATACAACACCAGAAAGATAATCCCATGCTCCTATTCTGTGAAGACTCTTTTCAGCACTTGATTTCTGTGTTGAAGTTGCAACAGCACATTTGAGTCCATTATCCTTAATATAATCAAGCAGCATATGAAGCCCCGGCTTAACCGGAACTTCCTCTGTCTCCCTGATTTTGTAGACATGCTCTGTACGCATTGTACGCATTTCCCAGTAATCCTGCTCTCCATGATAATAATCATCAAAAAAGCTCTGACTAAGCTTTGCCGGTGCACCTTTAAAACTGTCGATAAGCCATAATGGCATCTCTACATTTTTCTGGGAAGCTGCCCACAGCCAGCCAAGATTAGACTGATTTTCCGTATCAATCATAACTCCGTCCATATCAAAGATAATTCCTTTTATCATAACTGCCTCCATTCTACTCCCCAAAATATCAAACCGACATCCCTTGCATACTCTTCCCAGATATACGTTCATTCACTTCTTAATCTTACTTCTCTTCCAGATACTTCTTAACATACTGTCCGGTATAAGACTTCTTAACCTTAACAATCTCCTCAGGCGTTCCCTTGGCAATAACAGTTCCGCCGCGGTCGCCACCCTCTGGTCCCATATCTATAATATAATCTGCTGTCTTAATAACATCAAGATTATGTTCAATAACAACTACAGTGTTGCCACCCTCTGCAAGCCTGTGAAGGATATTGACAAGCTTGTGGACATCGGCAAAATGCAGACCGGTTGTAGGCTCATCAAGAATATATATAGTCTTTCCTGTGCTTCTTCTTGAAAGCTCTGTTGCAAGCTTGATTCTCTGTGCCTCACCACCTGAAAGCTCAGTTGATGGCTGTCCAAGCTTGACGTAAGACAAGCCAACCTCGTTGAGAGTCTCAATCTTTCTTCTTATACTTGGCACATTTTCAAAGAAATCAACTGCATCCTCAATAGTCATGTCAAGAACATCATATATGCTCTTATCCTTGTATTTTACTTCAAGAGTTTCTCTGTTGTAACGCTTACCCTCACAGACTTCACAAGGTACATACACATCCGGCAGGAAATGCATCTCTATCTTGATAATACCGTCGCCTGAACATGCCTCACATCTTCCACCTTTAACATTAAAGCTGAATCTGCCCTTCGTATATCCTCGCTCCTTGGCGTCCTTAGTCGTTGCAAACAGGTCTCTTATCATGTCAAATACACCTGTATAGGTTGCCGGATTAGACCTTGGTGTTCGTCCAATTGGTGACTGATCAATATTAATGACCTTATCAAGCTGCTCTATTCCGTCAATTCCATCATGGTCGCCTGCAATACATCTCGCCCTGTTAAGCGACTTTGCAAGGTGCTTGTAAAGAATCTCATTAACAAGTGAACTCTTGCCTGAGCCTGACACACCTGTTACGCATGTGACAACTCCAAGCGGAATATCTACATCAATATTCTTAAGATTATTCTCCCTTGCGCCTCTTACCTTAATCCAGCCAGCAGGCTTTCTACGCTCTGCCGGTACAGGTATCTTTATTCTTCCTGACAGATATGCACCTGTAAGTGAGTCCTTGCACGCCATAATGTCCGCAGCAGTTCCTGTTGCGACAACTTCTCCACCATTTCTTCCTGCGCCTGGTCCGATATCCACAATATAATCGGCTGCAAACATAGTATCCTCATCATGTTCAACGACAATAACTGAGTTACCAAGATCTCGCAAATGTGTCAGAGTTCCAAGCAGCTTGTCATTATCCCTCTGGTGAAGTCCGATACTTGGCTCATCAAGAATATAAGCAACTCCTACAAGACCTGAACCAATCTGTGTAGCAAGCCTGATTCTCTGCGCTTCACCGCCTGACAGAGTTCCTGTGGCACGCGAAAGTGCCAGATAATCAAGCCCTACATCTACAAGGAACTTAATTCTCGCCTCGATTTCCTTAAGAATCTCTGCACCAATAAACAGCTGTCTCTCTGAAAGCTTCATATTCTCAAGGAATTCCTGAAGCTTTATAATAGACATGTTAGTAATCTCATATATGTTCTTATCTGCAATAGTAACAGCAAGTGAAGACGGCTTAAGTCTCTGTCCGTGACAGGCAGAACAAGGTCTTATTCTCATAAATTCCTCATACTGCTGCTTAGTATTATCAGAATATGTCTCTCTGTATCTTCTCTCCATATTCTTAATAAGACCTTCAAATGCGACATCATATACACCCTCTCCGCGCTGGCCTTTATATTTAACCTTTACAGAATGTCCCTTAGTACCATTGATAATAATATCCTTAATATCATCAGGATAATCCTTGAATGGTGTCTTTAATGAAAATCCATATTCCTCTGCAAGTGCATCAAGAATCGCCCTGCTAAAGCTGCCCTCATCCTTAGATGACTGCCATCCCATTCCGACAATAGCACCTTCATCAATGCTGAGACTCTCATCCGGTATAAGCAGCTCTGCATCAAACTTCATTGTATAACCAAGTCCGAAACAGTCCGGGCATGCGCCAAATGGATTGTTGAACGAAAAGCTTCTTGGCTCAACCTCATCAATACTTATACCACAGTCTGGGCAGGAAAAGCTCTGGCTGAAATTAAGTGTCTCACCATCAATAACATCTACTGTCATAAGACCTTCGGCAAGCTTAAGAGCTGTCTCAATAGAATCTGTAAGTCGTTTCTGGATTCCGTCTCTTACAGAAAGTCTGTCTACAACAATCTCAATATTATGCTTCTTATTCTTATCAAGCTTAATCTCGTCTGTAAGCTCATACATACTTCCATCAGCAATAACACGCACAAATCCGCTCTTCTTTGCCTGTTCAAATAGCTTTACATGTTCACCCTTTCGTCCACGGACAACAGGTGCAAGAATCTGAATCTTAGTTCTTTCAGGAAGTGCCATAATAACATCAACCATCTGGTCAACTGTCTGTTTGTTGATTTCACGTCCACATTTTGGACAATGCGGAATACCAATTCTTGCATAGAGAAGTCGGAAATAATCATATATTTCTGTAACAGTTCCTACTGTAGAACGCGGATTTCTGTTAGTTGACTTCTGGTCTATAGATATAGCCGGTGAAAGTCCCTCAATACTGTCAACATCAGGCTTTTCCATCTGTCCCAAGAACTGTCTTGCATATGAGGACAGTGATTCCATATATCTTCTCTGACCTTCTGCATATATTGTATCAAATGCCAGACTCGACTTTCCCGAACCTGAAAGTCCTGTAAGCACAACAAGCTTATCTCTTGGAATATCAACATCTATTCCTTTAAGATTATGCTCTCTTGCACCCTTTATCCTTATGCAGTTCTTGTAACTGCCTCTTTCTATCTCTTTCTTTAACTTACTATCAGCCATGTTTTTTTCCTTCATAAATATATTTATTAATCTCAATCATCTTGTCACGAAGCTGTGCAGCCTCCTCAAAGTTAAGCTCTGCTGCTGCCTTACGCATGTTCTTCTCAACCTGCGTCTTAACCTTCTCAAGCTCTTTGATGCTCATAGATTCATAATCAACCTTAAGCTTTCCTGAAGCGTCACCCGGCTCCGCTGCCTTGCTTATGCTTATAAGATCTCTTACTGCCTTCTTGATTGTCTGTGGAGTAATTCCATGCTCATCATTATAATCCTGCTGAATCTTTCTTCTTCGTTCAGTCTCTGAAATAGCCTTTTCCATAGATTCAGTAATCTTGTCTGCATACATGATAACATGTCCCTCTGCATTTCTCGCAGCCCGGCCAATCGTCTGTATAAGCGATGTCTCTGTTCTTAAGAAGCCTTCCTTATCAGCATCAAGTATTGCAACAAGGCTGATTTCAGGAATATCCAGACCTTCTCGCAGCAGGTTGATTCCAACAAGAACATCAAATCCATCAAGACGCATATCTCTTATAATCTTCTGACGCTCAAGCGTATCAATATCTGCATGAAGATACTTAACCCTGATTCCTGCCTCTTTAAGATAATCAGTAAGGTCCTCCGCCATTCTCTTGGTAAGTGTAGTAACAAGCACCTTGTTCTTCTTGGCAGTTTCCTTATTAATCTCTGATATAAGGTCATCAATCTGTCCTTCAATCGGCTTAACAGTTATCTCCGGGTCAAGAAGTCCGGTAGGTCTGATAACCTGCTCTGTTCTCATAAGCTCATGCTCTGCCTCGTATGTGCTTGGTGTTGCTGATACGAAAAGCATCTGTGAAATCTTGCTCTCAAACTCGCTGAAATTAAGCGGTCTGTTGTCCTTCGCAGATGGCAGTCTGAAGCCATAATCTACAAGTGTAGTCTTTCTTGACTGGTCACCGGCATACATGCCTCGAATCTGCGGAATAGTGATATGCGACTCATCCACAATAATAAGAAAATCATCTGGAAAATAATCCATCAGCGTATACGGAGGACACCCTGCCGGAAGTCCTGCCAGATGTCTTGAATAATTCTCTATTCCTGAACAAAAGCCTGTCTCCTGCATCATCTCTATATCAAAATTCGTTCTCTCTTCAATTCTCTGTGCCTCTAGAAGCTTATCCTCACTCTTGAAATACTTCACTCTCTCGGCAAGCTCTGCCTTAATATTCTCAATCGCAGCGTCCATCTTCTCCTTCTCAACAACATAATGTGAGTTAGGGAATATCGCAATATGTTCAAGAACGCCTTTAACTTCGCCTGTTAGGGAATCTATCTCACTTATTCTGTCAACTTCATCACCAAAGAATTCAACTCTTATGGCATCACCTGATGATGATGAAGGATACACTTCAACAACATCGCCTCTTACCCTGAAGGTTCCTCGCTTAAAATCCTGGTCGTTCCTTACATACTGGATATCAATAAGCTTTCTTATGCAATCATCCCTGTCCTTCTCCATTCCCGGACGAAGCGAAATAACCATGTTCTTATAATCAACCGGCGCACCTAATCCATATATACATGAAACCGAAGCAACGATAATAACATCATTTCTTTCAGAAAGTGCCGCTGTTGCCGAATGTCTTAATTTATCAATTTCATCATTAATAGATGAATCCTTCGCAATATAAGTGTCACTCTGAGGTACATAGGCCTCTGGCTGGTAATAATCATAATAGGAGACAAAGTACTCAACCGCATTCTCTGGAAAGAACTCCTTCATCTCCCCATACAACTGCGCTGCCAGTGTCTTATTATGGCTTATAATAAGTGTAGGTTTCTGAACATTCTGTATAATGTTCGCCATTGTAAATGTTTTACCAGAACCAGTTACACCAACTAGAGTCTCAAACTGATTGCCTTCCTCAAAGCCCTTTGTAAGTGCTTCAATAGCCTGCGGCTGGTCGCCCATCGGCTTAAAATCCGAATGTAATACAAATCTGTCCATAAAGCCCTCCCTATTTTGCGAAGCAAAATCCGAACCCCTTGGTGAGGAGAGGGATTTTGCCCTCCTTGTTTTCTGAAAGAAAATGCATTTCCCTCATTATACAATATAATAATCAAAAAGTACAGAACAAACATTCGATTTGTCCTGTACTTTATTCCATACTTCTATATTCTTTATTCTGCCGCTCTGACACTCATTTTGCCATTGAGATACTCTACTGCTGCCTTCAACTGCACATCTTCAGTCGCATCATCCGGAAGCTCCACAATACTGTCAGGTGTCACTCCCTTGCCGTGAATATCCTGTCCCTTAGGAGTAAAATATTTGGCAATTGTATACTTAACCGCACTTCCATCAGTAAGCGGACGGATTGTCTGCACAATGCCCTTACCAAATGTCTGTGTTCCGATTATCTGTGCCTTATCATAATCCTGCATTGCACCGGCAAATATCTCAGATGCACTTGCACTATTGCCATTTACCAAAACTGCCATCGGAATATTAAGCTCATGATTATCAGAACCTGAATATTCCTGTCTCTTACCAGACTTAGTCTCTGTATACACGATAAGTCTGTTCGGAAGAATATAATCTAGCATATCAGCCACAGTCTTAAGAACTCCGCCAGGATTATTTCTTATATCAATTACAAGTCCTGTAATTCCCTGCTTCTGAAGGTCATCAACAGCCGATTTAAACTGCTCTGTTGTAACATCATCAAACTGTGAAATATAAATATAACCTATATTATTCTCAAGCACCTCTGATGAAACAGTCTTAATATCAATCTTGTCTCTTGTAACTGTGAAACTCAGCTTCTCGCCATTTCTCATAACAGTAAGGTTAACATCTGTACCCTTCTCGCCCTTAATAAGGGCAACTGCTACAGAAAGGTCCATTCCTGTAATATCCTCACCATTAACCTCTGTTACCTTATCTCCATTTCTGATACCAGCCTTATATGCCGGTGCATCCTCATATGCCTCTGATATAAGTATTGAACCGTCGTCAGCCTTCTGGCATACAGCACCAATTCCATAGAAAGAACCTGATGTTGACTCCATCATTGACTTATATTCTTCAGGCGTATAATAAACAGTATATTTATCACCATATGCAGCAAGATATGCCTTAAAAATGTTGTCTGCAGCCTTTTCATCATCTACATCATCAAAGTAGAATCCATCTCCAAGCAGTGAATCCAGAGCATTCAACTTACCTTCAACCTTAGTTCCGATTCCTTCATTATCACTTGTTCCAACATCCTGGACATATATGCGTCCATCAATTCCAATATGGATATTACCACTTCTTATAAGTCCCATGAATACGCATGACAACGCCAGTATCACAACCAGTAGTGTTGCCACAACACCAATAATAACGCCTTTGCCTAAAGCATGTTTTCTCTTTCGTTCCTGTGCGGCCCCTTCCGAAGAAAAAGGTCTGTTATTATCATATTCCATTGAGTCCTCCTGTTAAGTTGAATTATTTATTTAAAATATGGCATAGGATTAACATATGAACCATTGAGCATTACATCAAAATGCAGATGCGCGCCAAATGAATTACCCGTATTACCCATAACACCAAGCTTCTGTCCTTTCGTCACCTGGGCTCCTACAGATACATTTAAACTATCAAGATGCAGGTATCTCGTATACAGTCCATTACCATGATAAATCATCACATAATTACCCGCTGTTGAGTAATATTCGCTCTGTCTGTGTGCAATTACAACTTTACCGTCATAAGCCGCATATACAGGATCACCTGAAACGCCTGCTCTGACTGCTCCAATATCCACACCTTTATGTGGTGAAGTTCTGTCAGATGTATCTCCATATGGAGAAGTTATTCTTGTACTTGTTGTTGGCCATTTGAAAGTTCCGCCATCATATCTGTTAGACGGAGTAACTCCGCTTGCTTCCTCTGCCTTAATCTTGGCTGTTATAGAAGCAATCTCTGCATCGAGCTTCTTCTCGTCAGCTTCGAGCTGTTTCTTATAAGCCACCTGATTAGCTGTATTCTTACTCAAAGCATTCAGCTGGGCAGTCTTCTCATTCTGAACAACCTCCAGCGCATCAACCTGTGCCTGAAGTGCCTCCTGACTGGCAGTCAGAGTCTCTTTATCTTCTTCAAGCTTTACTTTAGAAGATGATATAAGATTAATCGTTGACTGATATTCCTCAAGCATCTGTCTGTCATACTCTGATATCTTATTAATATACTCAAATTTATTAAGCATATCCGCCATACTCTGTGATGATAAAAGAACTTCAACATATGTATAATCATTATGCTCATACATAAACTGGATTCGCAGCTTCATAGCCTCATACTGGCTTTCCTTATCAGCCTCAGCCTGCTCAAGCTTTGCCTGTGTCTCCTCAATCTCAGCTTCAAGCTCTGCAATCTGGGTATTAATGTCATCTAATGACGCTGACAATTCTCCCATCTGTGCATCAAGACCCTGAATAAGAGATGTAAGATCTGAACTCTGTGCCTTAAGCTGAGCAATCTTGTCTTCTGTTTCTTTCTTTTTATTCTGTATATCATTCTGCTGGTTCTGGGCATTCTTCAGATCCGATTTATTATCTCCAAATGTAACCTGTGCAAAACAATACGGTATAAGCAGCATTACAATCATGAGTGCCGCTGTTATTTTCTTTATTAAATTGTTCCGAAACAGTGCTTTCTCCATACAGCCACTCCTTTACCATAATTAAAATGTTTTCTAAAAACAAACAGGGACTTCTGCATCCGTTTGCAAAAGCCCCCAAAAACTATCCGAAACTATACATCGGCATGCTTTCTTACAGCGAAGAAACTTCCTATAAGACCAATACCAATTCCAAGAATAACAGCTACTGGAATAAGTACCTCAAATACTTCTGATGCTGGCATAAATGCTAATATATTCTGTAAAACAGAGAATTTTCCAAGAACAAAATTAACAACTCCACCATAAATATATCTCAATATTGCTACCGGAATAATAGCACCTATAAGTCCTATAACGATACCTTCTACGAAGAATGGTGCATTAACAAATGCATCCGTAGCTCCTATATATTTCATGATTGATATCTCATCTTTTCGTACTGTAATACCAATGACGATTGTATTAGTAATAAGGAATATAGATACCGCAAGAAGAACAACGATTACTGCAACTGCAACATAACTTACAAGTCTTGCTGCACTGGCAAGTCCGCTTGCTGTAACCTCTGAACGGTTAACCTGTCTTATTCCATCCTTATTCTCAAGGTACTTAACCAGTGTACCCTGATTACTTGCATCCTTAAGATACACTTCATAAGAAGCTGAATTTGCTAAAGGGTTATCATCCTGAAATCCATATGCAAGCTCTGGATAATCCTTGAAATAATCCCCCTTAAAATTTTCCCATGCCTGTTCTGCAGATACATACTCAACTCTTGATACTTCTTCTCTTTTGCTTATATCATCTCCAAGCTTCTTAATATCTGTCTCACTGAGATTTTCGTCAAAGAAAACTGTTACACAGACCTCTGTCTCAGCCTTCTTAATCATATACTGAAAATTAACCACTATAGAATAGAATACTCCAAAAAGGAATATACATGCCGTAATCGTTGCTATTGATGCCAGTGAGAACATCTTATTACGATGGATGTTCTTAAATCCATCTTTAATATGATATGCTAATGACCTAATCTTCATAGAAATAACCACCCTTTTCCTGATCGCTGATAATCTTTCCTTCACTCATAGTAATAGTTCTCTTCTTCATCTGCTGAACTATCTCCATATTATGGGTAACTACAAGTACTGTTGTTCCCTGCTTATTAACCTGATTAAGAATCTTCATGATTTCATTAGAATTAGCAGGATCAAGGTTACCTGTTGGCTCATCGCACAACAATATAGCTGGCTTATTAACCAGCGCTCTTGCAATTGCAATTCTCTGCTGCTCACCACCTGATAACTCATTAGGAAAAGCCTTATATTTGTCAAGAAGTCCTACCATTGAAAGCATCGCCAGTACTCTTGACTTAATCTTTCTATTCGGAGCTTCTACTACTTTCTGTGCAAATGCGATATTCTCATATACATTTCTGTCTGGTAACAGACGGAAATCCTGGAATACTACACCAATATCTCTTCTAAGATACGGAAGCTTCTTTCTTGTTATCTTATTGAGATATTTCTTATTAACATATATCTTACCTGATGTAGGATCTAATTCCTTAAGTAATAGTTTGATAAGAGTCGACTTACCTGAACCACTCTTACCTACTATAAATACGAATTCACCTTTCTGGATGTGAAGATTAATTCCATTAAGCGCAGCAACGCCAGTGGAATATGTCTTCGTAACATCTTCCATGATTATCATGTATCATTTCCTCCAAAAATCACTAAAATGTATCTTTACTTTCCATATACTTCATGTACTTAACTACCATAAGAGCAATCTTAAATGTTATTGCATCATCAAACACTCTGAGGTCAAGCCCGGTTATCTTCTGTATTTTATCAAGTCTGTAAACAAGTGTATTTCTATGAATGTAAAGCTGTCTTGATGTTTCTGAAACATTAAGGCTGTTCTCAAAGAACTTGTTAATTGTTGACAGAGTCTCATCATCAAAATCATCAGGAGCCTTTCCTTCAAATATCTCCTTAATGAACATCTGACATAATGGTATAGGAAGCTGATATATAAGACGGCCTATTCCTAATCTGTTGTAAGCAACAACATTCTTATTGCTGTAGAAAATCTTTCCCACATCAAGTGCCATCTTAGCTTCCTTGTAAGATCTTGAAACCTCTCTTATGTCATTAACAATTGTACCATAAGCAACATGTGCCGCACTCATCGCCTCAGTGCTTAACATATCAATTATAACATCAGCTGTCTTGTCAAGTTCATCATATGACTCATTGCCTTTAACTTCCTTAACAAGAATTATACTCTTCTCGTCAACTGCTGTAATGAAATCTCTTGTCTTATTAGCAAAAAGTGTTCTTACTGTCTCTAAAGCATTAGTATCCTTCTCGTGCTTAGTCTCAATGATATATACGACTCTCTTAACATCTGTTTCAATATGAAGCTTCTCTGCTCTTGTATACATATCAACGCGAAGAAGATTATCAAGAAGAAGATTCTTAATAAAGTTATCCTTATCGAATCTCTCCTTATATGCTACAAGCAGATTCTGTATCTGGAATGCAGCAAGCTTTCCAACCATATATACATCATCACTTGTTCCTCTTGCCATGATTATATATTCAAGGTTGCCTTCATCTTCAACCTTAAAAAACTGAAAACCATTAACTGCCTGACTCTCTGCTGGCGAATCAATAAAACTAATCGCATCCGCAAGGCATTCTGAAACATTATCAAAAGTCTTGGCTGCAACATTCTTATCTGCATCCACAATGCACAAATCCACTCGTGAAATAGCCTTAAGTCCCTCTACAGTTGTCTGTAAAATTCTATTAGATATCATTATTATCCCTTTCTGTCTACCACTTACCTTTTATTCGTACATATTCTATCTTATTGTAAAGCAAAACGGCAAAAAAAAAAAGGGGAAATGCAAATTTATTGCATTTCCCCTTCATAATTAAGATTCATTTAATAATTAGTGTGTGATAACGATTTCTGTTTCCTTATCAAATACATGAAGTCTTTCAACATCCATAGCAAATGTTACTTCATCACCAGGTCTTGCTGTTGTACGAGGATTTACCTTAGCTGTACATGTTACATCACCGATTTCATAGTGAAGGTTAACTTCTGCACCAAGTAACTCGTAAACCTTAACTGTAGCTGTAAACTTAGAATCTGCATTCTTAGCGATGAATTCTGCATCATCCTTAACATCTTCTGGACGGATACCAACTACAACTGTCTTACCAACATAGTTGCCATCGATAAGCTTCTTGCTCTTCTCAGCTGGAAGAGTAATTGTAACTGTATCAGAAAGTACAAGGTCAACCTGTGAACCATTAGCCTTAACTTCTGCATCGATAAGGTTCATCTGAGGTGATCCGATGAATCCAGCAACGAAGATGTTGTTAGGTGTATTGTAAAGGTTCTGAGGTGTATCTACCTGCTGAATAATACCATCCTTAAGAACTACGATTCTTGTACCAAGTGTCATAGCCTCTGTCTGATCATGTGTTACATAGATGATAGTTGTCTGTAATCTCTGGTGAAGCTTAGAAATCTCAACACGCATCTGTACTCTTAACTTAGCATCAAGGTTTGAAAGAGGCTCATCCATAAGGAATACCTTAGGGCTACGAACGATAGCACGTCCCATAGCAACTCTCTGTCTCTGACCACCTGAAAGAGCCTTTGGCTTACGATCAAG
>OODL01002065.1_pt1 | contig 14014 bp, 10 predicted proteins | sample 1671181 | NCBI WGS metagenome assembly OODL01 (sample SAMN06348130, study PRJEB24527) | human gut metagenome | biome: human gut; feature: ankylosing spondylitis patient; material: feces | host: Homo sapiens | place: China | collected 2015-10 | reverse complement strand
CTCCTTTTGCTCTTTATAAGAATTGGTTTTTGGTTTTTCTTTGACGGCAGTTGTCCTCTGCTGTGTGACCGCACGATGCGCCATATAGTCGTCGTAGTTGCCGGTATAGCTTTGCACCCCGTTAGGCGTCAGCTCCAGCACCCGGGTCGCCAGCTTATTGATAAAATATCGGTCGTGGGACACGATGAGCATGGTGCCGTCATAACGAAGCAGCGTGTTTTCCAATTCTTCCCGTGAGGCTGCGTCCAGGTGGTTGGTAGGCTCGTCCAGCAACAAGAAGTTATAGCCGCCCAGCATCAACTTCAGCAGTGCCACACGCGCACGCTCACCGCCGGAACACACGGACAAAGGCCGATACACCTCTTCACCCTTAAACAGGAACGCCGCCAACGCATTGCGCACGCGGGTCTCCGTCATTTGAGGGAAGGTGTCCCACACCTCGCCGATCACCGTTTTAGTCAGGTCCAGCTTGGCCTGCACCTGGTCAAAGTAGCCGGTGAGTAAGTTGCTGCCAAAGCGAAAAGTGCCGTCCTGGCGAGGGTATTCGCCGTTCAAAATTTTAAGCAGCGTGGTCTTGCCGCAGCCGTTATCCCCCAGCAGGAACACCCGCTCCTGCCGCTTAATATCAAAGGACACATCACGGAACAGCGCTTTGCCGTCAAAGGACTTAGACAAGCCGTCGCAGCTGAGCACATCTTCACCGCTGACACACTTGGGAGTAAAGTCAAAGCGGATTTTCTGCAACTTGGCGTCCGGCACCACCAGCTGGTCACGAATGCGCTGGATCACCTTTTCCTTGCTCTCGGCAGTTTTGATATTCTTCTCCCGGTTCCACTGCCGCTGCTGGGCAATAATACCCTCCAGGCGGGCGATCTCCTTCATATCATTGTCGTACTTCTCGGCAATGGCCTTTTGCTCCGCCGCTTTTTTTTGCAGAAAAACGGAGTAGTTGCCGCTAAAGCAGCGGATCTTTTGATTTTCCAATTCAATGGTTTTGTCTGTAATACGATCCAGGAAATAGCGATCGTGGGACACGATCAGGCAGGCGCCCTTAAAATCGGAAAGAAAGCTCTCCAACCACTCCACTGCGTGAATATCCAGGTGGTTGGTAGGTTCATCCAGCAGCAAAAAGTCCGCCTTGGACAGCAGCAGCTTTGCCAAAATCAACTTAGACTTCTGTCCGCCGGACAGCTTGTCCGTGGACATATCAAACTGCTTTTCCGTAAAGCCCAGCCCCAGCAGCGCCGAGCGTGTCATGGATTTATAAGTCAGGCCGCCCTCTCGCTGGAACTGCTCCGTCAAACGGTCTTGCAGGGCAATATCCGCCGCTGTATCCCCTTGCCCGCTGCGCAGGCGATCGCCAACTTCCTCCAGTTGGCGCTCCAGTTCCATCAACGGCGCAAACACGCTGACCAACTCGTTCCACACGGTATTGCCGGCAGAACAGGTGTGCTGCTCCATATAGCCCAGCTTACAATTTTTAGAGAGAAAGGCGCCGCCGCTGTCCGGCGTGTAGTCGCCGCAGATCACCTTAAACAGTGAGGTCTTACCCACGCCGTTGGCGCCAACAAAGCCCACTTTTTCCCGCTCTTTGATGGAGAAAGACACACCGGCAAACAGCGTGCGCTCCCCAAAAGACAAAGTTAAGTTTTGTACATCTAAAACGGCCACAGGCGCCCACCTCCCGGTTTGCAAAATAGATTTGCCCATATTTTACACTATCCCGGCTTGAAAGTGAAGTCCTTTTTTGTTATTATATCAAGGAAATCAATAAAAACAGAGGAAACAACTATGGAGATTTTAAAATTACAGCCCATCTTTAAGGATTATATTTGGGGCGGTCAGCGCCTGCGAGAGGACTTTGGGTTCCAAAGTGACCTGCCCAAACTGGCAGAGGGCTGGATGCTTGCCTGCCACCAAGCGGGTATGAACACCATCGACGGCGGCAGCTATGACGGTCAGCCTCTGGAGCAGGTGGTTGAGTCCGTGGGCAAAGAAGCGCTTTGCGGCACCAACGCCGCCCGATTTCCCTATTTTCCGGTGCTCATTAAGCTGATTGATGCCAAGGACAACCTGTCTATTCAAGTGCACCCGGATAACGACTATGCCCGCCGTGTGGAGAACGAATTCGGCAAGACCGAGATGTGGTATGTTCTGGACGCAGCCCCCGGCGCCCAGCTGATCTATGGCTTTAAGGAGAAGATCAGTAAGGAAGCATTCAAAGCCGCCATTGAGAACAACACGCTGCCACAGGTGCTCAACCATGTGGATATTCACAAGGGCGATGTATTCTTTATTGAAGCGGGCACGGTGCACGCCATCGGCAAGGGCGCGCTGATCGCCGAAATTCAGCAAAACAGCAATGTGACCTACCGGGTGTACGACTATGACCGGCGGGGCGCAGACGGCAAGCCCCGGGCGCTGCATGTAGCCAAAGCGCTGGATGTAGCCGTGCCGGAGCCGCCAAAATACGATACGCAGCCTATGGGGCAAAAAGAAAATATTGGTGGCGGCAGCCGGCAACTGCTGGCGCGTTGCCCTCTGTTCACCGTTTATCACTATGCCGTCAGCGACATGGTACAGCTGACTGCCGGTGCAGAGAGCTTTCAGCACATCTTAGTCACCGACGGCAACGGTACCATTGACGGCCGTTTGCTGCAAAAAGGCGACAGCTTCCTGGTGCCTGCCGGGTATGGCAACTTTGCCGTCAGCGGTCAATTAGAAATGCTTGTCACCTCTATTTAACTGAAAATCCAGCAACATGCATAAAAAGTCATTGCTATGGGCAAGATAGCAATGACTTAATTTTTTGGAGATGAAATTTATGCGTGTACTCAACAATATTGCACTGATCCTAGCCATTATCGGTGGGATCAACTGGGGCAGCATCGGGCTATTCAAGTTTGACATTGTGGCATGGATCTGCGGCGGGCAGGACGCAATCTTTGCTCGAATTATCTATGCCATTGTGGGTCTTGCTGCCGTGTGGTGTATTAGCTTGCTGTTTGGCAAGGGCAAGATCACAGAAGAATAAGTGCAAAAAAACACGGTCCATAGCTTTGTCTACGGACCGTGTTTTTATGTCGGCACTACTTATCTTTCCGGGAAGTCGCCCTCCAAGTATTGTCAGCGTGAATGAGCTTAACTACCGTGTTCGGGATGGGAACGGGTGGACCCTCATCACAATCAGCACCGACTGCGTAAGATAGAGTACCATAAACGCGACCGTTTGTCAACTAAGATTTGGCACATTCCCGCAGCATTTCCTTGCGGATCTTTGATAAAATGCGCTTTTCCAGCCGAGAAATATAGGACTGAGAAATGCCCATTTGATCCGCCAACTGCTTTTGCGTATGTACCCGGGCGCCAAACAAACCGAATCGCTGCACCATCAGGTGCCGCTCTTTCTCCGGCAAGCGCCGAACGATCCCCCGCAGCAGCCGCTTTTCGTCGTCGTCCTCCAGCAGCTCCGACACCGCATCCGGCTCTGTACCCAGCACATCGCTTAGGGTCAATTCATTCCCGTCCCAGTCCACAGAAAGCGGTTCATCAAAGCTCATTTCCGTTTTCATATTGGACACCTTGCGCAGGTGCATGAGGATTTCATTTTCAATACAGCGAGAGGCGTAAGTGGCCAGTTTAATATTTTTATTGGGATCAAAGGTGCGCACCGCTTTCATCAGCCCAATGGTGCCGATACTCACCAAATCCTCCGTGGCGGTTTGGCAGCTGTCAAACTTCTTGGCAATGTACACCACCAGCCGCAGATTGCGCACCACCAAAAGTTCCCGATGGGTGTTGTCCCCAGCCCGCAGTTCATTCATCACCGTTTCTTCTTCCTCGCGGGTCAAGGGGGGCGGCAGAGTCTCCGGCCCATTGATATAATGGCACTCTCGGCGAAACAGTCGCCGCACCCAGTCCATAATTCTTGCAAACATGCTTGTCACTCCCAGGAAAAAATTTTTGGATCGACTACCGCTTGGTAGTCCTCATTTTGGATATGATCGCTTAACGCCACATACACCTCCCCTACTGTGCCACGCCGCTTGCCGCTATGTACCGTTACCCGATGGGGACGAAAAGCAGTGAGCATACCCTCTCCACCCACCGTTTGGTACGGGATCACCCGAGGCGTTTCCGTATCCGGGAACAAACTGCGACGAGCCACGATCACCGGTGCGCCGGAGAATGGCTCTCGCAGCCGGTTACCGCTGTCTGCCAGAGCAAAGCAACGCACTTGGCGCGCCCCGGTATCTACGGTCAGCTCCAAGAGCGCACGCCGCCCGGCGTGCTTCTCATACAGCCGCAGGATCAGCAGCGCCAGCACATACGCCGCCAGTGCCAGTAGCAGCAGCGTGCGGGCGGGCAGATCAAAATAGACGGCGCTGTTCTTGACCACAATACGCCGCGGACGAAACAGCAACCACACCCCTACAATGAAGCCCAACAGGACAAAATTGGCAGCAAGGAAGCACAACAAGCACCGCAGGTACTTCTTAACGGATCCAAAGCCAAAGGCTGCCAGTACAAGTACCAGCGCAACGGCGATTTTAGAGAGCACCACTACCCAGGTGGGCAGCTTCGGCGCCAATAAGATCAGGCTATACGCCGCCCCCAGCATCGCGGCTATGCACAATCGACCGGTCCGCCGAGGCTGCTTGGTCAGCGCTGCCGTCAGCAGCAACAGCAGAAGGGTCATAAAAAAATTGACCACCAGCAACACATCCACATACACCACTTGCACGCCCTCGCCCCCCTTGCTCCCAGTATAGCCGGCAAGGCAGGCCGAATTTGTCATATCCGGGCAATAAAAAAAGCGGACAAACCCCAAAATTGCGCCAAATTTCGCAAAGGGTTTGTCCGCTTATTTTATTAAGGATTATTCTGATTTAGGCAAATTCAGCGCCGCCAAATAATGCAGCAGTGCCGCCCGGTCATTCTCTGCTTCTCCGGCAATTACCCCGGAAAGCAGCGCATCCAGCGCCCCGCCGATGGCCTTGCCTTGATAGCCTAAGGCCAGCAGCTCCTTGCCGCCGATAGCTAAGTCCCGCAAAGAGAACGCGTCGCCCCGCTCCAAGATCTCCCGCAGCAGCATCTTGGTACGGTACAGCTCTTCAATCTCCGGCTGGGTACGGGCCAAATTCTGTGCAGCCAGGTCCGCCGTCTTAACATCAATCAGATCCAGCGTGCCCGCCGGGCCCAGCCGGTTCAGCCAACGCTTGACACTCTTTTCGTCCGTTAAAATATGGCCGTCGTGGTAACGAATTAGAGGCAAAATACGCTGCATACTGGCTCGACTTGCTTTCAACCGTTCCAGCGCCGCTTTTGCCAGCTGTTCACTGACAGTCGGATGACCGTAAAAGTGGTCAATGCCTTCTTCGTCCGTCGTCTTGCACGCCGGTTTGCCGGTGTCGTGAAAGAGCATGACCAACCGCAAGTCTGCGTCCTTAGGCGCCGCCTCCACAGACCTGGCAATGTGGGTAAACACATCGTACACATGCCATGGGTTTTGTTGGGCACAGTCAAAGGCGGGTACCAACTCCGGCACCACCACACCGATAATCTCTTTGTATTCTACCAGCACATCAAAGGCCCAGTCGCCAAGTAGCAACTTTTTCAGCTCCACATAGATCCGCTCGGCGGACACCAGGTGGAGTCGCTCTTTCAGTTCAAAAGCAGCCTTTGCCGTTTCTTCCTCCAAGGTAAAGCCCAAAACGGCTGCAAAGCGCAGGGCGCGGAGAATACGCAGAGCGTCCTCGGTAAACCGCAGGCGCGGCTCTCCCACGCACCGCAGGCACTTGGCTTTCATATCCGCCTGGCCGCCAAAGGGATCTACAAATCCTCTCACCGGGTGGTAAGCCATGGCGTTGACGGTAAAATCCCGGCGCGCCAAATCCGTTTCCACCTCTGGCACAAAGGTCACCCCGTCCGGGTGGCGGCTGTCCGTATAGCTGCCGTCGGTGCGAAAGGTGGTGATCTCATAAGTCTTGCCGTTTAGGACCGCGGTGACCGTACCGTGCTGTAAACCGGTCTCAATATACCGTATGCCGGCCGCTGCCAGCACCGCCTCTGTCTGCCGGGGCAGCGCAGAGGTGCACAAATCAATATCCGCATACGCCCGACCCATACAGGCGTCCCGCACGCAGCCGCCCACCGCATAGGCGCGGTAGCCCGCCTGTTCCAGCAGATCTAAAAGCTGCCGGGCTTCTCTATCCAGTTGCAAATAATCACCTGCCTTAGGGGTATGCTAACGGTATGACTGATTTTTTCTTTTATCTTTTTCGCTTTCTGTTCGGCGGCGCCGCCTACTGTACCATAGAGTTGATATACCGGGGCCGCACACATTACTCCATGTTCTTTGCCGGTGGAATTATCTTAGCAGCCTTTTACTGCCTGGAGCGCACGCAACCGGATTTGCGGCTGGCGCTCAAGTGCCTAATGGGTGCCGGAATCATCACCGGGGTAGAACTGGTATTTGGCCTGATTTTCAACCGTGCGCTGGGTATGGGCGTTTGGGATTACAGCCGGGTGCCGCTGAATTTATGGGGCCAAATCTGCCTGCCCTTTACGCTGATTTGGCTGGGCTTTAGTTTTTTACTGTTCCGTTTTGTCATTCCAAACGATCCGCTGATTTGAGCGCCGGGCATAGTCTGCCAGCACCTGCCGTGCCTGCGCCCGCTCCTCCCGGGTCAAGGGTGCCTGCTCCTCCGGGTAGTCCCAGCGGTCGAATGGGTCTTTCTTGGTAATGACCCGCACACGACCCCGGCGCACCCAAGGATAAACCAAAGCCCTGTTTGCGCCCGGATACATTGCGAATATAATGCAGTCCCTTGGCTTGCTTCATAATCAGTAGAATTTGCTGATCCGCAGGCATGCGCCGCACCTGCCAGCGGTTAAATGCCGGCAGCAGCACCAGGCCAAGCAACAGCACAGCGGCAACGATCAGTGCAATTTGCCAGCCGCTCATTCTACCGGCCACCCCAGGGTCAGAATTTCAAAGGGCGTGTAGTCAACGGAATCCGTCTCCCGCTCCACATCTTCCAGCATATTCAGCACCTGTACCTTGCGGGGCAGGCGCAGGGTGCCACGGCGGCCGTCCTGCTCGCTCAAGCGTACCACAATGCGCTCCCCATCCTCAGAGAACTTCATGGCCTGTAAATAAAGCGGCGCAAAGTCCGTGCCGTTGTAGGCCACATCGCTCTTGATGGGCGGCTGGTTGAATTGCAGCGCGCGGCGGTTAATCCCCGCCTGTACCGGATCGCCGGCATGGGGCACAATGCGGTAGCAAAAGCTGTGATGACCCATATCCGCCGTTACATCCGGACGAATGGGAGAACGCAGCAGGGACAGACTGATCTGATTTTCCAAAAAGCCTACGCCGTACTTCCCGTCGTTCAGGATGGCGACGCCGCCGTCCGTCTCGCTGAGATCGCACCACTTGTGGTGGCAGCACTCAAAGCGAGCCTGCTGCCAAGTGGTATTGCGGTGGGTGTCCCTGGCAATATAACCGGCGGAGGTATCGCACAGCGCCTGCCGTGCCAGCACATTGCAGTCAAACAGCACTTTGGCCAGCACATGTTTCTCCTGCCAGTCCACCTGATTTTCCACCTCAATGGCGCCATCTCTGCGGAACAGCCGCAGGTACTGGGTCCAGGTGGATTTATCTGTTTGCAGCACGGTCTTAAAAGTGACGCTCTCGCTGTCCTGCTCGATCAAAGTCAGCGGCTGCGCCACGGTCAGGGGCACTTGCTTGTCTCTGTAATTCGGCAGAATGTCCCAAGCGTCATAGTTGCCGGGTTTATCCTCATAAAGAGTCAGTTTATTAAAGGCGCCGTCTGTCCACTCGCGCTGCATTTTCTTGTCATACAGGCTTGCTATGGAGCCGTCCTCATTCAGACGAACGGTATAGAACGGAGTCTCCACCCGATTACCGTCCACTTGCAGCCAGTCGCCGCGATAGGCGGTCTTGCGCAGGGTGCCGCTGCCCAGGGGTGCCAAATTGGGCAACAGCCAGTTGCCTCGCTTGCCCATACGGGTGGCGGTACCTCGTTTGTTTTCCACAAATGTCAGGGTATCATAAGTAAAGTTCAGCGGATTAAAATAGCGGTTGCCGGTGCCGATTATGGCGTCCAACGCCGTCTCAATCTCTCGATAATCCGCTACGGCGTCCTGAAACACCGGGTGAATATGGGAGCCGGGCAAAATATCATGGAATTGGTTGATCAGCAGCTTCTTATAAAGTGCCGTGATCTCCGGTGTGCGATTCTCGCCACGCAGCACGGTGAGCATTTCCGCCAAGCGGAACTTATTTTCCAGCCGCCGATTGGCGCGCTTTAAGTCGCTCTTGGTGGTAAAGGTGCCCCGGTGCATTTCCAGGTACAGCTCGCCGTCCCAGGTCTCCAAGTTCTCGTTGTCCTTCAAATTCTTTTCCAGGAATTCAGCGCCGCCCATGTGGGTGCACTTGGGCAGTACGGACACCTTGGAGAACCGATGCATCAGCTCGATCATCTCTTCCGTGCAGCCGGAGCCGCCGTCACCGTAGCCAAACATATTCATCGTCTGGCCGCCGGTGTCCTTATCAATATACGCCTCCCAGTTGGCCTGGATTTGGGAGGGGGCGTTCCAGGTGATAAAGTGGGTGGGCGGCACGCAAGCCAGTACGCTGCTGCCGTCAATGCCCCGCCAAATAAAGTTATTGTGAGGGAAGCGATTGGTATCATTCCAGGTGGACATTTTGTTGCTGACAAAGTAGTCCACACCGCATTTTTTCAAAATCTGCGGCAGAATCCAGCTGTTACCGAACACATCCGGCAGCCATGCATTATTCACCCGCTTGCCAAACATACGCTGATAGGTCTGCTGGCCGTAAAGACACTGACGAATGAGACTCTCTGCCGTCGGGATATTGCAGTCCGGCTCCACATACATAGCCCCCACCGGCTCGAATTGCCCCCGGGCCACCTTCTCCTGCAATTCGGCAAACACATCCGGGTAATACTTCTCCAGTGTTTCATACACATAGGGCTGGGTGTGGGTGTACTTAAAGTCCGGGTAGCGGTCCATCAGCCGCAGCTGGATGAGCACCGTGCGCAAGTTCTTCTGCACCGCATGAATCCGCCGCCAGTAGTAGGCAATATCCAGGTGACTGTGGGCGATCAGCGCCACATCCCCGGCGCCTTTGTAAGTATCGTTTGCAAAGACCACATCGTTAAGATACGCCTGGCACGCTGCCACACCGGTCACACCATCATCGGTAAAGTCTAGGCAGTTCATGGCATTGTTCAGCTCCCGGTTCAGGAACGAACGGTAATCTTCATTAAACAGGTCGCTGCCGGCAATATCCAGCAGCAGCTCAAAGTCATAGACCAAATCCTGCACGGCATGATCCACAGTGCACAGATACGCGCCCTCAAAGATTTGGCGGCAACCGCGAACAGACAGGCTCTCCGGGTTACGCTCATCATCCGGCTTGGAGCGGTTATAACCCATCATCTCAAAATGCAGGGTCTCCCTGGTATCCGCATAGGGCGACAGCAGCATACGCTCCCGGTTGGGATCCACGCCGCCAACATAGCGGCCATTGACCTTCACGCAAATTTCTGCCGCTGTTTTCAGAGAGAACCAAAGTTCCTGCCCCTGCAAATGCTTTGGCACCTGCACATCCGCCGTCATAAAGGCGGTACCGTCCGGGGTGAAATACATATCCCCCCGCTTTAAGGGCCGTGGCTCACCGGGATAGAACTGGAATTCCATTTCCGCCACCTGGCGGGCGTCGCGAATCATCAGGTTTTGGATCTCCCACTTTTCGCTGTAAATATAGCGTTTCAGCCAACAAAAGCGCAGGTCCGTCCATTCCTCCGGGCGCATAGAGCGCCGTTCCACTTTAATATGTGCCATACCTGCACCTCCTTAACGATCCTGAAAATAGGGCTTCTTCCGCACCGGCTCCACCGTCAGCTGCAAATGCAGATCCGCCTTCAGCTGCTCTTCAATCCATGCCACGCACCGGTGAAGGATCAGGCACTTGCCCCGAAAGCGCAGGGTCAAACGGTCACCCTCTAAAGATACAAATTCTACCCAGCCGCCATCGCCTTGGATCTTTGGCGCCAGCACCCGGTCTATATACGCCTGTACGGCCTCTTTCTTCGCTGTCATATTCATTCTCCGATCATCTCTTTGATCTGTGCCTGCAAGGCGGCCAGGCGGCTGTGGGCGGCTGCTTTATCCGGATCCACAATGGAGTAGTACACCTTGATCTTCGGCTCCGTGCCGGAGGGGCGAACCGCCAGCCATGAGCCGTCGGTAAACAGGAATTTCAGCACATTTTCCTTCGGCAGATCACCGATCCCCTTGGCAAAATCCTGTACCCGCTCCACACCGGCAAACATTTGATCCCCGCCGGCGCGGAAAGTCTGCATCAGCGCCCCGATCTTTTCGGCACCGTCCTTGCCCTTCAGCACAAAGCTGTCCAGCGCGTCCAAATAGTAGCCGTATTTCTCATAAACAGCATGCAGCGCGTCCACCAAAGTCTTGCCCTGATTTTTATACCAGGCGGCCATTTGGCAAATGAGCATAGCGGACACCACCGCGTCCTTATCCCGGGCGTGGGTACCCACCAGATAGCCGTAACTCTCCTCATAGCCGATGACAAATTCCTTGTCCCCGGTCTGCTCGTAAGTATTGATCTTGTCGCCGATATACTTAAACCCGGTGAGGGTCTCCTCAATCTGCAAACCAAAGCTGCGCCCGATATTAGCGCCCAGATCACTGGTCACAATGGTCTTGACCAGCGTAGATTTTTCGTTCAGCTGCGCTTTCTTCATGGTCAGTACAAACTGCACCAGCAGCGCGCCGGTTTGGTTGCCGGTAAACAGCACATAATCGTTGCCGTCACGCACCGCAATGCCCACACGGTCACAGTCCGGGTCAGTGCCCAGCACCAAATCTGCTCCCTCTGCCTTTGCTTGAGCGATAGCCAAAGTCAGGGCGTCCTTTTCCTCCGGGTTGGGACTGCGCACGGTAGAAAAATTCCCGTCCGGCAGTTCCTGGGACTTGACCACAGATACATGCATATTCCGCAGCACCCGTCGCACAGGCACATTGCCGGTGCCGTGGAGCGGGGTATAAACGATCTTCAAATCCGACGGCTGCGTATATAGACTCTGTTGCTCCACAGCAGCGATAAAGGCGTCCAGTTCCCTGTCCCCTACCGGGTGGATATTTGCATGGTCGTTGCAAAAGGGAATGGCATTGTAATCGTCTACTGCGTTAATGTAATCCAGTGCTGCCGCCGCGTCTGCAGTGCACAGCTGGCAGCCCTTGGCATCATACACCTTGTAGCCGTTATATTCCTTGGGATTGTGGGAGGCGGTGATCATCACCCCTGCGTCACAGTGCAAATACCGGGTGGTAAAAGACAGCACCGGCACCGGCACCAGCCGGTCGTACAGATACACCTGCAAGCCGCAGTTTGCAAAAATGCCCGCCGCCGTCTTGGCAAAATCTGCCGAGTTGTTACGGGAGTCGTAAGCGATAGCCACTTTCAAGTCCGCCTTGCCGGTGGATTTCAAATAATTGGCAAGGCCCAGGGTGGCCTTACCTACGGTGTAACGGTTCATCCGGTTAGACCCGGCGCCCATAATGCCCCGCAGGCCGCCGGTGCCAAAGGCCAGGTCCTTATAGAACCGATCCTCGATCTCTTTTTCATCCGTCAGGCTTTCCAGTTCCGCCTTGGTGTCCGGGTCGGCAAAGTCAAGCCACTGCCGGTATTTCTCTTTGTAATTCATCCTACCACCCTTTACTTAAAGTACATATAAAATTGGCATTTGATCATACCGTTATACAGCTTGCGCCGCTTGTCCGCCTTGCGGCCAAAGCACTTTTCAAACTGTTCATCCGGCGAAATGACGCCGTAGCTCCAGCCCTTGCGGGGATTGAACTTCTCGCCCATTATGCGATAGAGCCGCTCCGCTTCTCGAATATCCAGCATACGCTCGCCGTAGGGCGGGTTGGTCACCAAGGTGCCCCGCTCCGTTTGGGGGTTAAAATCGGCAATATCCGCCGTGTCCAAATGCAGGTACTGCCCCACCCTGGCCCGCTTGGCATTGATGGCGGTCAGTTCAATGGCGTGAGGGTCCAGATCAGACCCGAACGCCTGAAAATCGATGTCTGTCTTAATGCACTCGTGGGCACGGGCGCGCTCCTGCTTCCAGGCCGCCTCCGGCACGAAACCCCAGCGATCGCAGGCAAAATTGCGGTTGATCCCCGGCGCCACATTGGCTGCCAGCATGGCACCTTCAATAAGAATCGTGCCGCTGCCGCAAAAAGGATCATACAAAGTGTGGTAATGCCGCAGGCGGGACAGGCTGCACAACGCCGCCGCCAAAGTCTCCCGAATGGGAGCGGCATTGCTCTCCGGCCGGTAGCCCCGCTTGTGCAGGCCGGTGCCGGTAGTGTCCAGCATAATGGTCACCTGGTCTTTCAGTATGGAGAACTGAATTTGGTGCACCGGGCCGGTCTCGTCAAACCAGTTGATGTGGTAGTCCTCTTTCAGGCTCTCAACCACAGCTTTTTTGATGATTTTTTGGCAGTCCGGCACACTGTGCAGGGTGGAGGAAATAGAGTACCCTTTCACCGGAAATGTGTCTGTACTGCCGATAAATTCGCTCCAGGGCAATCGCCGTACCGCCTGGAACAGCTCCTCAAAAGTCACCGCCGTAAAGCGATCCAGCACAATCAGGATCCGCTCCGCAAAGCGGCTGTTGATATTGGCACGGGCCAGCATGGCCTGGTCGCCATTAAAGAACACCCGGCCGTTTTCGGCGGTCACCTCCCGGGCGTCCATTTGTCTTAATTCCTCTGCCACCAAGCCCTCCAGGCCCAGCAGACAGGGGGCAGTCATTTGTAATTCCATAAAATTAAAGTTCCTTTGTTGCGTGCCGGGTCACATGGCAGCCTACATTCACCGCCACCGGCAGCCCGGCAATGTGGGTGGCGTAGGTCTCAATATTTACACCCAGCGCTGTGGTTTGGCCGCCAAATCCCTGCGGCCCGATGTCCAGTGCGTTGATCTTGTCCAGCAGTTCCTGTTCCAGCGCCGCATAGTCCGGATTTGGATTGCGACGGGACAGTGGGCGACACAGCGCCTCCTTTGCCAGCAGGGCGCACTTTTCAAAATCGCCGCCGATTCCAACGCCGATCACCACCGGCGGGCAGGGATTGGAGCCGGCCTTTTGCACAACGCCCACAATGTAATCCACCAGGTCCTGCCGTGTGGCGGCAGGGGTAAACATACGCAGAGCGCTCATATTCTCACTGCCAAAGCCCTTAGGTGCTACTGTCAGCCGTACCCGATCCCCGGGCACCAGGCGGGTGTGGATCACGGCAGGCGTATTGTCGCCGGTATTTACCCGATCAAAGAACGGGTCTCGCACGACGCTCTTGCGCAGCAGGCCGTCCGTATAGCCGGCAGATACGCCGGCGTGCACCGCCGCCTCAAAGTCGCCGTCAATATGCACATCCTGCCCAATTTCTGCAAACACAACGGCCATACCGGTATCCTGACAAATGGGCAGGTCCAGTTCTTTGGCTGCTGCCAAATTGTTCTCTAAATCACCGAGAATGCTCTTGGCCGTGGAATTCGACTCCGTCTGGCGGGCACAACCGATACACTGTACCAAATCCTCCGGCAGCACTTTATTGGCCGTGATGCACAGCTGCCGCACCGCTGCGGTGACCACTTCTGCTTTGATCTCTCTCATACGCTTGTCCACCTTTTTGCAATAAAAAGAGGGCGCAGCAAAAAGTACTAACCTGATTGCTGCCCCCTTGTATTTGTTCTGTTTATTCCGTGCCGGAAATGTCGTAAAACACGATCTCGTCGCCTTTTACATAGCCCTTCTCCCGGGCTTTTTGCTCAATGTAGTCATCCTTATTGTCGGCGCCTACCACTTCTTCCAGTCGGGCATTTTCCTGCTGGACGGAAGCCAGTTGGGCAGTCAGGGTCTGCTTTTGC
>OODL01002060.1_pt1 | contig 14087 bp, 11 predicted proteins | sample 1671181 | NCBI WGS metagenome assembly OODL01 (sample SAMN06348130, study PRJEB24527) | human gut metagenome | biome: human gut; feature: ankylosing spondylitis patient; material: feces | host: Homo sapiens | place: China | collected 2015-10 | reverse complement strand
CGAGTCTATCATCCACAACCAGAAGAAGATGATTCCTTGTTCCGTTTACTTGGAAGGTGAATACGGAGAATCCGATCTTTGCATCGGCGTTCCTGTTATCCTGGGTAAGAACGGTATCGAAAAGATTGTTGAACTGGAATTGACAGCTGAAGAAAAAGAACTCTTCGCCAAGAGTGCAGCAGCCGTTCACAAAACAAACGAAGCGTTGAAAGAAGTCGGCGCTCTTTAATAATCGGAAAAAAGGTTTGATAATATAGAAAAGAGGATAGTCCTTCGGGGTTATCCTCTTTTTGTCTATACATCTTCTCCATTTTATAGTTCATATTAAATGATATAAGTTCATTTTTAGGCAGATATGAATCATTTCAACTTCACCCACCTTTGACACCTTTCGATTATCATGTCATACAAGGGTGAAGGCAGACAACCGGACTGCCTTCACCTCAAAAATTTGCCTTCACCTGTCTCGCCCAGATTCGGGTTGGCCATGCCCCCATCTTCACATCCACCTATATATATTAAATGAAAAACAAGGATACTACAATATCAATTAATCAACAAATACACAGGTATTAACAGCTATTTCTACCACTCCTTACCTTTTCGCCCTTAGTCGAAAAGGTTTTTGACCTGTGTCGAAAGGGCTTTTGACCAAGGGCGAAAAGGTTTTCGACTAAAGGCAAAAGGTCTATGAGCAGGCTGTTTGGCAATAGAAGCATGCCAATTGTCACTTAAATTAGCAGATTTAAACCATAACTTACTTCAATTCCCGAATCTTGATATTGCGGAACCAGATCGGATAACCATGATCCTGCAAGCCGATATACCCTTCATGGGAAATGCCTTCCTGGAAGCCTTGGAAATCTTTGAATTTGCTATTGGCAACCATATCATCCCATTCTTTGCTCCACAAAGTATACTGAACGACCTTCTTTCCATTCTGGGTATGCGTCACTTTGCCATCCTTCACCTTGATCACAATCGTGTTCCATTCGCCGGCAGGTTTTACCGTTTTCGGATCGGCAGGGAGCATATCATACAAAGAACCGACAAGGTGGTTTGCCAGCTTGTTGTCGGTTGCATCCACATTATCCAGAACCTGCACTTCGGGAGCTGCATAATAGATCGGTTTGCCCGGAACTTCGCGTACATAATAGAAGATACCTGAATTTCCCATTTTACTGGTTTTCCAATCTACAGACAGCTCAAAGTTCTTGAACTTCTTTTCCTTATACAGGATATCGCCACCTGCACCGTGTCCAGGTTTTTTGCCCGGAGCGGTAAAGACTTTCATCGCCTCGTCTTCGATTACCCAGTTCGATGCCATACCGATACTGTTACATTGTCTCCAACCGGTAAAATCTTTCCCGTTGAACAGCAAAGTCCAACCTTGTTTCTTTTCTTTTTCAGTCAACGTGTTATTCGCTTTTTGCGCAAAAGAAGGGACAGCAGCCATAACTGCTAAAAGAACCACAAACGATTTAAATAAGTTTTTCATGTTACATTTCATTTTTAGATTAGACATTGAGAATATAAAACTCAACAAAGATAAATAAAAAAAGAGCTGCTCCATAAAGAACAACTCTTTCTTTTCTGTCGGATAATCCTATTTTATTTGATGATGCCCAATTTCGAAGCACTGATGAAGTCGATGATATGCTGGATTTCGTCGCTCATCGGCACCTGGTCCTTAATCATCAGCAAGGCATCGAATATACTGGTGTTACCTTGATAGATGATACGGTAAGCATGACTGATATGTTTTACGATCTTTTCGCTCATGCCTTCGTGCATCAGGATTACGGAGTTTACCCCGTAATAGGTCGTCGGCTCCAATGCAGCCACGATATAAGGAGGCACATCCTTGCGGAAGCGGCAACCGGTCTGCGTCATCGACCAGGTTCCGACACGACATCCCTGGCTCACCAGCACGTTACCTCCGAAAATCACATAATCTTCAATCATGCAGTTGCCGGAAATCTTGCTCCCGTATCCGAACACACTGTGATTGCCGATATGCGTGTCGTGGGAAACATGCACGCCTTCATGCAGGAAATTGCCATTACCGATAACCGTCTTCCCGCCAGAATTGGTCGCACGGTTGATCACTACGTTTTCACGGATCACATTGTCATCTCCGATTTCGACGATCGTATCATCTCCCTTATAGTTAAAATCCTGCGGTTCGGCAGCAATGACAGCACCATTGAAGATGCGGTTCCTCTTTCCCATACGAGTTCCACTCATGATACTGACATGAGGCATGATCTCGCAGTCATCACCGATTTCTACATTCTTATCGATGTATGCAAACGGATGGACGGTTACGTTCGCTCCTAACTTCGCGCTTGCATCTACATAAGCTAACGGACTAATCATAATAATCACCTTTTAAATTGTCAATTGCTTTTTACTCTCTTCCGCCACCGACGGCACTATATAAATTGATAACAGCCTGCATACGCTGGACATTGTCGGAGACTTCCGTCAACTGCGCACTGAGCAGACTCTGCTGGGCAGAAAGAATTTCCAGATAAGTGGACTGTCCGGATTGGAACAAAGCATTAGTATAGGTTACCGCCTTTTCCAACTCTTCTATCTGAGCCTTGTCCTGGATAAGTTTTCTATTGGTAGCATCATAAAGATGCAAAGCGTCACTCACTTCCTTTCCCGCTTCCAAAATCGTCTGCTGGTAGTTCATCTTGGCAATCTGTTCTTCCGCTTTTGAGATTTTCAGGTTGGCCACCAGCTTACCATTGTTAAAGATAGGCTGTGCCAACGAAGCCAAAGCCTGAAACATAAACTGTCCCGGATTGGAAACCGTAACACCCGAACCATTCGTCCAACCGGCTGTCGCCGTAATATTGATTCCCGGATAAAAAGCGGCACGGGCCTTATTAGTCGTATAATAAGCGCTAGCCAATGTCATCTCGGCCACCTTCACATCCGGACGGTTTTCCAACAACTGCAAAGGAACACCAGCCATCAGCTCTTCTGGCATCACCTGGTCTTCAAGCGTACTGCGGTCGATGGGCTGCGGTGCTTTCGCTAGCAATACAGATAAGGAGTTCTCCACTTCACGCACCTGACGCTTCAGTTCGATCAACGAACCGGATACCTGATGGTACACGGCACGCATCTGGACGACTGCGGCTTCTGTTGTCATGCCGGCAACCTTCATCGCCTCCATAGCCCGCACATTTTCTTTGTAGATATCTACCGTCTTGGAAGTAATCTCCACCTGGCGGTCCAACATCAACAGAGTGAAGTAGGCATTGGCGATTCCGCCGATCAGCTGCGAGCGTATCGCTTGCTGCGTGTACTGGCTCTGCAAGTAAGCGGCTTTCTGCCCGCGGCTCGCATTCAATAGTTTACCAAACAAATCGACTTCCCAGCTGGCTGCCGCCGGCAAGGTATAGGCTTTTACATACCCCGTATTTTCCATTTTGGTTATGGTTCCTTGCGGAGCCAGATTCAAAGAAGGGAGGAAAGACAGGCGAGCGGAAGTCAACAACAATTTGGCCTCCTCTACCCTCAGGATAGCGGCTTGCATATCCACATTGTTTGCCAATCCCTCTTCGATCAAGGCCTGCAATTTAGGATCACGAAAAACTTCCTTCCAGGGCAGGTTTCCCATATTGGCCGTATCTGTTGCTGCCAACGTGTCGGTGGCAGAGACCGGATCACGGTAGATACCGGAAGTTTCGATCGTATCCGGACGGTCATATGCTTTATAGATATGGCAACTGCTCAAAAGAGCGGTTGCACATACCATATATATAATCTGTTTCTTCATTGTCATCTCTTATTTTGTTTTTGCGTACTGTTCTATTTCCGTATTCATATCGCTGTTATCCAAATCTTCCCATTCGATAGGTTTGAATTTCTCCTGCAAGTACTGGAATACCACAAACAAAACCGGAACAATAAAAATCTGGAAGATCATACCGATGAACATACCTCCGATGGCGGCAGTACCCAAAGTACGGTTACCGTGAGCACCTACACCGAACGCGAACATCATAGGCAACAGACCGACTACCATAGCCAACGATGTCATCAGGATAGGACGTAGACGAGCGGCAGCACCTAAAACGGCAGCCCACGTGATACTCATACCCATACGGCGACGGTCGAGGGCAAACTCTACGATCAGGATGGCGTTCTTCGCCAACAAACCGACCAACATGATCAAGGCGATCTGCATATAGATATTGTTGGACATCGTACCTAAGATCATCTTCAAAGCCGGGATATTACCCAAAGCAGCCCATCCCTGTACGAACAGGAAGCTACCCATCAAACCGAACGGAATGGAAAGCAATACTGCCAACGGCAGAATATAACTTTCATACTGGGCGCTCAGCAGCAAATAAACGAAGACGAAACAGAGCAGGAAGATCAAACCGGTCGTGCTGCCGCTGGTTTCAGCCTCTTCACGCGCCATACCACCCAACTCGTATCCGAAACCGGTCGGAAGTGTCGTACCGGCAACCTCCTCGATTGCTTTCAATGCCTGGCCACTGGTGTATCCATCCGCCGGCGCAACCATCACTTTGATAGAGGTATACATATTGAAACGGCTGATGATATCCGGTCCATACACTTTCTTGATAGACACGAACTGCGAGATTGGAGCCATTTCGTTTCCATTGCGGACTTTGATATTCTTCAACGATTCCAAATTGGTACGCAAAGCCGGATCAGCCTGGACCATCACACGGTACATCTTACCGAAACGGTTGAAGTTGGAGGCATACAAACCACCGTAATATCCCTGCATGGTTGCCAGAATATCACTCGGACTGATCCCTACTTTCTTACAGGCAGCCGCATCGATATCGATCATATACTGCGGGAAGTTAGGGTTGAAGGTACTCTGTGCCGACTTGATTTCAGGACGGGCAGTCAAAGCTGCCGTATATTGCTTCGTCACATCGAAGAATTTTTCCAGATCGCCACCGGTCTTATCCTGCATGTTCAACTCGATATCGCTGGATGCGGAATACCCTGGGATCATAGGCGGAGTAAAGAACAGCACCTGTGCATCCTTCACTATCTTTTGCGCACGCATGAACAAACTGCCATACACAATATCCGAACTCTGCATCATGGAACGTTCTTCCCAATCTTTCAACTTGATAATGAACGAACCGTATGAAGGCCCCTGGCCACCGATAAAGCTGAAACCAATAATGGCCGTACGCGATTTGACTGCCGGGTCGGCAGCGATCAGGCTATCCACCTTGTTCATCACCTCTATCGTACGTTCCTGGGATGTTCCCGGAGGCAGCGTCACTGCGCCCATGATCGTACCGGTATCTTCATTCGGAACCATACCTGTCGGAGTCGCATTCATCAAAACAACAAGCAAGACGATACATCCGGCAACGATACCAAACGAAAGCCATTTCTTTTGGATAAAGAATACAACACGTTTTTTATAGCTGTTCAGCAAAGAGTCGTATGCGGCATTGAAAGAAGAGTGGAAACGGGAGACGAAAGTCGATTTCTTCTCATGCCCTTCTTCGTGCGGCTTCAAGAACATCGCACACAGAGCCGGACTCAGCGTCAAGGCGTTCAATGCAGACAAACCGATCGAGATAGCCATCGTCAAACCGAACTGGCGATAGAATGTACCGGCCGTACCGCTCATGAAACTTACCGGAATAAACACGGACATCATGACCAACGTAATGGAGACGATAGCACCGCCCAGCTCGTTCATGGCATCGATAGAAGCCAGTTTCGCTGATTTGTATCCCTGGTCCAACTTGGCATGGACACCCTCGACGACCACGATCGCATCATCGACCACGATCGCAATGGCGAGCACCATAGCACAAAGAGTCAGCAAGTTCAAGCTAAAGCCGATCAGCGATAGCATAAAGAACGTACCGATCAATGCTACCGGGATCGCGATAGCCGGAATCAAAGTCGAACGTAAATCCTGCAAGAAGATATACACAACGATGAATACCAGGATGAAAGCTTCAATCAATGTCTTGAGCACCTCGTGAATAGAAGCGTACAAGAAGTCGTTGGCATTCATACCGACGTCGATCTTCAAGCCCGGAGGCAATATCTTTTCTGTTTCTTCCAGCAGGTTCTGGATGTTATTGATGGTTTCCGTCGCATTGGTTCCTGCCATCTGATAAACGATACAAGTTACGGCACTATGACCGTTTACTTTATTGACAAAGTTATAAGTCAGACGTCCCAATTCGATATCGGCGATATCTTTCAAACGGAGCACTTCACCATCCGGCAAAGCTTTCACGACCATGTTCTCAAATTCGCTTACTTCCTGCAAACGTCCCTTATAACGGATCGTATACTGGAAACTCTGGTTACCCTGTTCACCAAACGAACCCGGAGCGGCTTCCACGTTCTGCTCAGCCAAGACGCCTGCAACGTCATTCGGAACCAGTTTATACTGTGCCATCACATCCGGCTTCAGCCAGATACGCATGGAATAGTCTGTTCCTAACACGTTTGCATCACCCACACCAGGTACACGCTGTACTTCCGGAATCAGGTTGATCTTGGCATAGTTCTCGATAAATCGCTGGTCGTAACGGTCCTCGGCATCATAAACAGAGAACACGATCAACATGGAGTTCTGACGTTTCTGAGTCGTCACACCGATCTTGGTTACTTCGGCCGGCAGCAAACCTTGTGCCATGGAAACACGATTCTGCACATTGACGGCAGCCATGTCAGGATCGGTACCCTGTTTAAAATAAATGGAGATTTCGGCCGATCCGTTATTCGAAGCCGATGAAGTCATGTACATCATGTTCTCCACACCATTGATCTGGTCTTCCAGCGGCGCAATCACACTATTCAATACCGTCTGTGCGTTTGCCCCCGTATAAGTAGCTTTCACCGAAACGGTTGGAGGGGCAATATCCGGATATTGGGTAATAGGCAAGGACAGCAAGCCTAATATACCCAGTATGACAATCAAGATGGAGATCACCGTTGAGAGCACCGGGCGGTTTATAAATCTATCTAATTTCATATCTTCTGTTTTTAACGAACAAATGGAAGTTATTAATTAAAAGCGGTCTTCAGATTACCTTCGTTCTGATCTTTCAAGGCCTGATCATATTTCGCTTTCTGCTGTTCCGGCGTGATCGGCTCGATAGCCTGGCCGTCATGGAGGTTCTGTACGCCTTCAATCACGATTTTGTCACCGGATTTCAAACCATTTGTCACCAGGTAATTCTTCCCGTCATCCAGATTAGAGATCTGAATCTCCGTATTCTTCACGGAATTGTCCGCCTGCAAGACGAAAACAAACTTTTTGTCCTGGATTTCGACAGTAGCGGACTGAGGGATAATAATAATCCCATCCATCGTGTATGGGAATATGATGTTGCCGGTACCGCCGCTTCTCAATATATTTTTATCATTCGGGAAAACAGCACGCATGCTGACAGACCCGGTTGACTGGTCGATTACACCGCTAACGGCATCGATCTTGCCTTCCGACTGATAGGTTGTGCCGTCGGACAGCTGCAAGCGGACAGCCGGCATCTTTTCCAGCTGTTCTTTCAAAGTGCCCCCGGCTCTTGTCAGACGCAGCAGCTCTTTCTCCGTCATAGAAAAATAAACATACACGTCGTTGATTTCGGATACGGTTGTCAAGGGCTGTGAGACAGAAGGGCTGACCAGACTTCCGATACGGTACGGAAATGTACCGACAACGCCATTCGACGGGCTTGTCACCGTACAGAAAGATAAATTCTGATTTGCGCTTACCAAAGATGCTTCTGCCTGAGCCAGGCTTGCCTTGGCAGACATAAGCTGGTTGACCGCTGTCTGATACTCAAAATCACTGATAATCTTCTGATCGAACAAAGCTTTTTTATTCTTTTCGGTCAGGGTCAAAGTAGCGACATTGGCTTTAGCCATCTCGACAGCCGCTTTTGCCTGTCCGACCGCAGCAGCATACTGGGTCGGATCGATCTGGAACAAAGCCTGCCCTTTACGAACTGTTGCTCCTTCATCCACACATAACTTAACGATAAAACCCGAAACCTGGGGGCGTACCTCAATATCCTGCGTTCCTCTGATCGTCGCCGGATAGGATGTTGTCTGGTCGCTCGTTGTCGAATTGACAGCAAGGACAGCAAATTCATTATCCCCTAACTTCATACCGCTTTGATTGTTCCCGCAAGCGGTTAATAAAGATACCCCTACTGCAAACAATGCAATTTGCCTTAATTGGGTAATAGTAGTTCTCAACATTTGTTTATCCATATTCATTATTATATATCTTCTATACTATTCTTGTTTTAGTCATTAGAAGGCCATCAAAAAGCCATCGCAACGGGTGAGATCCGCTGCATCCATAGTAAAAAAAATTCCACAACGATGCTGTCCTAAACTTATGGGTTCATAGCCTATTCCTCATAAAAAGCGTACAAATGTAGAATCTTTTTGTTGTACTTTTTCCGTTTATACAATCTTTTATACTAAAAAATTGCTTATTTTATATTTCTGTATCAGAGATATATTGAGAATTTGACCAATCGAAAATATATTCGTTTAAATTGATACATAATTTTAACACAGAATTTGTTTATTCAATAATTTATCCTAATTTTACGGCTTATATAACCTAAATAATCAATTCATATGGAACCAAAGTTTATGATATCGGAAGTGTTCGGCACTTCATGGAAGTACACTAAATCTCAGATCTGGGTACTGGTAGGGCTGTTTATCGGATATTTTATCCTGTCATCAATCATTAGTCTGTTCGGTATGCCAGCGCAAGGTTCGATGGTCGGTAAGATCATCGTGAATCTGATCAGTGCCGTCATATCCAGTGCTTTCATGTTGGGCTACATAAAAAATCTGTTCCAGACAATGGATGGAGAAGAACCACAGTTTTCCGCATACGGGCAGCAATCCCGTAAAATCTTCACTTATCTTATTGCCAGTATCATTATGGGGATCGCAGTGGCTATCGGAATATTCTTACTGATTGTTCCGGGTATCTATCTGGCTATCCGCCTGCAATTTTATTCTGCCTATATCGTAGAGGAAGACTGCGGAATTATAGAATCACTGCAAAAAAGCTGGGACTTGACTAAAGGACAGGGGATGCCGTTGTTTTTATTACTGTTGGCCATGATCGGCACTGCGATCGTCGGTTGCATCTTGTTCTTCGTCGGACTCTTTGTCGCCGTTCCTCTTATCTATATGATGCAGTGCTACACATTCAGAAAATTAAATACGATTTCAACAGAAGAAGTACAACAACTATAATATCAAATCATAAATAGACAACAGCCCGCAAAAATAAACATTCTGCGGGCTGTATAGCTTTCCGATCTATGGGTAAGACATATAGAATCAAAGACATTGCAGAGATGTCCGGAGTTTCGACCGGAACCGTCGACCGCATATTGCACAACCGAGGCAAAGTATCCGAAGAGGCACAGAAAAAAGTAGAAAAAGTTTTAAAAGAAATAGACTATCACCCGAACCTGATAGCCCGTTCCCTTGCACTAAAAAAGAACTACCATTTTATCACACTGATCCCTTCTTTTGCAAAAGGCGAATATTGGGATAAACTTTGCGAAGGAATAGATAAAGCAGAGCAGGAACTTTTCAGCTACAACGTGGAAGTCGAACGTATGTGCTTCAATCAATACGACAAAAGCAGTTTCGACGAGCTCATTCCCCGGATCGAAAAAGCCGACTGTCAGGGAGTCGTGATTGCAACACAGTTCCATGACAGTGTCGTCAAGTTGGCATCCCGGCTGGATCAGTTACAAATACCTTACATACTGATAGACGCATTCATTGAAAACACCAATTGTGTGGCCTATTACGGGACTAACTCGTACGATTCCGGATACATTGCCGGCCGTTTGCTATACGAACAAATCAACCCGACCGAAAATATCGCAATCTTCCGCTTTATCCGCAAAGGAGAAATGCAGGTAACCCAGGTCATGAAACGCGAGGAAGGCTTCAGGAATTATCTGGCAGAAAAGAACTATGACGGACGTATCTATTCCGTACAATTACATGCCGACGAACCGGAAAAGAACATAAGCATACTGAATACTTTCTTAGAAGAGCATAAAGAGGTGAACGCAGGTATCATATTCAACTCCCGTGCCCACTTACTGGGAAAATACTTCCGCGATAAAGGAGAGAAATTCAGATTGATCGGCTATGATGTGATAGACCCGAATATCACTTGCCTAAATGACGGTTCCATCACGCACCTGATCGCCCAACGGCCGGAAGTGCAGGGATTCAATTGCATACGGGCACTGTTCCGCCATTTAGTCCTCAAAGAAAAAGTGGAACAGATCAATTATATGCCGATTGATATCCTGATGAAAGAGAATATCAAATACTATAACAATTATATTTGAAAACATAAAAAGGTATTTTTTATCCGTTTTCTTTTTGTTTGATAAATAAATACTATACTTTTGTGCCCAATGTGTGCGCGAGCACAATGAGATAGTAACAATGAAATTATCACAATCATAAACAATAAAAATATGGCTAATTTATTTTGCGTTAAAGACAAAGTTGTCATTATTACCGGTGGAGCCGGGATCTTAGGCAGAGGTATTGCTGGTCACCTTGCTGAAGAAGGTGCTAAAATCGTTATTCTTGACCGTGCAGCCGAAGTTGGTGAACAAATTGTAGCCGACATCAAAGCTAAAGGAGGAGAAGCAAGCTTCTTCCTGACCGACGTATTAAACAAAGAAATTCTGGAACAGAACAAAAAAGATATCCTGGCCAAATATGGTCGCATCGATGCATTGCTGAATGCAGCCGGCGGTAATATGGCTGGCGCGACCATCGGACCGGACAGCACGATTTTCGACCTGAACATCGACGCTTTCCGTAAAGTGGTAGACCTGAACCTGTTCGGAACAGTTCTCCCGACAATGGTATTTGCCGATGTAATGGCTAACCAAAGAGAAGGTGCTATCGTTAACTTCTCTTCCGAATCCGCCTTGCGCCCGCTTACCCGCGTCGTGGGTTATGGTGCTGCCAAAGCCGCCATTTCCAACCTGACTAAATACCTGGCCGGTGAACTGGCGATCAAATTCGGAGAAGGTTTGCGTGTAAATGCAATTGCTCCGGGATTCTTCCTGACGGAACAGAACCGTACTTTGATGACAAATCCGGACGGATCTTACACTCCACGTGCTGAATCTGTCATTGCACATACTCCGTTCAGACGTCTGGGTACACCGGATGAATTATTTGGTACAATCCAATACTTGATCAGTGACGCTTCCAAATTCGTAACCGGAACAATCGCTATCGTAGACGGTGGTTTTGATGCATTCTCTATTTAATCTCACAATTAAAAACAAGACATTATGTATTTATGTGAACAAACATGGCGCTGGTACGGACCGAACGATCCTGTTAGTCTTTCCGATATCCGCCAGGCCGGCGCTACCGGAATTGTAAATGCCTTGCATCATATCCCGAACGGAGAAGTATGGACTGTCGAAGAAATACAGAAACGCAAGGATATGATCGAAGCAGCCGGCTTACGCTGGAGCGTAGTGGAAAGTGTTCCCGTACACGAACATATCAAAACACAAAGTGGAGACTTCCAGAAATATATCGACAACTATAAAGAAAGTATCCGTAACTTGGCTGCATGTGACATCCGTGTGATTACTTACAATTTTATGCCGGTTTTGGACTGGACCCGTACAAACTTGGCTTACACCATGCCTGACGGCTCTAAAGCATTACGTTTCGAACGTGCAGCTTTTATGGCTTTCGATCTCTACATCCTGAAACGCCCTGCTGCAGAACAGGAATATACAGACGAAGAAAAAGCAATCGCAAAAGCCCGTTTCGACGAGATGAGCGAAGATGACAAAGCACTACTAGTACGCAATATGATCGCTGGCCTGCCCGGCTCCGAGGAAAGTTTCACATTGGATCAATTCCGGGCCGAACTGGATCGTTACAAAGACATCGATGCGGAAAGACTCCGCGCCAACTTGATTTATTTCCTGAAAGAGATTACTCCGGTTGCCGACGAAGTAGGCGCACGTATGGTTATCCATCCGGATGATCCTCCCTACTCGATCTTAGGCTTGCCCCGTATTTTGAGCACTGAAGAGGATTTCCGCAAGTTGATCGAAGCCGTACCAAACAAAAGCAACGGTTTATGCCTCTGTACCGGCTCATTCGGTGTTCGTGGGGATAATGACCTAGCCGGTATGATGAAACGGTTCGGTGACCGTATCGACTTCGTCCATATACGTAGTACCAAACGCGATGAAGCCGGAAACTTCTTCGAAGCAAACCTGCTGGAAGGAGACGTAAACGTTTATGAAGTAATGAAAGCCCTTCTTGAAATCGAGCAGGAACGCGGTTGCTCAATCGCAATGCGTCCGGATCACGGGCATCAGATGATCGATGACTTACACAAGAAGACTAATCCAGGTTATTCCTGTATCGGTCGTTTGCGTAGTTTGGCTGAATTGCGTGGTTTAGAACTGGGTATTGCCTGTTCTTTATTCAAATAATGAGTGACGAGTAATCACAAATAGTTTGGCATTGAAAGGCGTCTGATTCTTTTTCGGACGCCTTTTTCATTTTACCTCTCTCCCGTTTCACTTTTTTTCCTATTTTTGTAGTGTCAATAATTTTACAAAATGTCTAAAACACACTACAGCATATTGTCAGTCATATTATTACTAGTGTTAAGCGCATGCCATTCTTTGTGGACGGCTCAAACGCAGCCTGCCCCGCAGCAGGAATCAATCCTGGTCCTGCCAACAACGGATATTCCTCTTCCAAACACAGATTTTGCTTTTCTGTTTCCGGAAGAACCGAAACTGTACGAACAAACATCTCCCCGCAAAAATATAACAATAAACTTCTCCAACAGAGAAAAAAATGATATTGCCGTAACGGATCCGCTCCTGATGGCAGATGAGAATTCGATGCTTATCGATTTAAGCCTGATACAGAAAGAAGACTATGCTTTCCCTTTACCCGGCGCAAAAGTAATCTCTCCATATGCCGGACGTAGAAAACACCATTCGGGTGTAGATTTGAAAACTTGCGCCAATGATACGATCATATCAGCATTCGACGGAATCGTCCGTCTAGCTAAGCCTTATTATGCATACGGAAACGTAATTGTTGTACGCCATTACAACGGATTGGAAACAGTCTATAGCCATAACTCCAAAAATCTGGTCAAGCCGGGAGACTATGTAAAAGCCGGACAACCGATTGCACTGACCGGACGCACAGGAAGAGCTACGACGGAACACCTTCATTTTGAAGTACGGGTAAACGGGCAACACTTCAATCCGAATCTGGTATTCGACCTGCAAGAACGGAAACTTAACAATCAATGCCTGGTATTCACCCAAAAAGGTGGCAAAATTGCAGTGAAGCCCGTCGAACTAATGCCTCATCAGTTCGCAGGCGACTACAGTTACTCACCTGCCTCCTGTAAAAACAAGGAACAGATAGAAAGCAAAAAGGAAACTCTGTAACCCCCTTTTCAATGCCCCTGCAAAGCTTCTATCAGAAGATTGATATTAACGGTAAACAAGCGGACTGATATCGCCAACAAAATAATACCGAAGAACTTCCGGATAATATAGATTCCGCCTTTTCCAAAAAAGCGTTCGATACGGGCTGTCATGCGAACGACAAAATAGACCCATATCATATTCAGTATTAAGGCTATCACAATATTGACATTAGCATACTCCGCCCTCAAAGATAATAATGTGGTAAACGAACCGGCACCCGCCAGTAAAAGTACAGGCCCTTCCGTAGTAAACACGCCCTTTTTCTGTTCTTCATTTAAGCTATCATAAATGCTCATTCGACCTATACCTCTTCAATGTTACTGAATGTCCATGCATAAATGTTCAATTCCACAATCGGAGTTCCGCAATACTCGCACACCTTGCTTCCCAGCGTGGAAATAGGTGCTCCGCAGTTCGGACAGTTTAATCCCAGGGAAAGATCGGTTTCCTTTTCGACCAGCTCCCGATCCTGTATATAAATCACATCCACGTTATATTTCGTCTGTGTATAAA
>OODL01002049.1_pt1 | contig 14148 bp, 10 predicted proteins | sample 1671181 | NCBI WGS metagenome assembly OODL01 (sample SAMN06348130, study PRJEB24527) | human gut metagenome | biome: human gut; feature: ankylosing spondylitis patient; material: feces | host: Homo sapiens | place: China | collected 2015-10 | reverse complement strand
GTTTGTTCATGGTGAACCTCATTTCTATATCAAACGGTGTCTGTTCGGATGTCCTGAACCCTGCCATAAAACCGGTGGTTGATTTTAAGATTGCTTAACTTCAACAGGGGCTTTCCATCCTTTGACAAGAGTGTACCGTGAAAAGCGGCAGAAGTTTATGGACTCGTAGTCCAAGTTACCCACCCTCTTAGTCCAAGTTCTTGGATACAAGTAAACAAAAATAAAAAAATCCGAACCGCTCCCGTGATGAATCGGTGAAGATTCATCACAAAGAACGGATTTGATTTTGATTTTTCGTTGAAGGAGGTGGAAATCGAAAAATGGATTGAAGTGTTCGATGATGACCTTCAATCAAAAAATGAAATGCATAGCAAGCGATTTCTTTATTGAATTGAAAATAGCGGATGACAATTTAGAGGGAACACAGTTGTAGCAAGCAGGGCAGCTGTATATACATCTGCTTATTTTGCGTTGCAAAATGTTTGTTGGAACACCCAAACCCGTGAACTGCATCCGGCAGATGCAGGCTGAGCAAGCGCAACGTTGAAAAAGAATCGTTCTGCTGATATAATAAAATGTGATACTATCACCAAAATTTTGAGAAGAAAACCGTTTGCGGTTGGCAAACATTCAGGAGGAACGCATGGTTACAGGAGCCATTAAAAATAAGGTGGATAAAATCTGGACGGACATCTGGGCGGGCGGCATCACGAATCCGCTGACCGTCATTGAGCAGCTGACCTATCTCATGTTCATCCGGTCTCTGGACGAAAAGGAGCTTGCCACCGAAGAGTTTGAGAGCATGGCGGGCGAGAAGATGGAGCACATCTTCCCGGCCAGTGCGGCAGGCCAGTCCATGCGGTGGAGCAAGTTCAAGGATAAGGACTCCCGTGAGATTTTCCTGACCATGCAGCAGCGGGTATTCCCGGCCATCAAAAAGATGAAGTACGGCCGCCTGCCGGACTTTGACGAAAACGGCGAGCTGGTGGAAATCGAGGACGACCCCACCCGCCCGGACGAAGGCAACACCGCCTTTGCACGGTACATGGATGATGCCATGTTCCTGATCCCCACGCCGCAGGTGCTGCAAAAGATCATCACCGGGCTGGAAGACCTATACACCCACGATATCGCCGACCTTGATATGCAGGGCGACCTCTACGAGTATATGCTGGGCAAACTGGCAACTGCAGGCCAGAACGGCCAGTTCCGCACGCCCAAGCACATCCGCGACATGATGGTGGAACTGGTGCAGCCCACGCCCGACGACTTTATCTGCGACCCAGCCTGCGGCACGGCAGGTTTTCTGGTGTCCAGTGCACAGTATCTCCGTGCGCACTATGAGGATGCCATGACTCCGGAGCAGTGGCAGCATTTTGCGGGGCCGATGTTCGCAGGCTTTGACATGGACCGCACCATGCTCCGCATTTCGGCCATGAACCTGATGCTCCACTCCATCACCAACCCGGATATCGACTATAAAGACAGCGTTTCCAAGCAAAACTCCATTTGCAGCAAGTACACGGTCTGCCTTGCGAACCCGCCGTTTAAGGGCACCGTGGACGCAGAGAGCATCAACGACGACCTGAAAGCCGTCACCAACACCAAAAAGACCGAACTGCTGTTTCTTGCACTCTTCCTGCGAATGCTGAAAACCGGCGGCCGCTGTGCCTGCATCGTGCCGGACGGCGTGCTGTTCGGCTCCAGCAAAGCGCACCAGAGCATCCGCAAAGAACTCATTGAAAACCACCAGCTGCGGGCGGTCATCTCCATGCCTTCCGGCGTGTTCAAGCCCTATGCGGGCGTGTCCACGGCGGTGCTGGTGTTCACCAAGACCGGCGCAGGCGGCACCGACAGGGTGTGGTTCTACGATATGAAAGCCGACGGTTTCTCGCTGGACGACAAGCGCACCGAGGTGAAGGAAAACGACATCCCGGACATCATCGCCCGGTTCCACAACCTCGACGCAGAAGCTGACCGCAAGCGCACCGAGCAGAGCTTCTTTGTGCCCAAAGAGGAAATTGCCGCCAACGGCTATGATCTGTCCATCAACAAGTACAAGGAGACCGAGTATGTGCCGGTGGAATATCCCTCCACGCAGGAGATTCTTGCCGACCTGCATGAGCTGGAAATGGAGATCACCAAGGGACTGGCAGAGTTGGAGGAAATGGTATGATGGAGAAAAACACAATGACAGAAAATGATAAGCTGCAAATGTTTGAGGACCGACCGATTCGCACCGCATGGGATGAAACACAGGAAGAATGGTATTTTTCGGTGGTGGATGTGGTAGCGGTTCTGACAGAGCAGACGGACAATCGACGTGCCGCAAAATATTGGAGTGTTCTGAAAACCAGACTGAAAAATGAGGGCAGTGAACTGACTACAAATTGTAGTCAGTTGAAAATGAAAGCGGCAGACGGAAAACGCCGTTTGACCGATGTTGCCAACACGGAACAGCTCTTGCGCATCATCCAGTCGGTGCCCTCCAAAAAGGCAGAACCGTTCAAGATGTGGCTGGCAATGGTCGGGCGGGAGCGCATTGAGGAAATCATCGACCCGGAACTGACCATCGAGCGTGCTCTCGACACCTATGCCCAAAAGGGCTATTCCCCGGAGTGGATCAATCAGCGTCTGCAAACCATCCGTGCCCGAAAAGAACTGACCGATGCATGGAAGGTGCACGGCGTGAAAGAGGGGCAGGAGTATGCCATTCTGACGGACGAAGTGACCAAAGCATGGTCTGGCATGAGCACGCGGCAGTATAAAAACTTCAAGGGGCTGAAAAAGGAAAATCTGCGTGATAACATGAGCACGCTGGAACTTGCCTTGAATATGCTGGCAGAAGCCACCACAACGGAGTTGACGAATGCCCAGAACCCGCAGGGGCTGGAAGAAAACCGTGTCGTTGCCAAACAGGGCGGCGCAGTGGCCGGAAATGCCCGGAAAGAGATCGAATCCAAAACTGGCCGCCCGGTGGTTACGTCCGAGAATGCAAATACCATGCTGTTGGGCCAGACGGTTGCCGGAATGATCGAGAGCGTGGCAACGGAAAAAGATGACGAAAAATCGGAATAATATGCAGGTGTGGGAGGAGATGGTGTGATGGCGAAGTTGGGAGAAATTTGTGCGTTTCAGTCGGGTGGAACACCAAGCAAAAATAAGCCAGAATACTTTGGCGGGGAAATTCCTTGGATTTCAACAACAGCATTAAACGGTGGTAAAATAAATGAAGCTGATGCTGTCGCATGGATTACACCAAAAGCAATTCAAGAGAGCGCCGCAAAAATTGTACCAGCCAATTCAATTATGGTTGGAACAAGAGTTGGAATAGGAAAAGTGGCGGTTAATTCTGTTGAAATGTCAACAAGTCAAGATGTGATTTCGCTGATTGGAATTGATGAGAGCAGATGGTATAAACCATATTTGTGCAAGGTGTTGCTATCTAAAAAAGATTGGCTTAGCAGTCAGGCACGAGGTGCCACCATTAAGGGAATAAAAATTGATACTGTTGCAAATATTGAAATTCCAGAAGTTGGATATGCGGAACAGAAAAAAATTGCAGCAGTGCTAGATAAAGTATCTGACTTGATTTTTCTCCGCAAACAGCAGCTCGCCAGACTGGACGAACTAATAAAGGCGCGTTTTGTGGAAATGTTTGGGGAGTGCTCTTCAATCCGACCGCAAAAATTGAAAGAAGTAACTCGACGAGTTAAGGTTGGATTTGTTGGAACCTGTGAGAAATATTATACTGATAATACTGGAGTTCCCATGTTGCGAACAACAAATATTACGTCTCATGGAATTGATTTGAAAGATTTGAAATATGTCACAAAGACATTTCACGAAAAGAACTTAAAATCTCAGGTTCATAAAGGCGACTTGTTAATTGCACGGCATGGGTCAAACGGGCAAGCTAATGTTTATTACGGAGATGAGGCTCAATGCTTAAATGCAATTATCATCGAACCAGATAGCAATATTACAAATCCGATTTTTCTGGTAAATCTAATCAACTCAAGAAGTGTAAAAAGACAAATTGAAAAAGAACTTGTTGGCTCGACACAGCATGTCCTTAATACGACAACGCTTGCTAATGTTGAAGTTGAAATTCCCACGATAAAAGACCAACAAGCTTTCGCTGCCTTTGTGGAACGCGTAGACCAGCAGAAGCAGACCGTGCAGCAGAGCCTTGAGAAACTGGAACTGATGAAAAAGGCACTGATGCAGGAATATTTTGGGTAACTCCCTCAGTCACCTTCGGTGACAGCTCCCTCTGGGAGGGAGCCTTTGACGTTGCGGTTACGAAAAGCCTCCCTCCTTGAGGGAGGTGGCACGGCGTAAGCCGTGACGGAAGAAGTTACTACCGCCATATGAATATGTGAAATGGAAGGGAAAAACAATAAAGATGAATGTTACTTTTATGATTGGAAATGGTTTTGATCTAGGGATTGGATTAAGGACGGCCTATTCGGATTTCTATAAAGTGTACTGTAAACCAAACTCGAAAGATTCTCCGGAAGTAAGGAAATTTAAATCGGAACTAGAAGAAAATTATGAAAATTGGTCGGATTTTGAAGAAGCGTTTGGTGAATATGCAGGCAGAATAGATGATGCTGAAGACTACTTGGCCTTTTTTGAGGATTTTGTAGAATCGTTCTCAGAATATTTAAGCCAAGAGGAAAATAATTTTGATCCTTCAAAATCCGATTTAATTATAAAAAGGATGAAGGAAGCACTGACCTCTTATTATGATATTCGACCGGCAGATAAAGAAGCGCTCATAAATAGAATAGATGGAAATAGAGCTGAATTTAATTTTATATCGTTTAATTATACGCTGTGCCTAAATGACTGCTTGGAAATTCTCAAGCATAAACCCAATTATGATGCGGAAATAAAAGGATACATCAGGGATATTATTCATGTGCATGGATTTACAGATCATGACATGATAATGGGAGTGAACGATATAGAACAAATAAAGAACAAATCATTCTCTGAAGATATAGATATAACAGAGGAAATTGTTAAACCTTTGCAAAATCAAATTATCCGAATGAACTTTGACAATAATGCGGTACGCATTATAAACGGAAGTGATATTATCTGCGTTTATGGAATGTCCATTGGCTCGACGGATAAAATATGGTGGAAACTGGTGATAGATTGGCTACAAAGAAGTACTGGGAACCATTTAATCATTCTACAGCATAGAGCTGGCGCAAAATTCCCGTTTCGATGGAACAGAATAGTTAAGGAAATACGTTCTAAACTGTTTTTGTATGGAGATGTTCCAGAAGAAAAAAGAAAGTCTTTGGAAAATAGAATACATATTGATGTCAACCACGACATATTTTCTATGAACCTAAGGACTGACGTTGCTCGTGAACCTAATAATACGGGAATATCTGTCGGATTAGGAGCTTCGGATGTGAAAAAAATACTTGATGATATGATAAATGAGAAAACAGCAAAGGACGAAGATGTTAACGCCATGCTGGATGATGTATTTACTCACTAAAAACAATTTTCAGAAAGGAGCCCTCCCATGTCCAACTTCTCCTATCTTGCCACCAAACCTGAATATTCCCTCTTTGCCTCTGCCGCCATCGAAGCCGAGAAAGTGTTTGCCACCTCCCCGGCCATGTGCGCGGTGGGCTGTCGGAAGGCGTTGGAGCTGGCGGTGAAGTGGGTGTATGCGGCGGACAAGACCATCACGATGCCCTACAAGGACAATCTGCAATCCCTGCTGCATGAGGAAAGCTTCCGTTTTGCGGTGGACAAGGATGTGTGGAGCGTGCTCCCCAGCATCGTGAAGGCGGGCAACTTGGCGGTACATACTGGGCACAGCGTATCGGCGGCGGATGCGGTGTTCAGTCTGCGGGGGCTGTTCGATTTCATCCAGTGGGTGGATTACTGCTACGGCACGGACTATGTGGAGCGCTCCTTTGACGAAACCGCCATCCCCGGCGAGAAGGTGGAGCTGGACACCCGGAAGATCCGGGAGCAGGAAAGTTTGCTTACCCAGAAAGATGCCGAGTTGGAAGCCTTGCGCAAGCAGGTGGAGAGCCTTTCGGCGGCATACACGGCCAGCAAACAGCAGAACCAGCAGAGCCGCAGTTTCACCGCCGCCGACCTGACCGAGGCCGAGACACGGCGGAAGATCATCGACATCGACCTCAAGGCCATGGGCTGGAAGTTTACCGGGGCGGATGCCGATGTGCGCGTGGAGTACGAAGTGGACAACATGAACGGCGTGCTGGGCCAGAAGGGCTATGCGGATTACGTTCTCATGGGCAAGGATGGCAAGCCGCTGGCGGTCATCGAGGCCAAGCGCAGCACCAAGGACCCCAACATCGGGCGCAAGCAGGCGCAGCTCTATGCGGACTGCCTGGAACAGAAATTCGGCCGCCGCCCGATGCTGTTCACCACCAACGGCTACGCCACCTATTTCTGGGACGAAGCAAGCGGCCCGCAGCGGCCGGTGAGCGGCGTGTTCTGCAAGGATGATCTGCAAAAGTTGATGAACCGCCGCACCGAGAAAAAGCCGCTGGACACCATTGAAATCGACGACAAGATCACCGACCGCTACTACCAGAAAAATGCCATCCGTGCGGTGTGCGCTCACATCACGCAGGGGTTCCGGCGCAACCTGCTGGTCATGGCCACCGGCACCGGCAAGACCCGCACGGCATCCAGTCTGACCGACGTGCTGAGCCGGGGCGGCCATGTGACGAATGTGCTGTTTCTGGCCGACCGCACCGCGCTGGTCAAGCAAGCGAAGGACGACTTCAAAAAGTATCTGCCCGACCAGTCGCTGTGCAATCTGTGCTCATCCAAGGACGACAAGGCGGCACGTATCGTGTTCTCCACCTACCCCACCATGCTCAACGCCATCGACAACGCCAAGACCAAGGACGGCGTGCCGCTGTTCTCCCCGGCTCACTTTGACCTCATCATCGTGGACGAGAGCCACCGCAGCATTTTCAAGAAATACCGGGCCATCTTTGACTATTTCGATGCCATTCTGGTGGGTCTGACCGCCACCCCGAAAACCGATGTGGACCGTAATACCTACGACTTTTTTGAGATGGAGCACGGCATCCCTACCTACGCCTACGATTATGACACTGCCGTTTATACAGACCATGTTCTGGTGCCCTATTACAACTATGAGGTCAGGACGAAGTTTCTGGAAGAGGGCATCCACTACGACCAGCTTTCGCCGGAGGACAAAGCCCGCTACGAGGACGATTTTGCCGAGGACGACACCCTGCCCAGCTTTATCCCGTCCGAAAAACTGAACAAGTTCATCTTCAACGCCAACACCGTGGATATCGTGTTACAAGACCTGATGGAGCGGGGCATCAAGGTGGCGGGCGGCGACCGCATCGGCAAAACCATCATCTTTGCCCAGAACAAGCGCCATGCGGAGTTCATCCGGGAGCGGTTTTGCAAGCTGTATCCGCAGCTGGAACAGCAGTATCCCGGCTTCATCCAGCGGGTCGTCTGTGACGATGCTTATGCACAGTCCATCATTGACGACTTCAAGCAGCCGGATAAGCCGCCTTTTATTGCGGTCTCGGTGGATATGATGGATACAGGCATTGATGTGCCGGAATGCACGAATCTGGTGTTCTTCAAAAAAGTGCGCAGCAAAACGAAGTTCTGGCAGATGATCGGCCGCGGCACCCGGCTCTGCCCGTCCCTTGCCTGCGTGGATGCCATTGACGGCGAATATACCGGCAAGCGGCGCTTTTTGATCTTCGACTACTGCGGCAACTTTGAGTTCTTCCGCCAAAAGCCCAACGGCTACGAGAGCACCGACACCAAGAGCCTGTCCGAAAGCATTTTCTGCAAACAGGTGCGCATTGCCGCGGCGTTGCAGGATGGCGCATATGCAGATGAAAAATACCAGAGCTGGCGCAATATCCTTACCGAAACTTGTCGGGCTGAGGTGGGCGCACTGAACCCGGAACTGGTCTCTGTGCGCCTGCACCGGAAGGCCGTGGAACACTACCAGAAACCGGAAGCCTTCACCGCCCTGTCCGAAACGGACAAGGGCACCTTGATGCGGGAAGTCGCACCGCTTATCTCGCTGGACGATAAGGATGAAGCGGCCAAGCGGTTCGATAATTTTGTGTACGGTCTGGTGCTCTGTGAGCTGGAAGGTCTGCCCGGCCTGACGCGGGCACAGCGGCAGCTGAAAAACACCGCCGCTCTGCTGGAACAGAAAGCCACCATCCCGCAGGTGCAGGCCAAGCTGCCGCTCATCCGGGAAGTGCAGACGGACGAATTCCTGACCTCCCACGATTTGCTCCGCTTTGAGGAAATGCGGCAGGAGCTGCGGGAGCTGGTCAAGTTTCTGGTGGACGGTGTGGAAGGGCAAAAGCCAATCTACACCGCCCTTGCCGACCCGGTGTTGGAGCAGACCGAGGGCAAGGCGCTGGACTCCGGTTATGACTTCGGGGAGTACCGGGAGCGGGTGAATCGCTACATCATGGAGCACCGCAACGATACACTGGCTATCCACAAACTGACCCAGAACATCCCGCTCTCGCAGGGCGATTACATTGAGCTGGAACACATCTTTACCAGCGAGCTGGGCAGCAAAGAAGATTATGCCCGGGAGTTCAAAGATACCCCGTTTGGTCTGCTGGTGCGCAAGGTGGCAAAACTTGACCACGAAGCTGCAATGCAGGCATTCTCCAAGTTCATCAACGATGAATCACTGAATGCAAAGCAGATCGCTTTCGTGCAGAAAGTTATCCATTACATCGAACAGAACGGCTATGTGGAAAGCAAAGCCGTTCTGATGAAACCGCCTTTCGACCAGCCCATTCTGTTCACCCGCCTGTTTGACGGCAAAATGGGTGGTGAGCTGATGGAAACCATTGATGCCGTCCGGGAAAATGCGGTCCATGTGACGGCGTGATACGGCGGAATGCAGAGCGCAGCAAAAAATGTGACCGGGAAGAAGATCCACCGGCTTTACAATTGCCGGAAAAGGCGGTATTCTTTATTTATGACAAACATCCGCAGGAGGAAACCATGGACATCCGCCAGCTGCACTACTTTCTGGTATTGTGCGAAGAAATGAATTATACCCGGGCCGCACAGCGGCTGTTTTTGTCGCGGCAGGCGCTGCGGCAGAGCATCTCTGCGCTGGAAGCGGAACTTTGCGGGCCGCTGTTTCTCAGTGCCCACCACAAACTCACCCTCACCGACCGCGGCATGAGCCTGCAGCGCCATGCCACCCCGGTGGTGGAGCAGTTCCAGCAGATGCAGGCCGCCCTGCGGGCCGAGATCCAGTCGGCCCAGCCGGTGCACATCGGCATCAGCGTGGCGCTGGTGCCGGACTACCTGCCTGGGCTGGAAACGCAGCTGGACAAGTTCCGCCAGCAGTACCCTCATGTGGAGATGCGGTTCCGCCTGCTGGACAACGACGCCGTGGCCGATGCCGTGGAGCAGGGCGAGCTGGACGCCGGTCTGGTCATCGACCTGGGCTGTGCGGCCCCGGTACTGGCCCGCACCACCCTGCGGGCCGACCCTGCCTGCCTGCTGGTGCCCCGCGGTCACCCCTTCTGGGACCGGGAGAGCATCCCGCTGGCCGACCTGCGGGGGCAGCGGGTGCTGCTGCCCAGCCTGCGGCAGGACCTGTTCAGTCCGCTGTGGTCGGCCTGTGCCCGGGCCGGGTTTGCGCCCAACGCCGAGATCGGCCCCAGCTTTTACCAGGCCTATTATCTGGTGCAGGAGCAGCTGTGCACCTGCCTGACCCGCTACGAGCCCGGTGCCCGGCGGGAGCTGGACCGGGTGCGGGATGTGCTGCTGGAGGACCTGCCCCCGCTGTGCGTGTCGCTGGTACAGCGCCGGGACTATACCTCGGCCTACATCGACCTGCTGCGCAGTTACCTGATGGAGGTGCTGGGCGGGGCCGCCTCGCTGCCGCCGCGCCGGGGCCGTCCGGCCAAGCCCTTCTACAACTTCCCGGTGCTGTCCAGCACGGCGGCAAAGCCTGCCGCTCCGGTGCACCCGGCCCCTGGCACCCAGCTGCCCTTTGCGGGTGCGACCAACTTCCGGGAGCTGGGCGGCTATCCGGCCGATGAGGGCAAGACCGTGCGCTGGGGCCAGATCTGGCGCGGCGTGTGCACCGCGCGGCTCACCGACCCGGCGGACCGTGCCCGGCTGGATGCGCTGGGCTTGCGGCTGATTCTGGACCTGCGCAGCACTGCCGAGGCCCAGGCCGAGCCGGACTATGTGCCGGACGGTGCCCGGCTGGTGCAGATCTGTGCCCTGTGCGGCGACGACGGCCATGAGATCAGCTTTGCCCCCGGTGACATCGAGCGCATGATGCACACCGCCCGGGAGGGCGAGAACATCCTGTACCGGATGTACCGACAGATGCTGTTCGGCAACAAGGCCTTCAAGGAGCTGTTCCGGGCGCTGGAAGCCGGCGAGACGCCCATCCTGTTCCACTGCTCTGCCGGCAAGGACCGCACCGGCGTGGCCGCCATGCTGATCCTGCTGGCGCTGGGTGCGTCCGACGAGACGATCTGCGCGGACTTTGTGCAGACGAATGTCTGCCGCAAGGCCGAGATCGACGCCCTTCTGGCGGGCCACGCGGAAGAGATCGCCGCCGACCCGTCCAAGCGGATGCGGTTCTGCACACAGGCGGGCGTGGATCCGGGTGCGGCACCCTATGTGCTGCAGGTTATCCGGGAAGCGTGCGGCAGCGCGGAGGAGTATCTGGCCCGGGAGTACGGCCTGACTCCCGCCCGGCGGATGCGCCTGCGGAGGATGTATCTGGAATAATGATGCAGAATGAGCCCCGGTGTATGCAGATGCACCGGGGTTTTTGCGGCATAAAATCGGCCATGTGCACAAAAAATATGCGGCGGGAACCGGTTTTCCCTTGACAAGCGTGCAAATGTTTCGTAATATAATTAGTAGTATGGAATAAAAGACGCTGTGTGCAGGTCGTCCCCGTGACCGGAGTTTCTCCACAGGCGAAGCGCGCCTGTTTTATATAAGCCAGAACCGGATAGAAAAAAGCCGCAATGCCCGTGCAGGGTCTGCCTGCGCGCGTGATTTTTGTTGTCACTTTTTGCATGGAAGGCTCCCTTATAGATCGTTGCCCACAGCCTGCCGCACAGCGTCTCCTGCTTGTTTGAACCTGAATGAAAAATCAGAACAAAGGAGAGTGAACACGATGACCGCGATCGAAGTGATCGTGGCCCTGATCGTGGGTGTTGTCGGTGCAGCTGCGGGCTATTTTGTTGGTTACAACAACCGGAAAAAGACCGCCGAAGCACAGATCGGCAGCGCCGAAGCCGAGGCGACCCGCCTGGTGAACGAAGCGATCAAGACCGCAGACCAGAAGCGCAAGGAAGCGGTTCTGGAAGCCAAGGACGAGGCCTTCAAGCTGAAGGCCGAGGTCGATGCCCAGAAGGCAGAGGCCGACAAGGAGATCAAACAGCGCCGTGCTGAGATCAGCCGTCAGGAAAACCGCATTGACCAGAAGGAAAATGCCCTGGACCGCAAGACCGAAGCCCTGGAGCGCAAGGAAGAGGACCTGAAGAAGCGTACCGCCGAGGCCGACGCCCGTCTGGCCGAGATCGACGCCCTGCGCGCCAAGGAGATGGAGCGTCTGGAAACGCTGGCCGGCCTGAGCCAGGAGGACGCCCGCGAGGTGCTGCTGCACAAGGTGGATGAGGAGCTCACCCACGAAAAGGCCGTGCGCATTGCCGCCTATGAGACCGACCTGAAGGAGAACTGCGACAACATCGCCCGCAACCTGATCGGTCAGGCCGTGAGCCGCTGCGCCGCCGACCACTGCAGCGAGACCACCGTGAGCGTGGTGCCGCTGCCCAGTGACGAGATGAAGGGCCGCATCATTGGCCGCGAGGGCCGCAACATCCGTGCGCTGGAAACCGCCACCGGTGTGGACCTGATCATCGACGATACCCCGGAGGCCATTACCCTGTCCTCCTTCGACCAGACCCGCCGCGAGGTGGCCCGCATGACCCTGGAACGCCTGATCGGCGACGGCCGCATCCACCCCGCCCGCATTGAGGAAACGGTGGAAAAGTGCCGCCACGAGCTGGAGCTGCAGATGAAGCGCGAAGGCGAGCGTGCGGTGATGGAGCTGGGCATCCACGGCCTGCACCCGGACCTGATCAAGCTGATCGGCCGGTTGAAGTACCGTACCAGCTTTGGCCAGAACGCCCTGACCCACAGCATGGAAGTGGCCTGGGTGGCCGGCCTGCTGGCAGGCGAGATGGGGGTCAACGTGACCATGGCACGCCGCGCCGGTCTGCTGCATGACATCGGCAAGGCACTGGATCACGAGATCGAGGGCAGCCACGTCCAGATCGGCGTGGACATTTGCCGCAAGTACAAGGAGAACACCCAGATCATCCACGCCATTGAGGCCCACCACGGCGACGTGGAGCCCAAGACCCCGCTGGCCTTCATCATCCAGGCTGCCGACGCCATCAGCGCCGCCCGCCCGGGTGCCCGCCGCGAGAATGTGGAAAGCTACGTCAAGCGTCTGGAAAATCTGGAGGAGATCTCTTCCAGCTTTGAGGGCGTGGAGCAGGCCTTTGCCGTGCAGGCAGGCCGCGAAGTGCGCATCATGGTCAAGCCTGACGTCATCAGCGACGATCAGGTCATCCTGCTGGCACGCTCCATCGCCAAGAAGATCGAAGATACGCTGGATTACCCCGGCCAGATCAAGGTCAACGTCATCCGCGAGAGCCGCGCTGTCGAGTACGCAAAGTAAAAACCGGACAAGGCCGCTGCCGTTTGCAGGCAGCGGCCTTGTTTTTTGCCCGGAAGCATGATATCATGAAATAAAAGGCCCAGCCGGTCTGGGGCGGCGGGGACGGATGCAGCGTGAAAGGAGCCGATCAAGATGAAACACTGGAAGAATCTGCTTGTCTGCCTGCTGGCTGGGGTGCTGGCGCTTGGTGTGCTTACGGCCTGCAGCGGGCTGGGGAGCGTGAACACCGGCACGGACGCTGAAAAAGCCGCAGAGCTGGCGCGGCAGCTGGGCGTTGCCTATGCACCGGAGCTGGATAACACGGCCAAAGCGGTGGCAGAATGGTTTGTACAGGAACCGGACAGCCTGCGGGTCAGCGGCCTGGATCTGGTGTACACGGTGGCGCTGGATGCGGACGGCAACATGGGCTATACGGATGATCTGAACAAGTTCCTATACTGGTCCGGGTGCTATGGTGTCCCGGACGATGTAACGGTGGGATGATAGCACGGCCATGACGGCCCGGCTGTATGCGCCGCAGGCCGACAGCGCGGCGGCAGAGCTGCTGGATGACGCGGCCGGTCACAGCGAAATGGGCGCGGCCTTCATCGACTACAACGGCACCGCCTATGTCGTGGCAGTGTTCCGGTAAGCACAGGCGATCAAAGGGACGTTCCGTGGAACGTCCCTTTTTTGGAAGCGGCATCTCTACCGTCAATGCTCTGCGTTGCCTGACGTTTGAAAGGAGTGAACATATCCATGACTGAAAAGCAGGAAAATGACGTTTTCTATGTTTGCAGTCTGATCGAGTACATTGCCCGTAAGACGAAAAATCATCGGCAGGATGTGATCGCTTGCTTTTCCAAAGCCGATATCGAGCGGCAGCTCCGGCTTGCCGAAGCCAACCACTGCCTTTCCTTTGAGCAGGTTTCGGATGAACTGATCGAGGACTTCCAGATTGCAGAGGGAACATTCGACACGGTTTCGGAATGCCGCTATACGGTTCCTTCGACTACTTCCATCGGAATGCTGTATCAGGGCTTGGTACTGTCTACTATGAAAAACGACGATGCCGCACAAGGCATTCTGGATATTTTTTCCTCTTTTATCACGGATGAGATCTCTGACTTCAATTCCAACGTTTACTATACCAATCCCGACTACCTCCGCTGCTCCTATCTGGAGGGCAGGATGCTTGCCTGAATATAGTTTTTGCACCGATTGCCAATAAGCAGTCGGCATACAAAAAAGAAGCACGAAGGCCGAAACCTTCGTGCTTTTTTGGTGGAGCATTCTCCACAGCACTCGAACCCGAAAACCTTATACCGCTCGGTGAATCCCAAAGAACGGCTCCACGGTAGAAGCGGCTTTTCCGTTGGCAGATG
>OODL01002026.1_pt1 | contig 14364 bp, 9 predicted proteins | sample 1671181 | NCBI WGS metagenome assembly OODL01 (sample SAMN06348130, study PRJEB24527) | human gut metagenome | biome: human gut; feature: ankylosing spondylitis patient; material: feces | host: Homo sapiens | place: China | collected 2015-10 | reverse complement strand
CCCGGCTCGGGTCCGGGCGGTTTTCCAGCAGCCACTGACTCGGCGACATTCCGAGGTTTTTCTGGAAGCTCCGGTTCAGATACTTGGGGTCGGAGAAGCCGCAGGCATAGGCTGCGTCGGTCAGCGTCGTGTCGGACTGCCGCAGCAGGAGCATCGCCGCCTCCAGTCGGAGTCTGCCCAGATAATCCTGAAACGGGATATGCAGCTGCTCGCGGAACAGGTGCGACAGATACGTCTGCGTCAGCCCCTCCCGCTCCGCGATCTCGCTGAGGCGGACAGGCTCAGAATAGTGCGTCTCCAGATAGTGCAGAATGCGGTGCATCCGCTCGGCATTGCGCGTCTGCGTCATGTTTTCCGTGTCGCTCAGCACGCGGTATGGCGCTCCGCCCAGCAGGATCGCAAAGATCGCGTTGATCTGCGCCATGCAGGCGAACGGCGCTTCCGGTGTGTCGCGCAGATAATTGGAAAGCGCCAGCAGCATCGCCCGGCGCAGCGCCGGCAGCTGCTCCGGCCCCAGACAGGAGGACAGCCCCCGGCAGCCGAAGCGGATGCTGCGGATCTGCGGATAGAAGCGGGCGCAGAAGCTGTTGGAGATCTGCAGCGTCAGGAGCCTTGCAGGCGCGCCGGACGCGCACAGCTCATGGCTGCTGCCCGCGTCGAACAGCAAAATCTCGCCCGGCCCGGCCTCAAAGCTCTGCCGGTCGGTGCTGACACGGCAGCTGCCGCTCAGCACCACGCACAGCTCCAGCTCCTTATGCAGGTGCATGGGGCGGTACACCATGTCGACGATAAACATGGTGCAGTCGGCCAGCTTGGAATGGGAGATCAGCTCATATTCATTGTAAAGTTCCATTTGTTTCACCAAAAACGCATCTTTGTCGGGCGTCAGGCGCATCTTCATCGGTGATAAGCCCGCCCCGTTCCTTCATAATAACAGTAACCGGAACAAAAAACAAGGGAATCCGGGCCGCACGGCCCGAAAACAGGGAGGAAGTATGAAAAAAGGCATTTGCTGCGCAGGCAATATGATCGTAGATATCACCTATCCCATCGAAACATGGCCGAAGCAGAACGAGCTGACGCACATCACCGAGGGCATCACGCGCTCCACCGGCGGCTCGGTCTGCAACACCATTACCGATCTCGCGCGGCTCGATCCCGCGCTGCCGCTCGTCGCTTCCGGCTTCGCCGGGCACGACGCAGAGGGTGATTTTGTGCTGCAGGAGATGGGGAAATACAAAAATATCGACCTGTCCATGGTCAAGCGCAGCGGCGACACCTCGTTTACCGCCGTCATGTCGAACAACCAGACAAAAGAGCGCACATTTTTCCAGTACGCGGGCGGCAACGCCTATTACGGTGAGGACGACATCGACTGGGACAGGCTGAACGTCGATATCTTCCACATCGGCTACATTCTGCTGCTGCCGCATCTGGACGAGCCGGACGCGGAATACGGCACAAAGATGGCGAGGCTTCTGCACCGGGCGCAGCAGGCGGGCATGAAGACGTCCATCGACGTTGTTTCCGAGGCGGGCGAGCGCTTCAAGCGGCTCGTGACCCCGGCGCTCAAATACACGGACTACTGCATCATCAACGAGCTTGAGACACAGCAGACCACCGGCGTTCTCCTGCGCGGAGAGGACGGCACGCTGCACGTGGAAAACATGAAGGCTGCGCTGCAGAAGCTCCACGAGCTGGGCGTGGCAAAATGGGCCGTTATCCACTGCCCGGAATTCGGCTGCGGCATGGACGAGGCCGGAAATTACTGCGAATTTGAAAGTCTCAAGCTCCCCAAGGGCTATATCAAAGGTACGGTCGGCGCAGGCGACGCGTTCTGCGCGGGCGTTCTGTACGCAGCGGAGACAGATATGCCGCTGCGGGAGGCGCTGAAGCTCGGCGCGTGCAGCGCGGCGGCTTCCCTGAGCGAGGTCAGCGCGTCGGACGGCGTGAAAACAAAGGACGAGGTTTTGAAGCTCTATGAGCTTTACGGAAAATAAAGAAAGAGGTCAGAGTATGAAACAGGCAGTTATGTACGGCGGCGGCAACATTGGCCGCGGCTTCATCGGCGCAACGCTCAGTCAGTCCGGCTATAAGGTCACATTCATCGACGTGGCAGAGCCGGTCGTGAAGGCGCTGCAGGAAAAGGAGCAGTATCCCGTCCGCTATGTGTCCAGCGAAGGACATGAGGACGTCGTGATCGAGCACGTGACCGCGGTCAACGGCAACGATCAGGAAGCGGCCTCCGAGGCCATCGCAAACTGCGATATCATGGCGACGGCGGTCGGCGCGAGAATTCTCAAGTTCATCGTCGGCAACATCGTCGCGGGTCTCAGAAAGCGCTGGGCACGGGACGACCGCCCGCTCAACATCATCATCTGCGAAAACCTGATGGACGCAAACAAGGTCATGGAAGGGATGCTGAAGGACCTGCTGACCGACGAGGAAAAGAAGCACTTTGATGAAAAGGTCGGTCTGGTCGAGGCCTCCATTGGCCGCATGGTGCCCGTGCAGACCGAGGAGATGAAGGACGGTGATCCGATGCGCGTCTGTGTCGAGCGCTACGGTTTCCTGCCGGTCGACAAGGCCGCGTTCAAGGGTGAAATTCCGGAGATCACGAACATGGTTCCGTTTGAGCCGTTTGATTTTTATATTAAGCGCAAGCTGTACGTCCACAACATGGGCCACGCGACCTGCGCGTATCTGGGCGGCTACGAGGGCCGGAAATATATTTATCAGTCCATCGACGATCCTGAAATTCTGAACATCGTGCAGAACGCCATGCTGGAAAGCGCGCTGGCGCTTTCCAAGAAATACGGCGTCGAGTTGGATGGCCTGATGCTGCACATCACCGATCTGCTGGGCCGCTTCCGCAATGCCGCCCTGAAGGACACCTGCAAGCGCGTCGGCGGCGACCCGACGCGGAAGCTCGGCGCAGCCGACCGGCTGATCGGTTCGAGCCTGCTGTGCCTCGAGCAGGGCGTGAAGCCCGCGTATATCGCCGTCGGCGCAGCCGGTGCGGTGTACCGCTATCTGAACGAGGCGGGCATCGAGCAGTCGAAGGAAGAAGCGGCAAAGGTTCTGAAGGACGTCTCCGGGCTGGAGGCCGATTCGGAGCTGGCCGGGATGATCCTCGATCTGTACGCATACTTCCTTGAGGGCGAACCCGTCGCGGCCCTCCGCCGCGCCGCGCAGGCCGCAAAGACCGCCAGCCTTGGCAAGATCATCTGATCGCCCCTCTCCCCCGCTGAAATCATGAAAAAAGCCTTCCCCTTTCATCATGCACACGGCATGAGAAGGGGAAGGCTTTTTGATTTGGATTCAGGCCGCTTCTTACGCCTCCGTAGAGAACGACGCGACCTCCTTGAGCACCTTGTCGATCAGAACGACCGTTTTCTCGCTTGTGACGAAGGCAAGATTCTTTCCGACAGGGATCACGCGGGGTGCATTGTCCAAGTTGGACCGCAGCCTCCGCCAGCTCTTCGTCCTTCTTCGGCTCCGGAACGGCATCGGTGGGTGTGTCGCCGGTAGTATTCTGGTTGTCAGTGGCAGTCGTGTTCTCGGAAGTGTCCTGATTATCAGGGGTGGTCGTTTTGCTGTTTGTCGGCCAGAAGCTGGCAAGCAGGACCACGATCAGAATCGCCGCTGCCGCGGCAGGAAGGATCCACTTTCTGCACACGATTTCCGTTGGGCGGGAACATATAAAACTGGATGCAGATCCACAGCATCAGCGTCACGCCGAACAGCCCGCCAAGCGTGACGCCCGCACGCTTTTCAGCCAGCAGCAGTCCGGCTGCGGTCAGATTGGTCAGGCCGTTGACGATCAGCAGCGCCCAGCCGGAGAACGTCAGATCCCGGAACAGCACGTCCGCAAACGGCAGCACCTGAAAATACGGGAGCATCGCGTCCATGCCCAGCGCCCGGCCGCTCGGGTCGAGCAGCATCCCGGCCGCGCCTGCGACCGCGCCGACGCCGATAAACAGCGTCCAGAACAGCAGGATGCGCGGGCCGTCCGGTATCTTGAATGTGTCTGCATATGCGTTTTGTCCATAGCGGCTTACAGCTCCGAGAGCATATAGAGCATCTTTGCGACCTCTGCACGCGTGACCTTGCAGGTGGGGTTCAGCTTGCCCTTTGAACCGCTGATGATCTTCTGCTGGGCCATCTGCGCAAGCGCGGTTTTCGCCCAGTCGGCGATCTTGCCGCTGTCAGAGAAGGCGGAGAGCGTGTTGAGGTCGGCCTCGGGGAAGTCCTTTGTGCGTGAGAGGATCGTCATGGCCTCCTGCCGGGAGATCGTCGCGCCGGGCTTGGCCAGAAGCTGGCCGTTTGTCTTCGAGCCTGTGAGATAGCCGAGCGAGTACGCCGCCTGCATCGCGGATTTTGCCCAATCGGCAATCGAGCTGCTGTCGGCAAACGGGAGCGAAACGGTCTGATACGCGCTCAGATCCGTGCCGAGATAGCGCATCATGGCAACGATGAACTCCTGCCGCGTCATGCTGGCGTCGGGGCGGTAATAGAGCTTGCCGTCCTTCGTGGAGCCCTGCAGCGTGCCCGCGTAATAGAGATCGGTGATATAGCTCTCGGCCCAGTGGCCCTTCGTGTCCGCGAACGGCTGCGAGGAGCCGACCGTGACCTTGAGCGAGAACGACGTTTCGCCGTAGGAGGCGGTAATCGTGCCGGTCAGATCCGTGCCGGTTTTTGCGGCGGTGAAAACGCCGCTTTCGTCGATTGCACCGATCTCGCCCGTCACGGCCCATTCAAAGCTTTCATCGGCGGAATAGACCTGATTGCCGTAGTACCAGGCCGTAGCCGTCAGGTCTGTTTTGCTGCCGCCCGCAATATGCAGCGCGGTCAGGGGGGTGTTTTTGCCCTCCTGCTTGATGGTGATGGAGGTCGGCGCGGCGGGGATCTCAAACGTCGCGCTTGCGCGCAGACTGCCTGCCGCTGCGGTGACGGTCGCCGCACCTCTCGCGCCGGGCTCGACCGTGACGGTGCTGCCGGAGGTCTGCGTGACGTTCGTGCCGCCGAAGGTCACGCTCGTCGGGACTGCCGCCGCCATATAGCTGCTGTCAGCGGCCTTGATCGTCATGGTGAGCTTCGCGCCGGGCAGCGCGTAGCCGCCGAAGGGATACAGATACAGCTTCGAGGCCGCGCCCGCGTCCTGCTTCTGGCGGACAAGGAAGATGAAGTTCGCGCATTCGCGCAGCTTTCCGTCCGACGGCACATTCGCCGTCGCGCCGGAGGCGTAGCCGGGATAGGTGACGCCTGCGGCGGTCGAGCCGCCGCCGTCGAGATTCAGGGCCGTCCGGCAGCCGAGCGCAAGCATCCGCTCGGCCAGCTGCGCAAGCGTCAGACCTTCGGAATTGCCCGCCTCGTCGCAGGTATACAGAATGAGCGAGCCGTCGTTTGTCACGCCGATGGCCGTGCGGGCGGCCATTTTCTTCGCGGAATCGAGTGTAAAGTCCGTGCAGACCTGCCCGTTTTCAACCAGCATATCACCGCCGCCTGCGGCGGAGGTCACATTCTCCCAGCCGGAGGCGCAGGTGACCTGAAGCGTCATCTGCTGGCCCATGACCATGCCCTTGAGCGCGGTGAGCGCGCTTTTATAGGCGGTGTCGTTCGCAATGGCAAGCAGGAAGCCGTCCTCCGGGATGGAGCAGGACTTCGTATCCTCCACCATGCCGACGACCTCGACGGTCAGCGACTGCCCCAGGCGCAGCTCCGCCGCACGGGAGCCGACCGGGCGGACGATCACATGATAGCCCTCAATGGTATTCTTGGTGCGGGTGTCGTAGTCCTGCGAATACAGGAGCACGCCGTTCTGCACCGTCATGGCCTTGTTATAGTTGAGCACCAGCGGCGCATCCGCGCCGTAGTCCAGCGTGACGGCGACGGTCGGGTCGCCGATGAGCGCGGAGCCATCGGCCAGAAAGCCCACCGCGTTGGCAGAGCCGCCGGAGCGCAGGATGCTGTTCGTGACGACGATGCCGTAGGGAATGCCGGTCGCCCGGTCAAAGAACGAACCGTTGATCCCCGCGACCATGCTGTAGCCCTGCTCCTCAAGCGTCTTGATGGTCTTGTTCATGGGGCTGGTGCCGTAGAGCGTCGAGCCGAAGGCGACGACGGGCCGCACCTGCGTCTCTTTTTTATAGGTAAAGATATTCTCATGCAGATTCGTCTGCTTGCCGGAATCGGAGGTAACGGCCTGCGTGCTGTATGTATAGACGGTCCCGTCCGCAACGTTCAAAGAGCGGCTCCCGACAGGCTCCGCCGCAGCCAGCACCGGCACGGCCAGCAGCGCCAGCGTCAGCACCGACGCAGCGATCCGCTTCAGCTTGTTTTTCATAATCTGTGGCTCCTTTCGAGGGAAAATAAGAGTAAAAAGGGGATACGCATTATGTTAACATGAAGCGCGAAAAAAGTAAAGAGCGCGCGCGGGAGAAATATTTTCTGCGCTGCGCATGATCAGCTCCATAGTCACAGCCGTTCCCGGCGAAGGAGCGCAAACCCCTTGCGCCGCAGGCACTCTACCGCGGGTAGACCGGGCGTTCGGACTTGTAGAGCGAAACTGGCGATTTTTGAATAGCATTTTGCGGCGCGGCGCGGTATAATATGCAGCAGAAATCAAGAACCGGAGGTCACACATGGAAAAACGTTTTCAAATCGTCACCGACTCCTCCTGCGATCTGCCGCAGGCACTGGCGGACGAGCTCGATCTTGCCGTCCTGCCGCTGCACGTTCTGATCGGGGAACATACATACGCCAACTATCTCGACGGCCGTGAGATCGGCTTCAGGGAATTTTACGACAAGCTCCGCGACGGCGAACGCGCCACCACGAGCGCCGTCAACGTCTCGGAGTTCACTGCCGTCATGGAGGAAAAGCTGAAGGCGGGCCTTGATGTCCTCTTCATCGGCTTCTCCTCCGGTCTGAGCACGACGTACCAGTCCGGCGCGATCGCCTGCGGCGAGCTGCGGGAAAAATACCCGGAGCGGAAACTCATCGCCATCGACTCGCTCTGCGCGTCTCTGGGCGAGGGCCTGCTTTTGTATCTGGCCGCGAAGAAGCAGCAGTCCGGCGCGTCCATGGACGAGGTCGCAGACTACGTCCGCGAGACGATCCCACATCTTTGCCACTGGTTCACAGTCAACGACCTGATGTTCTTAAAGCGCGGTGGACGCGTCGACGCGGCGACGGCCCTTGTCGGCACGGTTCTGCAGATCAAGCCCGTCATGCACACCGACGACGCCGGAACGCTCAAGAACGTCACCAAGGCCAGAGGCCGCAAGGCTGCGCTCAAGGCCCTTGCGCAGAAGCTGGCCGACACGGCCATCAACCCGGCAGAGCAGACCGTCTTCATCTGCCACGGCGACTGCATTGAGGACGCAGAGTACACTGCCGAACAGATCCGCGCCCTGACCCCGGTCAAGGATATCATCATCAACTATGTCGGCCCCGTCATCGGCGCCCACACCGGCCCCGGCGTCATTTCCGTCTTCTTCGTCGGCACCCACCGGTAACGATACAGACGCATTGCGGCTCCCCGGACACATCCGGGGAGCCGCGTTTTTCATATCAATGAAGCTTCTATGGATCAGTCCTTCAGCGCCTCTAATGCGCCGAGCAGGAAGCGCCAGGTGCGCTGGACGGAGGAGATGGACATTTTTTCGCGCGTGGTATGGATATCGGCCAGCTCCGGGCCGAAGGATACGCAGTCAAGGCCGGGGAGCTGGCCCGCGAATAGGCCGCATTCCAGCCCCGCGTGGATGGCTTCGATCTTCGGGGTCTTGCCGGTCTGCTGCGTGTAGACGGCGGCGAGCTTATCGCGCAGCGGGGATTCGCGCCGGTATTCCCACGCGGGATAGGCCCCCGTCACATGAAGCGAACCGCCCAGCATCTGTGACAGCGCGTCGATGCGGGCAAGCAGCATCTGCTTCTGCGACGAAACCGAGCTTCTGACCGAGCTGACCGCCGTCAGAACGCTGTCCGTCACATGGAAAATGCCGAGATTGCAGGACGTCTGCACCAGCCCCAGGATGTCCATGCTCATGGCCGCGATGCCGTTCGGCACAAGCAGCAGGAAGCGGACAACACGCAGCGTCGCTTCCTCCGTCAACGCCTGATCGCAGGCGGGGGCAGGCTCCAGCGCAACAGCCACGCCGGGGTCGGCTGCGGCGTATTCCTTCCGGAAGTCCGCTTCGCAGGCCGCCGCGATCTCACGCGCGGCAGGCATATCCTCCTCCCGCAGGGCCAGAACGGCCTCGGCCGCATTCGGAATGGCGTTGTCCTTCAGACCGCCTGCGGCGGAAACGAGCCGGTAGGAGAGTTTTTTCTGCACCGCGTTCAGCACGCGGCCCAGCAGGAGATTCGCGTTTGCGCGGCCCTTGTCGATCTCCTGGCCGGAATGGCCGCCGATGAGACCGGATACGGTCAGCCGCGCGCAGGCCAGCGCGCAGGGGGCGCTCGTCAGGCCAATGGAGACGTTGGCGCTTGCGCCGCCGGCACAGCTGACGGTGAAGATGCCCTCGTCCTCGGAGTCGACGTTCAGCATACGGCGGGCGGAGAGCTGCGAAAAATCAAGGCCCTGCGCGCCCTCCATGCCGATCTCCTCGTCGACGGTAAACACAACCTCAAGCGCCGGGTGCGCAATTTCGCTGCTGTCCAGCACGGCCAGCGCCATGGCGACGGCAATGCCGTCGTCGCCGCCGAGCGTCGTGCCGTTCGCCGAGACATAGTCGCCCTCGACGCGCAGGTCAAGCGCGTCCTTTGTGAAGTCGATGGGGCTTTCCGGCGTTTTTTCCGCAACCATGTCGAGATGGCCCTGTAAAATGACGGCGGGCGCAGCTTCGTAGCCTGCTGTGGCGGGCTTTTTGATGATGACGTTGTTGAGCGCGTCCTGATACACCCACAGACCGCGTTCCTTTGCAAAGGCGACGCAGTAGTCGCTGATGGCCTTCGTGTTGCGCGAGCCGTGCGGGATACGGGTCAGATCCTCGAAGAAATGAAAGACCGCTTTCGGTTCCAGAGTTTCCAGTACACGGGACATGATGATCGTTCCTTTCCGTTTATAAGCTTGATATGGTTATTCCGGCAGCTTTTCAAAGTCCTCCGCGCCGTGCTTGCACAGCGGGCAGATAAAATCGGCGGGGAGCGTTTCGCCCTCGTAGACATAGCCGCAGATCTTGCAGACCCAGCCGGTCTGCTTTTTGAGCGCCGACGGCTTGGGCTTGACGTTTGCAAAGTAGAAGCTGTAGGTCATGGACGGCGCGTTGGAGAGCACGCGGGCCTCGGTCACGTCGGCAATGAACAGCGTGTGCGTGCCGAGATCGATCTCCTGCGTGACCTTGCCGCTGACAAAGGCGTTGGTGGAGTACGGCAGGTAATACACGCCGTTCGTCGCGCGGGCCATACCCTTTACATCCGCGAACTTGTCCACGTCGCGGCCGGACTGGAAGCCGTAGTGCTGGAACAGGCCGAACGGCGCGTCGGTCGAGAGCATGGACAGATTGAACACGCCCGTCTTGCGGATCATATCATGCGTGAAATTCGCCTTGTTGACGGCGATGGAGATGCGCTTGGGCGTGTCGGTAAGCTGCGCGGCGGTGTTGATGATGCAGCCGTTGTCCTTTTTCCCGTCGCGGGCCGTCAGGACGAACAGGCCGTAGGAGAAAGAGAAGAACGCGTTCTTTTCAACCGGCGCGTCGGCCTTGTGCTCTGCCGGGACGGGCTTCGGCATGGAATCGAAGATAGCCTGCGCCATGGTCTCGACGTCCGCCAGCTGGGATTCCTTGAGCGTGGACCTGATCGTGACCGTCTCGTCAAGGATCGTGCAGTTTTTGAGCTTCTGGAACTCCGCGCGCATCAGCCCTGCCGCCGTCGGGGCCCAGGAGCCGTTTTCCATGAGGGCGATGGTGCGGTCCTGGAGATTGTGATGGACGATATCGTGCACCAGATTTTCCATCGTCACGAACATCCCCGCGTTGTACGTCGTGGAGATAAAGACCAGATGGCTGGCCCGGAAGCATTCGGAGAGGATATAGCTTGGATGCGTGACGGACACGTCGTACATCTGCACATTGCGCACGCCGAGGTCGGACAGCTTCGTGGCCAACACATTCGCCGCGTTTTCCGTGCCGCCGTAGACGGAGGCGTAGGCGATGACGACCGCGTCGTCCTCCGGGGTATAGGTCGCCCAGTGGATATATTTGTCGAGGAACCACGCGATATCTTTGCGCCAGACCGGGCCGTGCAGCGGGCAGATCATCTCGATCTCCAGCCCGGCGGCCTTTTTCAGCAGCGCCTGCACCTGCGTGCCGTATTTGCCGACGATGTTGGTATAGTACCGGCGGGCGTCGGCGAGCCATTCGGTCCGGAAATTCACCTCATCCGCATACAGATTGCCGTTCAGCGCGCCGAAGGTGCCGAAGGCATCGGCAGAGTAGAGCGTTTTCGTGGCCGTGTCATAGGACACCATGACCTCCGGCCAGTGCACCATCGGGGCCATGACGAAGGCAAAGGTGTGTCTGCCGGTCGTGAGCGTGTCCATCTCCTTGACGAGCTGCACGCGGCTGTCCAGATCGAACGTGAAGAAGTTCTGCATCATCGTGCGCGTCTTGGCGTTGCAGACGATGGTTACTTCCGGGTGACGCAGGACAAGCTCGCCGATGGTCGCGGCGTGGTCCGGCTCCATATGCTGCACGATGAGGTAGTCGAGCTTCCGGCCGGAGAGCACATGGTCGACGTTTTCAAAGAACAGGCCGCTGACAGACTTATCCACAGTGTCGATCAGGACGGTCTTCTCGTCCAGCAGCAGATAGGAGTTGTAGCTCACGCCGTTCGTGAGCGGGTAGGCGTTTTCAAACAGATTCAGCCGCCGCTCACTTGCGCCGACCCAGTAGAGATCCTCGGTCATTTTCTTGACACAGTACATAAATCGGATTCCTTTCAAATATAATAATAATTTCTATTATCACAATAACACGGGACGCGCAAAAAATCCAGAGGAATTTGCGAGGTTTCCGCGATTATTTTCCCTTGTTCTGCCGCCGCAGACGGTTCAGGTGGCGCTCAAAATAGCCCTGCGAGATAAAGCGGGCCAGAACGTACTGGTCGAACAGCGGTACAGAGCAGGAATAAAAGCCGAGCGTCTGCCGGTACTGCTCCATCAGGCGCTCCGGCAGCACCATATAACCCATACGCATGGATGGGGCCAGCGAATGCGAAAACGTGTTCACGTAGATCACGCATCCGCGCCGGTCCATGGAATAGAGCGTCTGCAGCGGCTTTTTGTTTTCGGAAAACTCCGAATCGAAATCGTCCTCGATCAAAATCGCGTTCCGCTCCGCCGCCCAGGAAAGATAGTCGCTGCGCTTGGCCGCTGACGTGGTGATGCCGGTGGGGAAGCTGTGAAACGGCGTGATGTGCAGGACGGACGCGCGTGCGTTTTGCAGCGCGCCGGCGCGGATGCCGTCTTCGCCCATGGGCAGCAGCTCACAGACCGCGCCGTTGGCCGCGTAGACCTGCCGGACCTTTTCATAGCCGGGGTCTTCCAGCCCATATACGCGCTCCCGGCCCAGCAGCTGCACGATCAGACCGTAGAGATATTCCGCGCCGGAGCCGATGACGATGCAGTCCGGCTGGGCCAGCATCCCGCGGTAGCGCAGCAGATATTCCGCGATCGCGTTGCGCAGTTCCGCACAGCCGTAATGCGGCGGCTTTTCCAGCAGCCGCGTACCGCAGTCGGCGATGACCTCGCGCATGAGCCGGGTCAGCGCGGAATACCGGAAACCGTAGCCCGCAGGCTCCTGCGCGGCAGGCGCGTCTGCGGGGAGCATACGCAGGCGCGTCTGCGGCTGCGTGTTCTGCGGCAGGTGGGAGATGGCGCTGACATAATAGCCGCTGCGCGGCTTCGCTGTGAGATAGCCCTCGTCCACGAGCTGCTCATACGCGCCGGAGACGGTCGCGAGGCTGATATGCAGATGCTCCGCCAGCGCCCGCTTCGACGGCAGCTTCTGCCCCGGCAAGAGCTCTGCCCGCAGGATATCCTCGCGGATGCAGGTATAGAGCCGGTAATATTTCGGCTGATCGCCCGCTTGCAGATCGTAGGTCAGCATACGCTTACCATTTGTTTTCGACCTTCTCGGCAAAGCCGAAGAAGTCGCGCACGGGCAGGACCGTTCCGTCGTCAAGCGTGATGCGGCCCGTGAAATGACCAAAGACCTGATGCTGATCGGACAGCACAACGCCTGCGCTCATGAACGCGCTGCGGTCGAGCGCCGGTGTAAAATTCATATAGAACCGGTTGTCGTCGCTCGTGAAGACCCAGGGCTTCATGAAGTCCTCAAAGCCGTCTTCATCCATGGGAATTTCAAACTTGACCTCGCCCAGCTTGTGAATTTTTCCGTCGTAGAACAGCACGTTCTCCGTCGCGGCGCTGGTGTTGCCGAAGCCGTAGCCGATGTTCCAGCCGAAGGGTGCGCCATCCAGCTCACCGGAGGCGCTGCCCCAGTACCACGTGTTGTGATACGTCCACACGCCGCGGCCCCAGTCGAGCACAGCGAAGAATTTGTCCTTCGTCAGCTCGTACCGGCGGCTGCCCAGCTCGATCCAGCCCTCGGCGCGCATGCAGTTGATCTTCTGGTTGTAATAGAAATGTCCGGGCTTGTCAAAGGGCGTGGCGATGACCATGCTCTCGGCCGGCTCGTCGGTGAGCTTGACAATGCCCTCGATCGGCTCCTTGTCCAGAAATTTGTCCATGTGGAACGAGAGCATCCGCGCCCCGTCCTCGTGATAGAAGGCCAGGGCATAGCCGCTCCTTGAAATTTCCGACGCGCCCTCCGCGCTCGATTCCGGCAGCTGCGTCCGGCCCAGCGGCAGCGCACGCATCCGGCTGGTCGTTTTTTCCCATTTGCCGTCAAAGTCGAGGAAGGAAACGGAGTCGAGGCCCATATAGCCGTTGTCCGCGATGCTCAGCGCCAGACCGATATGGCCGTCGGTGATGAGATAGTAATCCCATTCCTTGACGCGCATCGCGCCGGCTTTGATGTCCGCGCGCCGGTAGACCGGGAGCAGGGAACGCGCCCAGCCGGGTTCGAGCAGATTGCCGTCGCTGCCGAGCAGCGGGCCGGAAGTGGTGATCTCATGCTGCTGTCTCATTGGATAGCCTCCTGTGATGTATATTTTTCCAGAAACGCTGCCAGCGCCGCCTGCACGCGCGGGCGGTCGACCAGATAGCTGTAGCCGTGCCTTGCCCCGTCGACGAGGATTAGCTGCTTTTCAGACGCACAGACGTCATAGGCGGCCTGCGACATGGCGCAGGGGACGAAGGTGTCCGCCGTGCCGTGGATGAACAGAATAGGGCACTTCGTTTTCGATACCGCGTCCAGCGTGGACGCTTCTTTGATGGAAAAGCCCGCGAACGCACGCGTGCAGACATCCATCAGTCCCAGCAGCGGCCCCGCCGGGAGCCATTTTACGTGCGCCCGCAGAACGCTTCGCATGATCGCCTCCGGCGAGGAGAAGCCGCAGTCGGCGATCACGCCCCGCACGGACGGCGGAAGCTCCAGCGCGGAGGCCAGCAGAACCGTCGTCGCGCCCATCGAAAGCCCGCCCAGAAACAGCGGGTGATCCGGGCCAAAGTGCATGGCCGCGTACTGTGCCCATGTTGCGGCGTCCCGGCGCTCGTGAATGCCGAAGGTGATGTATACCCCCTCCGACTGCCCGTGCGCGCGCTCATCGACGGCGAGTAAATTATATCCAAGAGAATGGTAATACGGAAGGACGATGGAAAAATCGATGATCCAGCTCGACCGGTAGCCGTGGAACAGAAGGATCGTGCCCTTCGCGCCGGGCTGCTGCAATAGCTGCCCGTGCAGACGCAGGCCGTCATGGGATGGCAGAAAGATATCCTCCGCGTCCTGCATCAGCGTGATACCCGCGAGAATTTCCTCCGTCTGGTCTTCCCTGCCCCATTGGGCGATGACCGCGGGCTTTGTAAAATCCGGGACGGGGCTGCGGCGGCAGGCAAACAGGAACAGGCCCAGCGCCAGCAGAACGACCGCCAGCAAAACGGCCAGAACGATCATAGCCGCCGTCATGCCGTGTTCCCCTTCCTTCCGAGCTTTGCGAAGAACGGGAACGTAAGCGGCCAGACAATGCCCGCAAACAGGACAAGCAGGAAATACCGCACAAAGCTTTCCGCCTGCGACCCGGCAAAGAGGGACACCAGCAGAGGCTTCAGCCCCGCCTTGATGCCGACGATCAGCGCAAGGCCCAGCACCAGCTTCAAGACCTGTCCCCAAAACGGCGCGCGCACGTCAAAATGCAGCTTTTTCTCGTCGGCAATGTACACGATCAGAAAGCCCA
>OODL01002023.1_pt1 | contig 14373 bp, 10 predicted proteins | sample 1671181 | NCBI WGS metagenome assembly OODL01 (sample SAMN06348130, study PRJEB24527) | human gut metagenome | biome: human gut; feature: ankylosing spondylitis patient; material: feces | host: Homo sapiens | place: China | collected 2015-10 | reverse complement strand
CTTTTGTGCCAAGCCCGGTCTGTGGGATGTCTTTCCACGAAAAGCGGAACGCCTCGCGGCTCCCCGGATGCATCTGGCTATGAAGCAGCGCAAGGCGGGCCCGCCCGTCCATACGCTGCTGGCCGCGATGGAGAACGCGGGTGCAAAGGATGCGCCGGAGGACGCCGAGCGGCGCGGCCTTGGTACGCCTGCGACACGCGCAGCCATTCTGGAAAAGCTGGTGTCTGCCGGATTTGCAGAGCGGAAGAAGCTCAAAAAGGCTGTGTCCCTCATTCCCACACAGATCGGCAATTCGCTGATTACCGTTCTGCCGGAGCAGCTTCAATCGCCGTTGCTCACGGCGGAGTGGGAGCATAAGCTAAAGCAGGTGGAACGCGGCGAGTTGGACGCGGATGCGTTTCTCGGCGGCATTACCGCCATGCTCACCGAGCTGACGCGTAGCTACCGCGTCGTTCCCGGCGCGGAGGTGCTGTTTCCCTCCGGGCGCGAGGTCATTGGCAGATGCCCGCGCTGCGGCTGCGATGTCACGGAGAGCAAGAAAGGTTTTTTCTGCGAACGAAGCGACTGCAAGTTCGGACTCTGGCGTGACAACAAGTTTCTGACTGCCAAGAGAATCACGCTGGACAAAAAGATGGTCGCGGCGCTGCTGGAGCGCGGGCGCGTCCATGTGGACGATATTTACTCCGAAAAGACCGGCAAACGCTTCAGCACGGATTTGCTTTTAGAGGACGACGGCGTTCGCTCGTCGTATCGGTTTGACTTCGGAAAGGAGGGAACGAAATGAAATGGCTGTTTCTCGGCATTGGAACAGTGATCGGCGCGGCCGCTGGCTTCACGGCGGCGTGCCTGCTGCACAAACGATGCGAGGATCTGTACTGTGACAGGTGTGACTTCACATGACACTTTCCAAATATGAGCGCGAAACCATCATCATTTACAATCAGGCAGAGCCGAACGCGATGGTCTACACGCATGACCCGAAGCTGATTGCCAAACTGCGGCGGCTGCACGATGCAACGCCGGAGAAAGTGTATGCGGATTTCGATGAGCCGAACGGCGCAGCACGGTACATTGTTCCGAAAAGCTGCGTTGGCATCCGGCCGCCATACAGCGACGCTAGACGCAAGGCAGACAGTGAACGCGCCCTGAAAAATGGCTTGACCCCGCCCCAGCGGAGAATTAAATAACAAAGCAGCCTCCGCATGAACGAACCGTTTGTGCGGAGGCTGCTTTTTGTCTGCAAAGGAGAAGTTTATGGCAGAAAAAACACCAATCAAAGAACAAATCAAGAAGCCGACTGACCAGATCGAGGCTGGCATCAAGGCGCTGTTCCAGTCCGGCGATTTAGAAAAGTACCAGGCGTATTTGCACACGATGAGCCACTTTCATCATTACTCGGTCAACAATCAGATGCTTATTTTCTCGCAATGCCCGCACGCGACGCTCGTTGCCGGGTATCAGAAATGGCAAAATCAGTTCAGCCGTCATGTGCTGCGTGGTGAGAAAGGCATTTCAATCCTTGCGCCGACGCCATATAAAATCAAGGTCGAAAAAGAAAAGCTCGACCCCGATACGAAACTGCCGCTGCTGGATGCAGACGGCAATACCATCACGGAAGAAAAGGAAGTCCAGATTCCGATGTTCCGTCCGGTCAAGGTCTTTGATGTAAGCCAGACGGACGGCAAACCGCTCCCGGAGCGCGTACAATCTCCCGTTGCCGAGCTGACCGGCAACGTGGAGCATTACGAGGCGTTCATGGAGGCGCTGCGTCGCGTATCACCGGTGCCCATTGAAATGAAACCGCTAAGCAACAACCTCGACGGCTTTTTCTCGCCCTCCAAGCAGAGCATTACGCTGCGCGATGGGATGAGTGAGGTGCAGACCGTGTGCGCAGCCGTCCATGAGATCGCGCACTCGAAGCTCCATGATTATGCCAAGCAGCCGAACAGCCAGCCGAAAGACTCCAACACGGAAGAAATTGAAGCGGAGAGCATCGCTTACACCGTCTGTGCCTACTTCGGCATTGAAACAAGCGCAAACAGCTTTGGCTATGTGGCAACATGGTCAAAGGACAAAGACCTGAAAGCGTTCAAGGATAGTTTGGATACCATCCGCAAAACATCCAGTGAGCTTATTTCCGGCGTTGAGCAGCAATTCAAAGAGATTTGCAAGGAACGCGGAATTTCGCTGGAACCGGAAAAGCCTGCGCAGGAGCAGGACACAGAAAAGCTCTACATGGTGGATAACGAGAAGTATATCCATGTGCAGCGCAGCGACACCGGCATTGATTACACCATTTATGATGCTGCCTCCGCAAAGGCGCTGGATGGCGGTGTGCTGGACGATACCGGACAGTTGCTATCCGCTGCGGCGCTTACAGTCTGCAAGCTCCATAACATTGGCGATGCTGCCCCGATCCGCCTTGCGCCGCTGGAGCTGCTGAACGGTTTGCAGGAGGCAAACGAGCTGCTGCTTGGTGCTGACGTGCAAATCACCGGTGCGACAGTAAAGTCTGCCGTTGATCCACTACCGGATCTCCCGCGGTTGGAGCAAGGCTATCCCATGCCGGACCCCACCGTGGATTTTGCACAGATGTATCAATTCGGCTATACGGACGGAAACACCATGCTGCCGCTTTCCAAAGAGCGTGCCAGAGAGCTGTTTTTGCAGGATGTTCCGATTTTTGTGCTGAACAGCGACAACACCGAATACATGGTGCTGGACACCAGCGATCTGGATGCACACCCCGGTATTTTCGGCGTTGAGCGCACGGAATGGGAAAGCATTCGCGATACGCTGCAACCGAGGCGCGACATCGTTGCGCCGAAACAGCCGGATGCGCGATCCTATCTTCACGATGATACCGCAAAAACACAGCCGGAAAACTATCTGAAAAATGCGGAGATGGCGATGGAGGATGATTACGGCATGATCGACGGTATCATCAACAACGGTCCGAAACAGACCGTCGCAGAGCAGGAAGAACGGTCATCCATTCTAGCCAAGCTAAAAGCGCCAGTGGAGACAACAAACAGAACGGAAAAACACGCGCCCAAGCGGAGCGCAGAAAAGGAGCTATGATATGAATTTTACAAACGATGAAATGAACCTGATGTGCATTTACAACACCGGTTCGCGCGAGAGCCTGATGCGGGAGCTGCGCGAAATGCGCGGTTACATCGGTGCAGATCAGCCGGAGCTGCTGGCGATGACGGATTCCGCGCTGCAAAAGCTGGAGAAGATCAGCGATGTGGAATTTGCAGAGTTGGAGCTGTACCCGGATTTCTAATTGTTTTCTGGTTGTGCAGAAAAATCGGTTGAAAAGGCCAATTTCAAAGGGTATAATAAAATATATCTTTATATTCTTTTGAAGAATGCAGAAAGGGTTATTTCAGCAACGAGGTGGAATATTAGCATGAACGAGCCGAAAAGACCGGCTTCTGACGCGGAGTGGTATTGCCGCAAGGACCCGGAGGCAGACCGGTTTTATGAAATTTTCTTCAAGATGTGCCGAAAGTATCATGTCAGCTGGTGCAGCGCCAGTGAGAAAGAACGGTTGTTCATTGAAGAAGTGTCCAGAGTCACCTACGAGCGCGACAGAGCCGTTCGCATGGGATTACCGGTAGACAGCGTGCGCCCGGCATTCGTGTCATAAGTGATTGCAAAACTATAAAAAATTCCTGCCAAAGCATTGTTGGCAGGAATTTTTTTATAGTTCGCTATTCTGTAATATCTGTAAACAGGCGGTTTTCAATTCTGGAAGATCTTCACGCAGCGTTTTCCAGACTGCGGGCAGGTCAATGGCACCGTAAGAGTGAACATAAAAATTGCGGGTGTCTTTTATTGTGCGCCACGGTACCGCGCGGTTTTGCTGTTTTGCTTCTTCAGAAAGCTGCGCTACCAGTTCGCCAATCTGCACCACGCACATACAGCAGGCATCCTGAAACAAATAGTCTTGCTGAAATGCTTCATAGGAGCTTTGATAGCGGTTCAGATTATCCCGCACCCGGTCGCAATAGCTGATGATCTTGTTTAGAATCAGACGATCACGATTTTCGATACAGCAGCACCTCATCTTTCGCAATCAAATTCAGAAATTCATGGTCGGAGGAATCGTTGGTGACAAGATCGACCGGCACTTTCAGCGCGTCCTCCATATCCAGCCGCAAACCGCTGAGTTGGAACAGTGACATGACGCTGCCTTTTTCGATTTTCAAATCTACATCGCTGTCACGGCGCGCCGTGCCTTTGGAATAAGAACCGAACAGGCTGACGCTGCGCAGTCCATGCGCTTGCGCGATCGGTGTGATAATTCTGCGCAGTTCCTCAATCGTGTACGGCATTTGCGTCACCTCCCATTGCTTTTCTGATTCTAGTATAACAGTCTTTTTCAAAAAATACAACCAGACTTTCCGAACAGGGCTTTTGACTTATGTCAACTAGACTGTCAGACTGGCTGATTTTCAGAAAAACGTGTTAATCGTCGCCTAAATATTTCAGAAAAATGTGTAACACGCAGCAGAAAGTCACCAGAAAAATGTGCTTCGCACGAAAAGCTAAACTTGATTCTGATCCTATTTTCCAAAATCAAAAATTTTCCGTTTTTGGGAAATAGAATGTCTAAAAAACAATTTCAAAAAATATCGTGCAGCTAGTCAGTTTTTCTGACTGGCTAATTTTTTACGAAAAGGAGGTTGGAATATGCCGAGCAAGCTACAATTCTATTCAGAATTTGCCGAGCGCACCGCGAGGCAGATCACCGGCAGCTATCGAAGCTGGACGGCCTTTCTCGCTACGGCGGCGCGGCTCTACAAGTACCCTTACAACGAGCAGCTTATGATCTATGCCCAGCGCCCGAACGCAACGGCGTGTGCGGAGTATGACTTCTGGAAAGACCGCATGGGGCGCTATGTGCAGCGCGGCAGCACCGGCATCGCACTCATTGACACCAGCGGCTATCAACCGCGATTACGGTACGTTTTTGACGTGGCAGACACCGCGCCGCGCGATGCCGCACGCAACTTTACGCTATGGGAAATGCGTGCCGAACATGAAGCGAAAGTCTGCTCCATGCTAACGGAACAGTACGACGTTCCCCAAGACGGTGGAATCATCGCGCAGTTTGAGCGCGTCGCGGATAAACTCGCGCTGGAATACTGGACAGAGCAGAAACGCGACATCTGCGACATCGTTGCTGATTCGTTTCTGAACGGGTATGATGAAGATAACATACGGATGGCGTTCAAAACAGCGGCATCCACCAGCATCACCTACGCGCTTATGGCACGCTGCGGCTTCTCCCCGGACGGCTATTTTGAACCGGAGGATTTTATGCCGGTCTTTGACTTCAACACCCCGGCCGCGGCCAGCGTCCTCGGAACAGCCGTCAGCGAGATCAGCCAGCGCGTTTTAAGGCAAATCGAGATCACCGTAAAAAGACACGAGCGCGAACGCCGCGCAGAAAGGACGGAAGAACATGGAGAACAACCTGACTTACAAGACCAGCGGAGAATTTCAGATCCCCGACCTGAGCCTGCGCGAGAATCCGCAGAGCCAGCCGCTTGGCAAGTACGGACGGATGCGGCAGATGTATCTCCGGGAGCATCGCCCGATTCTCTGGAATCAGATGATCCTGACGGAAACGCTGTTTCCGCACCTGCAGGAGATCGACGAAGCGGCGAACCGGAGGTTGGAGCAGATGATGCCGGAGCTGATGACGTCGGCAGGAGTGACGGAAGCGCTGAAAGCAGCCGACCCATTGAAGTGGGCAGGTCTAATGAACACCTGCAAGGCGCAAGCCGAGGAAGTGATCCTCTCGGAGCTGATTTACGCATAACCGAGCCAGTCCAAGGCGAGCAAATATCGTTTATGCCTGAAGCGGAGAACGTGCAAACGTCCTCCGCTTCTTCTGTTTTGGACTACAATTCTATCAAAGAAATGCACCCGGATGATATTGTACTGTATCAGGTCGGGGATTTCTTTGAAATGTACGGTGAGGACGCAAAACAGGCGGCGGAGCTGCTGGATATGAACCTGACCACCCGCAATATCCCCGGCGCTGGCCGTGTGGAAATGTGTGGCCTTCCGTCGAACAATTTAGAGATGTATGTGGAGAAATTGCGCGATAAGTACGATGTGACGATTGCCGAGGCGCCAGACCTTAGGGGTGAGCACCACATTTACACGCTGCGCTCCGTTGGCCATGAGGCAGCCATCGACGCACAGGAAGCGAAGTTCGGTGCTGACGGTTCAAACGTGTTCCACGATCCTGCCGCCGATGCGCCGCAGCCCACGGTGCAGGAGCTGTTTGACGGGTACAAGCTGACCGTTGGCAACGCGCTTTCCAAAGATACGGCTTTTGTCAATGCCTGCCGCAATTCAGACCGCCAGAACGCTTATCTGGAGGGCGCGGACGCTATCCGTCGTATTGTCACGGCATCTGATGATCTCCAGCTTGTCCGCCTGTACTTTGATATGCCCGCGTTCCATAACCGGCTGCATCAGGAGCTTTTGGAGGAACTGTATCCCACGCTGGCAGCGACGGTCGCACCCTCTCCCTATCAGATCACACAGGAGGACATTGACAACGCGCTTCTGGATTGGCACAACAACCTAAAGGGCAAGCAGGAAGTCGCACTATATATGCAGGCGCATGGGCGAGAACGCAGCACTGCCGCATGGCTGGCTGCAAAATATGGCTGGGAAGATAGCAAAACTCCCATGTATATCCATGTAGGAAACGCCGAGCCGGTGACGCTCACATGGGCGCAGGTACAGCGGCGGTTGGCACAGCTCATCCGAGAGAATAAATTTTACGATGAGAATGAGCGACTGCGGTTATTTTCACCTGACCGATACTCCATTCGTCTGCATCCCGGCGAGGGCGGAATTACCGGCATTTGGGATGAGGTGTTGGAACGGTTCTGCGGAGATGGGGAACAAACGCTCCGCTTTGCAGAACAGAATAACGCCATTGCTTACTTGGATGGCATCAAACGGGATATGGGAATTGAGCTATCCCCTCCGGCGTTTACAACACCGCTTGGCTATACTTATCATATTGGAGATCGCATTTCATCCATAGAGTTAGACCACATAGCAGCAGTCGGCGTTATCGCGCGTGTAGATGAAGATCACGTCTGGCACACGTTACCGAACGTACCCGGACAGGAACCTGTCAGCATCGACCGCAATTCCTTTGAACGCTACCTCGACACCAGATATTTCGAGGTTTCTGAACCGGAGCCGCAGCGCGTCATTGCGGCGCAGCACACAGAACAGCCAACCCCGGAGACGCCGCAAGCGGTTCAAAACCTTATGGGGCAGCGCGTGGAAATTGATGGTAAGCTCTATAATGTTGATTCCGCAGATGAAACTGTCGCGCATCTCAGCGTCGTTTCATCCTCCAGCGAGAGCAATCACGATCCGGAACACAGAACCGAACCGGTTTCTGCTGTCCTCACACGAATTGCAGATCAGGGTCGTGAGCTTGCGCCGAATATTTCGGCATATCAGGCGCTTCGTGCAGAGCATCCCGAAAAGCTCATCGGTGTCCGTGTCGGAGAACGGCTGCTTTTTTATGGCGCGGATGCAGAACGAGCCGCCAGCGCTTTGAATCGCCGCCTGCTGCAACGCGATATTCCCGGTATGGGCGAAACCGCTGTGACCGGCTATGGTTTTGGACAATGGGCAAGCGCCGCAAAGCGGCTGCTGGAGCATGGACACAGCTTCGTGTTTGCGCAGCCAAATGAAACCGACGGCTATGATGTTATCAACGAGGCCGATGCCAAGGAGTATATCCCCATTGGCATGGAGCTGGAGATTGACGGACGGAAGTTTGTCATTGACAGCGTAAATTTCGGCACGGATGAAGTATCTCTGCGCGATGTGACTTTTCAAAACAGGCAGAGCTTTCCCATCTTCCGCGCTGAACACATTGCGTTTGTACGCTCGTTTGTTGAAGAACAGGAACAGGAGCAGCCGCAGCCTGTCACCAAACCCGTCGCGTTCTATCCTGCCGAGAAAACGCACTTGCCCCACGACATAGAAATCCAAACGCTGCACATCCCGGAACCGGAGCATGACCCGCCCTCTGCGGAACCCGCCGAGCCTGAACCGCCCGCCATGAGCGATGAAGAAAGGCTGATTCTGGAGCAGGAAGGGCGCGCGGCACTCTCGGAAATGGGCGAGTTTGTGCCTGATTTTGATGATGCCATCTCACAGGCTGAGATCGACGAGCCTCCCGCACACCGTCCTGCGGTATCCATCCCCATTGACGGCGAGTGGCAGGGCTTTCCCAGCGTTGCCGCTGCGGAGCAGGCCGCTTACGCTGACTTCAAGGCGGCAAGCCACCGCGACGCGCAGAATTTCCACATCACCGATGATGCCCTCGGCGTCGGCGGCGCAAAAGCAAAGTTTCGGGCAAATATGGCGGCGATCCGCCTCCTGCAAGAGCTGGAGTTTGAGGGCTTACAGGCCAGCCCGGAGCAGCAGGAAATCCTCTCCCGCTATGTGGGCTGGGGCGGTCTTGCGGATGCCTTCGACGAGAATAAGCCAAACTGGTCGGACGAGTTTGCAGAGCTTTACGCCACACTTTCCCCGGAGGAATACGCTGCGGCCAGAGCGTCCACGCTGAACGCCCACTACACCAGCCCCACCGTCATCAAGGCAATCTATGAAGCGGTCGGCAATATGGGCTTCCAGAGCGGTAACATTCTGGAGCCGTCTATGGGCGTTGGCAACTTTTTTGGCCTGCTGCCGGAGCAGATGCAGGGCAGCAAGCTCTACGGCGTGGAGCTGGACAGCATCACCGGACGTATTGCCAAGCAGCTTTATCCCAAGGCGGACATTACCATCGCGGGCTTTGAAACAACGGACAGAAAAGACTTCTATGACCTCGCCGTGGGCAACGTCCCGTTCGGACAATATCAGGTAGATGACCGGGCTTATAACAAGCTCGGTTTTTCCATTCACGACTACTTTTTTGCAAAAACGCTGGATCAGGTGCGACCGGGCGGCGTGATTGCGTTCGTGACCTCCCGCTACACGATGGACAAGCAATCACCCGAAGTCCGCAGGTACATCGCGCAGCGGGCGGAGCTGCTGGGTGCCATTCGTCTGCCCAACAATGCGTTCCGCGCCAACGCCGGTACGGATGTGGTTTCGGACATTCTCTTTCTCCAAAAGCGTGACCGTCCCATTGAGATCGAACCGGATTGGGTACACCTCGGCCAGAACGAGGATGGCTTTGCCATCAACCGCTATTTTGTTGACCACCCGGAGATGATTTTAGGCAGGCAGACCTCCGAAAGCACCCAATACGGCAAGCAGGATTTCACCGTTGTCCCCATTGAGGGGCTGGCGCTTGCAGATCAGCTCCATGATGCCGTGAAAAACATTCGCGGCACCTATCAGGAGGCGGAACTGCCAGAGCTGGGCGAGGGCGAACAGATCGACACGTCTATCCCCGCAGACCCCAATGTGAAAAACTACTCCTACACCGTGGTGGACGGCGAGGTGTACTACCGGGAAAACAGCCGCATGGTCAAACCGGAGCTGAACGCCACCGCCGCCGAGCGTGTCAAGGGCATGGTCGCGCTGCGGGATTGCGTGAATGAGCTGATTGCCCTGCAAATGGACGAGTACAGCGCAGAAAGCCGGATTCAGGAAGCGCAGGCCGAGCTAAACCGCCTCTATGATGCGTTCTCCGCAAAACACGGCCTGATCAATGACCGTGCGAACCGTCTTGCGTTCTCTGACGATTCCTCTTACTACCTCCTGTGTTCGCTGGAAGTGCTGGATGACGACGGAAAGCTGGAGCGCAAGGCGGATATGTTCCACAAGCGCACCATCAAGCAGCAGCGCAGCGTAGATTCTGTGGATACCGCCAGCGAAGCCCTTGCTGTCTGCATCGGAGAAAAAGCCTGCGTCGATCTCAGCTTTATGGCCACCCTCATGGGCGGCAGCGAGAAAATCCCGCAGATCGTTGAGGATTTGAAGGGCGTCATTTACAAGGAACCAAACAGTGGCCCGTTTGACTTGGAGGACGGCGGCGAGCATTGGGCGAAGGGCTGGCAGACGGCGGACGAATATCTCTCCGGCAACGTCCGGCAGAAGCTCCGTACCGCGCAGCGCGTGGCAGCGCGCGACCCATTCTTCGCCGGGAATGTGGACGCCCTGATTGCTGCCCAGCCGAAAGACCTTGAAGCCAGTGAGATTGAGGTGCGGCTGGGTGCGACATGGTTTGATAAGAAGTACATCGAGCAATTCATGTACGAAACCTTTGAAACGCCCCGCTATCTGCGCGGACAGATCGAGATCAGCTATGTCCCGTACACCGCAGAATGGCAGGTTTCCCGCAAGAGCATGGTGCGCTACAACGACGTGGCGGCATTCACCACCTACGGCACAGACCGCGCCAGCGCCTACCGGTTGCTGGAGGATGCGCTGAATCTCCGCGATATTCGCATCTACGATACCATTGAGGACGCAGACGGACGGGAGCGCCGTGTCCTCAACGCCAAGGAAACCACCCTTGCCGCGCAGAAGCAGCAGCTTATCCGGGATGCGTTCAAGGACTGGATTTGGAAAGACCCGGAGCGCCGCGAAACGCTGGTACGGCAGTACAACGAGGAAATGAACAGCACTCGTCCCCGCGAGTATGACGGCAGCCACATCGTTTTCTCCGGTATGAACCCGGAAATCACCCTCCGAGAGCATCAGAAAAACGCCATCGCCCATGTGCTGTACGGCGGGAATACGCTGCTGGCACACGAAGTTGGCGCGGGAAAAACCTTTGAAATGGTAGCCTCTGCGATGGAATCTAAGAGATTGGGACTGTGCCAGAAATCCATTTTTGTCGTGCCAAACCATCTGACGGAACAGTGGGCGTCCGAATTTCTGCGGCTCTACCCTTCGGCAAACATCCTTGTCACTACCAAGAAGGGCTTTGAAACCCACAACCGCAAGAAATTCTGCGCCCGTATCGCCACCGGCGACTATGACGCCGTTATCATCGGCCACAGCCAGTTTGAGCGTATCCCCATCAGTCCGGAGCGGCAGGAACGGCTCCTTCAGCAGCAGATTGAGGAAATCACCGATGGTATTCAGGATACCAAGCTCGCAGGCGGCAACAGCTTCACCATCAAGAGCTTGGAGCGCACGAAAAAGGGGCTGGAGGCGCGGCTGAAAAAGCTGCAAGCCAGCGACCGCAAGGATGATGTGATTTACTTTGAACAACTTGGCGTAGACAGGATGTTTGTGGACGAGTCGGACAATTATAAAAATCTTTTCCTCTATACGAAGATGCGCAACGTGGCAGGGCTTTCCACCACCGATGCGCAGAAATCCTCGGATATGTTCTCCAAGTGCCGCTACATGGATGAGCTGACCGGCGGGCGCGGCGTGGTGTTTGCCACCGGCACCCCGGTTTCCAACTCCATGACAGAGCTTTACACCATCCAGCGCTATTTGCAACATGACCGCTTGCAGGAGATGGGTATGGGGCATTTTGACTGCTGGGCAAGCCGTTTTGGAGAAACCACCACCGCACTGGAGCTTGCGCCGGAGGGCATCGGCTACCGGGCAAGGACGCGCTTTGCAAAGTTTTTCAACTTGCCCGAATTGATGAATCTGTTCAAAGAGGTCGCCGACATCAAAACGGCGGATCAGCTCCACTTACCCACGCCGGAGGTTGCGTATCACACCATCGCCACCAAACCCACACAGATCCAGCAGGACATGGTGAAAGCCCTCTCGGAACGAGCGTCCAAGGTACACAGCGGTGCGGTCAGCCCGGATGTGGACAATATGCTCAAAATCACCTCGGACGGACGCAAGCTGGGGCTTGACCAGCGCATCATCAATCCCATGCTCCCCGACGAGGAAACCACCAAGGTCAATCAGTGCGTGGCGAACATTCTCCAATACTGGCGTGACGGTGAGGCGGATAAGCTGACGCAGCTTGTGTTCTGCGACATTTCCACGCCAAAGACCGCTCCCTCGCAGCGGGCGGCAAAGGCTTCCCCCGGTACGCTGGACAGCCCGGAAATCCGTGCGCTGGAGAGTGCAATTCCGTTGGAAGAAAGCTCTGACACGCCGTTTACGGTCTATGAGGATGTGCGTCAAAAACTCATTGACGCCGGTATGCCCCCGGAACAGATCGCGTTCATCCACGATGCCAATACGGAGGTCAAAAAGCGGGAACTGTTCGCAAAGGTACGCAGCGGTCAAGTGCGCGTCCTGATGGGCAGCACGGCCAAGATGGGCGCGGGCACCAACGTGCAGGATCGTTTGGTCGCACTTCACGATTTGGATTGCCCGTGGCGTCCCCGTGATCTCACGCAGCGAAAAGGCCGCATCGAGCGTCAGGGCAATCAGAACAAGCTCGTTCATGTCTGCCGCTATGTGACCGAAGGGACGTTTGACGCCTACCTCTGGCAAACGGTGGAAAATAAACAGAAATTCATCTCTCAGATCATGACCTCAAAATCCCCGGTTCGCTCCTGCGAGGACGTGGACGCTACGGCGCTGTCCTTTGCGGAGATCAAAGCGCTATGCGCCGGTGATCCCCGCATCAAAGAGCGCATGGATTTGGACATTGAGGTGTCTAAGCTCAAAATTATGAAGGCAGACCACAACAGCAAGCAATTCCGCTTGGAGGACAGTCTGCTGAAATACTTCCCGGAAAAGATAGAAGAACACAAGGGCTTTGTTCGTGGGCTGGAGGCGGATATGCAGACCCTCGCGGCGCATCCGCTCCCGGCAGAGGGCTTTGTCGGCATGGAGATTCGCGGCGACCGGCTCACCGATAAGGAAAACGCCGGTGCCGCGCTGCTGGACACCTGCAAGGAGGTCAAGGGCAAAGACCCGGTACAGATCGGCAGCTATCGCGGCTTTACCATGTCCGTTGCTTTTGATTCCATGTGGAAAACGTACACGCTGACGCTGAAAGGCCAGATGACCCATCGCGTTGAACTCGGTTCGGATGCCAGAGGCAACCTTGTCCGCATCGAGAACGCGCTGGATAAAATGCCGGAGCGTTTGCGCAGCGTTCAGGAGCAGCTTGAAAACCTCTATAACCAGCAGGCGGCGGCAAAGGCCGAGGTCGGTAAGCCGTTCCCGCAGGAGCAGGAGCTGGCCGCGAAAACGGCGCGGCTCATTGAGTTGGATATGGAGCTGAATCTGGACGGCAAGGGACAGCCGCAGCCTGAGCAGGCGATTGCAAAATCGGCGCGGCCTTCCGTTCTGGACAGGCTGAAAGCGCCGCCCGTTCATGGCACACCGGAAAAGCCCCACAAAAAAGAAATGGAGGCACGATAATGAAAAATCTCCCCGTTTACAAGCACCCGGCAGCCTACGCCAGAGAGCATGACGAGCTTGCGGTCTACCGCGCTTCCAATCAAGCGAACACGGCCTGCAAGGAAGCGATTGAAGCCGCCATCCGTGACCACTACCGGGATAACCGGCTGGATGCAGCGGCGGTCGATCAGGTGGTGCAGCAGTTCGGCTATGACCGCGCATTTCATATCCTCGCCATCACCGTCTGTCAAGCGGACTGGGACAGACGCTATTCTCCCGACAACAGGGCTTGGGCCAACGCCATGTTCATCCCCGCCAATCCTGACGCATGGGGTACTGACCGCAACTGCTATCTGGCCGTCAGCAGCCATCCCGGTCTGGTCGATCTGTTTCTCAGCCAGACCCGCAAAGCCTACGCGCAGGAGCGGCAGAAAACCTCTGTCCGGGACAAGCTGAAAAAGCCGCCTGAAACAACTTCGCCGAAAATTTCGGCGAAGTCCAAAGCCCCGGAGCGTTGAGCGATGGCAAAACGCAAGCGGGATATTCAGCTCAAATTCCGCGTCACGCCGCAGGAGCGGGAAATGATTGAAACGAAGATGGCGCAGTTCGGCACCACCAACATGGCGGCGTATCTCCGCAAGATGGCGATTGACGGATATGTGGTAAAGCTCGATCTTCCGGAGCTGCGGGAGCTGGTGTCGCTGCTTCGGTATTCCAGCAACAACCTCAACCAACTCACCCGCCGCGCCCACGAAACAGGCCGCATCTACGAAACCGATCTGGAGGACATTCAGCAAAGTCAGGAACGGATATGGACGGCGGCAGAGAAAATCGTTTCCTCGCTGGCGGCGCTGAAATAAGTCGCAGGGGCGGCGGAATGACCGCCGCCCCTGTCCGCACAAAAGCCCTGCATTGTTGCAAAGCGCGTACTGTCATGGTATTCTGATATTAGAAAAGCATAACGTCTTTGAAAAGGAGGCCGTCAAATGTCTATTCTGAAAATTATCCTTGTGCCGCTATCGCTTATCCTGTCCCTGTTCGTCTGGCTGTGCGCGGGGCTGCTGTCTTGCTCCG
>OODL01002007.1_pt1 | contig 14596 bp, 17 predicted proteins | sample 1671181 | NCBI WGS metagenome assembly OODL01 (sample SAMN06348130, study PRJEB24527) | human gut metagenome | biome: human gut; feature: ankylosing spondylitis patient; material: feces | host: Homo sapiens | place: China | collected 2015-10 | reverse complement strand
CGAGTGCAGAACCGAACTTGTTCGGGCTATGCCGAGGCGGGAAAACGAAGAATGCAGTTCAACATTTTCATAAATAAGACCTTCGGGTTGTTTATCGGAAGCGGGCGCATGCGGCGCCCGCTTTTTCATTTGCGTTTCGGGAGGAGCGGAAAAATTCGGTTCGACCGCTCTATCCATTTCCGTCTTGCACTATCTTTGCACCCCGAAAAGTTCGTCTCGCTATGAAAAAGTGTCTGGTAGCCCTCGCCTTCGGTACGCTGGGACTCGGGATGTCCGAGTTCGGCATGATGGGTATTCTTACGTTCGTCGCTTCGGGACTGCACGTCTCCATTCCGCAGGCGGGGCATCTGGTCTCGGCCTATGCGCTGGGGGTTTGCATCGGTGCGCCGCTGACGGTCGCCGTGGCGCATACGCGGCCGTTGAAACAGATACTGCTCGCATTGGCGGGGCTGATGGTGGCGGGGCTCCGAATTACGGTGTGCTGCTGGCGATGCGGTTCGTGTCGGGGCTGCCGCACGGAGCCTATTTCGGGGTCGGGTCGATCGTTGCGGCACGGGTAGCCGGTCCGGGCCGGAGCGCACAGGCCGTGGCGGTGATGATCGCCGGCATGACGGTGGCCAATCTCTTCGGCGTGCCGCTGGGAACGCTGGTCAGCCACCTGTTGTCGTGGCGGGCACTGTTCTGCATCGCCGGCGTCTGGGGTGCGGTGACGGCTTTTTTCCTTTGGCGCTGGGTACCGTGGATGGAGCCTGTGGCCGACAGCCGCGGATTGAAGGGGCAGTTCGCCTTCCTGCGGAATCGGGCGCCGTGGCTCATCATCCTGGCGACGATGTTCGGTAATGGCGGTATCTTCTGCATGTACAGTTATGTCAGCCCGCTGATGATCCGTGTCGCGGGATTCTCGCCGGAAGCGATGACGTTGGTCATCCTGCTCGCGGGGCTGGGCATGTTCGTGGGCAATCTCGTCAGCGGCGGATTGTCGGATCGCTATACGCCCGAACGGGTGGCGCGTTTCGCTCAGGGAATCGCCGTCGTGGCGTTGGCGCTTATCCTCTTCCTCGCGGCGAACCGCTGGGCGGCGCTGACGTTGACGGTCGTTTGTACGACGATGCTTTTCGCTGTCTCGTCACCGCAACAGGTGTTGATCTTGGAAAATGCACCCGGCGGTCAGATGTTGGGAGCGGCGTTGATTCAGGTGGCGTTCAACCTGGGAAATGCCTTGGGCGCGTACTGTGGCGGCTTGCCGATCGAATACGGTCTGGGCTACGAATATTCGGCGTTGCCCGGCGTCGGATTCGCGCTGTTGGGATTCGTGATGCTGACGCTGTTCGTCCGGAGGTACGGTCGGCGACGGCCACAAACGGCATAGGAAAGAGCGGGATCGAAAATCCCGCTCTTTTTGTAACTTTTCCGTTATTTTTGTATCTAACGGATGAATTGCAATCCGAAGAATGGAGACCCCGACCGATATGGAGATTGTGCGGCGTGTGCAGGCCGGCGACGCAGAGGCGTTCGGCGAGCTGGTGAACCGTTATTCGGGGAGGATCTACGCCTTGGCGCTGGCCATGGTGCGCGATGCGCAGCGGGCCGAGGATGTCACGCAGGAGACTTTCATCCGAGCGTATGAACACCTCGGCGGATTTCGGGGTGCGAGCGCTTTCGCCACGTGGCTCTATCGCATCGCCTACAATCGGGCCGTCGGCGAATGCCGCCGCAGGGCTTACGACCGTATCGATGCCGAATCCTGTGCGGTGGCCGAGGAATCGTCCGCCGGACGGTTCGACGAGGAGACGGTCGTGCGGATGCGCCGTGCGTTGGAACGGCTTCGTCCCGACGAGCGGGTGTTGGTGGCGTTGTTTTACGAAGAGGAGCGGTCGTTGGCCGAGATCGCGCAAATCATGAATCTGACGCTGTCCAACGTGAAGGTGCGGTTGCACCGGCTGCGCGGGCGGCTGAGACACTATATGGAGGAGTGAGATATGGAGAAGAAGCGAATCAGCGACGAGCGGCTGGCGGAACTGATCCGCGCCGCCGCTCTCCGGCGGGAGGTTCCCGTCGGACTGGAAACGCGCGTTATGGCGCAGGTCATCCTGCGGGACCGGCGGCGGCGTGAACGCCGGGCGATCGCGGCAATGGCTTGCTACTGCGCGGTTGCCGTCGCGGCGGTGATGGCCGTGGCGTTCGTCTGCCTGCGGTCGGTCGATTCGCCGGAGGGGGCGTTGCAGGTCTTGGCGATTCTGGCGGGAGCCGTTGCGGCGATGATGGTCGCCTGCGGCGACCGGGCGACGGAAATTCTGCACAGGCTGTAACCTTTTGCGATTGAAGCTGTCTAATAGATGAAATTTGTTATTAACCTATAAAACAATAATGTTATGAGTGTCGGATATCAAATAAAAGAAGTCCTCGAACAGATTATGTGGATGGGCGTTGCTTTCGGGATCGTCGGTTATTTTATCTACCGCGAATGGGGGCGTCGGCGCGAGAGCATGACGATGTTGGAACGTATGACGCCCGAGCAGTTGGCCGACATCCGGCGCGTGGATGCTGAGATCGAGATCGAACGTCGGAGACGCAGCGCCGGCAACCTCTGGTTCCTGCGGGTCGGCATGGCGATTCTCGGAATCGGTGTGGGATTACTGATCGGATTGGAGTGTTTCGATAGTGAAATTTATAATCTCAAAGGTTTCGGCATCTCTCCGGTTTCCGTCTTCAAAATCATTTCGGTGACCGTTCTTGGAATGGGACTGTTTATCTTCTTCGAATTTCTGATCGAGCTCAGGCTCCGGCGTTCGGTAGAGCGTCGCTGCTCGGGCGAACGGAAATAAATAGAATCTTCATTTTTAGTGGAACGGGGTTGCATCCGAGAAGATGCAACCCCGTTTTCCATGTCGAGAACCGACCGTCGGAGGTCAGTAGACCTCGATCTTGGCGGCTGCGGCTTTGGTTTTGTCGCGCAGTGCGTCGAGGTCGGCGTCGAGCGCGTCGTAGCGGACGACGACGCCCATGCGGCGGTTGAGCTTGGTCGAGGGCTTGCCGAAAATGCGCAGGTCGGTGTTCTCCTCGCGGCAGACCTCCTCTTCGCCCCGGTAACGAGGCTGTTCCCTGCTTGCGATCGGCGAGAGGATGACGGCGCTGGCGCCGGTGTGTTCGAGCGTGATGCGCGGGATCGGCAGGCCGAGTACGGCGCGGCAGTGCAGTTCGAATTCGTTGAGATTCTGCGTACCGGCAAGCGTCACCATACCCGTGTCGTGCGGACGCGGCGACAGCTCCGAGAAGTAGACGCCCTTGTCGTGGCTGAGGAAGAACTCCACGCCCCACAGTCCCGCGCCGGTCAATGCCTGCGTGACTTTGGCGGCCATCGCCTGCGCTTCGGCCAGATGCTCGGGCGAGATGGGGGCGGGCTGGAAGCTCTCGCGGTAGTCGCCGCCCTTCTGCACATGGCCGATCGGCGCTGAGGAACGCCTCCCGTGACATCTCCTTCTGCGTGACGGTCAGCAGCGTGATTTCGCTGTCGAAGCGGATGAATTCCTCGATGATCAGCTCGCGGATATCGCCGCGCGACCCTTCGCAGCCGTAGTGCCAGGCTCTCTCCAGTTCGCCGGCATTCCTGACGAGCGACTGCCCCTTGCCCGAGGAGGACATCAGCGGCTTGACGACGCACGGGAAACCGATCCGCGCGGCGGCGGCTTTCAGCTCGTCGAACGACCTGGCGTAAAAGTACTGTGCGGTTTTCAGCCCCAACTCTTCGGCGGCCAGGTCGCGGATCGACTTGCGGTTCATCGTGAAGTTGACTGCACGCGCGCTCGGCACGACCTGGATGCCCCGCTCCTCGCAGGCGTAGAGCCGTTCGGTACGGATCGCCTCGATTTCGGGAACGATGATGTCTGGATCATGCTTCGCCACGACGGCTTCCAGTCGGTCGCCGTCGAGCATGTCGAAGACCTCGCAGGCGTCGGCCACCTGCATGGCCGGTGCGCCTGCATACGAGTCGCAGGCCACCACGTACTGTCCCAGCCGCTTGGCGGCGATCACGAACTCCTTGCCCAGTTCTCCGGAGCCCAGTAAGAGAATCTTTTTGGTCATTTCAATCTATGTAAGTTTAAGCGATGTACTGTTTCTCGCGGTTCCATGTCGAGGCGCTGAATCCGATCGACAGGACGCAGGCGCCGATCAGGGCGATGAAGCCTCCGTCCCAGCCGAAATGCTGGAAGATGTAGCCCATACCGATGTTGGCCAGGAACGCCGAACCGATCAGGTAGCCGAACAGACCGGTGAAACCGGCGGCGGTGCCGGCGGCCTTCTTCGGCACCAGGTCGAGCGCCGAGACGCCGATGAGCATGACGGGGCCGTAGATCAGGAAGCCGATCGTCCCCATGGCGACGTTGGTCACCAGTTCGGAGCGGCTCTGCCAGTAGACGTAGACGGCCACCATGACCAGCGCCATGTAAATGATCGTGGCCGGGGCGCGGCGTCCCTTGAAGACCTTGTCCGAGAGCCAGCCGCAGAGGATCGTGCCGAAGATGCCGGCGATCTCGAAGATGAAGTACGACCAGCTGCTGCCGTCGAGCGCCATGCCCTTGCCCCCGTCGGCGACGGAGGTCGTCAGATAGGAAGGCGCCCAGTCGAGCACGCCGTAGCGGACGAAGTAGATGAAGGCGTTGGCGAAGGCGATGAGCCACAACAGTTTGTTATTCAATACATTTTCGAATAGAATCTGCCGCACGGTCATCTCCTTCTCGTTCGAGGCGGAGTATTGCTTGGTTTCGTGTTTCCAAATTTCGATGGGCGGGAGGCCGCACGATTGCGGCGTATCGCGCACCATGAGATAGGCGATTACGGCGATCGCCAGCGCGACGAGTGCCGGAACATAGAAAGCGCCGCCCAGCGGGTCTCCGAAAAGCGTGTACCCCAACGTAATACCGAATGCGGCGAGCGGAGCCATCGCCGCTCCGCCGATGTTGTGCGCCACGTTCCACACCGACATCTTCACGCCGCGTTCCTTGGTGCAGAACCAGTGCGTCATGACACGCCCGCAGGGGGGCCAGCCCATGCCCTGCATCCAGCCGTTGACGAACAGCAGGCAGAACATCGCCATGATGGCGACGGGAATCGAGATCGACCCCCACGGCAGCACGCCCATGAAGATCATGATGAGCGCCGAGGCGATCAATCCCAGCGGGATGAAGACGCGGGCGTTGCTGCGGTCGGAGACCGTGCCCATGACGAATTTGCTGATACCGTAGGCGATCGACACGGCCGAGAGCGCCCAGCCCAGGTCGGCCTTGTCGTAGCCCATGGATTCGAGCGCCGGCATGGCGATCGAGAAGTTCTTGCGTACGAGGTAGTAGCCGGCATAGCCGATGAAGATACCCCAGAATACCTGACGGCGCAGGCGGGAGTACTCTTTGTCGACCTTTTCGGCGGGCAGTTCGGGTTTGTGTGCTGCCGGTTGTAGAAATTTCCACATAATGACGTAGTATTTAGGTTTGTTTTCAACGGACATTTTCTCGCCCCGGCATAACCCGAACGAGTTCGGTGCTGCACTCGGCTTAACGAAAACACGCTTCGTTTGGCGGCGGTTGTGCGATACGAAACACAAAGATACGAATAAGTGAGGGCAATGTCAAATTTATTTGAACATTGCCGAGCAGGAGTATCTAAGACGGAGTCAAAGATAGGGAAAGTCGAGTGCAGAAGCAACCTTTTTGATTATGCCGGGACGAAGGGAAGCATTTCTTACGAAAAACCTCCTCGCGGCGGCGGTTTTCGGTTGAATTTCTTTCGTCTATTCCTCGCCTCGGCATAGTCCGAACTTCGTTCGGCTCTGCACTCGGCTTAACGAAATGGTTCGCGGAGGCGTGATTCGCCGGTTCCGCTCCGGTCGCGGCATGGGCTTTGCGGCGTTTGCGACGGGCGAAACGACTGTGAAATAAGTTTGTTAGTTCGGGAAAAAGTCCTACCTTTGTGATCCGTAGGCGGAGCGTTCCGTGGCGCGCTTTGAAAAAGCGCGTGAAAGAAGTATGACGCCGTCCGCTTCCGGAGCGGCAGGGATGCCGTACTCCGGCGAATGTATTTAAGTTAAGTTGCAAACGACAGCGAAACCGATTCATATTCATGTTTTTCTCTTTGGTTAAAAGGCTGCATCTGGACGGCAGTTATATCCGGTCGTGGTTGATTTTGGCCATTGATCTCGCGGTATCCGCCACGGCGACGTTGGTCGCTTTTCTGGGTATCGATTATTTCGTCAGGAATTCCGGCTTTTCCCTGCTTCATTATCTGTTTTTGCTGGTGTCGGCGTTCTTTTGCAGCGCCGTCGCATTCTATATTTTCCGTACCTACCGTACCGTCATCCGCCATTCGTCGCTGCGCGAAGGGCCGCTACCCTGCTCAAAGAGCTGCTGATGCTCCTCATACTATGGTTCTGGCCCGACGGGATGACCTTCAAGGCGATCGGCCTCTGCGTGGTGCTGGATCTGTTCGTGACGGTTTGTATGCTCATTACGGTGCGCGTGCTGATGATTCTGCTTTACGATGCGATCATCCTCTCGCACATCCGGCGGACGAACCGTATCCGCACGCTGGTATACGGTGTCGAGTCGAAGGAGGTGGCGCTCGTCATGCGGTTGCAGAACTCGCCGCATTACGACATGTGCGGATTCATCACCTACGGCCGCCGGCTCAAATATTACGAGATCGCCGAACGGCCGGTTTATTATTTCGAGACGGAGGAGAATATCGAATACGTGCTCGACAAGTTCGGAATCGAAGCCATTCTTTTCGGCAACTACGCCAATGCGAAGGCCGAGTCAGACCGCCTGATCAAATATTGCGTGACGCACGGCGTCAAGGTGTTGATCGCCCCGCCGATCGACGAGATCGTCGACGGGAAACTGGCGCATCAGGGCGGTATCCGCGACATCAAGATCGAAGACCTGCTGGGACGCGAGGAGATAAAGATTTCGCTGGGCGAGATTATGGACAATTTCCGCGACAAAACCGTGCTGGTGACGGGTGCTGCCGGTTCGATCGGATCGGAGCTGTGCCGCCAATTGGCGACGTTCGGCATCCGGCAGCTGATCCTGTTCGACAACGCCGAGACGCCGATGCACGAGATACGCCTCGAAATGGAGGATCGTTTTCCCGATCTGAAATTCGTCCCCGTGATCGGCGACGTGCGGATTCCGAAACGGCTGGATTTCGTCTTCCGTACCTATCGGCCCCAGGTGGTATTCCATGCCGCGGCCTACAAGCACGTGCCGCTCATGGAGGAGAATCCCTGCGAAGCGGTGCTGGTCAACGTCGTCGGATCGCGCAACGTGGCGGACCGTTGCATTCGCTACGGCGTGGAGAAGATGGTGATGATTTCGACGGACAAGGCCGTGAATCCGACCAACGTCATGGGCTGTACCAAACGGTTGGCCGAAATCTATGTACAGAGTCTCGGACAGGCGATCGTAAGCGGGCGGATCGAAGGGCGCACGCAGTTCATCACCACCCGCTTCGGCAACGTGCTGGGGTCGAACGGGTCGGTCATCCCGCGTTTCCGCGAGCAGATCGAACACGGCGGCCCCGTGACGGTGACGCATCCCGAGATCCGGCGCTACTTCATGACGATTCCCGAGGCGTGCCGGCTGGTGATGGAGGCCGCGACGATCGGCCGCGGCAATACGATCTTCGTCTTCGATATGGGCGAGTGCGTCAAGATCGCCGAACTGGCCCGGCGGATGATTGCACTGGCGGGTTTCCGGGTCGATCAGGACATCCGGATCGTCTACACGGGACTGCGTCCGGGCGAGAAACTCTACGAAGAGGTGCTGAGCAATACGGAAAATACCCTGCCGACCGCACACGAGAAGATCCGCATCGCCAAGGTGCGCGAATACGATTACGAGGAGGCGTGCCGCGACGTCGAGGAGCTGGAACGGCTGGCGCGCGAGTTCGATATTCCGAACGTCGTGCGGCTGATGAAACGCATCGTTCCGGAGTATCATTCGCAGAACTCCCGCTTCGAGGTATACGACCGGGAACTGGAAGAGGAGAGAACAGCTTGACAGAGACGTAAAACCCATACCTGAATGAAAGGAATCGTATTGGCGGGAGGATCGGGCACCCGATTGTATCCCATTACCAAAGGAGTCAGCAAACAACTGCTGCCGATCTACGACAAACCGATGGTCTACTACCCTATTTCGGTGCTGATGCTGGCCGGAATCAGGGATATTCTGGTGATCTCCACCCCGCAGGATCTGCCGGGATTCCGGCGGTTGCTGGGCGACGGTTCGGACTACGGCATCCGTTTGGAATATGCCGAACAACCCTCGCCCGACGGGCTGGCGCAGGCGTTCCTGATCGGTGAACGATTCATCGGCGACGATACGGCCTGTCTGGTGCTGGGAGACAATATCTTCTACGGCGCGGGCTTCTCCGAAATGCTCCGCGAGGCTGTCCGCACCGCCGAAGGGGGGAAGGCTACGGTGTTCGGATATTGGGTGAAAGACCCCGAGCGTTACGGCGTGGCCGAATTCGACAGGGAGGGCAATTGCCTGTCGATCGAGGAGAAGCCCAAGGAGCCGAAATCGAACTATGCTGTCGTGGGGCTCTATTTCTATCCGAACAAGGTGGTCGACGTCGCCAAGCGGATCAAGCCGTCGGCGCGCGGTGAGTTGGAAATCACTACCGTTAACCAGGAGTTCCTGCAAGCCGGCGAGTTGAAAGTGCAGACGCTTTCGCAGGGCTTCGCATGGCTCGATACGGGGACGCACGACTCGCTGGCCGAGGCGTCGATCTTCGTGGAGGTCATCGAGAAGCGGCAGGGATTGAAGATCGCCTGCCTGGAAGATATCGCCTTCCGCCAGGGGTGGATCACGGCCGAAAAGATGCGCGAGCTGGCGCAGCCCATGGCGAAAAACCCCTACGGGCAGTATCTTCTGAAACAGCTGGAACAGATAGACCGTTGAACCGGATGCGGCCCTTGCGGCCGTATCGTCAGTTTAGATAGAACGTGAAAGTCATTCAAACAGAGATCGAAGGAGTGGTGATTATCGAGCCGGACGTATTCGGCGATGATCGGGGTTACTTTTTCGAAAGTTACAATCAGGCGCGCTTCGACGCCGCCGTGCGTCCCGTGCGTTTCGTACAGGACAACGAATCGAAATCGAAATTCGGCGTGTTGCGGGGGCTGCACTTCCAGTGCGGCCGCGCCGCTCAGTCGAAACTGGTGCGCGTGGTGAAGGGTAAGGTGCTGGACGTGGCGGTCGACATCCGCCGCGGCTCGCCCACCTTCGGCCGTCATGTCGCCGTGGAGCTGACGGCAGAGAACAAACGTCAGTTCTTCGTTCCGCGCGGGTTCGCCCACGGTTTTTCGGTGCTGAGCAACGAGGCGGTATTCCAATACAAATGCGACAACCTCTATGCTCCCGAAAGCGAGGGGGCGATCGCTTGGAACGACCCCGCGATCGGGATCGACTGGCGGCTGCGCCCCGAGGAGGTGATTCTCTCGCCGAAGGACAGCTGTCACCCGACGCTGGCCGAGTGCAAAGAGTTGTTCGATTATAATACGGACTATTATGCGTAGGATTCTCGTAACGGGTGCCAACGGACAGTTGGGGAACGCCATGCGGCTGTTGGGAGCGACGTCGCGGAACGAATATCGTTTTACGGATGTGGCGGAGCTGGATATTACCGACGAGGAAGCCGTCCGGCGGGCGGTGTGCGACGGGCGGATCGACGTGATCGTCAACTGCGCCGCCTACACCAACGTCGACCGGGCCGAGGAGGACGAGGCGACAGCCGATCGAATCAACCGGCTGGCGGTGGGTAATCTGGCACGTGCGGCTGCGGCTGCGGACGCCACGCTGATCCACGTTTCGACCGACTACGTCTTTTCGGGCGACGCCAACCGGCCCTACGACGAGACGTGCGAAACGCACCCGCTCGGCGTTTACGGCCGGACGAAGCTGGCGGGTGAAGCGGAGGTCGAACAAAACGGATGTAAATCGCTTATTATCAGAACAGCATGGCTTTATTCGGAGTTCGGACACAACTTTCTCAAAACGATGCTGCGCCTTACGGCCGAACGCGACCGTCTGACGGTGGTGTTCGATCAGGCGGGGACGCCGACCTATGCCGGCGATCTGGCGCGGACGATCTTCGACATCGTCGAGAGCGGGGCCTATGCCGGCCGCGAAGGTATCTACCACTTTTCGAACGAGGGGGTCTGCTCGTGGTACGACTTCGCCCACGCCATTGCCGCCGAGGCGGGCCACACGCAATGCACGATCGAACCCTGCCACTCGTCGGAATATCCGTCGAAAGTCGAGCGCCCGGCCTATTCGGTGCTGGACAAGAGCAAGATCAAGGCGACGTTCGGGGTGAAGATCCCCCACTGGACGGAGTCGCTCAAAGTATGTATGAAAAACCTTAAAAACTTATAGATCATGAAAGTAGTTATGATGAGCCTGCTGATGCTGTTGCTGGCAGGCGGCAATGCCGAAGCCAAGAAGTACAAACCTGCGCCCCGCACGGCCAAGAACATCGTGATCGCGCACCGCGGATACTGGAATACGCCGGGGGCGTTCGAAAACTCGATCAAGGCGATCGACAACGCCATGAATTTCGGTATCTACGGCAGCGAGTTCGACATCAACTTTACGGCCGACGATTCGATCGTGGTGGTACACGGTTCGAAGCATCCCGTGGTGAAGGATCTCGTCATCCAGGAATCGACCTTCGACAAGGTGCGCAATACGCTGCTGGGCAACGGCGAGAAGGTGCCGACGCTGCGCGAATATCTGCTTGCAGGAAAGAGCGATCCGTCGACGCAGCTGATTTTGGAGATCAAGAAACATCCCACGCCCGAACGCGAAAACGAGATCGTGGCCAAGACGATGGCAATGGTCGAGGAGCTGGGGCTGGAAAAACGCGTGGAGTACATCTCGTTCAGCTGGAACATCTGCGAGCAGATACGCAAGGCCGACCGCAAGGCCGTAGTCTACTACCTCAACGGAGAAAAGTCGCCCGCCGAGTTGAAGAAGGCCGGCATGAACGGATTGGATTACAGCCTGAAAGTCATCAAAAAGCACCCCGAATGGGTGAAGCAGGCGCACGACCTCGGGTTGAAGGTCAACGTCTGGACCGTCAACAAGGAGGAGGATATGCAGGCGATGCTCGACCTAGGCGTGGATTTCATTACGACGAACAATCCCGTCGAGCTGAAAGCGCTGATCGGCAAGTAAACGGAGTGCTATTTCGCCCGGAGAGATTTCCCGCCGATGGGGAATCTCTTCGGGCGGACTCGTACAAAACAGGATTTTTATGTCACGGAACATTTTGATAACGGGCGGCGCCGGTTTTATCGGGAGCCATGTTGTGCGGCTTTTCGTCACCAAATACCCCGACTACCGCATCGTCAATCTCGACAAGTTGACTTATGCGGGGAATCTGGCCAACCTGAAAGACATTGAGCAGGCCGAGAACTACAGTTTCGAGCGGTGCGACATCTGCGATTACGAGCAGGTGCTCGCCATTTTCCGCAAGTACCGAATCGACGGCGTGATCCATCTGGCCGCCGAGTCGCACGTCGACCGTTCGATCAAGGATCCCTTTACCTTCGCGCGCACCAACGTCATGGGTACGCTCTCGCTGTTGCAGGCGGCCCGGGTCTGCTGGGACGGCGATTGGGCGGGGAAACTCTTCTACCATATCTCGACCGACGAGGTTTACGGAGCCTTGCAGTTCGACGGCACGCTCTTTACGGAGACGACCAAATACGATCCGCATTCGCCCTACTCGGCATCGAAAGCTTCGTCCGACCATTTCGTGCGGGCGTTCCACGATACCTACGGAATGCCGACGCTGGTGACGAACTGTTCCAACAACTACGGGCCCTACCAGTTCCCCGAAAAACTGATTCCGCTGTTCATCAACAATATCCGCCACGGAAAGCCGCTGCCCGTCTACGGCAGGGGTGAAAACGTCCGCGACTGGCTTTACGTGGTCGACCACGCACGTGCCATCGATACGATTTTCCATCGCGGAAAGGTCGGCGACACCTATAATATCGGAGGGTTCAACGAGTGGCGCAACATCGACCTGATCCGCGTGGTGATCCGCACGGTCGACCGGCTGCTGGGGCGTTCGGAAGGTGCGTCGGAGCATTTGATTACCTACGTGACCGACCGCGCGGGACACGATCTGCGCTATGCGATCGACTCGCGCAAGTTGAAGGAGGAATTGGGCTGGGAACCCTCGCTGCAATTCGAGGAGGGAATCGAGAAGACGGTACGCTGGTATCTCGACAACCAGGAGTGGATGGACAACATCACCTCCGGCGAGTACGAAAAATACTATGAGGAGATGTACCGCAACCGTTGACGCCGGATTTCGGTGAGGTTGCGGCCGGAAAGCCGTATCGGAGGGGCTGCCTGCAAATCGTCGGGCAGCCCCGACCCGTTGTACGGGGAGACTGCGATTTTTCGTTTGGAAGCAGCCTTTTCGTTCTGGGCCGTATTGCGGGGATACGTGCTGCCCCCCCCCTCCTTGGGGGAGAAGGCGGGCCCGGATTTCTGTTGCGGGTGCGAGGCTTCGTTTTGCCGAACCGTCGCAGTCCGGACGGCGGTTGTGCTGCAAGGCATCTTGTCCGAATGCTTCTCTGCATTCCTATCCCGACGATGTTTCGGGGCGGCGGTTCGATGCGTTGTGCGATGCCGGCAGGCAAGCCCCACTCCGCGGCGGAGTGCCGCTCGCCGAAGTTCGTAGAGTTCCGCCGCCGATGGACGCTGTCGTCTTCGGAGCGTCCGTTAAAATATATTAAGGGATATTTGGGATAGAAATATATTATTTATCCGGCGGAGACTGAAAATCCGCCCGCATCCGGTTCGATCCGGCTCGATTTCTCGATTGCAGCGGGTACGAAAAATTGCCGCGTTGTATCGATGCGGCGAAGAGTATCGTTTATTTTGCATATATTTTCCATTGGAAATTTGTTTTGTTGGAAAATTGTTGTATCTTTGCAGTGGAAAGGAGGAGAGATGCACCTTCAAGGACGGGAGGTACGAGTTTGCACTCTCTTTGCAACGAATCGGCAGGGATCGTTTGCAAAGAGGACGATCTCCGCGAATCGATAAAAAATGAAAAGTATGTTGAAAGCAATGAGTTTGGTGGCCGCACTGACCCTTATGGCGGGTGCGGCGCATGCAGAGAAACCGAGAGAACAATCAAAATCGAAAAAAGTTATGGTACAGGAATTAACGCTGGATCAGTTCCAGCAAAAAGTCTACAATCTGTCTGACGCCAATGCGTCGTCGTCGCTGACGTATCTGGGCGACAAACCCGCGATCGTCGATTTCTACGCATCGTGGTGCGGCCCCTGCCGCATGGTGGCTCCGATTCTCGAAGAGCTTGCCGGTGAGTACGAAGGCAAGATCGTCGTCTATAAGGTCAATACCGAGAAGGAGCCCGACCTGGCGGCGGCATTCGGCATCCGCAGCATCCCGTCGATTCTCTTCATTCCGATGAGTGGCAAACCGCAGATGTTGCAGGGCGCGATGCCCAAGGATGCGTTCAAAAAGGCGATCGAGGAGTATCTGTTGAAATAGTCCGATGAATACGCTCTGCCGCATACGCGAAGTGTCGCGCGCGATCGCCGAGTTCGAACAGTGTTTCGAGCGGGAATATCGCCTGTCGATGAACGAGGGAGTGTTGCTCTGCTGCCTCGCACGGCATGGGGAACTCTCGTCGGGCGAGATTGCGGAGATGCTCCGGCTGACCTGTTCGAATACGTCGAAGGTGATCCGGTCGGTGGAGGGCAAGGGATTCGTGATACGAAAATTGGGCGAAGAGGACAAACGCCAGATGTACTTTTCGCTGACCGAAGCGGGCCGTGCGGAGCTCGAAAGGCTGCAACCGTGCCGTGTCGCGCTGCCGGAGCTGCTGGCGCGGTTCCTGACCGAGGAATAAACGCAAGGAGAGGGTCGGATTGAAATTCCGACCCTCTCTTCTTTTCGGAACCTGCGTTTCCGTGCAGAAACGTTCCGGCGGAGTGCAGTCCGTATCGTCGGGATGCGCGAGTTGCGTTTCGGGACATTGCGTGAAATGCTTCTCCGGAAACGCATCCCGATTTTCGTCGTGTCATTCGCCGTTCGCGGCAGCGTCAGGGGGCTACCCTCTCCATGCTGCGATTTTCCTGCCGGCATCGCCAGCGATGTCGAAATGGAGGCACCGGATAGGAGAGATATTTTTTCGAGAAGCATGTTCCCTGATCCGACGTGCAGCGGGGCGTTATTTCTGCTTTATCCGTTTTTTGCGCTGGTGTTCCAGACGTGCCTGATACCGTGCTTTCTGACGGTTGCGATACTCGGCGAGCAACGTCGGGAAGTTTTCGGCCTCTTTGAGTTTCACCAGACTGCGGAACGTATTTTCGCAGACGGCGAATTTCTTCAATATTTCATTGTAATAGATGCTTGTCTGCGAGGTGTCCCCTCTTTTCAGAATCGGGTTGGCGACCTTTTGGATTTCATAGGCGAGCCCGAGGCGCCTGAGCTGTGTCGCGATTAAATTATCTTTCATATAACTTTGATTTTAAATATATATCAAAAAT
>OODL01001999.1_pt1 | contig 14676 bp, 20 predicted proteins | sample 1671181 | NCBI WGS metagenome assembly OODL01 (sample SAMN06348130, study PRJEB24527) | human gut metagenome | biome: human gut; feature: ankylosing spondylitis patient; material: feces | host: Homo sapiens | place: China | collected 2015-10 | reverse complement strand
TTTGTTCTATTCTGGTTTGTTCGGATTTACAGCACTTATTTTTATTTACATAGGATATTTTTCGGGATTTTTTTATCAGAAGTACGAGGTAAGGGAAGTTCTTATCCCTCTTGCACTTGTGATTACAGCTGATTTTGGATATGGATTCATATCATATATTGGTAATTTTCTGCTTCAGAACAGACTTAATGTTGGATTTTTTATGTCACGCTTTATATTGCCGGAGGTTGTTTATACAGCTCTTGTTTCATTACTGATATATCATCCGATACATTATTTTTGTGTTATAACGGAGCAAGGAAAAGAGAGAAAGAAGAAGGGTAAGATTGATGAAGGAAGTATTTGAGTACATTATAAGTCTTCTTAAATCCAGAATTTTTCCTATGATTCTTGTATTTATTGTTCTGATTTCTGTTCTTGTTCACAGATTGTTTGTTCTTCAGATAATAAATGGAGATTCATATGTCGAAGACTTATCAAGTTCTATACAGAAAGATATGAGTGTTGCGGCTGCAAGAGGTCGTATATATGACCGTAATGGTGTACTTCTTGCATATAATGATTTGTCATATGCAGTCAAGATAAGCGACTCTGGAAGATATTCAGATAATGCAACTAAGAATGCAACAATTAATAATTCTATAAACAAAACATTACAGATTATCGAAGATCATGGAGATACATATTCTAATGATTTTCCAATTATTTATAATAACGGACAATTTACTTATAATGTTGAAGGAACGTCTCTTTTAAGATTTTTAAGGGATTCTTATGGAACTGAATCAATTGCAGCGTTAACTGATGAACAGAAAGCTACTTCAGCTGAGAATATGTTTAAACGTCTTTGTGAGACATATAGCATTAATTATGAAGAATTTGGAATAGAACATTCATTAATGATGGTAAATCTTCGAAGATATATGGCTGCCAATTCGTATAACAGATATCTTACATTTATTATTGCAAATGAGGTATCTGATGAGACAGTTGCGGCAATATTAGAAAATAGTGATGACCTTGTCGGTGTCACCGTTGAAGAACAGTATATCAGAAGATATGTTGACAGCGTATATTGTTCACAGATACTTGGCTATACAGGAACTGTATCTAACGCAGAGCTTGAAGAACTTGGTGAAGGATATGAAAGCAATGACATTGTAGGTAAATCTGGTATTGAAAAAAGCATGGAAAGTGAGTTATCTGGTGTTAAAGGTGAAAAGTCTGTATATGTTGATACTGTAGGAAGAATTACTGAAGTACTCGATGAGGAAGCACCACAGGCAGGACATGATGTATATCTTACTATTGATATTAATCTTCAGAAGGCAATATATCATGCAATAGAAGATGAAGTAACTAATATTTTTATGCAGTACTTTACGCCTGGAAGCAATAAAATAACTTATAATAGTTCAGGTGATGTTGATACTATATATATAACTGCTCAGGAAGCTTATTTTGCACTTATAGATAATAATCTTGTTTCTTTAAAAGGGATTCAGGAACAGAATACATCTAATGAAGCTGATATATACAGCCAGTTTGAAGCTAAGAAAGCTGAAACACTTTCATGGCTGAGGGAAGAACTTACATCTGGTAATACAGCTTATGGAAAGCTTTCAGAAGAACAAAAGCTGTATATATGGTATATATATGATCTTTTAAGAAGTGAGAATATATTCAGTCTTGCTAATGTTGATACAAGTGACAGTGTTTATTATGACTGGATATATGGCGATTCAACGAGCCTTTCGCAGCTTCTTACGTATGGAATATCAAAGAACTGGATTAATATGTCATCTCTTACATCTGAAAAGTATACAAGTCTTCAGGAATCATATGATGTACTTGTTGATTATGTTATATCAGCACTTGATACAGATACTGCATTTTTTAAGAAAATGTATAAATATATGATTAATTCTGGTTCTATATCAGGAAGACAGGTATGTATGTTATTATATGAGCAGGGTGTACTTGATATGAATGCAGATGATTCGAAATATCAGTCTCTCGCATCGGGAAGCATGGGGGCATATGAATTTATGTCATATGTTATCTCTAATAAGATTATTACTGTTGGACAGCTTGCACTTAAGCCATGTTCAGGTTCTGCGGTTGTAACTAATCCGGATAATGGTGATGTTCTGGCTCTTGTTTCTTATCCAAGCTATGATAATAATAAATTATCAGGAACAGTTGATGCAAAGTATTACAGTTCACTTGTTAATGATAATGCAAGTCCTCTTCTTAACAGAGCAACGCAGTCTTTTATAGCCCCAGGTTCTACTTATAAGCCATGTACAATTATTGCAGGTATTGATAGTGGGATAATTTCTTCATCTACAACATTTAACTGCTCTGGTGTGTTTGATAAGGTTACACCATCCCCTAGATGTTGGCAGAAATGGGGACATGGAAGTGAGACACCTGTAACTGCCATAAGAGATTCATGTAATGTTTATATGTATAATGTTGGATACAATCTTGCATGTAGCAAGAATGGTTCGTATAATAGCACTTATGGTACTAACATATTAAAGAAGTATTCTGATATGCTTGGTCTTTCAACAAAGACCGGTATAGAGATAGAAGAGGGTACTCCGGGAGCATCTTCACAGAATGCCATTGCTTCAGCAATTGGACAGGGTAACCACAGATACAGCACACTTAATCTTGCAAGATATGTAACTACTCTTGCAACCTCAGGTACATGCTATAACCTTACACTTATTGATAAGATTACTGATTATGATGGCAATGTTATTAAGGAAAACCATGCTGAGGTTAATAATCAGGTGGAGCTGAGTTCTGATATATGGAATACCATTCATACAGGAATGAATCTTGCTGCTGGAACGTATACAGCATTTTTACCATTAAAGATGTCAATTGCAGCTAAGACTGGTACTGCACAGGAAAGAACAACAGATCCTGACCATGCTACATTAATATCATATGCGCCATATGATAATCCACAATACTGTATGGCAGTGCGTATTCAGAATGGTTATGCTTCAGGTAATGCTGTAACACTAGGTTCAGAGATTTACAAAATGCTTTTTAATATTAATGATTAATATTGTTTAATGATTTACTAAAGAAATAACTAATATGAGATGAGAGGTGAATGTTTTGGATAATTCGGTAATGATCAAAGGAAGTAATAGTGGAATTACAGTATTTCTTGATAGTGAAATGGCTTTTGAGGATTTATTAGAAAGTGTTTCTGAAAAGTTCAAGAGTGCGTCAAAGTTTTTTAATAATGCTAATATGGCGATTTCTTTTGATGGAAGAGATTTATCTGCTGAAGAGGAAAAAAGAATTCTCAATGTGATATCAGATGTATCTGAGCTTAATATTGTATGTGTTCTTGATGAAAATAACAATATGAAGGAAATATATGAAGATGCTGTTAAGAAAGCTATTGCAAGTGTTGATGTATCAGAGCCGGTTGTACAGCCTGTAAATGATATGGTATCTGATCCTAGAACAGCGTGTATGTTTTATAAAGGAACGCTTCGCTCAGGTCAGGTATTTGAATCTGACGGAAGCGTTGTGGTATTAGGAGATGTCAATCCTGGAGGCAAGGTTGTTGCAAAAGGCAGCGTTATTGTACTTGGAAGTCTTAAGGGCAATATATTTGCAGGTGTAGATGGTAATGAGAATGCATTTGTTGTTGCACTTGAGATGAGTCCTATGCAGATTAAGATAGGCGAAATAATTGCCAGAAGCTCAGATGCAGGAACCAAGATAACAAAAGGCAGAAATAAAACTAAAGTTATTGAACCAAAGATTGCCTATGTATATGATCAGAATATTTATATTGAAGATTTAGAGCAGAATGCTTTAGATGACATATGTTTAGATTAATTTGTTATATTTTTAAAAAATAGTTGATTTAAGAATAAAAATCTCGCATAATTAATATATTGCGATTTATTAAGAATTATTAATGGAGGTTTAATATGAGTGAAGTTATAGTTGTAACATCAGGAAAGGGCGGAGTAGGTAAGACTACAACCACAGCTAATATTGGTACGGGCCTTGCTAAACTTGGAAAGAAGGTCGTTATGATTGACACAGATACAGGCCTTAGAAATCTTGATGTTGTATTAGGACTCGAAAACCGTATTGTATATAATCTTGTTGATGTCGTTGAAGGTAACTGCCGATTAAAGCAGGCTATGATTGCTGACAAGAGATGTCCTAATCTGTTTCTTTTACCAACAGCACAGACAAGAGATAAGTCAGCTGTGACACCTGAACAGATGATTAAGGTTATTGATGAAATTAAGAATGATCCTGAAGGATTTGACTACATAATTCTTGATTGTCCTGCAGGGATTGAGCAGGGATTCCAGAATGCAATTGCTGGTGCAGACAGAGCTTTAGTTGTTACTACACCAGAGGTTTCTGCTATCAGGGACGCTGACAGAATTGTAGGACTCCTTGACGCTCACGGACTTCAGAATCATGAAGATTTAATTGTAAACAGAATCAGAATGGATATGGTAAACAGAGGCGAGATGATGTCTATTGATGATGTTAATGATATTTTACAGCTTAATGTTATTGGAGCTGTTCCAGATGATGAAAATATCGTTGTGGCAACTAATAAGGGACAGCCACTTGTAGGAGATGATTCTCTCGCAGGACAGGCATACATGAATATCTGCCGTAGAATTACCGGTGAGGAGATTCCATTCCTTGATCTTAATGGTAAGGGAGGTTTCTTTAAGAAGCTTTCTTCACTTTTTAAGAGTGATAAGAAGAATTAATATGTATTATAATAAGTCACATATGGCTTATTCAGGGAGGGATTAAATATGGGATTACTTGATTTATTTAAGAAAAAAGGTTCAAGTGATGTAGCTAAGGACAGATTAAAGCTTTTGCTTGTTTCTGACAGAGCTAACTGTTCACCAGAGGTTATGGAAATGATTAAGAATGATATTATTAAAGTCATTTCAAAGTATATGGAAATTGATACAGATGGTCTTGATATTCAGATTACATCAACGGAATCTGATACTAACAATGGCTCTGTACCAGCAATTTTCGCTAATATTCCAATTAAGGATATGAGAAACAGCGAAAAGTAATAAGGGTTTTATTATGTTAAAAAAATATAAATTGCGTTCATACAACTTTATATTGGTATTTATTCTGATTGTAACATCAGTATTTGCTCTTGCTGTGGTTAATAGTGCCAACAGTGCATATACAGTAAAGCAGGGGGCAGGTATTGCAATATCGTTTATAATAATGATTATTGTTTCATTTATTGATTATAAAGTATTACTGGATATGGTATGCAATAGTTACTATTATGCTTATAGGTGTTCTTACAGTGTTTGGACATGGTTCACATGGAGCTACCAGATGGTTTAAGATAGGACCGGTACAGTTGCAGCCATCTGAATTTTTAAAGCTGGCACTTATTTTGTTAGTTGCAAAACTTGTTGCAGCAAATAAAGAAAAGCTTAATTCAATTAAGTTTCTCTTATTAATAGCATGTCTTACATTGTTTCCTATATTACTAGTTGCATTACAGCCTAATCTTTCAACAGCAATACTTTTGACACTTATTGTCATTGCTATGCTTTATTGTTCAGGAGTAAGCTATAAGATTTTTGGTATTGCAATTCTTGTTGCAATACCGGTTTTATCAGCATTTCTGATATATGTTGTATCAGTTGAACACCCAATCCTTATAGAGGATTATCAAAGAAAACGAATTGTTGATTTTATTGAAGGTAAGTCAGAAGAAGTTGATATGAATGATGCAGGAACATATCAGCAGGCATATGCTGTTCAGGCTATTGGTTCTGGTCAGCTTTATGGTAAAGGTCTTAATAATAATGATACTTCTTCTTTAAAGAATGCCGGATATATTGCAGAAGCCCAGAATGACTTTATATTTGCAGTAATAGGTGAAGAATTAGGCTTTACCGGAAGTTGTATTACAATTTTTTTATTGTTTCTGATTGTTCTGGAGTGTATAATAGTAGCTGTGAGAGCAAGAAATTTTGAAGGAAGGCTGATATGTTGTGGTGTAGCAATATATATTGGATTTCAGACATTTATTAATATAGGTGTTGTTTCATGGATACTTCCTAATACTGGAGTTCCATTACCTTTCTTTAGTTGTGGTATCACATCTTTACTTACATTATTCATAGCTATGGGCATTGTACTCAATGTAAGTCTGCAAAGAAATGTTGAAAGAGATGATGATATGTTTGCAGATGATTTCAGAGGATAGCTTTTATACATTTTAATTTATACATTAGGGGGAAGCTTAAATGAACATTGGTTTAATAGCACATGATTCTAAGAAAAAATTAATGCAGAATTTCTGTATAGCATATAAGGGTATTCTTAATAAGAATCAGCTTTTTGCTACAGGTACAACAGGAAGGCTTATTGAAGAGGTTACTAATTTATCGATACATAAGTTTCTTGCCGGACATCTTGGTGGTGACCAGCAGTTATGTGCACAGATTGAACATAACCAGATAGATCTTGTTATTTTTCTTAGAGAGGCAGAGAATCCTTTAGCACATGAACCGGATTCTGATAATATATGCAAACTTTGCGATATGTATAATATTCCATTAGCCACTAATCTTGCAACAGCAGAATTGCTTGTTAAATCTCTTGAGAGAGGCGATATGGAATGGCGTGAAATTTATCAGTAGAATAATTAAAATAATAAAAGGTGATATTCTGCCACATAAATAGTGGAAGAGTATCGCCTTTTATATGTTATCAATCTTTTCTTAATTTGACAATGTTTCTTGCAGAACGCTTGTTTTCTTCTACAATCTCTGCATAATGCTTCCGTGTAGTATTAACGTCCTTATGCCCTAAAACATCAGCAACAAGATATATATCCTGGCTTTCCTGATACAGATTAGTGCCATAAGTGCTTCGAAGCTTATGCGGAGTAATATGTTTTACAGTTGTAACTGTCTGGGCATATTTTTTAACCAGAAGTTCAACGGATCGCACACATAGGCGCTTCTTTTTGGCCGATATGAACAGCGCATTCTCATGTCCTTCATCAGGCGTTAAATTCTTTCTTTCTTCAAGATAATTAAGAAGTGCTTCACGGACTTCATCACCAAAGTATACAAAGCTTTCAGAGCCACCTTTTCTTATAACTCTGATTCTGTCATTATCAAAATCCACATCATTAATATCTAATCCAACACATTCAGACACTCGTATACCTGTTCCAAGCATAAGTGTAAGGAGAGCCAGGTCACGTGTTTTAAGCTTTTCATGGCTTTGGAGCTGCGTTTTTGTAAGTTTATTGCCAGATTCTACATTATCAAGAAATTCAGCAACTTCATTAGGCTCCATTCTTATAATAGCTTTTTCATGAATTTTAGGCATATCAACTTTTATAGTCGGATTGAAACCGATTATTTCATAACGGCAGTAATATTCATAAAAACGTCTTAAAGCGCATAATTTACGCTTGGCAGCACTTTCTGAGTTCGTTATATCACGACCGTTCTTCTTATATAACTTTACATGTCGTAAGTATCTGGTTATATCTGTACCATCTATTTTTTCTAAATCCTGTGGTTTAAAGTCTTTCATAGCATATGAACTGAACTTAGGTATGCATTCAATGAGAAATTCAAAGAAACCTTTAATATCCATTGCATAGGCAATCTTAGTTCTTGGCTGCTTATTAAATTCAAGACTGTCAAAATACTGTGTACAGAAATCCGGCAATATATCTAGTAATTCATTAAGCTTTTTCTTGTACTTGATGTTTTGTTGTTCGGTGTATGTTTTTTCAGCCATTAAGAAAACCTCCATATAAAAATACTAATCACTTCGTTAAACCTGACTTTAGCGAAGTGATTACCCTACAAGCAAAAAGATAAACTTAAAAACTTAATTTGTCAATATAGTATTGTAATATAATTATTAATATAATATTGCTAATACTCACTACAGCTTACCGGCTCAACGCTACGAAGTGACAAAAAGCCAATAATCAAGGGTATATAAACAAAAAGCGGGCTTGTACCTACGCCCACTTTTCGCCCTTGACTATTAGTTTTTTATCGTATGTGTTCTCTGTTCGCAGATAACCACCACAGAATATTTGCCGTGTGCGTAATTCACACAACAACAACACGCTAAACTATGGCGCACCGACGAGATTTATAGTATAATATTGCATTATACACACAAAGGAGAACCATACCATGGATATATTTGAACTTGTTGACACTATCGAAAGCATATTTACAAGCCCTATAACAATGACTATATTTATAATTTATTGTATAATTTCCTTTTTGTCGCCTTTTTTAGTCTTAATATCACACTTTAGAATCAAATCCCTTAAGCGCAAAATTGACATTCAAAACTATGCGTTAAACAACAATATACTTGCACTTAATGCCACATTAAACAAGCAGATAAAAGACATAAACGACATAATCGAAGAATCCCTTAAACAACAGAGTTAGTCTTTTTTCTTGTAGTCTTCTTTACTGGTCGTGGTTTCGGTTTTTCTAAGGCTGAATCCACGACATTCTCAAAAGGATTTTCTAAGTCAAGCAATCGCTCTTCTTCTGCTGCCTTATCTATGCTATACTTCCCACGCTTATATAACTGCTCGAATATCATCATCTGATAGGCTTGATTAGTATTAACTAGTCCGTGGTAGCACATTTCAGCAACCGACACGCCACTATCCATTAATTTCATCATTCTATCACGCTTAAATATATCGCTATGCATTGCTTCGCTATAAATCTGATTAAGATAATCTCTATCAGATGTCACAATATCATCAAGAGTATATGCAAACTCTTTCTGCTCAAACTTCTGTAATAAATATTGAGCATGATGTATATTATATAGCAAAGCGTCATAAGGCTTCGACACCCTAAAAGGCATACATTTTAAAGGCTTACTATTCAAGTCGCCATTCTCATATTCAAAAAACATTTCTCCTAGCTTGACAGTGTCTACCCTATCAGCAAATTCTAAATACACATGTATATGGTCCTTATCCTGCATATTAGTTTCTTTGTCATATTCGCCATGATGTTTAATATAATACCAGAACGCTACTTCTCCACTTCTAACTAGATAATCAAGTTTTGCTTTTAAAAACTCTTCTGAATTGTAACTTATCGTAGATATAGGCTTACTTGTTTTCATGCGGTATTTCCCCCTTATATGTATTTACCATACTGTTAAATATAATAATTCTTATTATTTCGCTTTCAGATTTTTCTAACTTAACCGACATATCATGTAAGAACATAGACATATCATTATCACACCTAAATTTTTTTGTACCACAAAAAGCCATATTTAAAACACTCCTTTCAAACAAAAATGTCAAATTTGTACCACAAAAACGCAACTAATTTTTACCGCTATTCGTGGATAGCGGTAAATCATTCTTGTTCTTGTAGATTGTAAGCAATTAAAGCAAGTATCAACACTACAACCAACTTTAATAAAACCCATACAACAAAAGCCAATATAATTTCAATAAATACACTCATTTTACACACCTTTCTCACAAGGGGGCGCGGGCTTCATTAGAAGCCTTTGCGCCTTTTTCCCTTGTGCGTTAATCTCCTAGCTTGACTTAAATCTCCGTCCAGACTATTGTCTAAAGGTTCAACCACAATCGGGTTAAACTCGTCTTTATTAAATTTATCCTTAAAGTCCTTAACAAGTTGTTTAGTATCGTAAGCCTTAAACATCTTATCTGTCGCAAGAAAGTACTTCTTACGCTTAATAGGCTTAACTAACTTAGGATTCAAACTACATTCCAAGTCATAAGGGTCATATATCGTTTGACTTACTATTCGCCATATTTTAGAACATTCAATCCACTGGACAGCACATTGACGAAAATTCTTGTCACACATGCCGAAGCGTTGCGAAGCAAGCAACAATGTTTTATTCTGCTTACGTATCTGGTTAAGCGTATATAGGAATTGTGTTTCTCCAATACGATTGTTTTTATAGTTTCTTGCGTTCATCAATGAACCTATCTCGTCAATCACATAAATAATACACTGTCCGTCATAATCTTGGTCGTCCATTAACTGCTCAAAATATTCAAATTTTTCATACGGCACATTATGCAAGTCTATATTGCTAATAAACTTTACATTGTCATACTTTTTATATATTTCTGTACAATATTTAGAAATTGATAACGACTTACCGCCACCATATAGACCGCCATATATATATATGCCATAGTTTGCGTATTTCTTCCATTTTCGACCTTTTATGTATGTAAACATATCCTTACACATGTATAACGCCATTTTGACGAAATGGAGCAATACAAAAGGTATAAAAGGGAATGCATACATTACGAACCCTATAAGGGCAATTAATAACAATGTTATCATTTATGCCAACCCCTGCACATATCAGTACACACGCTGAACACATCCAACATTATCACTGTAGCAAACAGACCAATAAGGAAGTCAGAACCGAATGCTACATCACCGAATAATTGTTTACCTAACTCAATCATGCTTTCTTTCTCCTATTCTCTAATTTATTGTGTATGAATCCGACTATAAACTTGGCTACGTCATAGATAAAGTAAGTTAAGCCAAGATTATAAGCCATAACAGCAAGTTGCATTTCATCAACGCTGTTTATATCTGTTATAAATTCAAATACCATGTTTACTCCTTTACTCATGCAAAATAGAAACCATTATACCAAAGATTGCAACCAGTCCGGCAAATATGAATATATCCCAAAACGAGAATGTGAATCCGCAGATTGAAACTGGTATTTGCATAAAATTTATCGGCACTGTAAAGAGCCAATATGCTAAATCACTTATACTCATAATTTACCCCCGTACGAACTTAATAATAGCAATAACAACCATTGTACTTACTAAACCGATTAATATTATCCATATTTCAGTAGGCAAGAAACTAAATAACTCTTTGTAGAAATTTGCAAGACTTGTATAATTGCTTTTTAAGTCTTTTAAATTAGTCTTTACGTTTGTACTAGAGTAATCTTCTTGTGGTGTTGTATCTCTATTATTCCAATAGTTAGAACCATAGCCAGTATCAGCATTTGCAGAATTATCTTTCAAGTCTGTTGGATTTCCATTTTCATCAGACGAAACAACATCAAAATTAGCTTTGTAAGAATCACCGCTAACCATTACCCATTTACTGGCTTTATTGCCTACACGATTACGAACCCATATTTTGATTTCAGAATTTTCATTCTTAATTTCTTTTAAACTCCAATATACTTTTGGTGTAGGCTCACATTGTGAAAACGCGTTTTTATCTGGTGGCGAAGAATTAGAAAACTTAGACAAAGATATTATTGTTTCAAATGCTGTTCCACTGTTATCAAAACTATCATCAAGCTGTTCTATAGAACCATAAACAACTGAAGAAGTCTTTGACTTAATATTTAAGCCTATACCACCCAATAATTTCCATGTCGCACGATAACCGACAGAATAAGACACTTCTAATTGTCTGTTATCAATAGCTTCAGACTGATTGCAAGATATCCGAACATTAGGAACAAAATCAGAAGAACCATTTAATTGAATATCAAGATTGATAGGAACTTCAATATCACTGTCATATTCAACATTTTCTTTAGGTTTATATATAGCATTGTTGACTTGACCAGTTAATATATAGGTTTTAGCGTCATCATCATTACCAAATAACAATACATTTGTTTTATATTCTTTTATGTTACGAATAGCCGTTGAGCCTCCTGCTGAATAATAACCCAAGTCATTATCGTTAGGTGTGCCACCATACAGAGACCAACTATTATAATAACAATAAAAACTATTAAATTTAACATCAGACAAAATTTTATACCCACTGTTCATAGTACCGTCAGCTTTAAGAACACCACATATTCTGTTAGGCATATTATCAGCGTCAAATTTCATAGAAACAGCAGATAAAACATCTTTGCTGCCATTTACATGGTCGGACAAAGCAACAAGATAAAATTGCCCTGGCGAAGAAGAAACAGCCTTTTCTATATCAGAACTATCACTTGCAAACGCAAACTGTACGCACCCAAACACAAACACCATTATCAAGATAAAACAAGTTATCAATGCCGTTATGTTTATTTTATTAAACTTTTGTTTAATTTGTACCACAAAAACTCCTTTCAAAGAATGGGGAGTTTTTCACTCCCCTATGTCCTGCAACAATGCCGATTAGTGCTTAAGCTTTCTAAAGATAGCAATACCAGCAGGAACAACCGTTCCTGCAACAAAGCAAACAGCAAGAACCGCATTATCAGTTACATAACTAATAACTGTAGTTACTACACCCATTAGATTAGTAACCGCCCCAGTAACAGCTTCACCCATGTTTTAATCTATTTTCAAATTATTATTATTGTAGTGCGCACTACAGATGGGGAATGGTGGGATTCGAACCCACGAACCATAATACATCACGCGCGTATTGTCCGAGCAACTTTCTCTGTTTGTCTGCTTTAACCGCTTGCATACATTCCCATATTTTTTATGGTTAAGGGGGAAATGAAAGGCTTTTCATGTTCCCCCTTATCCTACCTTTTGGACTATTGGAAGTCTGCAGGTGGAATCTGTAAAGGGCTAGGCAAGTGCTACGCACCCTTGACAGCTTCCTTGGCTTCCCTTTACTTGGTATTTACTGGGATAGGCTCGAAACTCTGAATATATAATTGCTGAAAACTGTATTTACCGAAAGGGTTATACACGCAAGAAATATATATATCCTTGCCGATAAAGTTTTTCATAGCACCAATTTCAGTATCAGCAACGGAAAAATTGAAATCTGCTCCGTCCTGCGTTAATATCATACTTTCATAAATAACACCCGTTGTCTTACTTGTATAACTATCTGCACCTTTTACTGTAAAAGGCTTGTCTAACTCTGCATATCTGTTAATATATCTTCCATTTACCTGTTCTATCATTCTCTTAATTCTCCTTATCTAACTCTTTATTAATCTTTGCTAATGCACTTCTTGAACAATTAAGCAAGTCTCTAAAATTGCTAATAAAATCAGAACCAGGGAAATATCTTTCCGCAGTTTCGACAGTCTTTTCATTTTCCTTGACTTCCTTAATCAAACAATTACGAATCGTAAGCATTTTTTTCAATGTTAAATTCGCCATGGTAACCACTCCTTTCATTTGCTTTCATTTCGCTAAACTGGTAAAACAGAATACAAAAAAAAGATGTATCTATTAAACCTTTTCTTGTAAGGTTCAATAAACACATCTTTTAAATTTGACGTTATTCATATCGGCTATCATGCCATCACATTCGCCAAAGTTCTTATTTAGCGAAGTCATAATATGTCCGCATTAGTGGCTATTCGCACACATGAGCAAACATATTATAACATTCGCTAAATCGAGTGACTTTAGCGAAGTGATTACTGTACGAATAATTATATTCTTCTATCTGTTATTTTGCAACTAATTTCCCCTGATAGAGCTTCTTAGTGACTATATTGATGTGAAATGCTTTCTGGTATGATTTAATCTTGTTAAGTTCATTATCAGTTATAATTGATATACATGTTCCTGTATTGCCATTACGTCCACAGCGTCCGCATCTGTGAATATATTCCTTATTGTCCTCAGGAAGGTTTACATTGATTACTGTATCAATATTATCAATCTGAAGTCCTCTGGCAGCTATATCTGTTGCAATAAGGAGCTGAATCTTTCCACTTCTGAAATTCTCTATTGCAGCTTTCTTGGCTGAATTATCTTTATTACCGGCAATTGAAGCTACATTGTAATGATGATATTCAAGCTTCTGAAGGGATTCTTCCAGATCATACTTGGAATTAACAAATATAATTGCTTTCTCTGGTTTAACAGCTTTAATAATCTTTCTTAAAGTTTCAATTCGTTCCCTTCTGTCAGAAATAACGCTTATATGCTTGATTGTAGAAGGAATCTGACTTGTATTACCAGAATTACTGTTAATATCAATGAATATTGGTTTGAAACACAAAGTATTAGTTCTTGTCTTCTTATCTACGCTTGCAGAGAATAAAAGAACCTGTGTGAACTTCATTAAAGACTTTCTAATTGCTTCTACATCCTGAATAAATGTCTTATCAAAGAGCTTGTCTGCCTCATCTAGAACAAGAGTCTTAACCTCATGTACTTTAATCTTCTTATTACTTATAAGCTGATGTATGCGGTTAGGTGTTCCGATAATTATTGCAGGCTTATTAGATTTAATAGAATCAATCTGTCTTGATATATTCACATCTCCTATTAATGCAACAGATGAAAATGTATTATCAATATGTGCAAAGATATCTTTAAGCGTATTATTGACCTGTATTGCAAGCTCTGCTGTTGGAACAAGAACAACTGCCTGAATATTATGAGTATTACTCTTTAATCTGTTAATAATCGGGATAAGATATGCAAGTGTCTTACCTGTTCCGGTTGATGAACAAGCTATAATATCGCGGTTGTCCATTATATGCTTATACGTCTGACGCTGTATTTCGGTCATATCGACGATTTTATTATCTGAAAGATAATCTGATACGCCCTGAGAGATCCTGTATCGTCATCATGCAGCGACTTCACGAGGAGGACTTCTGCGGCACCCTGCT
>OODL01001994.1_pt1 | contig 14759 bp, 11 predicted proteins | sample 1671181 | NCBI WGS metagenome assembly OODL01 (sample SAMN06348130, study PRJEB24527) | human gut metagenome | biome: human gut; feature: ankylosing spondylitis patient; material: feces | host: Homo sapiens | place: China | collected 2015-10 | reverse complement strand
GATTTTGTTGAGAAGAGTTATAAAAATTGCCCATTAATTATGAAATGAGTTCTAGATATTATCGGTAAGTTGACTGTCGCAGAGCAGGAAAGCCTTAAAACAATGCTTTTAAGTCCTGCCTTTGTAAAGTCTTTGAATATTGAAGATTTCGTAGCAAAGGAACGCTTTGCAAATGGTCGTGTATGCCCTCTTTGTGGCTGTATCCATGTGGTTCGCAATGGTCATCGTAAAGATGGCACACAGCGATATGTATGTAAGGATTGTGGCAAGTCCTTCGTGATTGCTACGAACTCCATTGTGTCTGGTACAAGAAAAGACTTGTCCGTGTGGGAGCAGTACATTGATTGTATGATGAATGGCTTATCCATTCGTAAGACTGCTGTTGCTTGTGGGATTCACAGAAACACCGCATTCCTTTGGAGACACAAGATTTTGGATGCACTTCAGAATATGGCAGACGATGTTACCCTTGACGGCATTATTGAGGCTGACGAAACTTTTTTCGCCATCTCGTACAAGGGCAATCATAGCAAGAGTAAGACATTTGCTATGCCACGCAAGGCTCATAAGCGTGGTCATTCTACACATATCAGAGGCTTGTCCCAAGAAAAGGTATGTGTTCCTTGTGCGGTTAATAGGAATGGCTTGTCTATCTCCAAGATTACGAATACTGGTAGAGTTTCTACAAGAGATTTACATCATATTTATGATGGTAGGATTAAGACCAATTCCACTCTTGTTACGGACAAGATGAACTCCTATGTGAGATTTACAAATGCCAATGGCATTGACCTTGTGCAGTTAAAGACTGGCAAAGCCAAGAAAGGCATTTATAATATCCAACATATCAATAGCTACCATAGCCAGCTAAAGAGGTTTATGCGTGGCTTTAACGGTGTTTCTACCAAGTATCTGAACAACTATCTTGTGTGGAATAACCTTGTAAATTACGCCAAAGAAAGCGACATGGAGAAAAGGAACATCTTCTTAACTTTCGTTTTGGCAACATTGAAAACTGCTAAATGCAGAGATTTATCAAACAGACCAGCAGTTCCTCTGGTCGCCTAATTAGAATTTGTGGAGATGATAAGATGGTCAATATAACAGATGTAAAACAGATTCTTCAATTTGCAATAGATGCGGAGATTAAAGTCTTTCTTGATGGTGGCTGGGGTGTAGATGCTCTTCTTGGATATCAGTCAAGAGCCCATAATGATATTGACATTTTTGTAGAAAAGAACGATTATCAGAACTTTATAGAAATAATGAAAGCTAATGGCTTTTATGAGATTAAGATGGAATATACAACATTGAACCATACTGTATGGGAAGATTTGAAAAACAGAATTATTGATTTGCATTGTTTTGAATATACGGACGAAGGTGAAATTCTTTATGATGGGGATTGTTTTCCGGTAGAAACTTTTTCGGGTAAAGGAAGAATTGAGGAAATAGAGGTTTCCTGTATTGAACCATATAGTCAAGTAATGTTCCATCTGGGATACGAGTTTGATGAAAATGATGCACATGATGTGAAGTTATTGTGTGAGACACTTCATATCGAAATTCCAAATGAGTATAGATAACTGCAAATAACAGTTTGTAGGGGAGTTCTGATACTCCCCTATAAAAATGGCTATTTATCAACTGTTTGTTGTGACATAGCCTAATAAAAAATAAATAGCCTTATTCTACAAGATGTTACCACTTCCCCCAGCATCCGGCACAGATTTTTCGTCTGTACTCCAGCCGCCCGACCCGGCGCTGGAAAGAGGACGGAGCACATCACCGGCAGTGGCCGCGAGGGCAATGGTCACAAAAGGCATCAAGACAGGGATGGTGCGGGAGCGGGGAAGGCTCTGCCGGATGGCGGCACTGGAGCCATGCCCGTCATACCGGAGTGCGTTACGGGCATCGGCAAGAGACGGCTGCCCTCCTTTCTTCCGGTATGACGACGGGCGTGCGGCTGGCGCCTAGATCTTCTCCAGCGCCAGCCGGAAGGCGAAACAGATGAAGATGAGGCCCGTGAGCCGGTGCAGCCAGGCCTGGAAGGACGGCCGGGCGAACAGGCGGCGGATGCGGTGCAGCAGGCTGGCCAGCAGCACGAACCAGCCCAGGCAGAAAAAGGCCATGATGCCGCCCAGCTCCAGGAATTGCGGCCAGAGGGCGGCATGCGGGTCCAAAAACTGCGGCAGCATGGTCAGGAAAAAGACCACGGCCTTGGGATTGAGGGCATTGGTCAAAAATCCCTGCCGGAAGGCCCGGCGACGCAGGCCGCGGACAGGCTGCACTTCCTCTTCCTGCCCTCCGTGACGCACCACGGCGGCCGTGACCTCACGCCCGGCCCGCAGGGCATGGATGCCCATCCAGAACAGATAGGCGGCCCCGGCATAGCGCAAAAGCGTGAACAGGGTGACGGACTGGGCGATGACCGCGCTGATGCCCAGCATGGCGGCCGAGGTGTGGACCATGATGCCCAGCGCCACGCCGCAGGCCGCGGCCTGACCGGAGCTGCGCCCCTCCGTCAGGGACGTGCGGACGATAAGGGCAAAATCCGGGCCGGGCAGCATGACCAGCAGAGCCGCCAGCGGGATGTAGAGGAGCAGATTTTCCAATGAGACCATGCGTCGTTCCTGTAGGTCGCCCGCGATCACGGGGCGGGAAACAAAGGGAGGAAGGGCCCTTCCCGCAGGGATGCGCCCTTCCTCCCGGATATACGAAGATAGTGCAGTGACGCGGCTGCCTACAGGCAGGCGCCGATGATCTCGCCGAATTCCTGGCAGCCCACCACGCGGGCGCCTTCCACCTGGGCGGCCAGGTCCACGGTGACGGCGCGGCCGGCGATGGCCTTGCTCATGGCGTTGCGGATGCGCTCGGCAGCCGCGGGCACGCCCATCTGTTCCAGCATCAGGGCGCCGCACAGGATCACGCTGCCGGGGTTGGCCTTGTCCTGACCGGCGATGGTGGGAGCGGTGCCGTGGGTGGCCTCATAGAAGGCCAGGGAGTCGGACATGTTGACGCCCGGGGCCAGGCCCAGACCGCCCACCTGCGCGGCCAGGGCATCGGAGATGTAGTCGCCGTTGAGGTTGGGAGTGGCCAGGATCTGGTACTGTTCGGGACGCAGCAGGGCTTCCTGGAACATGGCGTCGGCGATGCGGTCCTTGACCACCAGGCGGCCTTCCACGGGTTCCTTCTCGGTGCAGGTCAGGTCGCCGAATTCCTGGGCGGCCACATCATAGCCCCACTGGCGGAAGCCGCCTTCGGTGAACTTCATGATGTTGCCCTTGTGCACCAGGGTCAGGCTCTTGCTGCCGGTATCCAGGGCAAAGCGCAGGGCGCGGCGCACCAGGCGTTTGGAGCCGAACTCGCTCATGGGCTTGATGCCCACGGCGGCTTCCTCGCGGATCTTGGTCACGCCGAACTCTTCACGCAGGAAGGCGATGAGCTTCTTGGCTTCCGGGGTCTGGGCGGCGTATTCGATGCCCGCGTACACGTCTTCGGTGTTCTCGCGGAAGATGACCATGTTCACGCGCTCGGGATGCTTGACCGGCGTTTCCAGGCCTTCGAAGTGACGCACGGGACGGATGCAGGCGTACAGGTCCAGCGTCTGGCGCAGGGCCACGTTGAGGCTGCGGATGCCGGTACCCACGGGGGTGCCCAGGGGGCCCTTCATGGCGAAATCGGCGGTGCGCAGGGCGTTCATGGTCTCCTCGGGCAGGGGGGAGCCGGTCTCGGCCGTGGCCTTTTCACCGGCCAGCAGTTCCACCCACTCGATGCGCATGTCCGATTCCTTGGCCAGCGCGGCGTCGATGACAGGGCGGGCGGCGCGCCAGATTTCGGGGCCGATGCCGTCGCCTTCGATCCAGTAAACTCGTTTGCTGCTCATTGTCTGCATCCTTTTCTGTATTCCTGATTGCGGCCGCCGGGGGCGGGCCTGTAGGCAAAAAACGGCGCACCGGGGAACCGGCGCGCCGCCATGCGTCTAGTCTTCGGCTGCGCGGGCTTCCTGCTGCAGGGCCTGCGAGCGCTTGAGCAGCTGCTCAAGCTGGATGTCCACACCGATGACGCCCACGATATTGTCGTCATCGTCCGTCACCGGGCAGGACACGGTGATGACCAGCTTGCCCGTGAACTGGGACTGGTACACGTCCATGATGTGCATGTCGCCGGTCTGCATGGGCATCTTGAACCATTCGCGCTGCGAGAAGTCGAAGCCGATGGGCAGGGCCTCGTACTTTTCACGGTAAGCCGGGTCGGTGATGGCCGCGCACTTGAGGCTACCCTGGGTATCCGTGAGGTAGAGGTACTGGATGAAGGGGTACTCGCGCGAGAAGCTGTCCAGACGGGCGCAGGCATGCTTGCCGAAGTCCCGCAGGTCCTCGTTCTGCGCCAGACGGGCGATGAGGTGGGCGGCCAGCTCGTCGGCCAGTTCCTTCATGTGGTCGAACTCGGTCTCGAACAGTTCCGGCATGTAACGCTGCACCAGGGCCGCCATCTCGTCGTGCGAAAGGTGCGTGGTGCGGCCGGTGTCGTAGATGGCCACGATGGCTTCGTAGATCTTGCCCACGGCGGGGTGCTTCTTGCAGATCTGCTTGCCTTCGGGCAGCTTGAGATTGACGTTGATCCAGTAGGCCACCCCGGCACGGCCGGTCTTGTCGGTGATGATGATGGGCACGGGACGGCCCAGCAGATGCTTGGTGTCGAAGATGTTGTAGATCTCTTCGTTCTTGGCCAGACCGTCGGCATGCACACCGGCGCTGGTGGCGTTGAAGTCGCGGCCCACGAAGGGATAGTTGTAGGGGATGTTGTAGTGCAGTTCTTTTTCGAAGAACTCGGCCACCTCGCTCAGGATGGTGGTGTCGGCGGCGGCATCGTCACCGGTGAGCGAGATGTACTCGATGATCAGGGCTTCCAGCGGCGTGTTGCCCGTGCGCTCGCCAAAGCCGAACAGCGTGCTGTTGACCGCGCCGCAGCCGTTGAGCCAGGCCGTGACGCCGTTGACCAGCACCTTGTGGAAGTCGTTGTGGCCGTGCCATTCCAGCCATTCGCCGGGCACACCGGCCTCGTCGGTGAAGGCACGCACGATGCGCTGCACCGAGCGGGGCAGGGCCGCGCCGGGATAGGGCACGCCGTAGCCCATGGTGTCGCACAGGCGGATCTTGACCGGCATGCCGCTCTGCTGGCTCAGCTCCATGAGCTTCTGGGCAAAGGGCAGACAGAAGCCGTAGATGTCGGCGCGGGTCACGTCCTCGAAGTGGCAGCGCGGGATGATGCCCCATTCCAGGGCCTGCCGGGCCAGGTCAAGATACATGTCCATGGCCTGCTGGCGGGTCTTCCCCAGCTTGAGATAGATATGGTAGTCCGACACGCTGGTCAGCATGCCGGTCTCGTCGAACTCCATGTCCCGGGCCAGCTTGAGGTCTTCCTTGTTGGCGCGGATCCAGGAGGTCACGCGCGGGAAGCGGTAGCCGCGCGCCCGGCAGACGTCGATGCACTTGCGGTCCTTGGCCGAGTACAGGAAGAACTCCGACGCCGTGATGAGGCCCGTCTTGCCGCCCATGCGGTGCAGGAAGTCGAACATCTTGGCCACCTGCTTGACCGTATACGGCGGCCGGGCCTGCTGGCCGTCACGGAAGGTGGTGTCCGTGATGCGCATCTGTTCGGCAGGACGCGGGGCAAGGAGCACCTCGTCGAAAGTCGTGCGACAGATGCTGGTGTAAGGAAAAAGCTCGCGGTACAGCTGGGGCTGTTCCCGTTCCTGAAGCGAAAGCGGGCGAACGCTGCCCGTCTGATGGATGATGCTGCTCATGGAACTCCGTCCGGCCTGAAAAGTGACGTACAAGGTAAGAAACACATATCCTGTTAGCAACGGCGCGTCAAAGGGCCGGCGGGACGGCGCTCCGGCCTGCGGACGTGTCGAAGGATGCGCCGCCGGGACTTGCCAGAACAGGCAAAATGACGGATTGTACCGCCTATCGGAGCCCATCCTCCGGTTGAAGGAGCTTTTATGTCGGTTTGTGTGCAGTACCCCTCGGCGGGCTGCATTGTGGAATATCTTGAAGGCAATGCCATCCAGATCGCGCTGGTCACCGAAGAATCTGGCGGCAAACTGCGTCTTTTGCTGCCCAACCGGCGCGAGACGCGTCTCACCACGTCGCGCCTGCTGCCCTGGGCCGGGCCCGCGCTGGGCTCCGTGCCCGGCAAGGACGAGTCCGCCCGCGTGCTGGAGCAGCACCGCGCCCGCCGCGAAGAACTGGCCGCGGCCCTGCCCGTGCTGGAACTGTGGGAAATGAGCCAGGGCGAGGTGCCGGAAGCCTCGGCCCAGTGGTTCGCCGAACTGGCCGGTCAGGCCGGGGACGCCGACAGCGTCGCCGCCTGCGGGCGGGCCCTGCTGGCCTGCAAGAGCCACTTCCGCTTCCAGCCTCCCGTCTTCCAGATCTTTTCCGCCGAGATGGTGGAAAAGCGCCTCAAGGAACAGCAGGAACGCGCCGCCCGCGAGGCCCTGGTACTGGGCGGCAACAGCTTTTTCCGCCTGCTCTGGGACGTGGCCTGCAAAAAACGCGCGCTGCCGCCCCAGCCCGGCGAGGACACCCGGGGCATCTCCGAATGGCCGGCCCCCGAAGTGGCCGAACGTCTGAAGCAGATCCTGTTCGCCCGCATGGCCGACCCCGAGAGCCAGGAATACGACGAACTGTGGCGCATGCTCTCCAAGGGCCTGCCCGACGTGCCGCACCTGCCCGTGCAGCTGCTCATGGCCTGGGAGCAGGTGCCCGCCCATTACAATTTCTGGTATGACCGCGCGGGCTACGCTCCCGGCGACGACTGGTGGCAGCCTCTGGCCCCGGCCGTGGAGGCCCTGCAGCGGGCCGCCCGCGAGGTGGAGCTGCCCGCCTGCGACCTGCCCTTCATCAGTATCGACAGCGCCACCACCCGCGACGTGGACGACGCGTTCCACATCCTGCCCACGGACGACGGCGGTTTCGATCTCACCCTGGCCCTGGCCTGCCCGGCCGCCTGCTGGCCTTTCGGAGAGGCCCTGGACAAGGCCGTGTTCCGTCGCGGCACCAGCATCTACCTGCCCGAGGGCGACAGCCACATGATGCCCGAAGCCCTGGGCACGGACGCCTTCTCCCTGCTGGCCGGTCAGGACCGCCCGGCCTTCTGTGTGCGGACGCGCATCTCGGCCGCGGGCGAGATCCTTTCCTGCGAGCCCTGGGCCGCACGGGTGCGCCTGGCCGCCAACCTGACCTATGACGACACCCAGGCCGTCCTCGACGCCCTGGCCGCCGGTGAGGCCCCGCAGGCGGACAACCCCGCCGCGCCCTGGGCCACCATGCTGGCCTGCGGCAACGACTTCGCCCGCGTCTGGCAAAAGGCCCGCATCGCGCGCGGGGCCGTCATCATGGACCGGCCCGAACCGTCCATCGTGCTGGAAGGCGAAGGCGCGCAGACGCGCGTGTCCATCGAGCCCGGCCACGAGACCCCGGACTCCCAGCCGCTGGTGGCCGAGATGATGATCCTGGCCAGCGCCGCCGTGGCCCAGTGGGCCGCGGAACGCGAGATCCCCATGCTGCACCGCACCCAGGACGTGGCCCTGCCCAGGGAATACGCCGGCGTCTGGAAGGAGCCCCAGGACATGACGCGCATCATGCGCGCCCTGATCCCCTCCAGCCTCGAAGTGCAGGCCCGGCCGCACGCCGCCCTGGGCCTGGCGCGCTACACGCCCATGACCTCGCCCCTGCGCCGCTATCCCGACCTCATCAACGAGGCCCAGCTGCTGCACTGGCTCACCCACGGCACGCCCCGCTGGGATGGCGAGGCCCTGTCCACCCTGCTGGTCAGCCTCAATGCCGTGCTGGATGCCGCCGGGCAGGTGCAGCGCTTCCGCCCGCGCTACTGGAAGCTGCTCTACTTCCGCCAGCAGGGCGACAAGGTCTGGTGGGACGGCGTGGTCACCGAAGAAAACGACATGTTCGTCAACGTGAGCCTGCCCGCACAGGGCATGTACGTGCGCGGCAAACGCCGCATGTTCGACGAACGTACCTGCCCCGGCATGGCCGTGCAGGTGCGCATCGGCCGCGTGCACCCGCTGTACAACGAGATCCAGATCCTCGAAGCCGTCAGCATGGACGGCTGATGCGGGATCCTGAGGATATGTTTCCGGGGGGAAGGGACCCCCTTTAACCAGCGCCCAAAGGGGGTCCCTTCCCCCCAGGCCCCCATCCTCCCCCAAATGCGCTTCATCAGGGGAAACGGGCCGTACGGGAACGGGACACTACAGGGATAAACAACGCCATGGCAGCCGCTGTGGCGGGGCAAGGACAGCCCCGGTTCAAGGAGGAGGAATATGACGGCCTTTTTGTGTATCGTTCTGGGTTATGTGCTGGGTTCCGCCCCGTGGGGGCTGGTCATCGCCCGCACCTTCTGCGGCATCGATCCCCGTAACGACGGCAGCCGCAACACCGGCGCCACCAACGTGGCCCGCCTGTGCGGTTTCCGCTGGGGCGTGCTGACCCTGGCCTGTGACCTGGGCAAGGGCGCCCTGCCCGTGGCCCTGGCCCTGTGGCTGGGCCTTTCGCCCCTGCTGGTGACCTGCGTGGCCCTGGCCTGCGTGCTGGGCCATGTGTTCTCCTGCTTCATGGGCTTCCGCGGCGGCAAGGCCGTGGCCACCAGCATCGGCGTGTTCCTGCCGCTGGCCTTCTTCCCCCTGCTCTTCTCCTGCGCGGCCTGCGTGCTGGTCATCTGGCGCAGCGGCTTCGTCTCGCTGGGCTCCCTGACCCTGGTCACGGTGCTGCCCTTTGCCCTGCTGGCCGCAACCAAGTACGCCTGGGTGCCCCTGTCGCTGTGCATCTGGGCCCTGGTGGTCTGGAAGCACAAGGAGAACATCGCCCGTCTGCGTGCCGGTACCGAAAAGAGCTGGCTCAAGAGCCGCCAGAAGTAAGACGGCGCAACACGACAGCAAAAGGCCTCTTTCCCCTGCGGGAAAGAGGCCTTTTTTCATATTTCATTGCACAGGATCTTGCCCCTTCAGCCTGCCCGGCAGGACACGCCCTGAAAAGAAGAGGCTTCCCCCTGCCGTACACCTGCCCCAAAGACGACAGCAATGCCTGTGCATCCCTGCTTCTCCAAAATAAAGCGCGCTGGGGAGGGGGGAGTTTGAGGGGGAACCCCTCTCGCGCAAGTAGCGACCGGATGGCGGCCCGCAGGGCCGTGCCCGTTGCGACGCAGGAAGCTACGGGCATCGACAGCAGAGATGAGGGGGTCCCCCCTCAACAATAAAAAACTTGCGGGATCAACAGCAACGCAAGGAGCCCTTCCCGCAAAACGCTTTCCTTCCTAACGGCCCAACAGCCCCCGGATGGCGCCGCCGGCGTCGCGCACGGCACCGCCGATGCTGTTGCCCGCGCCGCGGGCCGTATCACCGGCCGCGCTGCCCGCCTTCTTGCCGCCTTCCAGCAGATTGCTGCCGAGGCCCTTGACCGCGTCCAGCGCGAACTTGGAATCCAGCGAGAACGAAAGGTTGTCGAAGGGCCCTTCGTAGTTCACGGGGATGTTCAGGCCCAGCGTGGTGATGGTGGCCGTGCCCTTGAGGTGCTGGCGCGGCAGGCTGGCGTGGGCCTGGCCCCTGGCCTGGAGCTTGGGCGAGGTGGCCGTCATGGGCGCCAGGTCGGCTTCGCCCTTGCGCAGCACGAAGGGCACATGCACCTGCTCGAAGGTATCGGAAACAGCGCCCTTGAGGCCGGGCACCGAATGCAGCAGGGAGGTCAGGGCCGGGATATGCATGTTGCGCAGCCGCAGGTCGCCCGAACCGGAAAGGGCGGCCATCATGGCGTCGGCGCCTGTGCCGCTCGTGGTGCAGGAGGCCTTGAGGGCCGCCAGACCTTCCACGGAGCGGGGCTTTTCCAGGGATTCCTGCAGGGGGCCCAGGGCCACTTCGGCCGCATCCAGATCCAGCGCATATTTGCGGTTCCGGAGGTCGGCACGGCCGCCGGCGGACAGGCGGCCGCCGCTTTCCAGCACACCCTGGAAGGAGGTCAGGCGGTAATCGCCCTTGCTGCCGCTCAGGGCCAGGGAGATGTCACGCAGATGCATCTTCTTCCAGCCCAGGGACGACATGGCCAGGCGCATGTTGATGGTGGGCCAATTGGTGGCGCTTTCCTTGTCCGCGGCCGCCACGGCCTTGCCTTCCTTGCCCTTGGCCGTTCCCGCGTCCTTGCCGCTTTCGGGCAGGGGCAGATATTCGTCCAGTTGCAGCTTGCCCAGGCTCAGGGAGCCTTCCATGGCGAGCACGTCCCGGAAGTGCAGGCGCAGTTCCGCCCGCAGGGGCGTGGCATCCAGCTTGCCCTTGCACTGGGAAAGCGCCAGCGTGTCGCCTTCCCAGGTCACGGAGCCCTTGAACAGCAGGGCGTCCTGCGCATGGGGCTTGAGCTGCACGCCCAGGGCCGAGGCCAGCTTGCGCGGCGCGCCTTCCAGCAGGACGGAGCCCGTGAAGGCCGGGCCGTCCAGACCCAGCGTACCGGTGAGGCCCACGCGGCCGTGCGGCACGGAAAGGCTCAGGCGGGACAGATGCAGCTGCCGGGCCGCCGTATCCAGCGAGGCATCGCCCTGCAATTGCACGGGCCCGAGGCCCGCGGGCAGGAGGCCCCGGCGGGAAGGTGTGATGGTCAGGGAAAGGTTCTGCACACGCGGGGCCATGCCGAAGAGCCCGGCCTGGGCATCCAGGGCCAGGGTCCCGGCCAGCGTACGCCCGGCGGTGAGCAGATCATAGGTGAAATCGCAGCGCAGGACGGCGTCCTGACCGTTGCGCAGGTTCTCTACAGAAAGGTTGATGTCGCGCAGGTCGTAGCGCTCGCTGCCCTTCTCCACATGCAGGCTGCCCTTGCTCAGGGTCAGGCGGCCCAGCTCCAGCGGCAGGAGCACTTCGCTGCCGGGCTTGTTGCCGGCGGCATTGCCGGAGGCCGCATCCGCAGGCGCGGCGGCCTTGCCTTCCGGCAGCAGCAGACTCAGCGAGGGGCTGTCCAGACGGACTTCGCCGATGACCAGCTCCCCGTGCAGCAGCGGTTCCAGCTCCAGATGGGCCTCGCCGCCCTTGGCCGTGAAGCGCATGCCCTGCCCGTCCTGCACGCCGTCCCAGCTGACGGCGGTGAATTTGGCCCCGGGGGGCAGCAGGGAAAGCTCGGGCGGGCTGGCGAAGCGCACGGGCGTGCCCGTGGCTTTTTCCACCGCGGCCGAGATCTGGCCGCTGATGAACTCGGTATCCAGCTGACTGATCACTATGGCCAGTACCGCCGCCAGTACCAGAACGATACCTCCGATCCAGCAAAGTACGCGCTTCATATCCGCCTCCGATGGCCTGTCTGTCCTGTGGTCGGGCTACAGGACAAGTGTAGGGCATCGCCAGTCCCGAGGCAAGCCGGGCCGCCGCTGCCGCGGGCTCCCTGCCCGGGAAAAAGGATGGGCCCCAAGGATGGCCTGCCCTTTCTCCGACCTGCCTTGCGGACGCAAAAAGGGGGAGCCTTGCGGCTCCCCCTTCATATTCGCAAACCGGTCCGTGAGGACTAGTTGTTTTCCTGAGCGGCCTTCAGCAGGTCGCCGAGGCTCTGACCGGCTTCCTGGGGACCAGCGTGGAATTCTTTGGGCTTGCGGCGGTCTTCGTCGTCCTTGATCTGCTTGATGGACAGACCCAGGCGGCGTTCTTCGGCGCTCACGTGGATGACCTTGGCCTGGATTTCCTGACCTTCCTTGTAGAGCTCGGCAGGGCTCTTGATCTTCTTGCTGGAAAGTTCGGAAACGTGCACCAGACCTTCGATGCCTTCTTCCACTTCCACGAACAGACCGAAGTCGGTGATGTTGGTCACCACGCCCTTCACGGTGCAGCCCACGGGGTAGGTGCTGGGCACGTGGCCCCACGGATCATCGACCAGCTGCTTGATGCCCAGGGTGAACTTTTCGTTTTCCTGGTCAACGGTCAGCACCTTGGCCTGCACGGTGTCGCCCACCTTGTAGATTTCGTTGGGATGACGCACCTTCTTGGTCCAGCTGATGTCGGACACGTGGATGAGGCCGTCGATGCCGTCTTCGATACCGATGAACATACCGAATTCGGTGATGTTCTTGATGACGCCTTCGAGGATGGTGCCTTCAGGATACTTTTCGGCCACCAGTTCCCAGGGATTGGGACGGACCTGCTTCATGCCCAGGCTGATGCGCTTCTTCTCGCCGTCCACACCCAGGATGACGACTTCGACTTCGTCACCGGTGTGCACCATCTGGGAAGGATGACGCAGCTTGCGGGTCCAGGACATTTCGGAGATGTGCACCAGGCCTTCCACGCCGGGTTCCAGTTCCACGAACGCACCGTAGTCCACCAGGTTGGTGACCTTGCCGGTGCACTTGGCACCTTCGGGGAAGCGGGCGGAGATGTCCTGCCACGGATCGGGCACCAGCTGCTTGAGGCCCAGGGAGACCTTGTTGTTCTCGCGGTCGAAGGAGAGCACCTTCAGGGTCAGGTCCTGACCCATGGTGATCATTTCCTTGGGATGACGGATGCGCTTCCAGCTCATGTCGGTGATGTGCAGCAGGCCGTCCAGACCGCCCAGGTCCACGAACACACCGTATTCGGTGATGTTCTTGGCCTTGCCGTGCACGATCTGGCCTTCTTCCAGGGTGCGCAGCAGATCCTGACGCTTGGAATCACGCTCTTCTTCCAGCAGCACGCGGCGGGAAACGATCACGTTGCTGCGGCGGCGGTTGATCTTCAGCACGCGGAATTCGAATTCCTGGTTGACCAGAGCGTCCATGTCGGGCACGGGACGCAGGTCCACATGCGAGCCAGGCAGAAAAGCTTCAACCCCGCCGATGTCCACGGTGTAGCCGCCCTTGATGCGACGCACGATGTGGCCCTTGATGACCCGGTTGTTTTCCTGCACGTCTTCGAGCTGGTCAAAGACCTGCATGCGCTTGGCCTTCTCAAAGGACAGCGTGATGGTGCCTTCCATTTCGTTCTTGCGAACGACGTAGACATCCACACGGTCGCCCACGCTGACGGTCATGTTGCCGGCGGCGTCACGGAACTCGCTGGCCGGGATCTGGCCTTCGGACTTGAAGTTCACGTCCACCAGAACATTGTCGTCATCCACGCGAACGATCTCGCCCTTGGTGATAGAGCCTTCTTCGAGGTCGCCGAAGTCGGGATTGAGATAGTTTTCAAGGGCGCTTTCGAAACTCATTTCGTTTTCGTGCCCGGTTTCCTTGTCTGCCATGCTTGACATGCCTCCAAACATAATTTGTCCCCTGTACGGGGGTGAAAGAAAGTAGCAAAAGGAAAGGCAAAGCACAAGGCGAAAATGGCCCGGACATGTGTCAGGGCACGCGGAACGGCCCTTTCCACGCCATGGACAGCGAACGGAACGTCGTGAAAGGACAGGGAAAAGAGCTCCCCATTCCTGACAATGGTTCCTGAAAAGAAAAAGGAAGGCGCGGCACCGCAAGGCTGCCGCCCTGTAGAGCCTGGACGGCAAGGGCTCCGCCTCCCGCCTGCCATGGCTGCATAGGCCCATCGCCGCCCGCCCTTGCGATGACCGGAAAAACGCAAAGCGGGCACACCGTCCGGCGACGGCATGCCCGCATCATGGCGACAGGATGATCACGACCGGTCTAGTCGGCCAGCTTCACGAAGGTCAGCTCGTGCTTGTTGCAGGAAAGATGCAGCAGACGGCCGCCCGGGATGGCCGCGAAGGCCCGCGCCGTCTCGTGGTCGGTCTGGGCCTGGAACTTGAGCGTGCAGACCACGTTGCGGCAGGCATCGGCCGCCAGCCATTCCTGCACAGTCTCCAGCAGGCGGTCGGGGTAGCAGATCATGTCCGAGAACAGCCAGTCCACCTGGCCCACATGGCGCGGCTCAAGGCCGAAGCCGCTGCCCAGGCAGTGGTTGACGCCGGGCATGGCCGCCACCTGGGGCGCCAGCTCGGCCTTGTCCACGCTGAACACGCGGCAGCCCAGCCGCCCCAGCACCCAGGTCCAGCCGCCCGGTGCGGCGCCCAGGTCGATGCACAGTTCCCCCGGCGCGGGCGTGCGCCCGGTCAGGGTGAATACTTCCCACAGCTTGAGGTAGGCGCGGCCCGGCGGGTCCTCGCGGTTCTCCACGAACTGCACTTCCCCGTCGGCAAAGGGCGAGGTGGTGCGCGGCGAGGCCAGCATCAGGTCTTTTTCCCACAGGGTGAAGGCCCCCAGCGGCGCGGACGGGGCGGGCGTGCCGAAGTGCAGGGGCCGTGCCGCCACGTAGGGCAGCTGCTCCTGCATGAGGCGCAGACGCCGCACATGTCCGCCAAGGGTGGGGATGTGCGCCCGCCAGTTGCGTTGCAGGGCCGAGAGCTGCCGTGCCCCGCTGCCGATGGAGGTGATGGGGATCCAGCGCGGTTCCGTCCAGACGTTCTGGGCCCAGGCCGCGGGCTCCGTGCCCCTAGCCAGCACCAGACGGCCACGCACGGTGATGACACGGTCCCCCAGCTCTTCCAGCAGGGGCTGCATGTAGTCACGCGCCGCCACCTGCACGCTGAAATCTTCTTTGGGCAGGGCCGAACGGGGCAGGTCGGGCCAGCGACGGGCCAGGAGCACCTGCTCCTGCTGCCGGGCCTCGCGCCGCTGTTCCCGGCGCTCCTGCCGCCAGCGGGGCAGGGCATGGGCCTCCCCGGCGGCATGTTCCGGCTGTTCCGCCTTCTTGCCCCGGCCCGTTTTGGCCCGGGCGGGAGCCTGCGCTG
>OODL01001989.1_pt1 | contig 14811 bp, 10 predicted proteins | sample 1671181 | NCBI WGS metagenome assembly OODL01 (sample SAMN06348130, study PRJEB24527) | human gut metagenome | biome: human gut; feature: ankylosing spondylitis patient; material: feces | host: Homo sapiens | place: China | collected 2015-10 | reverse complement strand
AAAACTTCTTCGGGCCATCATTTTCATGGTCATTCTCCTTATTTCTCAATAACAGAAAGACTGCTCTTGTCTAAATTATACTGATTTTCTCAACTATTTTCAACTATTATGGTGCGAATCGACCCAAAACGGGTGCAAATCGACAGCATACTTCTCTTGACGCAGCAATGCCCGCGTTTGCATCCGGTTCTGGATGATACGCGGGCATTGGTCTATTTTCTATTTACTCCGGGAGCCTTCCAAAGTAAAGCATCAGCGCCTTTTCTGCATCGGAGCTGTTCCGGGTGAAGCGGATCCTGGCGATGTCGAACAGGATACAGCCGCAGTGTCCGGGAAATGTCGGGAAGCAGATGACTTTCAGATATGTGTCGATCTCTGGGCTGTAATCAATGATTTCGAGGGTCTCCCCATAGAGTGTTGCACGCTCATACGCACGAAGCCATTTGGAATCCATATTGCTGAACAGGCTGCCGAACGAGTGATCCAGCAGCTGTTCCAATGGCTTCTTTTCCAGTTCTGCCAGTGCCGGGTTTCCATAGCGGAAGACCCAGTCTACAGCATGATGCTCCTCATTGAAGATCATCTCGATATCGGTGAACGCGAACGGAAATTTCTCAAAGCTGCTGTAATGGCTGCGGTATTCTTCTTCGGTATCAGGCGTTTCCTCTTTCGGGAATTTCCGGATAATATCCCTCTGCTTTTCCTGAAGCTGTTCGACGATCTGTTTCTTTTTTCGGAGGGTGTAGATCAAAGCCTCCCCGTTGCTGAGGTAGACCTTATCCGTGATACTATGGATCGCTCTCGTTGCCACGATACAGCCCCGGTGGATCTCCAGAAATGCCTCTCCCAGTTGCTCCTCCAACTGCGAAAGACTCATCCGCGTTTCATAGATCTGCTTATCCGTCAGGTGAATTTCTGCATTTCTGCCGACCATCAAAACATACAGGACAGCATCCCGATTCAGCACGATCTTTTTGCCGCCCGATATCACCGAAATATATTTTTTCTGCACGATTTTCATCTCCTCAGGGTGCGTAGACATCCTGTTTTTCCATTATACCCGTTTCTGCGTCAAAAAGAAAGAGCAGTTCCCGGTTCTGTGTGCCGGCAGGTCCAAATCCGTCTCGCAGACCATTCGTATGCAATGGATCCCAGCAGGAGCGCTGCAGGGCGGATCATCCTCCATCCCCACCGCGCATGGTGGAAGAAACAGGTACAGCCTGATGCAGTAAACCGTAAGATAAAAGCAGAAGACACTCTTCCCCGATGGAAAGGGCGTCTTCTGCTTTTTTAGCCGTTCTTCACGGCGATGAGCACGCGGATCTTGCCGCCTGCTGCGCAGCCGAGGCTGTCGTACCAGCCGATGAGGTGGTAATCTTCGGCGTTGACCTGCGAGAGGGAGGTGGCATATAGTCCTCCATAGAGCGCTGGGTGTCGTCAAGAGAGATCTCGGCGCTGCGCAGGCTGTTGGAAGCCGACTTCACCTGTTTGGTGAGGGAAGAGCTGGAAAGCTGGACGAGGGCGGTGTCCACGCCGACAGTGCTGACTTCCCTCACGCAGAGGGCGGCCACAGTGCCGCTGGCAGCGGCAGTGATGATCTGCTCATACTGGCAGGTGAAGTGTGCCGAGCTCATGGCGCTGACGCCGTTGATGGAGGCCGTGCCGGACATGGTGGTGTTCAGGGGGCCGGGGTTCGACACGGCGATGACCACCGAGCGGACGGCGAGGTTGCCGCTGGAAAGGCTGTCGGCACCGGAGATGGACTGGATGGTGCCGGTTGTCGTCTCAAAGGTGCCGTCGATGATTACATCCACGCTCTGGCCGACAAAATAAGTGATGGCGTCGGCGGCGGGGAAGTCTAGGGTCAGCAGCAGGGTGGAATCATCGCGGACGACGGCCACTTCCTGCCCGGCAGAGATGACGTCGCCCGCCTTGACCTTCGAGCCGTCGATCAGTTTCGACTTCTCGACCACGCCGACCGTAAAGCCCGCGATGTCATACTCGCCCTGCGCATACATGCCCGGCATCTCGGCCGTCTCGCCGCCCACCAGCGCACAGCCGGCCTGACGGCAGCCGTCGGCGACACCCGCGACGATGGCCTCGATCTTCTGGGGTTCATTGCGCCCCACGGCCACGTAGTCGAGGAACACCAGCGGTTCGGCGCCCTGCGCCAGCACGTCGTTGACGCACATGGCCACGGCATCAATGCCGATCGTGTCGTGCTTGTCCATCTCGAAGGCCAGCTTGAGTTTGGTTCCCACGCCGTCGGTCCCGCTCACGAGCACCGGTTCCTTCACCTTGAGGGCCGAGAGGTCGAACATACCGCCGAAGGCGCCGATGTTGCCCATCACACCCAGACGCGAGGTCGAGGCCACATGCTTTTTGATGCGCCGCACCACTTCGTATCCGGCTTCGAGATTCACGCCGGCCTTTTCATAACTTTGAGCCATAGCAATATATGGTTTAAATAATTTAAATTCCCTGTTTTTATCCCCATTCTCCGGGCCCGTCATTGGGAGGCATCGCCAGATGCCGTGGCAATCCGGGAAAAATGCCGTAACGTCACAACACCGGTTCAGATTGCCGCGTCGGACCTGCGTCCTCCTCGCAATGACCGCTTCGCGTCCGCTAACATTTTACGTCCTTGTTGGCCTCCTCGGGCGACTGGTAGAGCGCCGTGGGATACTGCCCCGTGAAGCAGGCCATGCAAAGTTCCTTGCGGCTGCCCGCCTTCAACAGCGACTCGGGCGAGAGGAACACCAGCGAATCGGCGCCGATCTCCTCGCAGACCCCCGCCGTGTTCTTGCGGGCCGAGATCAGCTCCTCGCGTGTCGAGGTGTCCACGCCGTAGAAGCAGGGATCGGTCATCGGGGGACTGGCGATGCGCACGTGCACTTCGGTGGCTCCCGCCTCCTTGAGCATCGTGACGATGCGCCGCGAGGTCGTGCCGCGCACGATCGAGTCGTCGACCAGCACCACGCGCTTGCCCCTGACGATCGAACGCACGGCCGAAAGTTTCATCCTCACGCCCTTCTCGCGCAGCTCCTGCGAGGGCTGGATAAAGGTGCGGCCGATATACTTGTTCTTGATAAGTCCCATTTCATACGGCAGTCCGCTCGCCTCGGCGTAACCCATCGCGGCGCTGAGGCTCGAATCGGGCACGCCAACCACGATGTCCGCCTCGGCGGGAGCCTCCTTCCAGAGCAGGCGTCCTGACTCCTTGCGGTAGGCGTGGACGTTGCAGCCGTCGATGTCGCTGTCCGGGCGTGCGAAGTAGATGTACTCCATCGAACACATTTCGTGACGCTTGTACATCGAGTAGTCGCGGCTGCGGATGCCCTGTTTATCAATCGTCACGATCTCGCCCGGCTCGACGTCGCGCACGAACTCCGCGCCCAGCACGTCGAACGCGCAGGTCTCGCTCGACACCACCCATCCGTCGCCCAGCTTGCCGATCGACAGCGGACGCAGGCCGTACTTGTCGCGGCAGGCGTAGATGCGGTTGGCCGTCATAATCAGGAAGGCGAAAGCGCCTTCGAGCATGTTCAGCGCGTCGATGATCGAGAAGATGCGCGGCCGGTCGTGGTAGCGCGTCTCCTTCTTGATCAGGTGGGCCAGGATCTCGCTGTCGGAAGTCGACTGAAACAGGCTGCCCTTGTTTTCGAGGTGGCGGCGCAGCAACTCCGAATTGACGATATTGCCGTTATGCGCCAGCGCGAAGTCGCCCGTGTTGTGGCGGAAGAGGAACGGCTGGACATTCTCCATGCCGCCGCCTCCGGCCGTGGTGTAACGCACATGGCCGATGGCCGTGGAACCTTTCAGCGTGGCGAGTTTCGCCTCGTCGAAAACCTCCGTCACCAGCCCTCCGCCCTTGATGCGGCGGAACGTGCCGCTCTCGTCCACCGAGACGATGCCGGCCCCCTCCTGCCCGCGGTGCTGCAAGGCGTGGAGACCGTAATAGGTCAGCGACGCGGCGTTCGGCACTCCGTAGATGCCGAACACCCCGCACTCCTCGTGCAATTCACGGTCGCGGATCACTTCCATCATACTACCCGACGATTTTTTGCAGGCGCGCCAGAATCTCCTCGTAAGCCTCGCGGACCTTGCCCAGGTCGCGGCGGAAACGGTCCTTGTCGAGTTTCTCGTTGGTCGTGGCATCCCACAGACGGCAGGTGTCGGGCGACACCTCGTCGGCCAGCACGATCTCGCCGTCCGACGTCTTGCCGAACTCGATCTTGAAGTCCACCAACTTGATGTTCATCTTCAGGAACAGCTCCTTGAGCACCTCGTTGATCTTGGCCGTCATGGCGTACATCTCGTTCAGCTCCTCGTACGTAGCGGCGCCCAGCGCAACGGCGTGATGGTCGTTGATCAGCGGGTCGCCCAGCTCGTCCTTCTTGTAGCAAATGTCGAAAATGACGTTCGAGGGCTGCGTGCCCTCCTCGATGCCGAGACGCTGGGCCATCGAACCGGCGATGACGTTGCGCACGATCACCTCCAGCGGAATGATCGTCACCCGGCGGCAGACCTGATCGCGGTCGTTGATCGTCTCGATATAGTGGGTCTTCACGCCGGCCTTATGCAGCTCCTTGAAGATCAGGGTCGAAATGGCGTTGTTCAGCACGCCCTTGTTCTCGATCGTAGCTTTCTTGATGTTGTTGAAAGCCGTAGCGGCATCCTTGTAGTGGATGATGATCTTATCGGGATCGTCCGTGCGGAAAACCTGTTTTGCCTTGCCCTCGTAGAGCATTTCGAGCTGTTTCATGTTGTTTGGGTGTTTTTTGATTATTTGATTCGTTGTCTCATTTCATATTGAAGTCCACCACGATCGGACGGTGGTCCGAGGGGTGCCAGAAATTCGAAAGTTTGGCCGGGTCGCGGACCGGCTCGGTGTAGGCGTCGGTCACCACGTCGGCATGCGTGATGCGCTCGTAGAGCGGCGGCGTGCAGTAAACGAAGTCGATGCGCGACTTGCCGCCCGTCGTGGTCTTGAACTCCCCGGGATATTTCCCGGCGATCACGTCCACATAAGGCGTGTGCCGGAGAATGTAGTCGTGCACCAGGAAACGCGTGTCGCCCGCCGGATATTTGTAGAACCAGTTGTCGCGCGACGAACGCGCGTTGAAATCGCCCATCATCATCCAGAACTGCTTTTCGGCGCCCGGAACCGAATGGATCGTATGGTTGCAGATGTATTCCATCTCCATGCGGCGGTATTTGTCGCCGCCGTTCTCGGCACGGCTCGCATCGCGGTCTTTAGCCTCGAAGGCATACCCCTGCGGCCAGGTGTGAAGCGTTACGATGTTGACCGTCTTGCCGTTCTTCTCGATGCGCGCCCAGCCCGCTCCGTGCGTCACCACGCTGTCGGGTTTCGAGCCGACGATACGTTCGACGTTCTCGATCGGGTATTTCGACGTGATCACCTGCGGGTAATTGTCGCGGTGTCCGCCCACATACCAGTATTTGTGGCCGTAACGGGCGGCCAGTTCGCCCCAGTTCCCGACCAGATAACGGTCGGCGACATCCATCTTGTCGGCCGTGCCGGTCTTGTAGATCGACTGCGCCTCGCACCAGACGCAGACGTCCGGATCGTACGCCCTGACCCACTCCACGAACTTGTCGTAGTTGTCGCCCTGCCCGGACCACATTCCGTTCTGAATGTTCCAGTACAGCAGGCGCATGTTGTTTTTCGGGTTCTTCGGGTTTTTCCGGGCATGAACGCAGACCGGAGCGAGCATCGCCGCAAGAAGCAGCACGCCGCAAAATCGGAACAGGGAGGTTTTCATCGGTTATCGTTTTTTTAAGGTTATTGCACTTTGCGGAAATAGGCCACGGCATTGGCGAACAACGACTGCTGCTTGTTGCCGGCGATGTTCTTGAACAGGTTGTTTTCGTAACGCTCCGTGTGGCCCATCTTTCCAAGAATCAACCCGTTCTGCGAGATGATGCCCTCGATGGCGTACGACGATCCGTTGGGGTTCCAGGGAGCCTCTGCCGTGGGGTTCCCTGCGGCATCGGCGTACTGGAAGGCCACCTGCCCGTTGGCGAACAGCTCGCGGGCAAGCTCCTCGCTCACCACGAACTTACCCTCGCCGTGGCTGACGGCAATCGAATGCAGTTCACCCGGACGGAAGCCGCGGAGCCACGGGGAAGCGGTCGTCGCGACGCGCGTCGAGACGATCTGCGAAATATGACGGTTGACGTCGTTGCGGAACAGCGTCGGCGACTCCTTGGTGACCATGCCCAGACGTCCGTAAGGCAAAAGGCCCGACTTGACCAACGCCTGGAAACCGTTGCAGATGCCCAGGATCAGGCCTCCGCGGTCGGTCAAAGCGTGGATTTCGTCGCGAATATCCTTATTGTTCAACACATTGACAATGAATTTGGCGCTTCCGTCGGGTTCGTCGCCCGCCGAGAAACCGCCTGCGAGCACGAAGATGTGCGCCCGGCGGATATGCTCCTTCATTTCGGCGATCGAGCGCAAAACGTCGTCGCCGGCGATGTTGCACAAGACGCTCGTCCGGACCTCGGCCCCCGCCGCGCGGAACGCCTTGGCGGTGTCGTAGTCGCAGTTCGTGCCGGGGAACACCGGAATATAGACCACCGGGGTCTCGACCGCCTCGCCGGGATAAACGAACGTTTTCGGGGCGGGTGCGGAGGTCATCACCTCCGCCGAGTTCCGGCCCTTGTCGGGGTAAACGGCCGCAAATTTCTCCGTATTGGCCTTGTAAAGCTCTTCGAGCGGCATCTTCACCCCGTTGACCGTCAGCGCCTCCTCGGCGACGGTGAAGCCCAGCAGTTCGGCATGCGGATATTCCAACGTGCCCTCACACTCGACGAGGATCGAACCGTAGGCGTATTCATACAATTTCGGCTCGTCGAGGGTGATCTCCGCGCCGACGCCGTTGCCGAAAGCCATCTTGGCAAGGCCCTCTCCGACGCCGCCGAAGCCCACGGACCACGCCGAGAGGATTTTCCCGGACTCGATCCGCCCGCTGACGAACGCAAAGTTCTCCTTCAGCTGCGCCGTGTCGGGCATCCGGTTCTCCAGCGGAGTATGGCGGACGAGGTAAATGCGATGTCCTGCGCCTTTGAGGTCGGTGGAAATGACCTTCGAAGCGTCGACCGTCGTGATGCCGAAGGCCATCAGCATCGGCGGAACGTTGATGTCCTGGAACGTGCCCGACATCGAGTCCTTGCCGCCGATCGAAGGCAGGCCCAGTTCGACCTGCATCTTCAGCGCACCGAGCAGCGCGCCGAGCGGCTTGCCCCACGACTCGGGATTCCGGGTCATACGCTCGAAATACTCCTGATAGGAGTAGCGCATCCTCTCGTAACGCGCACCCGCGGCCACGACCTTCGCCGCAGCTTCCACGACGGCATAGGCCGCGCCGTGGTAGGGACTCCACGAAGCCACGTAGGGGTTGTAGCCGAAGGCCATGATGCTGGCCGTGTCGGTATAGCCGTCCGTGGGGAGTTTCTGCACCGAGACCTGCGTCTCGCTGCGCTGCATGCGGCCGCCGAAGGGCATCAGCACCGTCGAGCGGCCGATCGTCGCGTCGAACATCTCCACGAGGCCCCGCTGCGAGACGACATTGTTATCCTTGAGGTTGTTCGTAAAACGCTCGGCGAGGGTCTCCCCCGCCACTTCACGGGCAAAGGGATCGCGGTTTTCCACCGCGCCGATCCGCGCCTCGGCATAATGCTTCGCCCCGGCGCTGTCGATGAATTCGCGCTTGAGGTCCACGACCTTCCTGTCGCCGTTGAACATCCGCATGCGCGCCGTGTCCGTCACGTCGGCCACGTGCACCGCCTCGATGTTCTCCTCGCGGCAGTAGCCCATGAACTCCTCCATGTCCTTCGCCTCGACCACCACCGACATGCGTTCCTGCGATTCGCTGATGGCGAGTTCCGTGGAGTTCAGACCGCTGTACTTGGTCTTCACGCGGTCGAGGTAGATGTCCAGCCCGTCTGCCAGTTCGCCGATGGCGACGCTGACGCCGCCCGCACCGAAGTCGTTCGATTTCTTGACGAGGCGCGTCACCTCCGGACGGCGGAACAGCCTCTCGAGCTTGCGCTCCTCGGGGGCGTTGCCCTTCTGCACCTCGCTGCCGCAGGTTTCGAGCGACTTGGCGTCGTGCTCCTTCGAAGAGCCGGTCGCACCGCCGATGCCGTCGCGGCCCGTGCGGCCGCCGAACATGATGATTTTATCGCCCGGTGCGGGACGCTCGCGGCGGACGTTCGCAGCCTTCACGGCCCCCACCACAGCCCCCACTTCGAGGCGTTTGGCGACATAGTCGTCGTGATAGATCTCGCGGACATGGGTCGTAGCCAGTCCGATCTGGTTGCCGTAGCTCGAATAGCCCGCCGCGGCCTTCTTCGAAATGACGCTCTGCGGCAGTTTTCCGGAAAGGGTCTCCGACACAGGCAGGTAAATGTTTCCCGCGCCCGTTACGCGCATCGCCTGATAGACGTAGCTGCGGCCCGACAGCGGGTCGCGGATGGCGCCGCCCAGACAGGTCGAAGCCCCGCCGAAAGGTTCGATCTCGGTCGGATGGTTGTGGGTTTCGTTCTTGAACTGCAACAGCCACTTCTCGGTCCGCCCGTCTACATCGACGTCGATGTAGACCGAGCAGGCGTTGTTCTCCTCCGAGACCTCCAGATCGTCCAACAGGCCTTTCTGCCGGAGGTAGCGCGCGCCGATGGTCGCCATATCCATCAGGCAGAGGCTCTTGTGCTCACGCCCCAGTTCGCGGCGGATACGCAGGTACAGCGCCAGCGAATCTTCGATCTCCTCCTTGACGAACGACTCCTCGACGGTGATGCCCTCCAACTCGGTCGTGAAGGTCGTGTGGCGGCAGTGGTCGCTCCAGTAAGTGTCGAGGATGCGCAGCTCGGTTTCGTAGGGATCGCGCCCCTCCGAACGGAAGTATTTCACCACCTCGCGCAGGTCGTCGGCGTTCATCGCCAGACCCATCGTCTTGCAGTAAGGCTCCAGTTCGGAATCCGCCATCTCCCGGAACCCTTCGAGCGCCCCGACGGGCTTCACTTCGGCCTGCTCCATGTCGCTGAGCACCGAAAGGTCCTTCTCACGCGATTCGACGGCGTTGATGTAGTAATGCCGGATCTTCGCCAGCTCCCCGTCGGTCGTCTTGTCATCGAAAACGAGCAGCCTCGACGAGCGGATGTCGACCCGGGCCTCGGGATCGATCAGCCGCACGCAGTCGACGGCCGAAGCGGCGCGCTGGTCGAACTGCCCGGGCAGATACTCCACGGCGATATACTTGCGCCCCGCGAGGTCGAACGTGTCGGTCACCGAGTCGGTCACCACCTCGCCGAAAACCGTATAGCGGCTCTTTTCCAGCAGCTCTTCGCTGAAGCCGAAAAGGTCGTAGACGCAGAGCAGGCGCACCTCGCCCAGCGACAGGTTCAGATTGGTGTTCAGCTCGCGGCGCAGGCTCTCGGCCTCGACCCGGAAGCGGGGTAATTTCTCGACAAAAATGCGGTAATTGGTCGTATTATTCATTTATCTCTGTTTGTATTTCATTCATCGTTCAGCGGCTCAATACGCCGTTATCACGTCCTTTGGCCGTGTACGTAAGCGGCCTCCCCGGAGGGGACTTGCCTGCGGGACGGCTCGATCGGTTATTTCACAAAACGTCCGGCCCATTCGGCCTCGAACCGTGCGGCATCCATCCCCACGAACGTGATGTGGCCCATCTTGCGCTTGGGACGGTTCTCCGTCTTGCCGTAGAGGTGGACATATACGCCCGGGAGGTTCTCCGCGGCGATTCGCTCCGCGGCTTCGAGATCCTGTCCCAGAATGTTTTTCATCACCGTGGGAGCCACCGGCTGCGGCTCCTGCAAAGGCTCCCCGACCAGATAGCGGACCAGTTCGCGGAACTGGTTCGTGGTCGCGCCTTCGATGGTGTAGTGACCCGAGTTATGCGGGCGCGGGGCCATCTCGTTGAAGTAGATTTCACCGCCCTTGATGAAATACTCGATGGCCAGGATGCCCCGATAGCCGCAATCGCGCATGAAACGCTCGCTCTGGGCCTTCATGCGCGCCAGCACCCCGGAATCGACTTCGGCAGGTACGATGCACAAATCCAGAATCCCGTCGCGGTGAACATTGCGCCCCACGGGAAAACTCACGACCCGCTCGCCGTCCGCCACCATCACGATGCTGGCCTCGGAATCGAACGGCACGAACTCCTCCAGGATGCAGGGAACCGCAAGCAGGGGCAGCGCCCCGGCGATGTCGGCCTCCGTCTTCAGCACCCGCTGCCCGTGGCCGTCGTAGCCCAGCGTGCGGGTTTTCAGCACGGCGGGAAGCCCCAGCCGCCGCACGGCTTCGCGCAGCGACGCTTCGTCGTCCACGGCCTCGAAACCGGGCGTGCGCAGCCCGTGGTCGCGGGCGTTCGACTTCTCGCGCAGGCGGTCCTGCGAATCATAAAGGGGTTTGTAGCCCTGCGGGATGTTGTATTTCCCGCACAGCGGAATCAGAATATCCCCCGGTACGTTTTCGAATTCATAGGTCACCGCGTCGCTGCGGCGGCACAGTTCCTCGAGCGCCGCGGCATCGTCGTAGGCCGCAACGATATGATCGTCGCAAACGTTGAACGCCGGAGCGTCGGCCGCCGGGTCGAGGCACACGGTGCGCACGCCCAGTTCCCGCGCCTGCTCGGCGATCATCAGCCCCAGCTGACCGCCACCTATGATACCGATGGTCTTCATTAATCCGCCTTTATGTTGTTTATTCGTCATTCGTTGTTTTACTTTCGACCGTTGTCATTCGCGGCGTGCCGCCGCGTTTACCAGTCTGCCCCATCCCAACCCCCTCTCTCGGGAGGAGCTTGTCGCACGCGGTTGGAAATTTCCCAACTATATTTCAGCCTTCAGCACATCCGCGGTCTGTTTGGCGCGGAAGGCGTCGAGTTTCGCCGCCAGAGCGGCATCCTGCAAAGCGAGGATCGACACGGCGATCAGCGCGGCGTTCTTCGCCCCGTTGATGGCCGTCGTGGCCACGGGAACGCCCGCGGGCATCTGCACGATCGACAGCAGCGAGTCCAGCCCGTTCAGGGCGCGCGACTTCACGGGAACGCCCACCACGGGCAGCGGAGTCATCGAGGCCACCATGCCCGGCAGGTGCGCCGCGCCGCCGGCCCCGGCGATGATCACGCCGATACCGCGCTCCCTGGCCGTCTTGGCGTATTCGCACAGCAGATCGGGCGTGCGGTGAGCGCTGACCACCCGTTTTTCGAAATCGACACCGAACGCTTCGAGCATAGCGACGGCTTCGGCCATCACCTCGTAATCGCTCACAGAGCCCATAATCACGCCTACTTTCATATGAATTCGTTTTTTATATCACTTAAAACCCGTCTCTTGAGCGGACGGAGAACCGGCGCCGGAACGCCCCGACCTGCCTCCGCCCCTGAATCCCGTCTTTCGGACGGGTGAAAAAAGCAGACCGCCACGACATCGCATGTCATGGCGGTCTGGTATCTATCCAAGCACCCCACGAGCAGGCATCTGCTGCCCCAGGGACGCTGCACGTCGCATCTGCTGCTGACACGCCCGCGAATAGAAGGCAGCGGCCTGGCCCTGCTGTTTCTTTCGTTCGCGTTGGTCGATATTGCAGCCTGAATTCATGGGAATTAACCTAACAGTTGTAAAAACAACGTTACAAAAATAGCGCTTTTCGACATACTTTCAAAATTCCCGGACAGATTCTATCGACAATTTATCGACAATCCTCCCGGCTCATCGAATAGGGCGCATCCCCGGGCTTCGCGCCCCGGTCTTTGTCTGGCTCCGGCTGCATCCCGAAGGCGATCTTTGCGCCGCCGAGCAACTCGCCGTATTCGAGGAACGTCTTCCCGGTGACCTTGCCGTCGACGGTCATCCGTCCCACATAACGGTTTTCAGCGCAGTTCTGCGGGGCGTCGATCTCCACGGTCTGGCCGTTCTCCAGATGGATCGCCGCTTTCCGGAACAGCGGGGAGCCGACCGCATACTCGTCCGATCCCGGGCACACGGGATAGAATCCCAGAGCCGAGAAGACATACCACGCCGAGGTCTGTCCGTTGTCCTCGTCGCCGCAGTAGCCGTCGGGCTTCGACGAATAGAGGCGGTCCATCACCTCGCGCGTCCACCACTGCGCCTTCCACGGCTGGCCGACGTAGTTGTAGAGGTAGATCATGTGCTGCGCCGGCTGGTTGCCGTGGGCGTAGTTGCCCATGTTGGCCACCTGCATCTCGGTGATCTCGTGGATGCGGAACCCGTAGTAGCTGTCGTCGTAGATCGGCGGCACGACGAACACCGAATCGAGCATTTTTCCGAATTCGGTTTTGCCTCCCATTAGGGTTGCAAGGCCCTCCGGATCGTGGAACACCGACCAGGTGTAGTGCCACGAGTTGCCCTCGGTGAAGGCGTCGCCCCACTTGTAGGGGCTGAACGGCGACTGGAACGTGCCGTCCTCGTTGCGGCCCCGCATCAGGCGGGTTTCGGGATCGAACATGTTTTTATAGTTCTGCGAAGCCTTTTCCAGCCGTTTCGCATCTTCGTCCTTGCCCAGCATCTTCGCCGTCTGCGCGATACACCAGTCGTCGTAGGCGTATTCGAGCGTCCGGGCGGCATTTTCGTTGATGCCCACGTTATAGGGCACGTAGCCCAGCGTGTTGTAATATTCGTGTCCGAGGCGACCGGTGGAGCTTACCGTGGGATGCACCTTGTCGCGTCCCGCAAGCATCGCCTCGTAGAGCGTGGCGACATCCTCTGCGGGCGTCACTCCTTTCAGGATCGCATCTGCAACTACGGAAGCCGAATTGTTGCCCACCATGCAGCCGCGGTGGCCCGGCGAGGCCCATTCGGGCAGGAAGCCGCTCTCGCGGTAGGTGTTGGCCAACCCGGCCTGAATCTCGGCGTTGACCGACGGGTAGACCAGGTTCAGCAGCGGGAACAGACACCGGAACGTATCCCAGAAACCCGTGTCGGTATACATATAGCCCGGCAGCACCTCGCCGTTGTAGGGGCTGTAATGCACCGGATTGCCTTTGGCGTCGATCTCGTAGAATTTGCGAGGGAACAGGGTCGAGCGATAGAGGCACGAATAGAAGGTCCGGTACTGCTCTTCGGTGCCGCCCGAGACCTCGATCCGCCCCAGCACCTCGTCCCAGCGCTCCTGCGCACGGGCTTTCACCGTCTCGAAATCGGCATCGCCGACCTCGGTTTCGAGGTTGCGCAAAGCCTGCTCTTCGGAGATGAACGACGAGGCCACGCGCGCCGTCACCTGCTCGCCGCGGCGGGTGGTGAAGTACACCGCCGCCAGCGCATGGCCGCCTTCGACCGACGAACCGGCGATTTCCCGCTCCCCATCGAACAGCTTGCTGCTTTCGATCGGCTTGTCGAAGCGGATGACGAACCAGTTGCGGAAATTGTCGGGCACGCCGCCGCTGTTGCGCGTGGTGTATCCTACGACGGTGCGGCTGTCGGGCATGACTTTGACCTGCGACCCGCGGTCGAAGGCGTCGATCACCACGCCCGATTCGTCCGACTCGGGAAAGGTGAAGCGCAGCACGGCGGCGCGATCCGTCGGAGCCATTTCGGCCACGACATCGTGGTCGGCCAGATAGACCGAGTAATAATAGGGCTTCGCCGTCTCCGACTGGTGGGAGAACCAGCTCTGGCGCGCATTTTCATCAACCTTGTCTTTGCCGCGCACGGGCATGATGGAAAACTGTCCGTAATCGTTGATCCACGGCGAGGGCTGGTGCGTCTGCTTCAGGCCCCGGATCGTGTGCGATCCGTAGGTGTAGGCCCAGCCGTCGCCCATCTTGCCCGTCTGGGGCGTCCAGAAGTTCATGCCCCACGGCAGGGCCACGGCCGGATAGGTGTTGCCCGTCGAAAGCGAGTAGTCGGACTGTGTGCCCACGAGCGTCGTGACGTATTCAGAAGGGCGCAGCGAAATTTCGTGTTTCGGGGTTTCGCAACAGCCCCAGGCCAAAGCCGAAAAAAACAACAGTATGAGGTTCTTCATTTTTTTATTCCAAATTACCGGATTGAGTAAAAAGACAAGCTACCGGGCTTTCGCCTCGCAGTAGGCACAGCGGCAGGTCCCGTCCGCCTGACGGTGGAACAGCCGGTCGACATCCTCCGTGGCGGAGATGCAGCGGCGGTTCGGGCACTCGTATTCGTTCACGACATACCGTTCGCTGAAGACCGGGGTGCGTTCGAAGGGCCTGTTCTCGTCGGCCCAGCGCAGCAGCGTATAGATCAGCGCCATGCGCACGAACTTTCCGTTCTCGACCTGGCGGAAGTAAGCCGCGCGGGGATCGTTGTCCACGGCGCGCGTGATCTCGTTGACGCGCGGCAGCGGGTGGAGAATGATCATATCCTCCTTGGCGGTCTTCAGTTTCTCGGGGTTGAGCACGAAGCTGTTCTTCACGCGGTCGAACTCCTCCTCGTCGAGGAAACGCTCCTTCTGCACGCGGGTCATGTAGAGGATGTCCAATTCGGGCATCACCTCCTCCATGGTCTCGACCTCGCGAAACTCCAGATGCGAGTTCTCGGCCATCTCGGCGAGCATGTAGTCCGGAAGGCGCAGCTCCTGCGGAGCGATCAGGATCACCTTGATATTCGAATAGCGCGACAGCGCCTTGATCAGCGAGTGGACCGTGCGGCCGAATTTCAGGTCGCCGCAGAAACCAATCGTCATGTTGTCGAAACGGCCCTTCTCGCGCTTGATCGTCAAGAGGTCGGTAAGCGTCTGCGTGGGATGGGCGTGGCTGCCGTCGCCGGCGTTGATGA
>OODL01001976.1_pt1 | contig 14906 bp, 12 predicted proteins | sample 1671181 | NCBI WGS metagenome assembly OODL01 (sample SAMN06348130, study PRJEB24527) | human gut metagenome | biome: human gut; feature: ankylosing spondylitis patient; material: feces | host: Homo sapiens | place: China | collected 2015-10 | reverse complement strand
CGCCTGCCTATACCGTTATCTATACTGAAATCTAAACGACGGAGGCTACTATGCCTGAAGAAAAACGAGATTACTACGAGGTGCTGGGCATAAGCAAAGGCGCCTCGGAGGATGAGATCAAAAAAGCATACCGCAAAACCGCCAAGAAGTACCACCCGGACCTGCACCCGGACGACCCGGTGGCCGAGGCCAAGTTCAAGGAATGTAACGAGGCCTACGAGGTGCTGGGCGATCCCCAAAAGAAAGCCCGATACGACCAATTCGGCTTTGCCGGGGTTGACCCCAACTACGGCGCCGGACAGGGCGGCTTTGGCGGGCGCAACCCCAATGCGCCGGTGCGTGGCCGGGATGTGCGGGCGTCTGTGACCCTGACCTTTGAAGAAGCAGCCAAGGGCTGCAAAAAGACCGTCAGCACCCAGCGGGTCGAGGATTGCTCTGCATGCGGCGGCACCGGTGCGGCGAAAGGCACCAGTCCCAAGACCTGCCCGGACTGCCAAGGACGCGGCGTAGTCAATGTACAGCAGCGCACCGCCTTCGGTGTAATGAACAGCCAGCACACCTGCTCCCGCTGCGGCGGCCGTGGCAAAATCGTAGACGACCCCTGCAAAAAGTGCGGCGGCAAGGGCAAGGTGCGTGCCGCGCGGCAAATTGAAATCAACATTCCCGCCGGGATTGATAACGGCCAGGTTGTGACCGTGCGCGGTAACGGCGACGCCGGTATGAACGGCGGCCCTGCCGGTGATCTGCACATTGAAGTGCGGATCAAGAAGCACAAGGACTTTACCCGGGACGGCTATAATGTATGGTACAACAAGCATGTGAGCATTACCGAGGCCACACTGGGCGCAGAATTACAGGTACCCACCCTGGACGGCAACGTGAAGTACAATATGCCTGCCGGTACACAGCCGGGCGCCGTGTTTAAGCTGAAGGGTAAAGGTATTCAGCGGCTGAACAGTGTGGGCAAGGGCGACGAGTATGTACAGATCATTGTAGATATTCCCACCGGTCTGACGCACGAGCAAAAGGAACTGCTGCGTACCTTTGATAAAAGCTACACGCCCCCCAAGAACCCGCCTAAAGAAGGCTTTTTTGACAAGTTCAAGAAGAAATAAGTACAAAGAGAAAAGCGCATTGCAAGGCTTGCAATGCGCTTTTTTGCACTTTACAGATCGTCCGCATCCTGTACCGGCTCTGCGGGAATGTCCTCATAATAAGTTTCCCGAGGCACACCGGTGTAGCTGCCGTCCACATCTGCCTGCAACATCTCCGGGCTGATATAGGAGGTCAGGTCAATGACTTCCTTGCCCTTTCTCTGCCGTTTTTCCTGTTTGTTCTTCTTCGCCATAAAAAATCACCCCTGTGCAATCGGTGCCGCGGCACCGGTAATAGTTTGCACAGGGGCGCTGTATTTACTCACAGCTTGGCCACATCCACGGCGGCAATTTTTTCCATAAAATCCTTAGGCGAAATCACCGTTCCCATATCCAAGAACTCGTCCATATTCATATTAAAATTATTCACATACACCGGCACTTGCTTGTACTCAATATCAATATGCAACCGGGCAGCGTCCGCCTTCACCACAGCCGGGTCATAGCCGTTTGCATCATAATACCGGCTGACGATTACCTCGTTGTTCTTCACATACAGCAGCACCAGATTGCGCCCGGATTTGGAGATGCTCACATAGCTTTCGTCTGTCTTGGAGAGAGCTTGTCCCATTTTCATCTGCGCCACTGCCTTACAGGCGTCGGAATTCAGAAACAGCTCGTTGATAAAAATAGACTCCAGCGCGGTGGTATCGTCCGGCACCAGGATTGCCAAAATGTTTTTGGACAGTTTTTTGCCGTACATACTCTTGATGAATTCCTTAAAATAATGCTGGGTCTCGCTGATCTTGGCGGCATAATGATGATAAAAAGGAATATTGGCCACCACCGGCGTGCCCGGCAGGGAGAAGGTCTTAAAATCGTCCGTGTCCCGATCCTTCACCAAAATGTCCGAATTCGTAATCATAGGGATTGTTTTTGCCATAAAAAGGTCCCTCCGTGGCTCCTATTTTACTATAATGCCCGTGCCAAATCAATAAAAATCAAAAAATATAGTGAAATCCGACGGCAGTTATGGTAAAATAAGGTGACAACATTGTTGTGAGAGGAGGAGTTTTATGCATGATTCCGATGAGCTGGATGATATTCTGAACGAAATTCGGAACCGCCAAAACCCGCACACAGAGGATACGCCCCCAGAGCCGGAGCCACCTCAGACCGTAGATATGCCGCTGTTTGACCAGGCAGACGCCCCCGCGCCTGCGCCGAAGGATTTGCCGGAGAATCCCACCCTGCCCACAGAGACAGCAGAGGAAACACCGGCCGCCCCCGCTATGCCGGAGACCACACCCACCGCAGACGGCAGAGAAGATGTATATACCAATGTATTTTCCGGCACGGAGGAGACCCGGGCAGAGGCAACCTACACGCCCCCGACCCGACCCCTTGGTGACGATGAATATCCGGAGGAAGAAATGAAGAAGAACGATAAGCAAAAGAAAATCATTATTGCCGTTGTGGCCGTTGTGGTTGTGATTGCCGTGGCCCTGGGCATTTACTTTGGCGTGGTGCGCGGCAAAAACGAGGAGCCAACCTCCGGCGTGACCAATGCCGCTACCGAAGCCACCACCCAGGCACCGGTGGCCGTGGTGAACCCCTTTACCGGTGAAAACGACTACAATGAGGACGCGGTAGGCAAGCGCCCGGTGGCCCTGGTGGTAGAGAACGCCCAGGCTGCCCGTCCCCAGTGGGGGATCAATTCCCCGGACATTATCGTAGAGGGCGAAGTGGAAGGCGGCGAGACCCGTATGCTGTGGCTCTTTGCCGACTACACTTCTGTGCCGGACAAGATCGGCCCTATGCGCAGCGCCCGCCCGCCGTACATTCGCTTTTCCGAGATGTTTGACGCCGTCTTTATCCACTGGGGTCAGAGCAAGAGCAAAGGCAGCTATGTAGGCGCCAATACCGTGTTTGAACAGGACAATGTGGACCACATTAACCAGATGACTTACAGTGGCAAGGTGGATCTGTTTACCAGAGACCAAACCCGCAATGTAGCCAGCGAGCACACCGGTGTGCTGCGAGGCAAAAAAATCGCCTCTGCCCTGAAAGAGCAGAAGATCCGCACCAAGGTCAACGAGGCCAAGTTTACCACCTTCGACTTTAACAAAAAGGCAACTGCCGTGGGTGATGATCCCTGCAACGCACTGGCGCTGACCTTCTCTAATCGCACCCGCACCCGCGACTGGACCTATAAAAGCGATGATCAAATGTACCACAGCACCGATTATGAAACGGATGTAAAGATGAAGAACCTGATCGTGCTGTTTGACAACACCTCTTACACCACTAAGGCCAATTACAAAGGCAGCGGTAAGGGCGAGACCTACTGCAACTACGATCTGGCCGGCGGCAAGGGTGTGTTGGCTTCCCAGGGCACCTACACCGAGATCAAGTGGAGCAAAAAGGACGGCAAGCTGTCCCTGACCACCACCGACGGTCAGCCCTTAAAGCTGAACCCCGGTCGCAGCTGGATCGGCTACGCCTCTGCCAACAACGGCGGTAAAGTCGTGGAAAAGTAAAAAACGGAATCCATAAAAGACCGTCTCGGATCATCCGGGGCGGTCTTTTGTATGTGGATGTGCATAAAAATACCGGCGGGAGCAAGTCCCCACCTTACAGGAATTTTATAACCAATATAATATAAAACGCCGCAAGCACATAAAAAAGGACCGATACACCGTGTATCGGTCCTTTGATTTACCAAACGATTACAGCAGGCCGGCCACCAAGTCGCCCATTTGGGCGGTGGTCACCAGACGGAAGCCCTCCTCGTAAATATCCGGGGTGCGGGCCTGGGTCAGTGCCTGATCCACTGCGTCCTCAATGGCCTGGGCAGCCTCCATCTCGCCAAAGGTGTAGCGCAGCATCATGGCGCCGGACAAAATGGTTGCCAGCGGATTGGCCTTGCCCTGACCGGCAATATCCGGTGCGGAACCGTGGATAGGCTCATACAAGCCAAAGGTGCCCTCTGCCAGAGAAGCAGACGCCAGCATACCGATGGAGCCGGAGATCATAGACGCCTCGTCAGACAGAATATCGCCAAAGATATTGGAAGTGACAATCACATCAAACTGGTTAGGATTGCGCACCAGCTGCATAGCGCAGTTGTCCACATACATATAGGACACCTCCACCTGGGGGTAATCCGCCTTGGTCTCTTCTACAATCTTACGCCACAGGCGGGAGCTGTCCAGCACATTGGCTTTGTCCACGCAGGTCAGCCGCTTGTCCCGCTTCATCGCGTACTCAAAACCGGCCTTGACAATGCGCTTGATCTCCGGGTAAGTGTAGCGCTCCGTATCATACGCGCCCACCACGCCGTTCTCCTCATAAGTGCCGCGGTCGCCGAAGTAAATGCCGCCGGTCAGCTCGCGTACAATGAGAATGTCCAACCCGTCGCCGATGATCTCCTCCTTAATGGGAGAAGCGCTCTTCAGCGGGGCAAAGATCTTGGCCGGGCGCAGATTGGCAAACAGACCCAGGTCCTCACGAATGGCCAACAGACCCTTTTCCGGTCGATTGCTGCCCGGCTGGTCGTCCCACTTAGGACCGCCCACAGCGCCCAGCAGCACCGCGTCAGATGCTTTGCAGGCTGCCGCCGTTTCTGCCGGATAGGGCACGCCGGTGGCGTCAATGGCACAACCGCCCAATAGCTGGTCATTGTAGTCAAAAGAGAAGCCAAACTTCTCCCCTGCCTTGTCCAGCACCTTGATACATTCGTTCACGATCTCCGGCCCAATGCCGTCACCGCGCAACACGGTGATTTTGTAATTTTTCATGTTCTTGCCCTTTCTGTCTTAGCAAACCTCAAAAATGCCGGGCATGGTATCGTCCCGCATGGTGTCTGCCTGGTCCCGGTTGATGGCACAGATAATGCCCTTCATGGACGCATAACCGATATTATGGCTGACGCCGATACCGAAAATGTCCTTACCCTGTGGGTTCTTTAAGTGAATATAGCTGATGGCCTTGGAGTCGGAGCCCACGGAGATGGCGTGCTCGCTGTAATCCACAAACTGGTAGCTGGCCACCTCGGTTTGGTTCATAGCGTCGCAGAACGCAGCCACCGGGCCGTTGCCGTTGCCCTCAATCTGCACCGGCGCATTGTCCTTGTATTTCAGCTCGCCAGAGAAGTGCACATGGGTCAGATCGTCCTGCTCGTTCTTCTCCTCGCTGATCTTGTAATTCACCAGGCGGTAGGGGCCGCACACATTGCGATACTCCTGCTGGAACAGGTCAAAGACCTCCTCCGCTTTCAGTTCCTTACCCTTCTCGTCGCAGGCTTTTTGAACCACGGCGCTAAACTCCGGGTGCATGGACTTAGGCATCTTGATGCCATAATTGTTGGCCAAAATAAAGGCAGTGCCGCCCTTGCCGGACTGAGAATTGATCCGGATGATGGGCTCATACTCTCGGCCCACATCTGCCGGGTCGATAGGCAGGTACGGGATCTCCCAATAAGGGGTACCGCTTTCTTCCATATAGATCTTGCCCTTGTTGATGGCATCCTGATGAGAGCCGGAGAATGCGGTAAACACCAACTCGCCGGCATAAGGCTGGCGGGGCGGCACCTGCATCTTGGTGCAGCGCTCATACACTTCCTTGATTTCATTGATGTTGTGGAAATCCAACTTAGGATCGACCCCCTGGGTCCACATATTCAGCGCCAAGGTCACAACATCCACATTGCCGGTACGCTCGCCGTTGCCGAACAGGGTGCCTTCCACACGATCGGCGCCGGCCATCAGCGCCAGCTCCGTAGCAGCCACGCCCTCGCCCCGGTCATTGTGGGGGTGCAGGGAGATAATGGCCGCGTCCCGGTTGGGCAGATGACGGCAGAAATACTCGATCTGGTCTGCATAACCGTTGGGAGAGGAGCCTTCCACAGTGGAGGGCAGATTCAGGACAATGGGGTTCTCCTTGGTAATATGCAGCTCCTCCATCACCCGGCGGCAGATCTCTACCGCATTGTCCATCTCCGTACCGGTAAAGGACTCCGGCGAATACTCAAAGCGAATGTTCATCTCCGGGTGGCGCTTTTTCTCTTCCTCGGTGAGTTCATAGATCAGACGGGCGCCGTCCACGGCGATCTGAATCACGCCGTCCATATCCGTCTTAAACACCACCTTGCGCTGCAAAGTGGAAGTGGAATTGTAAAAATGCACGATCACATTCTTGGCGCCGTCAATGGCCTCAAAGGTCTTTTTGATCAGGTGAGGGCGCGCCTGCACCAGCACCTGAATGGTCACATCGTCCGGGATATAGTGGCCGTCGATCAGGGTGCGCAGGATCTCATACTCCGTCTCGCTGGCAGAGGGAAAGCCCACCTCGATCTCCTTAAACCCAACCGCAATCAGGGTCTTAAAATATTCCAGCTTTTCCTCCAAATTCATCGGGTCCACCAGCGCCTGGTTGCCGTCACGCAGATCTACCGAGCACCAAATGGGCGCGTGGTCGATCACGCGGTTGGGCCACTGGCGGTCCGGCAAATCAATGGGGGTAAAGGGCTTATACTTCTTGTAGCCTTGGTTCATCATCACAGTTTCTCCTTTCTCTGTTGGGGAGGCACAAACAAAAACTGCGCCCCCAATGGATAGGGACGCAGTATCTATGCGTGGTACCACCCTACTTCAGCAGAAAAAATCTGCCCTTTGGCATCAAGCAATGCCTCAACCGATAACGAGGTTAAACGGCTCTTCCTATTGATTTCTATTCAGAAGAGCAACTCCGCAGAGAGCTATGCACCTATGTTCCCTGTGCGGCTTGCACCGTCCGCCGCCTCTCTGTGCAGGAAAACGCAGGTCTTTTTCTGCTTCACAGTCTTTTGTGGGTACTGTATATTCAGTAAGATTATTATAACACGCGCGCCGATTTTGTCAACCCAAATTTTACAGTTTGGAGTAGCCGTAGCCATTCATAATGGCGTCTACCGGCTGACCGGCCTTGCACATGGGGCAGTCCTTGGCGGCTGTATAAGAATAATTGGGCAGATCCTCCGGGGTAAACAGGGTGTTGACCTCCAGCCCACACAGTTCCTTGGCTGCGCTGAACACGGAAGAAATGCCAATCACATTGCCGCCGTAATACCGGGCGCTCTGTACCGCCCGCTCCACCGTGCGGCCGCTGGTGATACAGGAGATGAGCACCACCACATTCTTGCCCTGGATCATCCGGCGCAAATTGTCCCGAAAGATCATATTGCCCTGGGTGTCATACTCCGGGCCCAGCACATAAACCTGTAAGTCCGGGTTGGGCGCCAGCATACTGGGGCTTGCCAGTTCCTGGGCCATATAAGCACCCAGCGCCTGGGTCTCATACAGGCACAGCACCGTGTCCACATCCATATTCCGCACACTGTAATACTCGGCCAGCAGCTTGGCAGCCTCCACAGACACCACCCGATTATGCTTAATGTCCGAGGTGCCCACATAGTAATTCAGGTGGGCGGAAGCGGTTACATAATGGCCGGGAATCGCGTGGATAAACACATCTTCATTTCTGTTACAAGGTATTGTATAAATCTGGCTCATTGGCACACATCCTTTCTATCCTTATTGTATCTGATTTTGCCTCGCCTTGCAATAAAAAAAAATTAAAATCCGGGGAAGATTACACCACAAAAGGTCAAATTGGCCGACATTTTATTTTTTCGTCAATTCAGTCAGCGCCGCATAATGAGTCACGGTAAACTGTGGCGGTGCGATCCGCTCCAGCAGCGCCCGGTGCTCTTGCTCCCAGGACTGTAAATCACCCGGAGTCAGGGAAGCCCCTACGCCGCGGCAGGCCCGCATACGGCCGTGCCAGCTCTCCCGAGTAAAAGGCACTTGTAGCCGCCAAGTACGCTGACAGGTACAAGTGAAATCCGTATTGTATGCTGGATTCGGCACAATGGGCTGCTCTTGCTCCCCGGCGCCACTCCAAGAAGGGTTGTACCGCAGCACCAGTTGCTCACTGGCATTAGCGATGGAGTCCTCAAAGGGCAGCCAGTTCATCACCAACAGCAACACCTTGCCCCCCGTAGAAAGAAACCGGGCAAACTGCCGAGCCGCCCGAGGCGGATCCAAATACCAATAGCATTGGCAGGCGGTGATCGCGTTAAAGCTGCCGTTCGGCGCGTCCACCGCCTCTGCAGCACATACCCGGTAGTCTATATTCATACCGGTTGACAGTCGCCGTGCCTCTGCAATCTGCTGCGGGGACGGATCCACACCCAGCCAATGAGCGCCGTGCTTATACAAATGGCGGGGCAGTACCCCGGTGCCGGTGCCAATATCCAGCACCTGCTGCCCGGCCAATCCTACGCCGCGATCCAAGATCGCACGGTAAAATTCCGGGGGATAAATATCTCGATACCGGGCGTAATCCGCTGCCGTGCGCCCCCAGTCAAAGGGTTTGCCGCCGTCTATACGGGCGTCCTTGATCTCCATCGTATCACCTCTTGCCTAAAGTATAACATAAATTCGGTGGCGGTGACAAGGGTGCGGAGATTTTGCAACCGATTTGGCTCCCTTGCAAAGAGCAACTCTAATCTGTAGGCTCCGATACCTACATCAGGCCGACATTTTTACAAATAAAACAAACGGCAAGATCTCTCCTGCCGTTTTGTGTGATTTTGATAAATTGGATCTTACCAAACCTGCCGGGCGACGGTGCGCACCAGGTTCAGCTTGGCCCACTGCTCATCCTCCGTCAGCTTGTTGCCGATCTCGCAAGAGGCAAAGCCGCACTGGGGGCTTAGGCACAGGTTTTCCAGGGGCACCAGCTTCGCTGCCTGGGCGATCCGCGCTTTTACCGCCTCCGGATCCTCCAGCACCGGGGACTTGGTGGTCACCAGGCCCAGCACCACTTTTTTGCCCGGGGCAACAAACTGCAGCGGTGCAAAATCGCCGGAACGGGCGTCATCAAACTCCAAATAAAAGCCGTCCACATGCGCCTTGGCAAACAGAATGGGCGCAATAGGCGCATAGCCGCCGGAGCTGGCCCAGGTGGAGTGGTAATTGCCCCGGCACACATGGGTGGTCACCACCAGGTCCGCCGGCTTGCCCTCCAGGGCAGCATTGTTGAGTTGCAGGTACTTCTCTGCCTGGTCCTCCAGCTTAGCGCCGGTACTTGCCAGAAACTGCTGATACCCGGCGTCGCAGAACATACCCCAGGTGCAGTCGTCCAGCTGCACATTGCGGCACCCGGCGGCATACAGATCGGCGATCACCTGGCGATACGCGGCGGCAATATCGGAAAGCAGTGCGTCATCGTCCGGATAAACCGCCCGGGTGGCCTTGCCGTTATCCTCCCGGAACAGTTCTGCATACAACTGAGCCGGCGCAGGAATGGTCTGGCGGGCAACGGTGTTGTCATCTTCAAACTGCTTTACAAATTTAAAATGCTCCACAAAGGGGTGATTCTCGCCGCTGATCTTGCCCACCACCTGCACAGAGCCGGGGGTGGTCTCCTCCCCATGGAAAATATAGCCGTGGTCCAAGGTGATCTCCTGCAGTCCTTGCAATCCCCACATAAAGTCCAGGTGCCAGTAGCTGCGACGGAACTCGCCGTCGGTAATGGTGTGATACCCGGCGGCTTTTTGGCGAGAGATCAGCTTGCGGATTTCCCGGTCCTCCACTTCTTTCAGCCCGGCAGCGTCCAGCTCACCGGCGGCGAAAGCGGCGCGGGCGGCCTTAATGGGCGCCGGGCGCAAAAAGCTGCCTACAAAATCATATCGAAAAGGTGCGTTCTTGCTGTACATATTTTTGTCCTCCGTTTGGTTGTTGTTGTTGCTTATAGTATAACGGAGGTTTTCGCTATTGTAAAATACGGATATCCAGCTGCTTGTAATAGTTTTATTCTATGGGCACATACTGCTTCAAATTTTCAATATACGCCCGGCACAGGCTGCCCGGCTGCACGCCGGCAGGCAAAATATAGCCGATCTCCATGGGCGCCACGCCGGTAAGGGGCACGGCTACAATATTCTCGCCGTTAAGCTTGCTGTCGATCACGCCGCTGCACACGGTGTAGCCCTGCAAGCCGATCAGCAAATTAAACAGGGTGGCGCGGTCCCGCACCCGGATATTTTTGCTGCGCACTGCCGGGCTGAAGATCTCTTCCGAAAAATAAAAGGAATTGTGATCCCCCTGCTCAAAGGACAAATAAGGATACGGCGCCAAATCGTCAAAAGACACTGCCCGGGCACCGGAGAGCGGGTGATCGCTGCTGAGAAACACATGCGCGTGGGCGGTAAACAGGGGCGTAAAATCCAAATCGGCTCCCCGCAGCAGTTTTTGCAGCGCCGTGCGATTAAAGTCATTGAGATACAACAGGCCGATCTCGCTTTTGCGCTGTGCCACATCCTCAATGATCTCGTAGGTTTGCGTCTCTCGCAAAGAGAAGTCGTAGCGGTCGCCGCCTCGCTCCCGGATCAGGTCCACAAAGGCGTTCACCGCAAAGGAATAATGCTGGGTAGATACACAAAAGGCCTGCTTGCGCACCGGGTCGCCCTTGTAGCGGCTTTCCAGCAGCGCCGTCTGCTCCAAAATTTGGCGAGCGTAAGACAGGAACACCTCGCCTTCTTTGGTCACGATCACGCCCTTATTGGTGCGGTGGAACAGGGTCAGGTGCATTTCGCTCTCCAACTCCTGAATGGCGGCACTCAGACTGGGCTGGGCCACAAACAGCGCCTTGGCCGCCCCGCTGACGGTACCGCACTCCGCCACCTTGACCACATATTCCAGTTGTTTTAATGTCATAACGATCTCCCCTTTGCCATTATTATACGCCATTCGGCACCCAGGTGTAAAGGTTAAATCTATGGCAAAGCGATTCAATGTTCCCGGTTGCAGCAACCCTTCGTGGCTAACCATTTATAAAACGAAAAAGCGGCGGTGCAAGTGCACCGCCGCCAAAGGAACTTAAAATTACTCTACAATAGAGGTACCGGTCATTTCTGCCGGCTGGGACAGGCCCATCACCTTGAGCATGGTGGGAGCAATGTCGCACAGCTTGCCGCCCTCACGAAGGGTGCAGGGGTAGTTCACCACGATAAAGGGCACCGGGTTGGTGGTGTGGGCCGTGAACGGCTCGTCGTTCTCGTCCAGCATCTTGTCTGCATTGCCGTGATCGGCAGTCACAAACAGCACGCCGTCCATATCCTTGACCGCCTGAACCAAGCTGCCAACGCAGGCGTCCACCGTCTCCACAGCCTTAACGGCGGCGGGGATAACGCCGGTGTGACCCACCATATCACAGTTGGCGAAGTTGACAATCACCACATCGTACTTGCCGCTGCGCACGGCCTCGTTCAGCTTTTCAGACACCTGAGGTGCACTCATCTCCGGCATCAGGTCAAAGGTTGAGATCTTGGGAGAGGGCACCAAAATGCGATCCTCGCCCGGATACGGCTCCTCTGCACCGCCGTTGAAGAAGAAGGTCACATGGGCATACTTCTGGGTCTCGGCGATTCGCAGCTGGGTCTTGCCCTGCTTGGACAGGTACTCGCCAAAGGTGTTCTCCAGGCTCTCCGGACCAAAGGCCACATGCACGCAAGGCATCTCCGCATCATACTGGGTCATGCACACAAAATAGGGGTTCAAGGCGCCACCCTTACGGTCAAAGCCGGTGAATGCCGGATCCACAAAAGCGCGGGTAATCTCCCGGGCACGGTCCGGCCGGAAGTTAAAGAAGATCACGCTTTCGCCGCTGTGCACACGGCCCTCGTTACCAACAACGGTGGGCAGCACAAACTCATCGGTCAGGTGCTTTCCGTCCTCGTCCACCGTCTCATAAGACGCACGCACGGCCGCCACCGCGTCCGTAGCCTGCACGCCCTCGCCGTACACCATAGCGGCATAGGCTTTCTCCACACGGTCCCAAATATTATCACGGTCCATGGCGTAGAAACGACCCATCACAGAGGCGATCTTACCAACGCCCAGTTCGTTCATCTTGGCCTGGAGCTGTTCCAAATCCTCCGCTGCAGAAGCGGGGGGCACATCACGGCCGTCCAGAAAAGCGTGCACATACACCTTGGAAACGCCCTGTTCCTTGGCCATCTCCAGCAGATTGTACAGGTGGGTCATATGGCTGTGTACGCCACCGGGAGACACAAGACCCATCAGGTGCAGGGCCTTGTCCTTGGCATTCTCCATAGCGCCAACCAGCACCGCATTCTTATAGGCCTCGCCGTCGGCAAACGCCTTGGAAATGCGGGTCAAATCCTGGTACACCACGCGGCCGGCGCCCATATTGGTGTGGCCAACCTCGCTGTTGCCCATCTGGCCGTCCGGCAGGCCCACATCCATACCGGAGGCGCCGATATAGGTATAAGGGCACTCGGCCATCAGCTTATCCAAATTGGGCTTCTTGGCCATGGCAATGGCATTGCCATGCTGGGACGGGTTCTTGCCGAAGCCGTCCATAATGCAAAGCACATAAGGTTTCTTAGACATAGTAATAACTTCCTTTCACGGATAAAGTGACAAAGCAAGAGGGAGCAGCGACTGTCGCCGCAACTCCCCCCAGCCATTGATTTTTTATTTAGAAGCAGCCTTCACGATCACGGAGAAGTCCTTGGCCTTCAAAGAAGCGCCGCCGATCAGTCCGCCGTCTACATGCTCCTTCGCCAGCAGCTCCTCTGCGTTGCCGGCATTCATAGAACCGCCGTACTGCACCACAAAAGCATCTGCAGCAGCCTGGCCGTACAGCTGAGCGATAACGGAACGGATGTAACCGTTCACCTCGTTAGCCTGATCCGCCGTAGCGGTCTTGCCGGTGCCGATGGCCCATACCGGCTCATAAGCGATGATCACATTCTTCAGTTCTTCCTCGCTGACGCCCTGCAAAGCGATCTTGGTCTGCATGCCGACCACCTCAAAGGTGACGCCCTGCTCGCGCTCCTCCAGCACCTCACCAACGCAAAGGATCACTTTCAGCCCATTGTCCAGGGCAGCGCGCACACGCTTGTTCACGGTCTCGTTGGTCTCGCCGAAATACTGGCGGCGCTCACTGTGGCCGATGATCACATAGGGCACGCCCATGGCCTTCAGCATGGGAGCGGACACCTCAGCAGTGAAAGCACCTTTCTCTGCCCAGTGGCAGTTCTCAGCGCCTACCTGAATGTTGGAGCCTTTGGTGGCGTCCAGGGCAGCCTGCAGATCCACAAACGGTGCACAGATGATTACATCGCAATCCGCGTCTGCCACCAGGGGTTTCATCTCCTCCAGCAGAGCAGTGGTCTCTGCGGGGGTGTTGTTCATTTTCCAGTTGCCGGCAATGACGGCCTTACGAAGTGCTTTGTTCATAATTCACTTACCTCTTTTATAGAAAAAATAGATTTAGCAATTAGTCCTTATCCTGCAATGCAGCGATACCGGGCAGCTCCTTGCCCTCCAGGAATTCCAAAGAAGCGCCGCCGCCGGTAGAAATGTGGCTCATCTGATCGGCAAAGCCCAGCTTGGTCACAGCAGCCACAGAATCGCCGCCGCCGATAATGGAGATGGCGCCGCTGTCTGCAATAGCCTTAGCCACAGCGATGGTGCCGCTGGCGAAATTGTCCCACTCGGACACACCCATGGGGCCGTTCCAAATCACAGTGCCTGCGCCGTCAATGGCGTCCGCAAACAGTTCCTCGGTCTTGGGACCGATGTCCAGGCCCATCCAGCCGTCCGGAATATCGTCGGACTTGCAAACCAAAACCTCGGTATCCTCTTTATACTCTTTGCCGCAGCGATTGTCTACGGGGATCAGGAACTTCACGCCCTTATCCTTGGCAGTCTGCATCATCTCGCCGGCCTTGTCCACCCAGTCAGCCTCCAGCAGAGAGGTGCCGATGTTGTGGCCCAGGTACTTCATAAAGGTATAAGCCATACCGCCGCCGATGATGATGGTATCGCACTTGTCGATCAAATTAGAAATCACACCAATCTTGTCAGACACCTTAGCGCCACCCAGAATGGCAACCAGCGGGCGCTTGGGATCTGCCAGTGCACCGCCCATAAACTGGATCTCCTTTTGGATCAAATAACCGCAGGCAGCCGGCAGGTAAGAAGCCACACCGGTGGTGGAGCAGTGGGCACGGTGTGCGGTGCCGAATGCGTCGTTCACAAACAGGTCTGCCAAAGAAGCCAGCTCCTTGGAGAAGTTCTCCTCGTTCTTGGTCTCCTCTGCACGGTAACGCACATTCTCCAGCAGCATCACCTGGCCGTCCTGCAAGTCGGCAGCCATCTTCTTAGCATTGTCACCGACTACATTTTCGTCCTCAGCCAGCGGCACATCCACGCCCAGGTACTCGCTCAGGCGCTTGGCCACGGGAGCCAGGCTGAACTCAGGCTTATACTCGCCCTTGGGTCTGCCCAGGTGGGAGCACAAAATCACCTTGGCGCCCTGCTCCATCAGGTACTTAATGGTGGGCAGTGCAGCCACAATACGCTTGTCATTGGTGATCTCGCCGTCTTTCAGCGGAACATTAAAGTCGCAGCGTACCAGTACGCGCTTGCCTTTAACATCCAAATCTTCAACGGATTTTTTGTTCAGTGCGTTCATAAAATAACAACTCCTTCAAGTTAATCTGTCTTCTTAGAAAAGTCTGATATTTTTACCGATACAATTATAGCCGATTTGCCCCTATATTGCAAGAAAAAATTGGTCTCTGTCTGCAGATTTGTTATATTATTCACAACTTGCCCGCCGCTATGCAAAATCTTGTACAAGGTGCAACAAACCGGCGGAGAAAATCCGCCGGTTTTTCTTATTTCTTGGTGGTCACGCTCTTGGCCTTACTCCACCCGGAATAGAGCTTTACGC
>OODL01001970.1_pt1 | contig 14958 bp, 10 predicted proteins | sample 1671181 | NCBI WGS metagenome assembly OODL01 (sample SAMN06348130, study PRJEB24527) | human gut metagenome | biome: human gut; feature: ankylosing spondylitis patient; material: feces | host: Homo sapiens | place: China | collected 2015-10 | reverse complement strand
GGTGGGATTAACCGCCATGGCAGGTGCCGTCGGATCCGGCGGACTTGGAGACTTCGCAATCCGGTACGGACATGACCGGAACATGACGGATGTAACCTGGGTAACGGTAATTACCGTATTTATCTTAGTCAGCATCATTCAGCTTCTTGGCGGCGTTGGGCTTTTCCTCTTCGCCATCAAGCTGATCAGTGAGGCCCTACAGCTGATAGCCGGGGACCGATTGCGACAGCTTATCGGAACACTGACCAAAACGCCGATCATGGGCGTGCTGGTGGGTGCCTGCGTCACCGTTCTCATCCAAAGCAGCAGTGCCACCACGGTCATGACGGTCAGCTTCGTCGACGCGGGGCTCATGACCCTGACGCAAGCCATCGGCGTCATCATGGGCGCCAACATCGGCACCACCGTCACGGCGGTGCTGGCATCGGTAGGGCAGAGCCGGGACGCCAAACGTCTGGCGGCGGCCCACGCCCTGTTCAACCTGTCCGGGGCGGCGGTGTGCTGGCTGCTGCTGCCCCAGTTCACCGCGCTGGTGCGGCTGGTCTCGCCCCACGGGCCGGAGAGCGCCGTGCTGGCCCGGCAGATCGCCAACGCCCACACCCTGTTCAATCTGGGCTGCACGGTGCTGTGGCTGCCCCTGACCCCTTGCATGGTGCGCATCGTGTGCATTCTATTGCCGGAAAAGCACGCCCCTGAGTTGAAACGAACGCCTTAAAATGGTATAATGACAGTGTATCGAAAATTTTGTGACGCTTTTGTTGCACAAACGATGGACTGACTCTTCTGTGGGCCTGCAGCGGTGTGCGGCTGCCAGGGCACAGAGCGAACCAAGAGGACGTGTTTACTATGAAGGATATCATCAACGGGTTGACCGAGCGGTTCCGCAGGCAGCATGTACAGGCCCGGCGCTATGTGGCCATGATGCTGGTGCTGGCCCTGCTCACCACCCTGTTCGTCAACTGGCAGCTCCATGGGGTGGGCATCACCATGACTGCCGACTACCACTGCGGCTACGAGGAGCACCAGCACACGGCGGCCTGCTACGAAAAAGTGCTCACCTGCGGTTACGAGGAGGGCGAGCCGGAAACGCCCGTCACCTCTTCGGACAGCAGCGCCGATCCGGTGTCCGCCTACAGCGCGGCCGAGCCGGAAGAGCCGGAAGAGCCGGTGCAGACCGAGCCGGAGACCATCTGGGTGCCCCATGAGCACACCGATGCCTGCTACGAGGAGCACCGGGTGCTGACCTGCTATCAGGAAGAGCACGAGCACACCGACGACTGCTTTGACGAGTACGGTGCGCTCATCTGCGGCGAGTTCGAGCATATCCACGACGACAGCTGCTACACCACCGAGTATGAGCTGGTGTGCGGCCTGGACGAAGGCGAACTGGTGGAGGAACCCAACCCCGCCTATCAGGAAATGCCTGCCATCCGCCCCGTGGTGGACCTGCCCCCTGAGCCGGCCGAGACCACCCCGGACGAGCCGGTGCTGCATCACCACACCGACGCCTGCTACACCGAGGAGCTGGTGTGCACCATCCCGGAGCACCACCACACCGTGGAGTGCCTGGCCGATACCCAGGCCGACGTGGAGACTGCCGAGGAATGGCAGGCCGCGGCCAACGTGGCCCTGAACGGCAACTGGGCCGAGGACCTGCTCACCGTGGCAAAGTCCCAGCTGGACTACCAGCAGAGCGACAAGAACTTCAAGCTGGATGTGGAGGACCAACAGGTGCTGCGCGGCTACTCCCGCTATGGTGCCTGGTACGGCAACCCCTACGGTGCCTGGGACGTGATGTTCCTGTCCTACTGCCTGCACTTTGCGGGTGTGCCCCAGACGGTGGTGCCCCAGCGTGCGGGCGTGATGGCCCTGCACAGTGACCTGCGCGGCTCCCAGTGGCTCACCGACGCCGACGGCTCCACCGCAAGGCCCGGCGATATCGTCATCTACAACACCCTCACCACCGAGCAGGTGGCCGTGGACGAGAGCTCCTATGGCATCGCCCTGCTGGACCTGGACGAGGACCCCGACACCGCCGCCCAGCTCACGGCTTCCGAGCCGCAGGTGGACACCCGCACCGTGACCACCGAGACGGTGGGCGTCGTGTCCGCCGTGGACCCCGACGCCGGGACCCTGACCGTGATCTCCGGCAACGTGGACGGCAAGGTGGCCGAGGTGCCCGCTGCCATGTCCGACGTGACCAGTGTCATCTCGGTGACCGGTGCCTATGCCGCCGAGACCACCGCTGTGGCCCCGGAGGCCCCGGCAGGCTCCCAGGAGGAGCTGGACGGCAGCTATGCGCTGCTGGAAGATGAGGATGGCTTTGGGGCCACGGTGGAATGGGTCGGCGAGGCCCGGCAGCAGGACCCCGATGCCCCGGCCCTGCTGGCAGAAACTGCCGATACGGAGGTGATGCTGGACCCCGCCTGGATCACTAAGATAGCGTTCGAGCAGAAGGTCAATGGCTCCTGGGAGACCCTGATGGGGAATGAAGTGGAAAGCGGTACCAACGTGCAGGTCACCATGACCTACAAGCTGCTTCCAGGCACCCTGACGCCGGACCGGCGGACCCTGTGCTACCAGCTGCCGGATGCCATGAAGCCCAAGCAGCCCACCTCCGGCAATATCAAGGACGAGACCGACAACAACAAGGTCATTGGCACCTATACCATCGACACCGACGGCCTGGCAAAGCTGACCTTTTATAAAAGTGATAAGTTCACCGGTTTGGATGCCAGCGGCAACCGGGAGTTTACCGGAACCTTCCAGTTCTCCCGGAAAGTATGGGCAGATGATTTTGCAAATGACAAAAACATTACCTTTAAAGATGGCTTTACTCTGACCATCAAGAAGAAAACGGCAGATATAAAGATCAGTAAAGGGTACACCGGCTATTGGAGTGCCTTTGAAAATCATCCGGAAAGTGGCACCTTCATAAACCATTATATGGTGACGGTGGAGACCACCAACGGTACCAAAGACCCGGTGACCCTTACGGATACCCTGAACACGAATCAGAGTGGAATCAGTGCTGGTGATTACCTGAAGGGCGGCACCTACCTGAAAAACTCCTTTAAACTTTACAAGGAGGACGCTTCGGGTAAACGAACGGAGATCCTGCCGTTCCCCGACTGCAAGATCCAGGAGGACAGCAACGGCAACCCCCAGGTGGTCATTAAGGACCTGGAAGCATTGGGGATTGAAGAAAAGTACATCTGGTACTATGACGTTCAGCGGAACTATGCGGACTTTGACGAAATGCCCGACGGTGTCGGTATGATCTACAATACGGCAACAGCGCAGGCAGGCTCCCAGGAGGAAAAGAAGGCTGAAGCATACTACACATGTAAAACCCCTCGCATTGAGAAGAAAGGCGAGTACGACCCCAAAACAGGCCGCATCCAGTGGACGATCACTGTAAAGGTACCCCATTCTTTCCTGGGGTCCTATATGCTGCAGGGCTGCAAGATCACAGATGACTTGCCAGATAGTGTGAAAATCGTAGGGGATGTAAAGGTAGGCAACGATACGATACCGGCAGAGGACTTTCTGCAAAAGGGCTATACCATCCCGGCGGATTTCACGGGGACGGAGCTGACCATCACCTTTGAGACCACCACCCCCCTGGGCGGCGGCACGGTGACCAATACTGCAAAGGTGGAAACCAAGAGCGACCATACCTTTGAGGCCTCGGCTACCGTGAACATCGGGCAGGGAGCTTGGACCCTGAGCAAGGAGCTGTCCAGCAGCAGCAAGGGCCTGGCCAAATGGAATATCTCTGCCGCCAATGCGGCTGGCGAAAGCAGCTTTACCCTGGTGGAGACCCTCCGGGACGCTGTGAACGAAAGCGGCCAGACCCAGCTGGACACCCACTACGCCTACGCCGCAGAGCTGGAGGAGGCTTTGGAAAAGGGCCTGACCCTGACCCTCCACGACGGCGGCACCATGAACTATGCTGATGCTAAGGCCGCCGGGGTCATTACCGTCACCTACTACAGCGGTGTCAACGGCACCGGCGGCACGGTGACTGCCAACGACCCCTCCACCTGGGTGCGGAGCTTTACCATCCAGATAAACAAGGCAGATGACAACCCGGTGCGGCGTGTGGAGGTAAAGGACCTCCCTACCCACGAGGATCAGAGCAATGTGCCCACCGGAGAGAAATGGACTTACAAAAACCGTGTCAGCATCCAAGGCAGCTCTCAGAGGGCTGAGGCAGAGGACACCTACCACAGCTACAAGAGCTTTGAAAAACGGGTGTCGGCGAACAGCGATCAGGACGAATCTGGTTACCAAAGCGGAGACCAGACCTACCAGTACAGTAAACTCGACGGCAAAAACCTCCACTATCAGCTGGTGGTGCAGACCGCTGCCGAGGATGATGCCGACATCGTCATCACCGATACCCTGCCGGAAAACACTGAGTTCAAGACCGACTGGGTAACGATCGGCATGGACGAAGGGGCCCCGGATAAGGCTGACAAGTTGGAGGGTGCCACTGTAGCCTACGAGAAAGCCACCCGGCAGCTGACCATTACCATCCGCGACTACAACCTGAGCAAGAACAAACAACACAAGTTCCGCATTCTGTACAAGGTGAGCGTGGACGACGATCCCCGCTGGAAGAACCCCTCGGTGGGCGAGGTGATCTACACCAACACGGCCCAGTGGGGCGAGCTGACCGAGACCCTCCACACCACGGTGGAAAAGACTGTGGACCCCCTGAAAAAGACCGGAAAGCTGGTGGATGGCAAAACCGACCGCATCGAGTACCAGGTGGTGGTGAACCCGGCCCGGAAGGACCTGTCGGTGGGAACCACCAAGGCTAAGAACATTGAGCTGTGGGACGACGTAACGGCCCAGAATGGTGCCATTGTCCGGGGCGACCTGGAGTCCGTAAAGCTGTATTACTTCCAGTACGATGCAGCCACCAACACCGTGACCCGAGGGGAAGAAGTGGATCGCCGCCTGTACCGGGTGCTGCCGGCAGACAAGGATGGCTGGCTCCACATGGAGATCCCCAACCAGACCGCCATGATCCTGGTGTACCAATGTGATGTAAAGCAGGGCAGTGCTGCTGAGGATTACAACGTGGACAACACCGTCAAGCTGGGCAATGGGGACTCCACCGAATCGGATTCCATCAAGTTTACCTATGCATCTGCCGCCACAGCCTCCACCGGACAGTTCCTGCTCCACAAGGTGGACGATTACTCCGGCGTGGCATTGCAGGGAGCAGAGTTTACCATCTGGCAGTATGATCTGCAAACCAAGAATTGGCAGCGCTGGAGCGGCGGCGTAAACGGCACCGTCACCACCAACGAAAAGGGCCAGGTGAGCCTGACGGTGCTGGAAAACGGCAGCGAACAGACCCTGAAGCCGGACCTGCTGTATAAGATCGTGGAGACCAAAGCACCCCAGAACTACCAGAAGGACGATACCCCCCACTATGTGCTGTTCCACAAGAGCAACGAGACCCCCCAGACGGCCTTTGATACCGCTACGGGCAAGGAGACGGTGATAGACGAGGGAAAGACCATCCAGTTTGATGATGTCCAGGTGGGCAGTGCCGCCCAGACCACCACGGCCCAGTATACCAACCGCTACAGCAACCTGACCGTCAGCAAGCTCTGGCTGGATGCCGACACCCGCCAGCCGGTGGAACCGGCGGCAGAGAATATTGAAATCCAGGTCTGGCGTTACACCGACAGCGTGGAGAGCAAGGAGCCGTTCGAGAAAGCTACCCTGAACAAGACCAACAACTGGACCTGGTCCAAGTCGGGGGACGAGCTGCCCCTGAAGGACAAGAACGGCAATGCGTACCACTACCTGGTGGAGGAAACGACCACCGGCAACTGGAACGTGTATATTGACAACAACGGCGTGCAGACCGGCAATATCACGGTGCAGAACTACGTTTACACCGGCTACGAGCTGCCGTCCACCGGCGGCATGGGCACGGCACCCTTCGGGGTGCTGGGCGGCGCATTGGCCGCTGCAGCAGCCCTGCTGCTGGTCCGCAAACGGAAACAGAACGAGGAGGAGTGAGCAGCCATGAAACAAAACAAAAACAACCGGTTTGCCGCTCTTCTGCTGGCGCTGTGCATGGCCGTGTGCTGTGCACTGCCCGCGCTGGCAGCCCCCGCGGCCAGCGCCAACATCGACCTGAGCCGCACCGGCAGCATGGACGTGACCCTGTACGACCACCAGAACGACGTCCCCCTGCGGGGCGGCGCACTCACCGTGTACAAGGTGGCGGACGTGGCCCGCACCAACGGCGACCTGCATTTTGTGTACACCGCCGACTTTACGGGCTGCGGCATCGCGCTGGGCGACCTGACGGACAGCACGCTGGCTTCCAGGCTGGAAGCCAAGCTGCCCGCCCGCGCCGCCGGCACCACCCATAAGATCAGCGAGCAGGGCACCGTCTCCTTTGACGCGCTGCCGCTGGGCCTGTACCTCGTGGTGCAGACCGAGAACTCCAAGGGCTACGAGGCCATCAATTCCTTCCTGGTGTCGCTGCCCATGGCGGACGAGAGCGGCTGGCTCTACACCGTGGACGCCACCCCCAAGGTGGGCGCGCCCACGCAGGAGGTGACCCCGCCCGAACCGGAAACTCCCAGCACGCCTTCGAAACCGGACAAACCGTCCGAGCCGGAGAAGCCCTCGGAGCCGGACAAGCCCACCCAGCCCGACAACCCGGACATGCCGGTCAATCCCAACGACCCCAACCGCCCGGTGTCGCCCGGTATGCCGGATAACCCGGTGAACCCCGGCAACCCGGACAACCCCGTGGCCCCCGGCACCCCGGACAACCCGGTGGCTCCGGGCCGCCCGGACGGCAATGCACTGCCCCAGAGCGGCCAGCTGAACTGGCCCATCCCGTTCATGGCCTGCAGCGGCGTGCTGCTGTTTGCCGTCGGCTGGGTGCTGGACCGAAAGGAGACGCTGGCATGAACACAAAGCAGAAAATCGGCCGCGCCTGCATGATCGTGGGCATCCTGCTCATTCTGGGCGCGCTGGCCCTGCTGGGCTATAACCAGTGGGACGCCAACCGCGCCGACCAGGCTTCGCAGGACGCCCTGGGCAAGCTGGAAGAGACCCTGACCGAGACCATGGAGGACAAGACGAAGGACGAAGAGCCGGTGGTCCAGCCGGAGCTGGACCCGGAGCAGGAGATGACCGTCACCGACATCGACGGCTGGGGCTACATCGGCTACCTGTCCATCCCGTCCATCGGGCTGGAACTGCCCGTGATGAGCGAGTGGAGCTATGCGGGCCTCAAGGTGGCCCCGGGCCGCTACTCCGGCTCCACCTACGCCGACAACATGGTGGTCTGCGCCCACAACTACGCCAAACATTTCAGCCCCATCAAGTGGCTGGCCCTGGGCAGCGAGGTGTACTTTACCGACATGGACGGCCAGCGCTGGAGCTATGAGGTGTCCAACGTGGAGACCATCCAGCCCACCGACATCGACAAGATGATCACGGCCAGCGACGAGGACGCCTGGGACCTGACCCTGTTCACCTGCACCACCGGCGGCCGCGCCCGCTGCGCCGTGCGCTGCACCCGCACCGCCTACCCGGAGCCGCTCCACGCGGAGGAGTGAAACCCGGCAGGAACGGGACGATTTAGAATGCCCTCCGCTTTGCTCTGGGCATGAATAGCGGAAAAATTATTTTAGATTTTGCAAATCCGGCAGGGCTGCGGCCCCGCCGGATTTGCTTTTTCACGGGAAGGGCCGTTACGGGAAGTGGCATCGGCTGCTGTTGGCCTACGGCCAAAGCGCAGCAAATCAAATGCCTTTTACGGCAACGCTCCTCACCGGGGAGCTGGCGCGCAGCGACTGAGGGGCGTTCCAATCGGTGGAAGCCGAAAATACGGTGAAAAGATCTTCACGCCGAACAGGCGTGAATCTTCAGTATTTTCGGGTGGAGCCTACTTCTTTGGGGTCTGAAAGGGGCGAGCAGCCCCTTTCTTGCAACGACGACGACCGCTGCCTGCGGCAGAAACAGGGAGGAGTTGTTGGGGCCGTGGCCAGCAGGATGCAAGGCCCACTCAAGGGCCGTAGCATACGCTGGGAGCCACAACCCGTCCAGGGGAGAGGGGTGTCCAGAGGGAGAGAGGGGGGAATCGAAACACCCCTCTCACCCTCTGGCCCAGCGGAGCGACCCCGGCGGCGATGCCGCTTGCAAAAGCCATCGGGCCTGCCCCACGCGATTGCACTCTGCATGAGAAACATTACAAAAAAGGCACCCGCCATGCGGATGCACAGCGGGTGCCTTGAAGGGCTCTGCGGGGGTGCTCAGTGGGTGGTGCCCATGTCCACAGCCAGGTCGGCGTCGTTCTTCACAACGGCCTCCACGGCCTTCTCCAGGCCGCGGGCGATCTGGTGCAGGTCCATGCTGGGGGTGCCCAGGGGCTTGTTGACCACCTGCTCCATGGCGTAAGGCACATGGATGAAGCCGCCCCGGATGTTGGGGTACTTCTTGTCGATGAGGTACAGCAGGGTGTACATCAGGTAGTTGCACACATAGGAGCCTGCAGTGTAGGACAGGGCGGAGGGGATGCCTGCATCCTTGATGCTCTGCACCATGGCCTTCACGGGCAGGGAAGTGAAGTAGGCGGTCTCGCCGTCCTCCTGGATGGTCACGTCGATGGGCTGATAACCGGCGTTGTCAGCGATGCGGCCGTCCATCAGGTTGATGGCCACCTTTTCCGGGGTGATGGCGGAGCGGCCGCCGGCCTGACCGATGCAGATGACCACATCGGGCTGGTTTGCCTGAATGGCAGCTTCCAGCACCTCACCGGCACGGATGAACTCGGTGGGCACTTCCTGCTTGACGATCTCGGCACCGGCGATGGTGTCGGGCAGCAGCTTCACCGCCTCAAAAGCGGGGTTGACGGTCTCGCCGCCAAAGGGGTCGAAACCAGTGAGCAGAATCTTCATAGTAAAAAGCCTCGATTCTCAGATATAAATAGACGGCTCCAGAACGGTGAGCTGTCCGTGATCCATGATCATGCGGTTGTCCACATAGATGCAGGGAGCGTGGGTGACCAGATCGTAATGGCCGGAAGCATCCTGCACACCGCCCAGCGCGATGTTGCGCCCGAACCCGATATGGAAGGTGCCATAGGTGGATTCGTCCTCGATGTAGCAGTTGCCTGCACAGCGGGAGTGGGTGTTGAGCCCGATGCCGAACTCCGCCGCCACCACCATGTTCTCCGGGTCGTGGAAGCGGGCCAGAAACTGCTTGAGCCGCCTGCCGCTGGCATTGTCCTCGATCTCCACGATGCGGCCGCCGCGCAGCTCCACCCGCACGGGGCTGTCCACGATGCCGATATAGCCCATGGAGCCGTCCAGGATCAGGATGCCGTTGGTGTCGCTCTCCACCGGTGCCACATACACTTCCACGCTGGCAGAGGACAGGCCCTTGCCGTCGTGGCAGCAGCCGTTGAAGAAGCCGGGCACCCGCCCCTCGATGTTGAAATCCAGGTTCGTGCCAAGCTCCGTGGTCACATGGATGTGTCTGGCGTTCTGGTAGCAGGCCATGATGATGCTGGCCATGATCCTGCTTTTGGGCAGGCTCATGTTCAGGAAGTCGTAGCTCAGCAGTGACTGCCCGTTGCTGGTGCTCAGCGGCAGCGACAAAAACCGGTTGCGGCGGGCGATGACCCGCTTGACGGCCCGTGTGGTGATGAGGGAATACTCGGCAGCACCGATCACGGCGTTGTAGGGGTCAAAGGCGTCCTCGCGGTCATCGAAATACTGGCCCACCTGCTCGTGCAGGTCGTCCAGCATCAACACATCCGCCACGCTGCCCACCGCCTGTGCGGCTTGCTGCATGGCTGCCACCTCGACAGCATACTTCTGGCTGGATACGATCAAGATGCGTTCGCCTGCACGGAGCCGGACCCAGTCGCGAATAATGATATCGGCTCCGTGCTGAATTGCTTGTTCCATTGAATCACTCGATCTAACAAAAAAATCACTTCAGGAGGATCATCATCACGATCTGGACCACCATCATGATGATGGCGACAGGAACCTGATTCTTGATGACGCCCATGGGCTTCTTCATATCCAGCAGTGCCACGGGCACGGTGTTGAAGTTTGCAGCCATGGGGGTGCACAGGGTGCCGCAGAAGCCGCAGGTCAAAGCCAGCATGCCGATGACCACCGGGTTTGCGCCGTGGGCCAGCACGAACGGGTAGCCGATGCCCACGGTCATCACGGTGATGGCGGCGTAGGCGTTGCCCATGATCATGGTGAACAGCATCATGCCGATGGCGTACACCACGATACCGGCGTTCACGTTGCCCTCGGGGATGATGTGGCTGACCAGGTCAGAGATCACATCGCCGACACCGGCAGCGGTGAAGACGGAGCCAAGGCAGGCCAGCAGCATGGGCAGCATGGACAGGGGGCCCACGGTGGACAGCATGCGCTCGGAATCGTTCAGGAAGGTGGAGGGCTTGTTGTCGCGGTTCATGATCATCAGCAGGATGATGGCCACGAGAACGCCCAGAGCCACGCCGTTCAGGGCGGACAGGCCGATGCCCATGCCGGTGATGGCGCAGATGACGGCCAGCATGCCGATGCTCAGGGTGGGGACAAAGATCTTCATGCCGATCTTCTCATAGGTAGCCTCGGTCTCGGCCTTGGTGGCAGCAGAGACAGCGCCCTTCTTGACCTTCTTGAGGATGGCGGGGATGCACATCACCACCACCAGGATGCCGCTCACCAGAGAGGGCAGCCAGCGGCCCAGGGCAAGCACGACGCCCAGCACGGCCCAGAAGATAAAGGTGCCCACGGGTTCCGGGTTCTCCTTATCCTTCAGGTTCTTCACACCGCAGTAGATGCACAGCAGGCCGATGATAAAGTAGATGATCTCCATCACCTTGGTGGACAGGCTGTAATCAGCACTCATAAAAAAGCTCATTCTTCTGTCCTCCCTTACTTATAGTACTTCTGGATCATCTTGCGATCCTTGATCACATAGAATACGATGGCGACCACAGTGGCAATGATGCACACGGGGATCTCGATGGCAGCCAGCTGGGCCAGCTCCACCTCGATGCCCAGGCCGGCCAAAGTGCTCTGCACCAGCAGGCCGCCGGAACCGCCCACGAACAGGACCTGACCGAAGAACCAGGTGATGTTCTCCATGCCGGAAGCCATACCCTTCAGCTCCTCGACATGCTCCTCATTGGGCTCATAGCCCTGTGCCACAATGGCACCTTCGGCCATGGGCATGATGACGGGGCGCACGAAACCGGCCACGCCGCCAAAGCCCACGTTGAAGGCTGCAAAGACCGAGCGCATCACGCCGTAGATGCCGATGACCAGGCCGGAGGTGGCACCCTTGAACTTGCCGATCAGGGCAGCAGCTGCTTCACGCAGGCCGTTGCGCTCCAGCGTGCCGGTGACCAGCATCACGATGATGAAGATGGCCATGCTGCGGTTTGCCACAAAGGTGCTGCCCAGCGTTTCCAGCAGGGTGACCGGGCCCAGACCGCCAACCAGTGCAGTCACAACGGCTGCCACCAGAATGACCAGAATGGAGTCCAGCTTCAGTGCAAAGCCAGCGATGACGATGACAATGCCGAGTAGTTTTAGTAGTTCCATAATTGCCTTCCTTTATACTTATATTTTCCCGGCATCGTACCGCGCCCCGGCAGCCTGTGGGTCAGAGGGCCGCAGGGGAAAAGCCGTGTGCCGAAAAGACGAGAAGGGGGAAGAGCCTGCTCAGAGGCGGACGAAAGCCGCCAGCAGAGCCGAGAATGCGGCCGCCGTGATCCACAGCGGGACAAGGCGGCGGCGCAGGTGGGCGGCGATGTCGCACTGCTCCAGCACACCGGAGGACTTGAGGGGCACCACGGTGGTGGAAGCGGGCACGGCGGCCTCGCTGCCATAGGGATTTGAAGAGGTGAACTCGCCGGTGCCGTCCTTGGCCGGGCAGGCGTACACGCCGTACCAGGAAGCCAGGATGCCGCCCTTCCCGGCGGCGGCCCTCTGCACCCGTACCCGCTGCACGGTCAGCGCCTCGGCCCTGCGCTCCTCCACCATCAGGTTGACGCGCATCATGTTCACAAGGTTCAGCACCGAGGACACGGCGATGAGCAGATCAAAGACCAGTACCAGAATGAGCAGCGGGTGCATGGGCAGTTCCCTCCAAAAGCGGTGCCGCAGCCCGCAGGCGGTGCAGCACCTTATAAAGTTAAGTTCATTATATCATAAAACCATCACAAAAGTAAATGAATCGCCCCAGATTTGCGTTTGCAAAGAAAAATAAAAAATCCCCCGTTTCCCGGAGGAAACAGGGGAGGGGACTGCCTTGCGGCAGCAATTACTTGTTCAGGATGTACTCGTGGATGGCCTTGGCGGCAGCTTTACCGGCACCCATGGCCTTGATGACGGTAGCGGCACCGGTCACGGCATCGCCGCCGGCGTACACGCCGTCACGGCTGGTCTTGCCGTCGTCGCCGTCGGTGACGATGCAGCCGTGCTTGTTGGTCTCCAGACCCGGGGTGGTGGAGCGGATCAGCGGGTTGGGGCTGGTGCCCAGGCTCATGATCACGGTGTCCACGTCCAGCTCAAACTCGCTGCCCTTCTTCTCGATGGGGCGGCGGCGGCCGGAAGCATCGGGCTCGCCCAGCTCCATCTCCACGCAGGTGATGGACTTGACGAAGCCTTCGTCGTTGGCGTGGATCTCCACGGGGTTGCACAGGGTCTTGAAGATGATGCCCTCTTCCTCGGCGTGCTCCACCTCTTCCTTACGGGCAGGCAGCTCGGCCATGCCGCGGCGGTAGACGATGTACACGGTCTCGGCACCCAGACGCATGGCGCTGCGGGCAGCATCCATGGCCACGTTGCCGCCGCCCACGACGGCGACCTTCTTGCCGGTGCGGATGGGGGTCTTGCTGGTGGGCAGGTAAGCCTTCATCAGGTTGGAACGGGTCAGGAACTCGTTGGCGGAGTACACGCCCTTCAGGCTCTCGCCGGGGATGCCCATGAAGCGGGGCAGACCGGCACCGGAGCCCACGAACACGGCCTCGTAGCCGTACTCGCCCATCAGCTCGTCGATGGTCAGCACCTTGCCGATGACCATGTTGCACTCAAAGTCCACGCCCATCTTCTTCAGGCCGTCGATCTCCTGCTGCACGATGGCCTTGGGCAGACGGAACTCGGGGATGCCGTACATCAGCACGCCGCCGGCCACATGCAGGGCCTCGTACACGGTCACCTTGTAGCCCAGCTTGGCCAGATCGCCGGCAGCGGTCAGGCCGGCAGGGCCTGCACCGATGATGGCCACCTTGTGGCCGTTCCACTCGGGAACGACGGGTGCGGTGTGCACGTTCTCGCGGTGCCAGTCAGCCACAAAGCGCTCCAGGCGGCCGATGCCCACGGGCTCGTTCTTGATGCCGCGGGTGCACTTGCCCTCGCACTGGCTCTCCTGCGGGCACACACGGCCGCAGACAGCGGGCAGGGAAGAGGAGCGGTTGATGACCTGATAAGCGGCCTCAAAGTCGCCCTCGGCCACATGCGCGATGAACTCCGGGATGTCGATGCCCACCGGGCAGCCGGTCTGGCAGGGCTTGTTCTTGCAGTGGATGCAGCGCTTGGCCTCGTTGATGGCCATTTCTTCGGTGTAGCCCAGAGCAACTTCCTTGAAGTTCTTGTTGCGGACGTTGGGGTCCTGGGTGGGCATGGGGCACTTTTTGGGATCCATATTGAAAGCCATCTTACATTCCCTCCTGAGTCTTGAACAGATTGCAGGCTGCCTCACGGGCGTGTGCCTCAAAGGGGCGGTACATGGTGCCGCGGGCCATGGCCTCGTCAAAGTCCACCAGGTCGCCGTCAAAGTCGGGGCCGTCCACGCAGGCAAACTTGGTCTGGCCGCCCACGGTCAGGCGGCAGCCGCCGCACATGCCGGTGCCGTCGATCATGATGGGGTTCATGGAGACGATGCTCTTGAGGCCGTGCTTCTGGCAGGTCTTGACCACGAACTTCATCATGATGAGCGGACCGATGGTGATGACCAGGTCGTACTGGTTGCCGGCAGCCACCAGCTCGTCGAGGGCGGCGGTGACGACGCCCTTGGTGCCGTAGCTGCCATCGTCGGTCATGATCCGCAGCTCGTCGCTGCAGGCCTTGAACTCGTCCTCGAGGATGAGCAGGTCCTTGCTGCGGAAGCCGACCACGCTGTGGACGACGCAGCCCTGCTCGTGGAGTTCACGGGCGATGGGCAGTGCAATGGCGCAGCCCACGCCGCCGCCGACGACGCAGACCTTCTTCAGGCCTTCCACCTCGGTAGCGCGGCCCAGCGGGCCGACGAAGTCGTGGACGCTCTGACCCACTTCGAGGCTGTTCAGCTCCATGGTGGTGCCGCCGACGATCTGGAAGATGATGTCCACAGTACCCTTCTCGCGGTCATAGCCTGCGACGGTGAGGGGGATGCGCTCGCTGTCTTCAAACGGGCGCACAATGATAAACTGGCCGGGCTTTGCCTTTTTGGCAATGAGCGGGGCTTCAATGACCATCTTTGTAACGGTGGGGTTCAGCGCCACCTTTTCCGTGATCTTGTACATTGCGTTTGCTCCTTATTCCTATATTCTCCCCTGCATGAAAACACGCCTGTTCCTCGGTGCAGCAGCCCGAAGCGGCAGGCGCGAAAGTTCAGCAACGATTTGACAATCTTAATTATAACGACATTAAGAAAGGAAAGCAATTAAATTTTCTTCGCGTCAGGCGCGGCAAACTTGAACGCTTCCGCAGCTTTGTACGTAGTGGGGAGACGGAAACGTCCCTTTTTTCAAAAAATGCAAATTTGCAGTTGACAAGAGGCGAAAGCTGCGGTATAATAATCGACGTCGCCGGGAACGCCCGGCGCGCCACAATGGATATGCGGCCGTAGCTCATCTGGTAGAGCGCCACCTTGCCAAGGTGGAGGTAG
>OODL01001963.1_pt1 | contig 15067 bp, 16 predicted proteins | sample 1671181 | NCBI WGS metagenome assembly OODL01 (sample SAMN06348130, study PRJEB24527) | human gut metagenome | biome: human gut; feature: ankylosing spondylitis patient; material: feces | host: Homo sapiens | place: China | collected 2015-10 | reverse complement strand
GTCACCTCCATTGATTATAACAAGGATCTTGCCGAGGCGCTCAAGAACAGCTACGCGATCTACTCCAAGGAGTACGCAATGCAGACCGCATCCGATGATTACGAGAACAATAAGACCAACACGCTGTATGCTTATCAGGCAGCCAAGATCGACCGCGATGCACAGAAGGAGAGCACGACCGCTTCTTTCCGCAAGCTGTATACCGACCTGCAGGAGAAGCAGACCGCGCTTGCTGCGGCGGACGCCGATCTCGCACAGGCAAAAAAGACGTTTTCGGTAAGCCAGGTGCAGTACACGCGCGGCATGATCTCCAAGATGGCGTACACGGATGCGCTTGACACCTTCACCACCGCACAGGAGACCGAGGTTGCAGCGCGTATCGATCTGCTGACCGCCTACAACACCTATCAGTGGGCAAAACGCGGTGTAATTACGGCAACAACTTGATAAGCTGACCGTTTTTGCGAATATAGCAGATATGTATAATGAATTGGAGGACCCCGATGAACAATAGCAAACGAATCCTTGCGGCGCTGCTGGCCGGTGCGGCGGAGGAGGAGCCGGACCCGGTGCGCCGCCGGGTGCTGGAGCAGCTGCTGTACCACCTGGGCCGCTGGATCTATCTGGTGGACGCGGCGGACGATCTGAAAAAAGACGTGAAGTCCGGTAGCTATAACCCGCTGGTGTACCGATTTCACGCCGAGGACGGCACGCTGACGGCGGAGGACCGGGCGGCCCTGGCCGCCACCCTGGACAGCTCCGTCCGGGCCATGGCCGCCGCCTTTGAGCTGGCGGATTTCGGCCCCTGGCGGGCCATTATCGAGAGTGTTGTATACGAGGGCCTGTACGCGGTGGGCGCGGCGGTGCTGAACGGCACTTTCCGCAAAGGACACAGAAGAAAACAACGAAAGGCAGGCGCCTGATATGCGCGATCCCTATCAGGTGCTGGGCATCCCCAGCACCGCCACAGACGAAGAAGTGAAGAAAGCCTACCGGAACCTGGCCCGGAAATACCACCCCGACAACTACCACGACAATCCCTTAGAGGACCTGGCCCAGGAGCGGATGAAGGAGATCAACGAGGCATACGAGACCATCCGCAATCAGCGCAAGGCCGCCCAGTCCGGCGGCCAGAGCGGCTACGGCTCCGACTATAATCCCGGCTACGGCGCGGGGTACAATACCGGCTATAACACCGGCTACAGCGGCGCCTACGGCGCTGCGTGGCAGCGGATCCGGCTGGCCATCTCCCAAGGGAACCTGAACCTGGCGGAGGAGCTGCTCAACGCCCAGACGGATCACAACGGGGAGTGGAACTTCCTGAAGGGGGCCGTGTGCTATAAGCGGGGCTGGATGGACGAGGCCCGGCGCTATTACGAGACGGCGGTGCAGATGGACCCGGGCAATGCGGAATATCAGCGGGCCCTGGATATGATAAACGGAAACGGCGCGGCGTACCGCCCCAACGGGTACGGGCATGTGTCCACCGGCAGCTGTGCCGGGGACAACTGCACCAGCCTCTGCGCCGCCTGCGCCTGCATGAACTGCCTGTTTGGCGGCGGCGGATACTATTTCTGCTGCTGAGGGACGATAGATAGGAGGAGTTTACATTGGTCAAAAGCATGACCGGCTACGGCCGGGCCAGAGAGACCCTGCACCAGCGGGACATCACCGTGGAGGTGCGCTCTGTCAACAACCGCTTTCTGGACTGCACGGTGAAAATGCCCCGTGCTTACGTATTTGCCGAGGACGCCGTGAAGGCCCGGGTCCGGGCTGCTGTGTCCCGGGGCAAGGTGGACGTGTTCGTCACCATCGACGCCAGCGCCGCGGACGTGTCCGTGGTGACGGTGAACCAGCCCCTGGCCCGGGGCTATTACCAGGCCCTGACCCAGCTGAGGGATATGTTCTCCCTGGAGGGGGAGATCACGCCCATGGCCCTGGCCAAACTGCCGGATGTGCTGACGGTGTCCAAGGCCGAGGAGGACCTGGAAACCGTGGCCGCCGATATCTGCCAGGTGCTGGACCAGGCCCTGGCCGCCTATAACGATATGCGGGCCGTGGAGGGCCGCCGCCTGGCGGAGGACATCGCGGGCCGCCTGGTGACCATCGAGACCGCCGTGGGCCGGGTGGAGCGGCAGTCGCCCCAGACCGTGTCCGCCTATCGGGAGCGGCTGGAGAAGAAAATGCGGGAGGTGCTGGCCTCCACCACCATGGACGAGGGACGCATCCTCACCGAGGCCGCCATCTTCGCCGACAAGGTGGCCGTGGACGAGGAGACCGTCCGCCTGCGCAGCCATGTGGCCCAGCTGCGGACCATGCTGCAGGCCCAGCGGCCCACCGGCAAGGACATGGACTTCCTGATGCAGGAATTCAACCGCGAGTGCAACACCATCGGCTCCAAGTGCAACGACCTGGCCGTGACCCAGGACGTGGTGGCCATGAAGGCTGAGGTGGAAAAGATCCGCGAGCAGGTGCAGAACATCGAGTAAGGGAGGGACCGCTGTGCAGCTGGTGAATATCGGCTTCGGCAATCTGGTGTCCGTGGGACGCCTGATCGCCGTGGTGAGCCCGGATTCCGCCCCCATCAAGCGGCTGATCCAGGAGTCCCGGGACCGGGGTATGCTCATTGATGCCACCTACGGCCGCAAAACGGCGGCGGTGCTGGTGATGGACAGCGACCATGTGGTGCTCTCCGCCCTGCCGGCGGAGAAGCTGGGCCCCCGCCTGGGCCTGTCGGCGGAGGATTTCATGCAGGAGGAGATCTGATTTTGGAAAAGCAAGGCAAAATATTCATTCTTTCCGGCCCGTCCGGGTCCGGAAAGGGCACGGTGCTCAAAAGCGCCATGAGGGAGCATCCGGACATGTTTCTGTCCGTGTCCGCCACCACCCGCGGACCCCGCCAGGGTGAGATTGACGGCGTACACTATCACTTCATCGACGACGACGCGTTCCTGAAGATGATCGACCGGGATCAGCTGCTGGAGCACGCGGGCTATGCCGGGAATTTTTACGGCACCCCCCGCATCCCCGTGGACGAGGCCCTGGATCAGGGCCGGGACGTGATGCTGGAGATCGACGTGCAGGGGGCGCAGCAGGTTTATGCCAAGCGGCCCGACGCCGTGCGCATCTTCCTGGCTCCGCCCTCCTGGTCGGAGCTGGAGCGCCGCCTGGTGAACCGGGGCACCGACTCCGCCGACAAGATTCGCCAGCGGCTGACCCGGGCCCGGGACGAGATGGCCCTGGCCGTGGATTACGACTATTTCATCATCAACGACGACGTGGAGCGCGCCGCCGCTGAGCTCAATGATATCTTCCGCGTGGAGCACTTCAAGCCCGCCGAGCGGATGCATTTGGTAAAGGACTAAAAATTTTTTCTGATAAAGGACGGTAATGCTATTATGATGCTCTATCCCGCTATGAACAAGCTGACCCAGTACATTCCCAACCGCTATATGATGGTGAACGTGGTGGCCCGCCGGGCCCGCCAGATCGCCATCGAGGCCCAGCGCCGCGACGAGCCCCTGGACGAGAAGCCCGTGACCCTGGCCATCAACGAGGTGGCCGAGGGCCGCTTCGATGCCAAGTCCATCGACACCGCCATTTCCGACGAGGCGTGACGGGACAGAAGGGGGAATCGCCATGCCGCAGATCGCCAAGGTGGCTGTGGCGGCGGCAACCTATGCCATTGACAAGCCTTACGACTATCTGATCCCCCAGGGGACGGACATCGCCGTGGGCATGCGGGTGCTGGCGCCCTTCGGGCGGGGCAACCGCGTCAGCGAGGGGGTCGTGCTGGCCCTGGGGCAGGGGGTGCCGGACAAACCCATCAAGCCCATCCGGTCCGTGGTGGACCGGGAGCCCGTCATCACGGACCGGGAGATCCGCCTGGCCCTGTGGATGCGGGAGCGGTATTTCTGCACGTTTTACGACGCCATCCGCACCATCCTGCCCGCCGCTGTGTGGTACAGCTATCGGGAGATGTGGTCCCTGACCGGGGAGCCCCTGCCGGAGGACCTGTCGGAGCGGGAGGCGGCGGCCTGCCGCCTGCTGCAGGACGGCCCCATGGAGCGGGACGACCTGTGCGCCGCCCTGGGGGAGACCGGAGGGCGGGTGCTGTCGGCCCTGAAAAAGCGGGGACTGCTGCAGATGGAGCCCCAGGGCTCCCGGAAGGTCCAGGACCGGGTGGTGCAGATCGCCTGCCTGGCCCTGGAGCCGGAGGAGGCCCTGGAGCGGATGGAGCGGAAGAAAAAATCCGCCGCCCGGCAGTATGACGCCGTGGCCTTCCTGGCCAAATACGGCGACGCCGTGGTGCAGGAGCTGTGCTACTACACCGGCGTGTCCCGGCAGGGCATCAGGAGCCTGGAGCGGGCGGGGCTGGTGTCCCTGCGCAGCCAGGAGGAGTACCGCATCTCCCGCCGGGACTATGACGCGGCGGCGGAGGAGATCACCCTCAACGATGAGCAGCAGCGGGCCTATGACGAGATCCTGGCCCAGTGCCGTGATGGCCGCCCCGGCGTCACCCTTTTGCAGGGGGTCACCGGCAGCGGCAAGACCCTGGTGTATATCCGCCTGGCCCAGACTCTGCTGGCCCAGGGCCGGTCCGTGATGATCCTGGTGCCGGAAATCGCCCTGACGCCCCAGATGATGGCCCGGTTTTCCGCCTACTTCGGGGACCAGGTGGCCCTGCTGCACAGCGGCCTGCGCCTGACGGAGCGGTACGACCAGTGGAAGCGCATCCGCCGGGGAGAGGCGCACATCGTGCTGGGTACCCGGTCGGCTGTGTTCGCCCCGCTGGAGAACCTGGGGCTGATCATCCTGGACGAGGAGCAGGAGAGCTCCTACGAATCCGAAAATCCTCCCTGCTATCACGCAAGGGATATTGCCAAATACCGCTGCTTCCGGGAAAACGCCCGGCTGCTGCTGGGTTCGGCCACCCCCACGGTGGAAACGGCGTATTACGCCCGCCGGGGGGACTATCAGCTGGCGCTGCTGCGGCGGCGCTACAACACACGCAGGATGCCCCGGGTGATCCTGGCGGATATGCGCCGGGAGCTGCGGGACGGCAACGCCGGCTGCATCAGCCGGGAGCTGGCCCGGGAGCTGGAGAAGAATCTGGAGGCCGGGGAGCAGAGCATCCTGTTTCTCAACCGCCGGGGCAGCAGCCGGGAGCTGCTGTGCCCCCAGTGCGGCTATGTGCCCCAGTGCCCCCGGTGCAGCGTGTATCTGACCTATCACTCCGCCAACGGGCGGATGATGTGCCACTACTGCGGCTATTCCGAAAAAAGCAGCGAAGCCTGCCCGGAGTGCGGCGGCGCTATGAAGCACATCGGCGTGGGTACCCAGCGGGCGGAGGAGGAGCTGCACGCCCTGTTCCCGGAGGCGGAAATCCTCCGCATGGACGCCGATACCGTCAGCCAGGGACATGAGAAGATCCTCCGGGATTTCCAGGTGCGGCGGGTGCCCATTCTGCTGGGGACCCAGATGGTGGCCAAGGGGCTGGACTTTGCCAATGTGACGCTGGTAGGCGTCCTGGCGGCGGATATGTCCCTGTATGTGGACCACTACCGGGCCTCGGAGCGGACCTTCAGCCTGCTGACCCAGGTGGTGGGCCGGGCCGGACGGGGGGACAAGCCCGGCCGGGCGGTGATCCAGACCTACACGCCCCAGAACGACGTGATCCTGGCCGCAGCGGACCAGGACTATGACCGGTTTTACGACGGCGAGATCCGCCTGCGGCAGCTGCGGCGGGACCCGCCCTTTGCCGACCAGTTTTTCATCACCGTCACCGGCCCCGAGGAGGGTCCGGTGCGCCGGGCCGCCGCCGGTCTGCGGGACGGACTGCGTTCCGCCGCCGGGCAGGAGCCCTATCGCGGCATGGCCCTGGATATCCTGGGCCCGGCCCCGGCTCCCGTGGTGAAGGTCAACAACCGCTACCGCTACCGGGTAACGGTGATCGGCCGCAACGACAAGACCCTGCGGGGCCTGCTGTCGGCGTTTATGAAGGAGTTTTCCCGGCGGCCGGAGCACAAAGCGCTGCATATTTACACCGATTGTAATCTGATGGACTGATAAAAAGAGGTATACGACCATGGCTTTGAGAAAAATCGTATTGCAGGGGGAGCCCTGCCTGACCAAGGTGTGCCGCCCGGTGACGGAGTTCAACGGCCGGCTCCACACCCTGCTGGACGACCTGAAGGACACGCTGCTGGACTCCGGCGGCGTGGGCCTGGCCGCGCCCCAGGTGGGCATTCTGCGCCGGGTGTGCGTGGTGATGAACGAGGATGACGAGATCATCGAGCTGGTGAACCCCGAGATCATCGCCACCGACGGCGAACAGACCGGGCTGGAGGGCTGCCTCAGCGTGCCCGGAAAGTTCGGCGTGGTGACCCGTCCCTACACGGTGCGGGTCCGGGCCCAGGACCGGGACGGCGCATTTTTCGAGGTGGAGGACGAGGCCCTGACAGCCCGCTGCTTCTGCCACGAGATCGAGCATCTGGACGGTCATCTGTTCGTGGAGCGCACGGACCACCTGCTGACCGAGGAGGAGCTGGATGAGTATATCCGGCAGCAGGAAGAGGGAGACGACGAGGAGTGAGGATCCTGTTTATGGGCACGCCGGATTTCGCGGTGGCGTCCCTGAAGCGGCTGGTGGAGGACGGGCACGAGATCTGCGGCGTATTCACCCAGCCGGACCGCCCCAAAAACCGGGGGCATAAGCTGGCTTTTTCGCCGGTGAAGGAATACGCCCTGTCCCAGGGGCTGTCCGTGTATCAGCCCACGAAAATGCGGGACGGCACGGCCCTGGCCCTGGTGCGGGAGCTGCATCCGGAGCTGATCGTGGTGGCGGCCTATGGCCGCATCCTGCCGGAGGACATTCTGAACACCCCACCTTACGGCTCCATCAACGTCCATTCGTCCCTGCTGCCCAAATACCGGGGGGCGGCTCCCATCAACTGGGCCATCCTCAACGGCGAGAGGGAGACCGGCGTCACCATCATGTACATGGCCAAGGAGCTGGATGCCGGGGACATTCTGCATGTGCTGAAAACCGATATCGACCCCCAGGAGGACGCCCAGACGCTGACGGCGCGGCTGGCGGAGCTGGGGGCCCAGGCGCTGTCCGAAACTGTGGAACAGCTTCGTGCCGGAACCGCTCACCGCACGGTTCAGGACCACAGCGCCTATACCTACGCCCCCATGCTCACCAAGGACATGGGCGTGATCGACTGGACAAAGCCCGCCGGGCATATCCATAACCAGGTCCGGGGCCTGATTCCCTGGCCCTGCGCCTCCACGGAGCTGGGCGGGGCTACGGTGAAGATATTCCGCACGGAGGTAGGCAGCGAGACTGCTAAGGCTCCCGGCACCGTGGCGGCTGCCGGAAAGGCGGGCATCGACGTGGCCTGCGGCGACGGACATCTGCTGCGGATCCTGGAGCTGCAGCCCCAGGGGGGCCGCCGGATGGCGGCGGCGGACTATCTGCGGGGCCATCCCCTGCAGGTGGAGGCATGAGCCCCCGGGAGAAGCGCAGCGCCCGGGATGTGGCCCTGGATGCGCTGATGCAGGTGGACAAGGCCAACGCCTGGTCCGATGAGGCCCTGCGCCGCCTGATCGCCCAGAACGGGCTGGACAGCCGGGACGCGGCCTTTGCCACCCGCCTGTGCTATGGGGTGATGCAGAACCGGATGCTGCTGGACTATTACATCGGCTGCTGGTGCGCCCAGAAGCCGGAGCGGCTGGAGCCGGTGATCCGCAGCATCCTGCGCATCGGCGGCTATCAGATATTGTTTATGGACCGGGTGCCCCACCGGGCCGCCGTCAACGAGGCGGTGGAGATGACCCGCCGCCACGGGCGGCCCAAGGCCGCCGGTATGGTCAACGCCGTGCTGCGGCGGTTTGTGGAGCACTGGATGGATATGCCGGACCTGCCCAAGGGGTCCACGGCGGACTATCTCTCCCTGCGGTACAGTCATCCCAAGTGGCTGGTGCTGCGGCTGCTGGACCTGATCGGCCCCGACGAGACCCAGGAGTTCCTGCGGCTGGACAACGACGCCGTTCCCACCTGCATCCAGGTGAACCCCCTGAAAACCACGGCGGAGGACCTGGAGCGGGAGCTGCGGGGCGACGGCGTCACCGTGGAGCCCCACCCCTGGCTGGAGGGCTGCCTGGAGATCACCGGCACCGGGGACCTGCGCAGCCTGCCCGCCTTCCGGGAGGGACGGTTCCTGGTCCAGGACGCGGCGGCCCGTCTGGCCGCCATGGCGGCCTCCGCCACCCCGGGGGACCGGGTGCTGGACGTATGTGCCGCACCGGGAGGGAAATCCTTCTCCATGGCCATGGACATGGGCGACCGGGGGCAGATCCTGTCCTGCGACGTTCACCCCTACAAGGTGAAGCTCATCGAAAGCGGCGCCCAGCGCCTGGGCCTGACCTGCATCCGCGCGGCCGCCGCCGACGCCCGGGAGAAGCACGCCGCCTGGGAGGGGCAGGCCGACGTGGTCATGGCCGACGTGCCCTGTTCGGGGCTGGGGATCATCCGGAAAAAGCCGGATATCCGCTATAAGAATCCCAAGGAGCTGGCCCAGCTGCCGCTGGTGCAGCGGGCCATCCTGGAAAACGCCTCCGGCTATGTGCGACCCGGCGGCACGCTGGTGTATTCCACCTGCACGGTGCTGCCGGAGGAGAACGAGGACGTCACCGGAGATTTCCTGGACAAGCACCCGGAGTTTGAGCCGGTGCGGACGGCGTTTCCCCTGCCGGTGGGGCCCTGCCCGGGGCAGGTGACCCTGTGGCCCCAGCGCCACGGCACCGACGGGTTTTATATCTGCCGGATGCGCAGAAAGGACTGAGCAAATTGACGGACATGCGATGCATGACGGAGGAGGAGATCACCCGGGTGCTGGCGGACATGGGCCAGCCCGCCTTCCGGGGCAAACAGGTGTTCACCTGGCTGCACCGGGGGGTGCGCTCCTTTGACGAAATGAGCAATCTATCCAAACCCCTGCGCCAGCAGCTGGCCCAGGCATACACCATCTCCGTGCCCACCGTGGCCCGGAAGCAGGAATCCCGGCTGGACGGCACCATAAAATACCTGTGGGAGCTGCCGGACGGCAACTGCATCGAAACGGTGCTGATGCAGTATCACCACGGCAATACCGTGTGCATCTCCTCCCAGGTGGGCTGCCGCATGGGCTGCGCCTTCTGCGCCAGCACCGTGGCCGGAAAGGTCCGGGACCTGACCGCCGGGGAGATGCTGGACCAGGTGCTGTTTACCCAGCTGGATTCCGACCGGGAGATCTCCAATATCGTGCTGATGGGTATTGGAGAGCCCCTGGACAACCGGGACAACGTGCTGCGCTTTCTGCGCCTGGTGAACCATCCCGACGGGCTGAACATCGGCATGCGCCATATCAGCCTGTCCACCTGCGGCGTGGTGCCGGGCATCGACGCCCTGGCGGAGGAGGACCTGCAGCTGACGCTGTCGGTGTCCCTCCACGCGCCGGACAGCGAGACCCGGTCCCGGATCATGCCGGTGAACCGGGCCTGGGATGTGGAGGAGCTGTTTGCCGCCTGCCACCGGTATTTCCGTCGGACCGGGCGGCGCATATCCTTTGAATACGCCATGATCGACGGGGTCAACGACCACGACTGGCAGGCGGACCTGATCGCCCGGCGCATCGCCGGTATGCCGGGCCATGTGAACCTGATCCCTCTCAACGACGTGGTGGAAAGCCCCTTCAAGCCCAGCCGCCGCATTGCGGCCTTCCAGAAGCGGCTGGAGTCCCACGGCATCACCGCCACCGTGCGGCGGAGTCTGGGCGGGGATATCGACGCCTCCTGCGGCCAGCTGCGCCGCCGCGCCATGGAGGAGAGAAAGGGGGAGGACCCTGAATGAAGCATTGGGAGATCACCGACACCGGCCTGATACGCCATGAAAATCAGGACGCCTTCGGCTTTGCCCAGCTGCCCGGCGGCTATGCGGTGGCCGTAGTGTGCGACGGCATGGGCGGCGTGGCCGGGGGCAGCATCGCCAGCACCGTGGCGGTGAAGACCTTCATCCGCACCCTGACGGAGACGGTGCACTCCGGCCACACGGACCGGGCGGTGCAGGAGGCCGTCACGGCGGCCAACGCCGCCATACGCCAGCGGGCCGCCGGTCATCCGGAGCTGAAAAGCATGGGCACCACCCTGGTGTCCGCCCTGGTGAAGGGGGATAAGGTCCTCATCAGCAACGTAGGCGACAGCCGGGCCTATCTGGCCGGCGCCGACGGCCTGCGCCAGATCAGCCGGGACCACTCCCTGGTGGAGGACATGGTGGAAAAGGGGGACCTGACCCCCAGTCAGGCCCGCAGCCACCCCCGCCGCAACCTGATCACCCGGGCCTTGGGCCCGGACCCCGCCGTGGAGGCAGACGGCTTCCCTCTGCAGTGGAAGCCCGGGGATTTCCTGCTGCTGTGCTCCGACGGCCTGGTGAACACCGTCACGGACCAGGAAATTATGTTTGAAATTCTGCATAACGGACAGCCGGAGGACTGCTTGCAGCGGCTGATGGCCATTTCCAAGCAGCGGGGCGCGCCGGACAACGTGACGGCCATCCTGCTGATGAACGACTGAAGGAGGAATTGACGATATGGATCCTTACATTGGTAAAATGCTGGATAATCGCTACGAAATACTGGAGCTGATCGGCAGGGGAGGCATGGCCAACGTCTACAAGGCCAAGTGTCACCGGCTGGACCGGCTGGTAGCGGTGAAAATCCTGCACAGCGACCTGGCCCAGAACGCCGACTTCCGCCGCCGGTTCATGGATGAGTCCCGGGCTGTGGCCCAGCTGTCCCACCCCAACATCGTGTCGGTATACGACGTGTCGTGCAGCGATGACGTGGACTACATCGTCATGGAGCTGATCGACGGCGTGACCCTGAAGCAGTATATGGAGCGCCGGGGCCAGATGGACTGGCGGGAGGCGCTGCACTTCATCACCCAGATCATGTGGGGCCTGAGCCATGCCCACAGCCGGGGCGTGATCCATCGGGACATCAAGCCCCAGAACATCATGGTCCTGCGGGACGGCAGCGTCCGGGTGGCCGACTTCGGCATCGCGTGCCTGGCCGACCAGGGGCAGACCCTGACTCAGGAGACCCTGGGCTCCGTGCACTATATCTCGCCGGAGCAGGCCCGGGGCGACCGGGTGGACGCCCGGTCCGACATCTATTCCGCCGGCGTGGTGCTGTATGAGATGCTCACCGGCAAGCTGCCCTTCCAGGGGGACTCCGCCGTGTCCGTGGCCATCCAGCACCTGAGCGCCGTGCCCAAGACCCCCCGGGAGCTGAATCCCGATATCCCCGAGGCCCTGGAGCTGATCTGCATGAAGGCCATGTGCCCGGACATCTCCAAGCGCTACCAGACCGCCGACGCCATGCTGGACGATCTGGAGAAATTCCGCAAGGACCCCGCCGTGGACATGGACTATATCCGGGAGGACCTGAAGGCCGCCGTGGTGTGCCAGGAGCCCACCCAGCCCCTGCCTACCAACCAGGTGGCGGCGGTGAGCCGGGCCAACAGCGCCGTGGCCCAGGAAGAGGAGGACAAGAAGCACAGCCGCAAGGTGGTGGGCCTGGTCATCGGCGGGTTCGCCCTGGCCCTGGTGCTGATTTTCGTGGTGTTCAAGCTGGTGGCCGGCGGCTTTGACGCCGGCAGCGGCACGGCGTCCCACCAGGTGCCGAACCTTCTGGGCAAGACCCTGGAGGAGGCCGAGGCCCTGCCCGAGGTGAAGGACGTCTTCCGCATCGAGGTGCTGGGCACCAAGCCCAGCGACAAGTATGAGCCCGGCCAGATCGTGGAGCAGGACCCCGCCAGCGGCCGCAGCCGCAAGAACAACCTGGTCATCAAGGTCTATCTCTGCGCCCAGGAGGACGATACGCTGATGCCCACCGTGGTGGGCATGGAGTTCCTGATGGCCAAGACGGAGCTGGGCAACCTGCATCTGGACCTGGATGTCCAGCGGGCGGAGGCCTATTCCCCCGACGTGCCGGAGGGCCAGGTGATGCAGAGCTCTCCCACCGCCGGTGAGCCTCTGAACAAGGGCGACACCGTGGTGCTGACCGTCAGCAAGGGGCCGGAGACCAAGCCTCTCACCGTGCCCAATTTCGTGACCATGCACATTGACGACGCCGCCCAGCAGGCGGAGGCCCTGGGCCTGACCGTGGGCGAGCATCAGTATGAGTTCAGCGATAAGCCCGAGGGCACCGTTATCGGCCAGAGCATCCAGCAGGGCACCGAGGTGCAGTCCGGCACGGAGATCGTGTTCACCGTCAGCAAGGGCGCCAGCTCCGCTGAGCGGGTGGTGGTGTTCGACATCCCCGAGCAGTACCGCAGCGACAGCAATATGAAGATCGAGGTCATGCAGGACGGCAGCATCATCCACTCCACCTATGTGGACGGCGGCACCGCCTCCTTTACCTACACCTTCCACGGCAGCGCCGGTTCCACCTCCACCATCAAGCTGTATATCAACGGAACCGAGGCCGTGGCCCAGGAGATCACGTTTTGATCCGGGGACGCATTGAAAAGGCTCTCAGCGGGTTTTACTATGTGAACACCGGGGCGGAGACCCTGCAATGCCGGGCCCGGGGCAAGTTCCGCCGGGAGGGGCTGTCCCCCCTGGTGGGGGACTGGGTCCAGGTCCGGGAGCTGGGCGGCGGCGAGGGCTTTGTGGAGGCGGTGGAGCCCCGCCGCAACGCCTTCGACCGCCCGGCGGCGGCCAACATCGACCAGCTGGTGATCATCGCCTCCGCCGCCCTGCCGGTGACGGATCCGTATCTCATCGACCGCATCAGCGCCATTGCCGCCCTGAAGGACTGCCGGGTGCTGCTGTGCCTGAATAAGTGCGACCTGGATCCGGCGGAGGAGCTGTACGGGATATACAGCGGCTCTGCCATCCGGGTGCTGCGGGTCAGTGCCGTCACCGGCCAGGGGATCGACGAGCTGCGCCGGGAGCTGGCCGGAAAGCTCAGCGCCTTCACCGGCAACTCCGGCGTGGGAAAGTCCAGCATTCTCAACGCCCTGGACCCCCGTTTTTCCCTGGCGGTGGGGGAGGTCAGCAAGGCCCTGGGCCGGGGGCGGCACACCACCCGCCATGTGGAGCTGTTCTCCCTGGGACAGGACACCTATGTCATCGACACCCCGGGCTTTGCGTCCTTTGATACCCAGGAGCTGGACCTGGAGCTGAAGGAGCACCTGCCGGAGACCTTCCCGGAGTTTGCCCCTTATGTAGGCGGCTGCCGCTTTGTGGGGTGCAGCCACACCAAGGAAAAGGGCTGCGCCGTGCTGGAGGCCGTCCATCAAGGGAAGATCCCTCGCAGCCGCCACGCCAGCTATCTGCGGCTGTATAACGAGCTGAAGGACCTGAAGGCCTGGGATAAGAAATAAAAAAATTCCTCTGCATGCTTGCAGAGGAATTTTTTTTGTCTTACAGGCTGCCCTCCCGGGTATAGTGGTCATACCGCTCCTGCAGCCAAGCCTTCAGCTGCTCCACGCCCTGGTCGTCCCAGGGGAAGTCCTGCTGCTGCACGTCCTTGGCTACCTCGAAGCAGTACACGGTGTAGACCGCCGTATGCAGAAGGCCGTTGTCCTTGTCCATTTCAAAGCGATAGCGGAAGTCGTCGATGTTCCCGGTATACACGAAGGCCCGCTTGAACCACCGGGGCGTCAGCTGGGAAAAGTTCGGATGCATCTGAATCACTCCTTATAAAGTCTTTCACACCAGGTCGTATAGCTGCCGCAGATCCCGGATCTCATAGTCGATCCGCAGGTCCTCCGGCCGGGCGGCTTCCTTGGGGTTGTACCAGCAGCAGGGGAGGCCGTAGTTATTGGCTCCCCGGATGTCGCTGGACAGGGAGTCCCCCACCAGCAGGCAGTTCTCCCGGGTGATGCCATCAATGCGGGAGAAAACGTAGTCGAAGTATGCGGCGCTGGGCTTGCTGGCCCCGGCTTCCTCCGAAATAAAGGCCCCGGTGATATAGGGCGCAATGGCGCTGCCCGCCAGCCGGGACCGCTGCACCGCCGCCACGGCGTTGGTGACGATGTACAGCCGGTGCTCCCGGGACAGGCCCCGGCAGACCTCCAAGGCGTGGGGCAGCAGCAGGGTGTTCTGTCCCAGCACCTGCAGGTGCAGTTCGTTGCACCGGGCCGCATCCCGATCCAGGCCCATTTCCTTCAGAAAACGCCGGAACCGCTCCACCACCAGAAAGTCCTTGGTGCACTCGCCCCGGTCAAAGGCCGCCCACATGGCGTTGTTGCACCGCTTATAGCACTGAAAGCTCTCCTCCGTGTCCGGGATGTCATATCGGGCGCACACCTCATGAAAAGCGTGCCGGTTTCCCGCGTCAAAATCAAACAATGTGTTGTCTGCGTCCAGCAGCAGATAGGGGTATTTCATGTCGTTGCTCCTGTTATTATATGGTAATAGGGAGTATATCATAACTGCGGCAAGGATGCAATAGCGGATTCATAACCCCACCTTCTGGCAGGGATAAAAAAGTTGAAAAACGAAGGAAAAAGGTGTTGACAAATGGGGAATGGGGTGGTATTCTAACAAAGCTGTCGGCGAGAGCCGCGGCAGGAACACAGAGAGCTGAAAAAATCAAGACTTCCCGAAAAAAGTTCTTGACAAAGCGAGCTCGATGTGGTATCCTAAATAAGTCGTCTGCAAAGACGGCGAACGACAAACGGTTTCAAAAAATGTGAAGAATGTCGAAAAAACTTCTTGACAAACGAAACTGCTTGTGGTAAAATACCAACTGTTCCGCGAGTGCGGAGCGTGTATCTTGTAAATTAAACAATGAACGAACAAAGCACCAGACGGGAGCGCATCGGAAGATGCGCGACTGAAAAGCTCGGACGCTGGGGTTTAGTCAATTACCCGGTGTTTGAGCAGAGTTTATGAAGCTATGGAAAATAGCTCTGTAAAATGATTGGCTCAGCGGAAACGCTGTGTTGATACGATTTATAGAGAGTTTGATCCTGGCTCAGGACGAACGCTGGCGGCGTGCTTAACACATGCAAG
>OODL01001953.1_pt1 | contig 15125 bp, 9 predicted proteins | sample 1671181 | NCBI WGS metagenome assembly OODL01 (sample SAMN06348130, study PRJEB24527) | human gut metagenome | biome: human gut; feature: ankylosing spondylitis patient; material: feces | host: Homo sapiens | place: China | collected 2015-10 | reverse complement strand
CGATCTGGCGCAGCTCGATGCGGGTGTGGAAGATGCCGGCCAGATCCTTGACCAGCTCACGGAAGTCCACGCGGCCGTCGGCGGTGAAGTAGAACATGATCTTGGAGCGGTCGAGGGTGTATTCGGCCTCCACCAGCTTCATTTCCAGCCCGTGGCGGGCGATGCACTCCTGGCAGGTGTGGTAGGCGCGCTTTTCATCCTCACGGTTCTGGCGCATCCGGCGCACATCCACGCTGTCGGCCATCCGGGTGATGGGCTTGAGGGCCTTGGGGACAGCGGAGTCGGCGATCTCCTTCACGCCCTGCACCACTTCGCCGCATTCCACGCCCCGGGCCGTCTCGACGATAACATAGTCGCCGGTCTTGATGGGGGTGTCTGCGGGGTCAAAATAATAGGTCTTGCCGTTGTCCTTGAAACGGACGGATATAACTTTCTTCATAGCATTCCTCTTTGGGGTCGTATCGAACGTATATAAGCCCGGAACATGGGCCTTGAGCAGTCTGGATAGGCGCTGTGCCTGAAATTGCGATAAAATTCCATTCTGCATTCTAGTATAGCATAATCCGGCCCGTATTTCCACGAAATATGGCAAGAAAGTAGCCGGGATCTTCCCATGGACTTCCTAAACCAAGGTGGCTTAAGGAAAGTTTTGTTAAATATTAACTTCAGGACTATTGCAAGGGAGATTCCCTCGTGTATAATAGGAATGATAAGAAGCGTTCAGAAGGCGCTGCCGTGGTTGCGGCGTACCTTTTGCCGCGCGGCGGCATAAAAAAGAAATGGATAGGAAATCATGGAAAAATTCAGTGTCAAAAAGCCGTTCACCATCCTTGTTGCGGTCATCATGGTCCTGCTGCTGGGCTTCGTGTCCATCACGAACCTGCAGACGAACCTTCTGCCCGACATCAGCACGCCATACCTCATGGTGGTCACCGTTTACCCCGGTGCCAGCCCGGAGCGTGTGGAGTCAGAAGTCTCCGATGTGATGGAGAACGCGCTGGGTACAGTGTCCGGCGTCGAGAGCATCACGGCGACCTCGGCAGAAAACTACAGCCTTCTGCTCATGAAATTCGCCGAAGGCACCGACATGAACAGCGCGATGGTCAAGACCTCCAATAAGGTGGACCAGACCGCGTCCAGTCTGCCCGGCACCTGTCTGACCCCCTCCATCATCGAGTACAGCCTGAACATGAACGCCTTTATGACGGCGGCTGTCAGCCGGGAGGGCAGCGATGTCTACGATCTGTCGGATTTTGTGGATAACACCCTCGTGCCTTATGTGGGCCGCACCAGCGGCGTTTCCAGTGTGTCGGCCAACGGCCTCATCGAAAAGATGGTGCAGGTGCAGCTGAATCAGGATAAGATAGACGAAGTGAACGCCCGCCTGCTGGAACTTATCGACACCCAGCTGGCCGACGCCCGCGCCCAGCTCGATGACGCCGAGGCACAGATCGCCGAGGGCCGCGCCGAGTACGAAAAACAGCTGAAAAACTTTGGCGACACGGTCTCTGACACCGTCATGGCCCAGATGGGTACGGAGGTGGCCGACGCCGTCACCGTCGTGCGCGACCAGGCGCAGGCTTTGCTGAGCAGCATCAACCAGCTCATCGGCGTGGTCAATGAGCCGGAGATCCAGCAGGCCCTCATCGACGTCCGCGACGGCCTGCAGCGGGTCGTGGACCAGTTCAACCAGACCGGTATGCGGGACATCGACTCCCTCATCGAGATCGTCGGCGAGCTGCGCGACATCACCGATAAGCTCACCAATGCTCTGCAGGAGCTGCAGGGCCGTCTGGGAACCAGCGACGGCACCGTCTCCGACCTTGCCGACGAGCTGGAAGTCTCCAACAGCCTGAGCACCATTTATAAGACTCTGGACGAGGTCATCAAAGCCATGGATAATGTCCCCGGCCTGATGAACCAGTTCTCCGTCGCTCTGGGCAGCTATTCCAGCCAGCAGCTCAGCGCCTATATGCAGTTCACCGAGGCCCGGGAGAAGCTGAAGGACTACGAAAACCAGCTGGAAGACGCCAAGCAGCTCTACGAGGAGAGCAAGGAAAAGGCCCTTGCCAGCGCCGATGTGGCCAAGCAGCTGGACATCAAGACCCTCGCCCAGCTCATCTACGCCCAGAACTTCTCGATGCCTGCCGGCTACGTCGCCGATAAGAGCGGCGAGTCCTGGCTGCTGAAGGTCGGCGAAGAGTACGACAGCGTTTCGGACATCGAGGGCGCACTTCTGCTCCACGTCGAGGGCTTCGGCGATGTCCGCCTCTCCGATGTGGCCGACGTGGCCGTCATCGACAACGCCGAGGCCAGCTACACCCGCCTGAACGGGGAGCGGGCCGTGGTGCTGAAAATTTTCCGCAACGCCAATTCCAGCGCCAGCAGCGTCTCGGACGGCTGTCTGAATGCCTTCAAGGAGCTGCAGGCCCAGTATTCTGACCTTCACGTCGTCGTCCTGTCCAACCAGGGCAACTACATCACCATCATCGTCAACAGCATCATCAGCAGTATGCTGGTGGGCGCTGCGCTGGCCATCATCGTGCTGGCCATCTTCCTGAAAGACATCAAGCCCACCCTCGTGGTCGGCGTCAGCATCCCGCTGTCTGTCCTGTTCGCCGTCGTTCTGATGTACTTCACCGGCCTCGACATGAACATCATGACGCTGGCGGGCCTGTCGCTGGGCGTCGGTATGCTGGTGGATAACTCGGTCGTCGTCATCGAGAACATCTACCGTCTGCGGGGCCGGGGCGTACCGGCGGCCCGCGCCGCCGTGCAGGGCGCTCGTCAGGTGGGCATGTCGGTGGTGGCCTCCACCCTTACTTCGGTCTGTGTCTTCCTGCCGGTGGTGTTCGCCTCCGGCACGGTGCGCAGCCTGCTGCAGCCCATGTCCATGTGCATCGGCTACTGCCTGATGGCCTCTCTCATCGTGGCCATCACCGTCGTGCCTGCCGCTGCTTCCACTGTCCTGAAAAAGGCTGAGCCGAAGCGTCTGGTCTGGTTCGAAAAGATCCAGGATAAGTATGCCCACAGCCTCGAGTGGTGCCTGCAGCACCGCGCTCTGCCGCTGGTGGCCGCTGTCGTGCTGCTGGCCTTCTGCGGCTGGAAGGTCTTCTCCATGGGCGTCGTCCTTCTGCCCGAAATTTCCAGCAATGAGGCCACCATCGCCCTCTCCACCGACGACGGACTGACCAAAGAGGAATCCTACGGTGTGGCCGGACAGGTCGTCGAGGCCGTCATGGCCGTGGACGGCGTGGAAGAGGTGGGCGTCACCACCGATACCACTGTGGCCGGCATCGACATCGGTCAGCTGGGCCTGCCCAGCGCCATCACCGACCTGCTGAGCGCCGCCAACAGCTACGGCAGCTATCAGTTCAACGTCATGCTGGACGAGTCACTGTCCTCTACCCGGATCGTCGCTGTGGAGCAGGCCCTGAATGATGCCGTTTCCGGCGTCGAGAACTGCACCGGCACCGTAGAGATCAGCGGTATGCAGGACCTGACCAGCCAGCTCAGCAGCGGCCTCTCTGTCAAGATCTACGGCCCCGACGCCGATACCATTACCGCACTGGGCGATAAGGTCGTCCAGATGGTCAACGACACCGAGGGCTTCGCCAATGCCGCCACCGGCCTCGGTCAGGGCGATGCGACCATCAATCTGGACATCGACCGCGACAAGGTCCGCGCCTATGGCCTGACGGTTGCGCAGGTCTACCAGCAGATCGCCGCCAAGCTCACCACCACCACGACGGCGGAGACCCCCGTCACAGTGGACGGCTCCACCATGAAAGTCCAGATCAGCGATAATCTTGACCCTGTGACCAAGGAAAACATGATGGACATGACCTTCACCACCAGCGTCATGGACGCCACCGGCGCCATCACCACCGGCACCTGTACGCTGGGTGACATCGCTACCTGGTCCACCGGCACCGCCCCCGACTCCATCACCAGCGAGAACCAGACCCGCTACATCACGGTGTCTGCCGACACGCTGGACGGCTACAACACCACGGTCCAGTCCCGCGTGCTGCAGAAGACGCTGGACGACTTCGCTCTCTCCGATGAGATGCCCGAGGGCTGCTCCTTCTCGCTGGGCGGCGAGTCCTCCACCGTCAACCTGATGGTCGATGAGATGGTGCAGTGGATGGCTCTGGCCCTGCCCTTCGTCTATCTGGTCATGGTGGCTCAGTTCCAGAGCCTGTTGTCCCCCTTCATCGTCCTGTTCACGGTGCCGTTGGCCTTCACCGGCGGCCTGCTGGGTATGCTGGTCACCGGCCAGCAGCTGACCATGATCTCCCTGATGGGCTTCATCGTCCTGATGGGTACCGTCGTCAACAATGGCATCGTCTTCGTGGACTACGCCAACCAGCTGCGTCTGGGCGGTCTGGAGCGCCGTGCGGCCCTTGTCGCCACCGGCAAGACCCGTATGCGTCCTATCCTCATGACCACTCTGACCACTGTTCTGGCCATGCTGCAGATGGTGTTCAGCAATGATATGGCGAGCCAGCTCATGAGCGGCATGGCCATCGTCATTATCTGCGGCCTGAGCTATGCCACCCTGATGACCCTGTACATCGTCCCCATCCTCTACGACATCCTCTTCAAGAAGCCGCCGCTGGTGGTCGATGTGGGTGACGACGGGATGGACGACATCCCCGATGATGCTGCCGAGTATATCGCGCAGTCGAACGCCACCGCGGCTCAGCCGGAGGCGTGACCTTTACATTGAAACGCAAAAGAGACTGCCGCAGCGCGGCAGTCTCTTTTTTGCGTGAGGGCAAAGCCTCTCCCTTTGGGAGAGGTGTCACCGAAGGTGACGGAGAGGGCAAGCCCGGTAAGATAGAGCCGCTATGCAGCGATAAGCAGACTTTTTGTCAGAGCGAGCCATCGCCGCGCTCGAAGTTTTTTATCAGCGTCCTTGCCCTCTCAGGCGCTTCGCGCCAGCTCTCCCAGAGGGAGAGCCTTTTAAGATGAAAGGCGTTTTCGCAATATGTCCAAAAAATCTCTCGAAATTTTGGAAGATAAATCTAAAAGCATTCTCACACAAGTCTGGAAAACTGTGCTATAATCATAATTATGGACGAGGCCGGGGCTGCGCTGCCCTGACCGAAAATAATGAAGAAGGAGGCGAGCCTTATGGCACAGTTCCGCTCCAAGCCCTTTGGTGTGACCAAAAACGGCGATAAGGTGGATGAATACATCATCTCCAATCCCGGTGGACTTGAGATCAGCGTGCTGAACTATGGCTGTGTGATCAAAAATCTCTTCGTCCCTACAAAAACGGGTCTGGTGGATGTGGTCGTCGGACACGACACCCTCGCCGACTATGAGGCGGATTTCAACTCATCCGGCAGCACCTGCTGCGGTGCGTTCGTGGGCCGGTACGCCAACCGCATTGAAAATGCGGAATTTTCTCTCAGCGGCAAGACCTACAAGCTGGAAGCCAACAATGGCAAAAATCACCTGCACGGCACCTTCCCCCGCAAAATTTACGATGTGAAGATGTTCGGCGACACCCTTTTGATGGAGACCGAAAGCCCGGCGGGCGAAGACGGTTTCCCCGGAAATCTGAAGGTCAGTGTGCGGTATATCCTCACGCCGGACAACACCCTGCGGATGGACTACCGTGTGTCCACCGACGAGGATACCATCATCAACCTGACCAACCACACCTACTTCAACCTCGACGGCGGCGGCAATGTGCTGGGCCAGAAGCTCCGCATTTACGCTTCCAACTACCTCGAGGGCAACAACGAGACCTGCCCCACGGGTAAGATCCTGCCCGTGGACGGTACGCCGATGGACTTCCGCACCGGAAAGCCTCTGGGACGCGACCTCGACACCGGCTTCTACCAGACCACCATGGCGGGCGGCGGCTTCGACCACTGCTATGTCCTCGACCGGCCCCGGGGTGCCAGCCAGAGCCTCTGCGCATGGGCGTCCAGCGACAAGACCGGCATCAGCATGAAGATGTACACCACCCAGCCGGGCATCCAGCTCTACACCGGCAACTTCCTGCAGAACTGCCCCTCCCCCGGCAAGGGCGGCGTCCCGCTGGAAAAGTACGGCGGCTTTGCCCTTGAGACCCAGCACTTCCCCTGCAGCCCCTCTCACCCGGAGTTCCCGACGACGGTGCTGCGGGCAGGCAAAGTCTTCCGGGCCAACACTACGCTCCGCTTCTTCACCGGCCGTCAGTGCGGCCGTTTGTAAGCAAATATCAGCCGCAGCAAAGGGCAGCTCTCTTGCGGGAGCTGCCCTTTGCTGTTTTTTGGGTGTCCTCTCCATGCCTTGCGGACTAAAAATCTTTGCAGTTCATCAGACTGGCTGAAAAGATGCAACAAAAATACATTTTAATAAAAGAGCCGGTACTTGATTCTCGGTGCAAAAAGCGGTATCCTTTAGGCAGGCAGAGCACAAGGGCTCTGTGCGAAGCAACATTTGGAACAAGAGAGGTACTGGACATGGCTATTTTGGTTTCCGGCGGCGCAGGCTACATCGGCAGCCACACCTGCATCGAGCTCCTGAATGCCGGCTACGACGTCGTCGTGGCGGACAATTACTATAATGCATCCCCTGTGGTCCTCGACCGCGTCAAGCAGATCACCGGCAAGGACTTCCGCTTCTATCAGGCCGATATGACCAAACACGAGGATGTGGAGAAGATCTTCGCCGAGTGTCCCGACATCACGGCGGTCATCCAGTTCGCAGCCTATAAGGCCGTCGGCGAGAGCGTGTCCAAGCCCATCGAATACTACTACAATAACCTCAACTGCACGCTGGTCATCCTGGATGTGATGCGCAGGCACAACTGCCACAACTTCGTGTTCAGCTCCTCCGCCACCGTCTACGGTGACCCCGCCAGTGTGCCGATCACCGAGGACTTCCCCGTGGGTGCCACCACCAACCCCTACGGCACCACCAAGGCCATGACCGAGCGCATCCTCACCGATGTCTGCAAGGCTGACCCCACCCTGAACGTGGCTCTGCTGCGCTACTTCAACCCCATCGGCGCCCACAAGTCCGGCCTCATCGGCGAGGACCCCAACGGCATCCCCAACAACCTCATGCCCTACATCGCCAAGGTGGCTGTGGGCAAGCTGGAAAAGGTCCATGTCTTCGGCAATGACTACCCCACTCCCGACGGCACCGGTGTCCGCGACTACATCCATGTCGTGGACCTGGCCCGCGGCCATGTCTGCGCCATCAAGAAGCTGGAAACGAACTGCGGCCTCTTCATCTGCAACCTCGGCACCGGCAAGGGCTACAGCGTGCTGGATGTCATCCATGCCTTCGAGAAGGCCTGCGGCAAGCCCATCCCCTACGTCATCGATGCCCGCCGCCCCGGCGACATCGCCGAGTGCTACGCTGACCCCACCAAGGCCAAAAACGAGCTGGGCTGGGTGGCTGAGTACGGCATCGAGGAGATGTGCGCCGACAGCTGGAACTGGCAGAAGAAGAACCCTGACGGCTACCACACCGCGAACTGAATAAAAAACGATAAGAGCCTGTACGGCGGGTACTTCCCGGGTACAGGCTCTTATTTTTTGCACTTTTTCGGATATTCGAGGAAGGCGGCATGATTTTTTTCAGAGAACCGTTCAGAACAGCCCCGTTTCTCTTGACAACGCCGGAAAGTTAGCCTATATTACTGTTGTTAATGCAAACTAACAAACGCGCTCGAGAGGAACATTCCATATGACGTTGAAAGATTTGAACATCGGCGAGACTGCCGTGGTCGGGACCGTGGGCGGTGAAGGGGCTCTGCGGCAGCATTTTCTGGATATGGGGCTGATCCCCGGTGAGGAGGTCACGCTGGTCAAATTTGCCCCCATGGGCGACCCGATGGAGCTGAGCATCCACGGCTACGAGCTGACCCTCCGGCTGGACGATGCCGCCCGCATCGGGGTCACGCTGGCCAAAGCCCCGGCGGCGAAAAAGGCGGCGGCAGAAAGTGAAAAGCCGGTGGAGCACCCGGGCCTCGGCGAAGGCGGACGCTACCACACCAAAAAGGGCGAGAACCCTCTGCCCGACGGCACGACCCTTACCTTTGCGCTGGCGGGCAACCAGAACTGCGGCAAGACGACCCTCTTCAACCAGCTCACCGGCTCCAACCAGCACGTCGGCAATTTCCCGGGTGTGACGGTGGACCGCAAGAGCGGTGCGATCCGGAATAACCCGAATACGGAGGTCACAGACCTGCCCGGCATCTACTCCATGTCGCCCTATACCAGCGAGGAGATCGTGACCCGGCAGTTCATCATCGGCGAGAAGCCCACGGGCATCATCAATATCGTGGACGCCACCAACATCGAGAGGAATCTGTACCTCACCATGCAGCTCATGGAGCTGGATACGCCGATGGTGCTGGCGCTGAATATGATGGACGAGATGCGCGGCAACGGCGGCACTGTCCGCATCAATAAGATGGAGGCCATGCTGGGCATCCCGGTCGTGCCGATCTCTGCGGCAAAGAACGAGGGCGTGGATGAGCTGGTGGATCATGCGCTCCATGTCGCAAAGTATCAGGAGCGGCCGGGCCGGATGGATTTCTGCGGCGAGGAGGATCACGGCGGCGCAGTCCACCGCTGCATCCACGGCATCATCCACCTGATCGAGGATCATGCCAGGGCCGCAGGCATCCCGGTGCGCTTTGCGGCCACAAAGCTCGTGGAGGGCGACCAGCGCATCGAGGCGGCCCTGAAGCTCGACCAGAACGAAAAAGAGATGATCGAGCACATCATCGTCCAGATGGAGCAGGAGCGGGGTCTGGACCGCGCCGCCGCCATCGCGGATATGCGGTTCCACTTCATCCACCAGCTGGTGGATCAGACCGTCGTGAAGCCCCGCCAGAGCAAGGAGCAGCTCCGCTCGGCCCAGATCGACCGGTTCCTCACGGGCCGCTATACCGCCATCCCGGCCTTTGTGGGCATCATGGCGCTGGTGTTCTACCTCACCTTCGGCGTCATCGGTCTGGCGCTCCAGAACCTGCTGGAAGTGGGCATTGATGCCCTGACCGCCGCGGTGGACTCCACCCTCACGGCGTGGAACGTCAACGCAGCCGTCCACTCGCTGGTCATCGACGGCATCTTCACCGGTGTGGGCAGTGTGTTGAGCTTCCTGCCCATCATCGTGACCCTGTTCTTCTTCCTCTCTCTGCTGGAGGATACCGGATACATGGCCCGCGTGGCATTCGTGATGGATAAGCTTCTCCGCCGCATCGGCCTCTCGGGGCGCAGCATCGTGCCAATGCTCATCGGCTTCGGCTGCACCGTCCCCGGCGTTATGGCCAGCCGCACCCTGCCCTCGGAGCGCGACCGCAAAATGACCATCCTGCTCACCCCATTTATGAGCTGCTCGGCCAAGCTGCCCATCTACAGCCTGTTTGCGGCGGCCTTCTTCCCGGAGCACGCGGCTCTGGTGATGGTCAGCCTCTATTTCCTCGGCATTGCGGTGGGCATTCTGATGGCCATCCTGCTGAAGAGCAGTGTCTTTAAGGGCGAGGCCGTCCCCTTTGTGATGGAGCTGCCCAACTACCGCCTGCCCGGCCTCAAGAATGTGGTCCAGCTGCTCTGGGAAAAGGCCCGCGATTTCCTCCAGCGCGCCTTTACGGTCATCTTTGTGGCGACCATCATCATCTGGTTCCTGCAGAGCTTCGACCTGCGGCTCAGCCTCACCGCTGACCCGCAGCAGAGCATCCTTGCATGGCTGGCCAGCGGTATCGCGCCGCTGTTTGCGCCACTGGGCTTTGCCGACTGGCGGGTGTCTACGGCCCTGATCACCGGCTTTATGGCCAAGGAGAGCGTCGTTTCGACCCTCACCATCCTCTATGGCTCCTCTGCGGCCTTTGCCGCCGCGCTGTCCCCGGCGGCGGCTGCACCCCTGCTGGTGTTCTGCCTGCTCTATACGCCCTGCATCGCGGCGGTGGCCTCGGTCAAGCGGGAGCTGGGCGGCAAGTGGGCGCTTATCATGGTGGCAAATCAGTGCATCGTAGCATGGCTGGCGGCCTTCGGCACGCGGCTCATCATGATGCTGTAAAGAAAACGGAAACAGGGAGCGGCCTGCAAGATGCGGGCCGCTCCTTTTCTCTTGACAATCGCTGCGTTTTTGTGCTATTATTACTTCAAATTTGAATGATACAATTTTGAATCACAAGGAGGCGCCCCATGAATACCCCGGGCATCGAATTTGGGCGGAAGACCTCGGCGGCTTACGCCGCCCTCTGCAAGCCCCTGTGCCAGAAGCTCCATCTGCCCCAGACGGCTTTTGACATCCTGATGTTCCTCGCCAACAACCCCGGCTACCAGACCGCCAGCGACGTGGTAGAGGTGCGCAAACTGAAAGCAAACCTCGTCTCGGTGAACGTAGACCGTCTGGTGCAGGAGGGCTACCTCGTCCGCGAGGCTGACCCCGGCGACCGCCGCCGCACCCTGCTGCGCTGCACCGAAAAAGCCTGCCCCATCATCGAGCAGGGCCGGGCCTTGCAGGAGGAATTTGGTGCGCGTCTGCTGGAACACACCAATGAAGCACAGCGAAAGGCGTTCTTCGAGACGATGGACATCATGAATAAGAATCTGGACGCCATTCTGGAAGGAGAAGCATGAACATTTTATTTACGATCTTAGTCACCTTTTTCGCCGGCATGGGCGCGGGCCTTGGCACCGGCTTTGCCGGCCTGAGCGCGGCGGCTGTCATCAGCCCCATGCTCATCACCTTCCTGCACATGGACCCCTATATGGCCGTGGGCATCGCCCTCTCGTCAGACGTGCTGGCCAGCGCCGTCTCAGCCTACACCTACTATAAAAATAAGAACCTCGACATCAAAAACGGCCTCATCATGATGGTGAGCGTGCTGGTGTTCACGGTGGTGGGCAGCTGGGTGGCCAGCCTGCTCCCCTCGGCCACGATGGGCAGTTTCTCGGTGTTCATGACCTTCCTGCTGGGCATCAAGTTCATCGTCCGGCCCGTCATGACCACCAAAGAGGCCATGCAGGGCGTCAGCGCAAAGAAGCGGGCCGTCCAGTCCATCGTCTGCGGCATCCTCATCGGCTTCATCTGCGGCTTTATCGGCGCAGGCGGCGGCATGATGATGCTCCTCATCCTCACCAGCGTCCTCGGCTACGAGCTGAAAACGGCTGTGGGTACCAGCGTGTTCATCATGACCTTCACGGCCCTGACCGGCGCTGTCAGCCACTTCGCCATCGGCGGCGCACCGGACTGGCACGTCTGGGCGCTCTGCGTCGTATTCACCCTGCTGTGGGCGCGCATCGCGGCGGTCTTTGCCAATAAGGCCGACGCCAAGACCCTCAACCGTGCCACCGGCATTATCCTCGTCATCCTCGGCGTGGTGGTCATGGGCTTCAACTGGCTCAGCTGACTGTATCCGGACAAAAAGAAATGCCTGTGCGGCAGATGCTGCACAGGCATTTTTAATGTTCTTTTAACGGACGAACTCGACCTCAACGTCGCCGTTCTTGGTGGCGAGGTTCAGCTTGTTGGGGGCATCTGCATTCTGCTGCAGGGTGTCCTTGCCGAAGAAGACGAAGTTCTTGTCGTTGGCGTCGGAGACGCGGATCTTGCCGCCGCCTGCGGCCAGCTCAAAGCCGTAAGAGCTGCCGCTGCCGATCACAGAGCCGGTGATGCTGCCGTTCTGCACCTTGGCGTTGCAGACGTTGGCAGAGATGTTTTCCAGCTTGAGGGTGCCGCTGTTCTGGATGGTGGCGGCCACATTCTGGGAGGTGACGCCGCTCATGGTGATCTTGCCGTTGCGGGTGGTGCCGCTCAGGGTAGAACCATTGAAGTTCGACACCTCGATGCGGCCATTGTCGGTGGTGAGGCTGGCGGTCTGTGCCGAAACGCCGTCCAGCGTGATGCTGTCGTTGGTGGTGCTGACGGTGATGTTTGCCAGCGTCTGGCGGGGGATCTGCAGCGTCAGGGTGCAGCTGCGGGTGTCCTGGCTCTGGATGACAAGGGAAGCGTTGGGCTCCCGGGTCTTGGTCACGGTGAGGGTGCTGCCCGCCACCGTGAAGTCGTAGAGCTTGGAGCTTTCAAAGGCGTAGCTCGAGGTGTAGGTGTAATCGGCGCGGATGTGGTCGATGTCGGCGGCCTGCAGAACGACCGCAGCGCTGTTGTCCTGCACCACGATGGCGTTGATGCCGGCCGGTGCGTCATAGCTGGCGCTGTAAGTGGCCACAGATGCCGCCGCGCCGCAGAAGAATGCAGCCGCCGTGACAGCTGTCAGAAGAGCGAGAAGAAACTTTTTCATAAGGAAAACCTCCTGTCGCAATAAAATAGATGAGCGGAATGTCCCGCAGAAGATTTTACTTTATCCGTCCGGGCCGCAGCTGCGGCTCGGATAGAATTTCTCACCCTAAAAATACCGCAGCAGAGAAAAAAAGTCAAGAGAGAAAAAATGAACAATAAAAAACGCCTGCACAGTGGTGCAGGCGCAAAAGCAGGATAAATTATTTTTCTTCGATGGTGGAGTGCTCGATGACATAGTCGGCAGCGCGGCGGATGCCCTCGTTGCGGCGGATGGCCTCCACGTTGGATGCAGCCTTGACTTCCTCGAGGGTCTTCTTGGTGCGCTCGGCGCGCTCGGACAGGGTCTTGTCGATGTCCTCCTCAGTGGGAACGAGGTTCTCGTTCTGAGCGATCTGCAGCAGGGCCATCCGGGCGCGGGTGTTCTTCTCCGCAGCAGTGCGGACAGCGGCAGTGAAGCTCTCGCGGGTCTGATGGATCTGGCTCAGGTAGCGGTCGAGGCTCAGGCGCTGCATCTGCAGCTGCTGCTGGATCTGCTCCATCTCCTGCTGATAGGCACTCTCGACGAGAACGCTGGGCAGCTCGCCCTCAGCGGCTGCGGCCAGCTGGGTGAGGATGGCGTCCTTGGCACGGTTGAGCGCGGCGGCGTGTTTATTGTCGTGGAGCTGCTGACGGATCTGGGCGCGGAACTCGTCCATGGTGTCCACATTGGCAGCCTTCTTGGCAAAATCGCTGTTCAGTGCGGGCAGCTGGCGGACACAGACGTCGTGCAGCTTGATTTTGAAGACCACGGGCTTGCCGGCCAGGTCCTTGACGTGGTAGCGGGCCGGGAAGGTGACGAAGATGTCAAACTCCTCGCCGCCCTTGTGGCCGAGGATGCCTTCCTCGAAGCCGGGGATCATCCGGCCGCTGCCCAGCTGCAGGGTCTGATTCAGGGCGGCGCCGCCGTTGAAGGGCTTGCCTTCCAGCAGGCCCTCGTAGTCGATGTGGACGATGTTGCCCTTGACGGCCGGACCCTTGTGAGGCACCAGCTCAGCGGCCATGGCGCGGCGGCGCTCCAGCACAGCGTCGATCTCCTTGTCGGTGACTTCCGGGGTGACGCACTCGGTCTTGAAGCCGGTGGTCTGGGTCAGGTTCAGCTCAGGCTGCAGGGCGGTGGTGGCAGTGGCCACAAAGCCCTCGTCCTTCTTCACGCTGACCAGGTCGTAGACCGGCTCGTCCACAGCGTGGAAGCCATGTTCTGCCATCGCTGCGTCGTACAGGGCCGGGACATCCTTGTCCATCAAATCGTTGATGGCGTCGTACCAGAAGGTGTGCTCGCCGCGGTCGGCCTCGATCTGGGCGCGGTCAGCCTCGCCCTTGGCAAAGCCCTTGATGGTGTATGTTGCGCGGGTGCGCTCGTACACGGCGTTGGACGCAGCTTCCAGCTCCTCAGCCGAAGCGCTGAAAGTCATTTTGCAGACACTCTTTTCGGGAGTTTCCACGCTTACCAGTTTCATAGGTTCTACCCTCCGTGCTGCCCCCTGAAAGGGCAAGATTCAAAACATTATAAAGTTATTATAGCACAATAAGCTCAAAAGCGGTATAATAAAAAGAAAGAAAATCTGTTCTTTTGTCAGCGAATGGGGTCCCGGGCGCTGCAAAACGAAAGGAAGTGTACACCTCATGCGTCTGTTCGACGTTCTCGGGCCGGTGATGATCGGCCCCTCCTCCAGCCATACGGCGGGTGCGGCCCGCATTGGATATACGGCCCAGAAGCTGCTGGGCGACGTCCCCGCCGAGGCGGACATTGGGCTCTACGGCAGCTTTGCCACCACAGGCCGGGGCCACGGCACCGACCGTGCGCTGGTGGCGGGTCTGCTGGGTCTCCGCCCGGACGACCCCCGCCTGCCCGACAGCTTCGCGCTGGCCGAGGAGGCCGGCATGAAGTTCACCATCCATCCGGTGGAGCTCCGTGCCGCCCACCCGAATACGACGGTGCTTACCTTAAAGAGTAAGGCGGGCCGGACCCTCGTCCTGAAGGCGGCCTCTGTGGGCGGCGGACGCATCCGCGTGACGGAGATCGACGGTGTGCCTGCCGACTTTGGCGGTGACAGCAACACCCTTATCATCCATAACGAGGACACCCCCGGCTGCATCGCCGAGGTTACTATGTCGCTGGCCCAGCGCCGTATCAACATCGCGTCCATGCAGGTGTTCCGCGCCGCGACGGGCGGCTGTGCCGTTATGGTGCTGGAATGCGACTCCCACATCCCCCACGTGCTGGAACAGCAGATGGCCGTGATGCCGGGCATCCGCAAAGTCACCTGCCTGAACATCGACGAGCCGGAAGAATGCGAGGAGGACTGAGAAGTGTCGTTTTTATCCTGTGAAGAGATGCTGGCCGCTGCCCGCAGCCAGAATATTTCCCTTTCGGAGGCCATCCTCCGCAGCGATTTAGCCGAGAGCCGCCTCACCGAGGCCCACAGCCGGGAGATGATGCACCACCTCTGGCAGGTGATGCAGGCCACCAGCCGGGACTATGACCCGGCCCAGCGCAGCCGAAGCGGCCTTTCGGGCGGCGACGCGGCCAAGGTGGAGCAGGCCCATCAAGAAGGAAAGAGCCTTGGCGGCGATTACCTCGCCGCAGTGACTGCCGAAGCTCTCAAGACCGCCGAGTGCAACGCCTGCATGAAGCGCATCGTCGCTGCCCCCACGGCGGGCAGCTGCGGCGTCCTGCCCGCTGTTCTGCTGCCGCTGGCCCGCAGCGGCGAGGCCGACGAAGAGTCCATCTGCGACGCCCTCTATGTCGCCGCCGGGTTCGGTCAGGTCATCGCGGCCCGCGCTACTCTCGCGGGTGCGGAGGGCGGCTGTCAGGCCGAGGT
>OODL01001949.1_pt1 | contig 15132 bp, 17 predicted proteins | sample 1671181 | NCBI WGS metagenome assembly OODL01 (sample SAMN06348130, study PRJEB24527) | human gut metagenome | biome: human gut; feature: ankylosing spondylitis patient; material: feces | host: Homo sapiens | place: China | collected 2015-10 | reverse complement strand
CCGTCAAACCACTTGTTTCTTTATACCGCTTGTAGCCCCTTGTAAACCGTTGCTTCCGCTTCTTGATTGCCATTTCCCACAATAATGAAATGCGCATTAGGGATTTCTTCCTTGAGCAATTTCGCCATTTTCACAAATATGTCTGGTGCTTTCTGGGGGCTAATACGTCCAACCATACCAACGACGAATGCATCTTCTGGAATGTTTAAATCTGCTCTTTTAACTTTTCCATGTTCGCTACAGTCATATGCTTCGATGTCCACACCGTTAAAAATAACTTGTAGTTTATCATCTCTACAAACCTTCTTCTCTAAAGCCGACTGCTTTTCCGCATCTGATATGCAGATAATCTTCTCACAAAATGGAGCTGCCATTTTCTCGATAGCTGTGTACATTGCTCTTTTTTTGTCAGAGCAACGCATATTGAATGCCCATCCATGTGGGTTATATACACAGTGATTTTTCAATCCGATATCCGCCACACGAGCAATCGCACCAGCTTTACTGGAATGAGCATACACAATATCAGGGCTGTATTTCTTTATCAGTTTCCGAACTTCTTTAATCGAGCTCAGATCACTCACCCCGATTGCCCTGTTCATTTCAATTTGTTCAAAAGAGTCCACTAAGCCATCATAATCTTCCCTATTAAAATCTTGGGAACAGACCAAGATATTTTCAAATTTTTCTTTATCCAAATACTTGAGAAGCATTCGGATGTAGCGATCCACGCCGCCAGCAGCTTGCGCCACATGCAGTATTTTGATTTTTTTCTTCCTCATCCCTCAAATACTCCTCATCTTTTTCCGCAACTCGATATATAGACTTAGCGCCTACTAAGTAAACGTGTTGTACAACTTTCTTTGATTCCACTCCTCTATCCCATCCTAAATCTTTTTTGCGCAAACAAGCCCACGGCGGATTGCTCAATGGCAATCCACCGTAGGCTTGAACTCTCCTTCAATCTTTATTTGCTGCTCCTTTTTGTGGGTCAAAACAGAGCTTCCAAAAGCCACCTACATATAACCCTCAGGATTTCCCGCTTCTTGCAGTTGTTTAACAAATAAAACTTTTGAAGGACAACTCAAGCCGTCAAAACCCTTTAGTTATCGTAGTTTTTCTTGGTTGACCCTATGCGGTTGTCAAGCAAGGAACAAAAAAATTTACAAAAAAATAAGCCCTACAAGGGTTTCAGTCGGTTCCGAACCGATCTGAGCCTTGTAGGGCTTACTTGCGCTCTATACGTTCTTTTCTTGATTGTGATTGTGATTATGCTCCATGGGCATCCATTCTGTTACGCGGCGGATTAACTCTTCTAAATTTAACCGCCCGCTCAGGTGTGGTTTCAGGGCAATCCGCATCAAACGTGATTGGCATTTTCTTTGCCGCTTCCAGTTCTGCGAGTTCTTCTTTTGTAAATGCAAGTTCCTGTTTCAGTTCCATAGACATTTCACTCGTTTTTACCATAATAAAGCCCCCTTTCAAATTCGGTAGCCATTCGTGCCGAAATCAATCTTGTCACATCTGTTTTTGTACCGCTTTCTTCAATTCTTACTCGTTCAGTATATACAACAAATAGTATTTCATTCACCTTTCCGATGAACTGGTCTATATTGCCAATCAATGCACCCTCTGCTTTTTGAGAAATCCGTCCAGCAGAAGTATCGCCTATGGTGTTATATCGATCTTCGTCATAGCTATGATCCTCATCATAAAACTCGATTCGGTCATAGTCAAAGAAGATACGCGCTGCACTCTTAAATGAAATTCCGTGTTTTTTAATATTTATCTGATTTTTATTATCATCGTATTCAAAGGCCATTCCTCCCAGTGAGAAACTAACCATCCTGTTATCTTCCATCGGCCTCACCGCCTCTCTCCGAGCTTCATAATCTCCCTATTATACTTTCATCTTACCATAAAACGCCTTGCATATCAAGCTGACAGATGTAAACTTTTCAACATAGATTTGTCCATATTGCTCTTTCTTGGCATCATGCCGTCCTTTAAATCGATGACTTTTTCCTGCTGGCAATCCCTTTGCCTCTCATTGTCTTCACTTCTTCTTCAAGGTAATAGTCACCATGATAGAATTTAGAAACATCCATATCAAGAGCTTTAATTACCCGACAGGCCAAACCAAAAGAGGAAGTCAAAATATTTCTTTCCCCAGATTCCAGCCTTTGATATTGACGTAAAGTTATATTGGCTCGATCAGCAACCTCTTGTTGTGTCATCCTTAACATTTGTCGTCTTTCCGATAAGACAGCCGCTGCTGTTGGAATTATCGTTTGAAAACTATCTAAAATTCCACCACTCATAATATTGGTTCCCTTCATCACGTCCATTTGGACGTATTATACGACCAAGTGGACGTGATGTCAAGTTGTACACTTTTGAGGCGAGAGGGCACTTTGTTCATCTTTTTCAAGCGAAATGATAACTGCATTTTTCTCGGCATCATACCGTCCTTTAAACTGATGGTCTTTTCCTGCCGCCAGACCATTTGCTTCCAGCAACAACTGAATGAACTGTATTCCGTTAATCATCATCCGACACTGCCCATCGGTCAGCAGCCTGTCCGGGACCTTAAAGGACATGGGATGCTCCGCAGCACACGGCGTGATTGCAATAGACTTCCGATCTTTCCTCTGCAAAACACAGATATAGGCCGGACTTCCAAGAATACGGATAACATCTTTCCCAACATTCATTCTCCGGCTTTCCGCCGGAATTGTCACTCGCAGGTTCATAACTCGCCCAGAATTCATGTCGGCATTCCTCTCTTAGCAATCTCATTGCCCGATTGTTGTACGTTTTCAAGCTGTCCCGGTAAATCTGGCAAAGGTATATTTTCAGATTCTTCACGTTGCGGAATCGGTATTGAAGTAGTGCCTGCTTCCCGTTCGGGCTCATCCAATACAGTAGAACTCTGATACCCAATGAAGTCTTCAAACATGTTCATCTGATGGTCTGCAATATAGTCATTATAAGATTTTCCGATACGGTTCTTATAGGCATCCGGGAAGAATTTCATCTGCTTTTTCTTCATTTCACCAGTAAGCGGATCTGTATATTCCTGTAGCTTCGGGGTGAACATGATTGCTTCTTCCAAATCAAACAACATGCAAAGACCCTGATCTGAATTAGCCACCCGTCCAAGCACTTTATAACGGCATTCCCGATTCCAGTTCATGAGCCTGAAGATATTTTCCACAAATTCCAATGATGTAATATCCTTATTCACCCAGTTTTCGTCCTTCTGTCTTGCCCATTCAACAGATGCACTGTCCTCTTCCGGGCACATAATCAACGCAAGCCGCTTCTTATTGGGGTGCAAAATCGGAAGGACATACTTGATTCCTTCAAAAAGCCGAATGCACGCCATATTAAATTTCATAACACCATATTTTATGCTCACTGCAGGTTTATTCAGCATGGAAAACTGGGTGCGCGGCGGAAGTTCATAGCCATCGAACTTTTCGTACTCCAGTTCTCTTTTATGTTCTTTCCGTATCTGTGCAAGTTCACGAATCAAGGAGATTTCCCGAACGCTCAGTTCCTGCGCCCTGCTTTTTTCTTCCATTCTATAAGTTCCTCCTACATTGACATCAAAAGATCATCCAGTTCACGTTGAACTTCATTTCTGCTTGGAATTGCACCAATCATGGGATTTTCTACGACTTGGCCAGATTCCATCACATCACTAACTGTAATGCTCTGAACCCATTTACTCCGATATAACCGGCATTTCAGATTCATCGAACAATTTTCTTGTTCATACTGATTTTTCCCAGTCAAAATCCGGGACTCATCTAATTCAAAAATCAGAAATTTTGCATTTTTCTGACCCCGGCAGATACCACGGCACTGATAGCGGCAATTCCTTCTCCAGTTCAATGTTTGGAAGACCAGTCCAGAAAATGCTCTGGCTGAAAAAGCACTATGAACGTCATTGTCATCTCTCCAGCGCATCGTCGTTGAAAAGCCGTGATTGCTCTTTCGCAAAATCACGACCTGCAGAATCGGATGATAGAGCAGTTCCACATACTCGCAGTCGTCCAACCGGCTATGGCAGGCCTTGCTGAAACGGATTCCATTTTTAGAAATCGTCATAACCGGGCTGCTCTGGTTGATAAAGCAAGCACCTGAAACCGTCATATATTCAGATTGAAGTGCCTTTCCCAGTGTTGCCCCAGCCCTCATCTCTGCTATATCGTTCAGTTTCATCACCTCTTCCGGCAGATAGGTGCTCAGGCAAAGGCTGCGGATGCTTTCAACACTGATGCCGCTCCAGTTCGGATGGATGCCCACGAATCCTTTCAATGCTCCCTGCTGGATTACTACAATATCCTGCACCCCGCACTTCTTTTTGCTGGATGCCACAAGATGTGCAGCCCGTGCAATTTCCGGTGAAACAATCGCTTCGTGATGTTCTGGAACGTAGGCAGAGCAGCGATTTCCGTTATTCTTTGTGACCTTGCCCAACTTGTAGTCCACCACAATGCTCTTCCGCGCTTCCAGATCACCCCAGCGGCGTTCATTTTTCATGATGTTTGCCACCATCATGCCATTCCACTCCTGCTTGCCACGCAGGGTGCTACGCTTCTTCTGCGTCAGCACTGCCGCAATTTGATCGCAGTTATAACCATAGATAAACGCCAGAAAGATAAAACGCACCGTCTTTGCTTCTTCTGGCTCAATTACCAACTGTCCATCTTTGGTATGCCGATACCCCATCAGGTCAGCCACCGGGTACTGGCCTGTCATAATACGTTGGTCATACGAAAGGATCATCCGGCGGCTCTTGTTGCCCGATTCCCAGTCTGCCAAAAGAGCCTGAATGTCAAGACTGTATTGACTGCTTGGATTCAGCGTGTAGATATTCTCTGTTTCAAAGTACACACCGATGGGATGTGCCGGGTGCATAGTTTTCAATGCTGCGATCTGCGTCATGCAATCCGAAAAGTTCCGGGCAAAACGCGAAATGCTGGCACAGATAATCAAATCCATTTTCTGGTCTTTGGCATCTCGCATCATTCGCTTAAACGCATCTCGTTTCCGCAGTGAAGTACCCGATTTTCCCTCGTCACTGTAAATATCCTGCAAATTCCAGTTTTCCGTTTCTGCAATCTTTTTGGTGTAATATAGAGTCTGGTTTTCAATGGAAGAAATCTGTTCTTCGCTGGAAGTGCTGACACGGGCATAAACTGCTACACGCTTCAGGTCACTGTCGTAAATCGACGGTGTCGGTTTCGCCGGACGAAAGTAGTCTTTTGCTGTTTTCTGGCTCTGTTCTGCCTGCTTATGGATTCTGTCCCGAATTTCAGCTTTTCTCTTTTCGGACTCCAAATGCCTACTCTGCCAGTCTGCTCCACACGGCAGCATGTCCATATCTTCTGCTGGGATATGTTCTACGTTCATTTTTCTTCAGCCTTTGTCATTTCATCTTCCAGTCGAATTCTCCACTCAAGATAATCTTTCCTTCGGATTGATGTATATTTTTCGGCCAACTCTTTCAGGTTCTGACGCTGATTTTCAACATCAAGAATCGTGTCAATTCTCTGGTCGTCATCATCTGTAACAATGTCCACCCGCATCGGCAAATCAAACAGATATTTCAGCAGAAAACAGAAATCACAGGTATTCGCTGCAAGGTAGGCCCTTGTCTGTGAAAAAATCAGATTGACGGCGCCCTTTTTGCAATCTTTGAGCAGATGCACCATTTCCGGGCGTTTATAAATTTCCTTATTCCCTGTGATGTCAATATAGACACCAACCAGCCTTTTATCCGCATCATCCCTAAACTTTTCAGCATAGTAGGAACTATGATAGGCTACCACTGCATCCTTGGAGCGTTCCCACAATTTTGCAAGTTTCACATAGCCGCCGACCTTATACCTGTGGTCCATTCACAGCACCTTCTTCCGACTGAACACTCCAATACCATCTCCGCTTCTTCTGGTAGCAGCGGATTCCCATTTCTGTTTTTACCATCCGCGCAACTCGTTTGCTTACACCCTCATTGTCCAGACGGCAATAAATTTCATTCGCGCTCATATCGCCTTTTTCAAGGAAATGCTTGATCCAGTAGGCAGCTTTCTGTTGCTCTGTATCAAATTCAGGTTCGGCGTCCGGCTGTTGTTTTTCAAAAAGCTGTGGCCTGCATTCCATCCATTGAAAGCCTTTTTCGGCAGAAATGGAAAATTGAATGTCCTCAGCCGTAGGCGCAAGACTGTTTTTGATTTGATGTACGATTCTTATATCAGGATTCTCGGTATCTCGCTCCACCTGCAGGACGCTTCGTGCTGCTGCCACAACATCAATACTGCCAAGGCTGCGGTACAGCCCTTTGGAGCCTTCTTTTTTGTTGAGGTGGCCAATCAGAACGATGGCGCAGTCATAGCCCGCAGCCCACATTCCAAGGCGGCGCATAAGTTTCCGTGCCCTGCCTGCGATCTGCAAATCGGAATCACTGCCAAGATAAGCTTGAATCGGATCGACCACGACCAATCGAGGCCGAAATTCAATGATTGCCTGACGGATGCGCTCATCGTCCAATGTGAGGCCGTTGTAAACTTCTTCATTGATAAAAGCGATCTTCCTGCAGTCTGCTCCGCAGCGTTCCAAACGGGGCTTAATCGTGTCTGAAACACCATCCTCTGAGCACTGATAAATCACTTTTTGCGGCGCACCAATTTTGCATCCGTCCGGGGTCTTACCTCCTGTTGAAAGTTCCGCAATCAGATTCATCATCATGGTAGATTTTCCATCGCCGGGATCACCCTGCAGCAGTGTAATTTTTCCAATTGCAATAAAGGGATACCACAGCCACCGTACATCCGTTGACTGAACTTCGCTATACAGTGTCAGCAGCCGTTCCATTTCGTTTTCCCCACTTTATTTTGCAGTTTGATTTCATGCTTTTATTATACGCTTATCAGATGATTTTTTCTGTGAACCAGCAGTTCACTTGTTGCTCAAAATGTGAACTGTTGGTTCACATTTTGGCCTCAGAAGCCATCTCCGCTAGAGGAAAAAAATAAGAATTCTGACTTCTATGCAAATTACCTCTTTGGTTCCTCTTGATTCATTTCTCCATAAGTCAAATAATTAAAGTATCTTATGCGGGCATTTGAAAGGAAAATCACTATATGTCCGTAAATCGTACTTCTTTAGGAAAACGAATCAGCTTCTACCGTTCAAAATCGAATCTGACGCAAGAAGTTCTTGCCGCAAAAGTCAACTGTAGTCGTGAATACATTGTCCAAATCGAAAATGGCACAAAGGTTCCAAGCCTTTCTGTTCTTGTCAAAATTGCCAACATGTTATCCGTTTCCGCGGATGAGCTTTTGCTCGACTGTCTTGAATATTCATCTTCCTCAGCAAACTCTGAAATTCATCGCTTGCTGTTGGACTGTAATGAAACTGAACAGACTGTCATTATCCGCATGGCAAAGGAGTTAAAGGCCATTCTTGTCAGCCTTGGAGTTTAACATTATTTCGCAGTAAAAAGCACAAAATAAAACGGCCCGCATAAGCTGCAGACGCACCCTCGAATCATCTTGGGTGCTGTCTGTGGTTTACGCGAGCCTTCGATTTTTTGCTTCTGAAATTCTGTATTTACCTTAAATCAAGAAATCGCTGCACTTACTTTTCCTCATAACTGTTCAATGCATCCTCAAATGTAAAGCGAATTTTCACGCGCTCATCGTTGAAAATCTCAATGCGGTCAATAAAGGTTTTCACCACATTCTGTGACAGGTGCATCACATCACCAGCTTCTCCCACCGTATTCATCACGGCTTGCAAATTATCCGTATCCTTCTTCACAGTCTGGAAAACTTGATTTTTCTCGGTACGCAGCCTTTGAATCTGCTCCATCCGTTCATCTTCCTGCACTCGGTAAGCATCTCTCTGTCGGATGAATTCTTTCTTGCTCATGTTTCCATCCGCATACTGCTCATACAGTGCAACACGAAGTTTTACGATTTCTGCCTTTTCTGCACTCAGCTTTTCTTCCTGCCGTTCCAGTGCGGAAAAGCAGATCAACGCTTTGCGTTCCCGTTCGTGCAGGATTTCCAGTACATGCTCCGCCTGTTTTATCTGCACTGTCAGTGCGTTTCGGACAATCTCTTCCAGCAGTTCCTCAGAGATCGGGATTCGCTTGCAGGGACTGTCAACTGCTGCGGCCGAAAATCTGCAGTTAAACGAGGGACCAAGCTTCTTGAGTACACGATATTTCAACTCCGTCAGGGTCAGGTTCGTGGTAACGATCAGTGGTTTCCTGCTGCGGTAACGGCTGTCGATAATGTTGTAAATCTGCTCCAGCGCATATTCCGTGCCCCGCTCCATGCCGAAATCGTCAATGATAAGCAGCGGATAGCCGCACAGCCTGTCCACGACTTTGTTTCGCCCGGAAAAGGCGTTATTCAGTTCATTCATGATTCGGGCAAAATTCGTCATGCAGACGGCCACTTCCTGTTCCATCAGGGCATTGGCAATGCAACCCGCCATAAAGCTCTTCTTGTTGTACATAAAATCAAATCTAAAGTGTGTTTTTCTGCCATACGTTTCCTTGAAATAGTCCTGCACACCCTTGCTCAGAACGATGATCTCGTCCGCGTATTTCACGGCATTTTTTTCGCCTTGGTGGATAAACTTAGAACCAAGTCCTGATTGCCATTTCTCGCGCTGCCAATCAATGCCATGGACAGTAACAACAACTCTTTTCCCAAACATCTTCGGCAGCCATGCAAAGAACGCCGGTCCTTCGGCATGGATGTGCACCACATCGTATTTTCCAAATGCACTATAAAGTGCCGCAAATGCGGAGGAGCTGACTGCAGCAAGTCCCCCTGATGTCAAGATAGGGACAAAAAAATTCTCAAAAAAAGCAAAAAAATAAGCCCCACAAGGCTTTTCTGACAATTCTTTGAATCATCAGGGCCTTGTAGGGCTATCCGTTATCTTATGCTATTTTGTTTTCACACTGCCTGTAATGGGGTGTTCTCCATTGTTTCCTTAAACTGCTCAACTGTCATCTTTGCTTTTGCCGCAGCACGCTCCAGCGGTAAATCACCCTCTCGAACAAGCTGAACCAGCATCCGAATCTCGCCAATTCCGATGCCTTCGATTCTGCCTTCCTGACGGCCTTCTTCACGGCCTTCGGCTCTTACGCCTTGACTAAGATTGCACACTTCAAGCACCTCTCTTTCCAGTTCTTCGCTCATTGCAACGCCAAACTCTTCTTCCAGAATCTTCTTTTTCTCCGAACCTGATCTTGTGGAAGATAACAGCACTTCCATAAATTTCAGGATTCCCTTATGATTCTCCGTCCCTGGCTTGCCTAAACAAATCATTACGACACTCATCAAATCGTAGTTTTCGGTTTCTTCCTGCGCTTCTCCAATCAACTGTTCGGGTTTGATGGAGTACCGGGTAAGCGTATTTTCAAAACCATCTGACGGCTGAGTACAAATCCAGATGGAGTAGACCTTACGAATCTTCCCATATTCAGATTTTGTAAAAATCGGACCGTGCTGTGCAGAAATCATTCTGCTACAATAATAGATTGCCCGTTTCGTCAATGGGTATCCCGGCTTGAATTTTGTCTGTGCTTCCACATTGATAATCAGACGAATGACTTCTTCCTGTTCTGCACTGTCCGCAGATTTCGGTGCGATTGCGTCAAAGCGAACATCGTAGAACAATGTTCCCTCGGTCAGCGTAGAGTCCTCGTTGTTACTACCCTTGATTACATCTGTTGACTTTTTGGGTCTGTTCGTATCATCGACATGAACACCAACAGAGCCAACCTCCGGGGTTCCCTCGATGTATTTCTCAACAATATCATCTACGGTGCAATCGCTGTATTCATTCACACAGCCTTTCATGATCTGTGCCAGAATCTGTTTGTTTGCCAACAGCTTTTTCGCTGTTCTGTCATACCTCGAATCATACTCTGTCTGATCTATCGTGTGGGCAAGCTGATTTTCCACCGTGCCTTGTTTTTCCATCGGCATTCACTTCCTCGCAGTAGATTCAACAAGAGCGTAAACTCTCCTATCGTGCTTCCATCTTACCATAATTCACCGCCCATATCAAGCAACCAACTGTAAACTTTCCTTGCACGGAGTTGTCCATATTATTGCATTCTTCGCCACTGTTATATCATAGGCAACTAATTATTTCAGAACCCACTAATGTGAGATTCACATTTCAGTCAGTACTCTCCCGTTTTCTATCTGCATCGCATCCGTTATCTTAAACGAAACAAGTCGCTGCTGTGGAAAAGCTCTTCCGATCAGCCGATAGGACATTTTCTTGTCCCACCCAGAATCCCCGTAAATCATGCGAACCAATGCCATACACTTGATTTCGCCGCTATTAGATTCGTCTGGTTTTCCCACACGATGCGCTCCTGATTCTTCTGCTCCACACGCCTGTACAGCTATCTGTTTCATTTTACGATTATACAGAAACCGATAGTGTGACGGCCATTCTAACGCTTCCAGCGTTTTTCTGAAGACCGTGATTCGTCCCTCTTCCTCGCAGAAACTCATGCCAAGTCCTGCCTGTTGCTCCGTTTTCTGTTCTGTTTTTTGCATATTGCTCACCTCCCACAAATGGACAGACCCTCCCCTTGTACAACCTGTCAATTAGTCCTTTCCAGCTTCAGGAGCAATCTTTCCTGTCAGAATCCCCATTGACACATACCCATCCATTTGCTTGACTTCAGATTCTTTCCGGTGTTCTTCCACAGGCACACCAAAAGTTCCCACAATATCATCCAGGTAAAATCCCTTTCGGCTGTTCACAGGTTTTGTTGACGCAGCATTATCCTGCGAATCGACTGCGTTCTTTTTTCTCTGTCCTTCATGAAAAATTTCTGGCACAAGCAGATCAAAAACATACAGAGTTTCACCCTCAAAGGTAATCCTGTACCCCAGCATTTTATATCGGCACTCGCTGTCCCATCCCATTTTCTGATAAACTAAAGTCGCAAATGGCTTGCAGGACATCTTCCGGCTTTTGCGCTTATCCGGTTTTGCCACGCACCAACGCAGAGCGTCCTTGTCATTTTCATCACACCCACGAACAACGATACGCTTCAAATCATTGTTGAACATGACATGAACATAGACCACATCCTCCAGCCCTGTGATACAGGCTGTATTGAATGTGATACTATCTTTACGAATCACGATTGCCGGGTCACGCAGATGGGCAAACAATTCCTTTCGCACGACCTGGTAGCCATCATACGAAAAGGCACTTTCCAGTTCTTCCGCCCGTGCGTCTCTATCATCCTGCACAATCTGCTTCTCTGGCGGCATGATTGTTGTGTTTTCTTCATTCATCTATAATCAGTCCATCCTTCCATTATCTTCTCCGCTTCACGGAGCAACTCATTTAGACTTTCTGCCGTAAATATGTTCATTTCCTCTATCTCCGTCGCAGGACGAAATACATCCCAGTTTCCGGCATAATGCTCCTGCCGTAAGATACCCACCTGTGCTATACTTGTAATCGGCTGTCCAAATGTTCCAGCCCACTCTGGTGGAAAAATGTAAATCTTCTTTTTGACCGTTTCGCCCTCATCTTCTTCGGTGTTTTCCTTTGGAGGCAGAACGATTTCTTCCACCTTAATCATTTCAGGCTCATCAAATGCGAACAGCATCATTTTGTTATCGCCCTGCTCCAAAAACTGGCCACGGAACCGATAACGCAAATCCTCATCCCATTCCATAATGTCAAATAAAGTCTTTGCAAGTCCACGACAGCCCAAAGTGCTTGCACACCAACGTCCCTCTTTCAGTCTGCCCCAACAGATCGCGTTTGGATTATTCTTGTCACAGGGGCGAATGGCAATGCAGCGTTCAACAGAATTTAGCAGCAGCTCCACATATTCAACATTTTCAAACTTTTTCAAGCAAGCGGTGTTAAAGCGCAATCGTCCATTAGAAATCGTCATAGCCGGATTCTGCATAGTAGAAAAATACTGTACCCTGACTATTTCATAGCCCGTCAGATCAAGACGCTTTTTCACATCCGCAGTAACAGTGACATCCGGTTCTTTCATCACGCTTTCAGAGGCTTCCCTGTATTCTTCTGCCGAAAAACCTGTCCAATCCTTATCAAAAGGCACATATCCTCGCAAAATCCCATCTTCAACCACGCTCAACACGGGCAAGGGTCTGTTTTTCTTTGAATAATTGCGGGATGCCCGCAGATGATTGGCTGCATTAAAAACTTCTCTGGAAACAATGGCTTCATGGTGATTCTTCTGCCTGTACTGTGTCCGATCATTGTTGTTTTTCTTTGATTTATGCGTCAAAAAGTTCGGTGTAAAGGTCTTTCTTGCCAGTACATCACCACAATGGCGCTCATTTGCCAGAACACCTGCAAGTGTACCGGGATTCCACTCCACACGTCCCAACTTCGTCTTACGGCTATACTCCATCAAAAGAGTTGCAATCTCCGTAAGCGAATATCCATTCAGGTACAGGTAGTAAATCACCTTTACCGTCTGTGCTTCCTCCGGGTTAATTACAAGGTTGCCTTCCTCGTCTTTATCGTATCCAAGCAATGCAGGGGTCAGGAACAGGCCACGGCTGAACCGCCGATCAATCGACCAGTTCATAATGATAGATTTGGAATGCGATTCTTCCTCTGCCACAGATGCCAGAATCGTCAGAATCATGCGTCCATTGCTGTCCAGCGTATAGATATTATCTGCTTCAAATTTCACACCCACAGGCGGATTCAGATTTTTCAGAAGTTCAATCACAGAAAGGCAGTCAACGATATTTCGAGCAAAACGGGCAATGGATTTTGTAAGAACAAGGTCAATCTTGCCTGCCTTGCAGTCCTCAATCAACTGCTGCATCCCTTTTCGGTGTTCCAGAGATGTGCCGCTGATGCCCTCATCCGCATAGATTCCAACAAATACCCATCCCGGCTGTGCCTGAATATAATCCGTATAATAGTTTTTCTGAAGTTCATACGAAGAAGTCTGTTCATCATTATCCGTGGAAACACGGATATATGCTGCCACACGCCGAATCACAGAACTTGTTTCCAAATCCTTTATGATTTTGGCGGGAATGACTTCCAATTCCGATATATCTACGCCCTTATAGCGGTCTCTGATTTTTTGCTTACGGTCTACTGCTTCTACTTCACCGGTAATCATGTGCTTTTCCTCATTCTCCCGTATGGATGCTCCAATACCACTGTCGCATCTTCCGATAACTTCGGATACCGAGTTCTTTCTTCGTATTTTCTGCGGTTCTGCGGCTGATTCCTTCATCTTTCATCCGCATATAGATTTCTCTTGCTCTCATATCGCCATCAGAAAGCAACTTTTTTATCAGATATGCTGCCTTTTCTGTTTTTGACTCAAATTCCGGCACTTTCGGTTGTTCCGATGAAACGAATGTGCTCTTGCACTCCAACCATTGAAAACCCATCTCCGCTGTTATAGAAAACCGAATTTCTCCATCAGACGGAGCCAAACTGTTTTTTATCTGCCGAACAATACGAATATCTGTATCTTTCTGGTCACGCTCCACCTGCAAAACACTTCGCGCAGCAGCAACCACATCTATGCTGCCAAGGCTTCGGTACAAACCTTTCGTTCCCTCTTTCTTATTGAGATGACCAATCAGCACAATGGCACAATCATATACTGAAGCCCACATTCCGAGACGCTGCATCAGTTTTCTGGCTCTCCCTGCAATCTGGAGGTCAGAATCACTTCCTAAATACGCCTGAATCGGGTCTATAACTACAAGCCGTGGGCGAAATTCAATGATTGCCTGACGGATACGCTCATCATCCAGTGTTAGACCACTGTATGTTTCTTCATTGATAAAAGCTACTTTTCTACAATCTGCGCCACATCTTTCCAGTCTGGGTTTAATGGTATCTGATACTCCATCTTCCGAACACTGGTAGATAACCCTCTGCGGCGTCCCAACAGGCTTTCCATCCGGTGTTTTCCCACCCTTAGAAAGTTCCGCAATCAGATTCATCATCATGGTTGACTTTCCATCGCCGGGATCGCCTTGTAGCAATGTTATCTTTCCCACTGCAATGAATGGATACCACAACCAGTGAACAGAAGTTGCCTGCACATCACTATATAATGTAAGAATTCTTTTTTCTACCTTGTCCACCATCGTCTTTCCTTCCTATTTGCAGTCTTTTCCTACCTCTATTATAAAGCATTCGTTGCGTTTTGACTGCTACCCATCAGGTAGCATGAGTTGCCTTTTGCTACTCAGTAGGTAGCAAAACAGCCTAAGACCACAGAGCAGCTAGCAGTGTGTCCCTTTGCGGTCTTAGAACCTTTGATATAGAGTTGCTCTGCCTACCATCATGCGAGATAATTGTACTGCCTTATGCGGGGAATCATAAGGAGAAAAGCACATGGCTACTGATTATAAAGCCTTGGGCAAGCGCATTTCAAATGCCCGAAAACAAGCTGGTATCACGCAAGAGGCCCTGGGGGAGCAGCTTAACATGACACGAAAACATATTAGCGTAATTGAATCCGCCATCAAACGCCCAAGTCTTGATGCATTGGTTGATATTGCCAATGCTCTTGACGTATCGACGGATGATTTGCTGGTAGATAGTTTGATGCACTCGACTTCAACCTCAAATTCTGAAATTCACCGTCTGCTCTTGGACTGTAATGAAATCGAGCAGGAAATTCTCACCCGGATGGTAAAAGAGATGAAATCAATCCTGTACGGTTTGGGAATCTGATTTTGTAACCCGTTGACCATATAACAAAGAGCCCGCATAAGCCACAGCTGCACTTCGGATCACACCGGGGTGCTGTCTGTGGCTTATGCGGGCAAAACCATTCCTACGGAATGAAATGCCCGCCTGATCGAGAAGATTTGCGAATCCTCTCAACCAGACGGGCATTCTTTTTGCTCACCTCGCTGTTTCTATGCGGTTATGCGCCATACTTTTCCAATGCTCTCCGAATCACATCCTCACAGTTAAACTCAACTTTCATCGTCTGATCATCATACAGATAAACCATGCTGACAAAAGCATCCACACACTCTTTTGTCAGCCCACCGATGTACGTTTTCTCGCTGGCCTGCTTTG
>OODL01001944.1_pt1 | contig 15182 bp, 9 predicted proteins | sample 1671181 | NCBI WGS metagenome assembly OODL01 (sample SAMN06348130, study PRJEB24527) | human gut metagenome | biome: human gut; feature: ankylosing spondylitis patient; material: feces | host: Homo sapiens | place: China | collected 2015-10 | reverse complement strand
AACATGCGCGATATGGGCAATAAGACCCTCAGCGAAATGACCGCCGCCATTGTGGACACCGAGCGCCGGGCGCGCAATTCCAACATGGACGAGGTCATGTACGAAGTATCGCTGGACAACACCTTGCAGCGACTGAAACAGGGCAAGGTGGCACAGACAGTGATGCGACTGATCGGCTCCAAGACCGGCGCCCACAAGGTCACCTCGCTCCACGGCGCGGAGAAGAAAAAATATTATTCCATCCCCGCCACGGATCGCCTGACCAAGAAAGATATTGAGCAGGGCACCACCACCATCTCCAATATAGGCTCTATTTACAGAGAGCACAAGGGCAGTTGTGCCCTCTTGGAGATCATTCCGCCCCAAACCACAGCCTTTGCCATTGACTCCATCCAAAAGCGTCCTCGCGTAATCACAGATGCCCAGGGCAACGACACCATAGCGGTGCGCCAAATCCTGCCCATCACCATCGCCATGGATCATCGTGCGCTGGATTACGGCGATATCATCCCCTTTATGCGCAAGCTGGACGAGATCTTTGCCAATGCAGAAGTGCTCAAGCAGTGGAAATAATCCGCCCCCTTCATACACGCCATACCCCCTATGGCGCGTATGCCAAAGCGGCAGCCTTTCGGCTGCCGCTGTTTTTTATATTATGGTATTTGGGTTTTACTTTTTGCTCAGCTCCACGGTGGCCCGGTAAGTGCCGTAGGCCCAGGTGCCGTCCGCCTTTGCAATGCTGACGGTCACCGGCAGTTGACGGGTGCCGGTCTTAATGCTCTCGCCCTTCTTGGCGGTCAGATCGCAAGAGAGCATCACATTCTTGGCCTTTAGTCCGCGAATGGCGCTTTTCGGTCCGATGATGGTCACCGAGTCGCTGTTCAGCGCTGTTACCTTGGCAGTGTAGCCCGCCGGCACATTGTTCAGCTTAACCCCGGCGGCAGACACATCAATGTCCTTGCTGGTGTAATCCGAGGGCACCACCACCCGTACGGTGACTTTCTCTGTATCGTCCAATACGGTGATTCCCTCCAGCTGGGTGGCGTTAAAGGTAAAGGTGTTTTCCCCTACCCGCAGGTCGGTAAAGTGCACCTCGCCCAGCTCGGCCGCCTTAATATCCGTTCCGGCCAATACGCCGGCGCGAATGCTGTCTGTACTGTAATAAATCTTGATCTTAGACAGATCCACCGACTCCGGCGCGTCTGTTAAGGTCACATGGGTACTCAACTGCTTTACCTTGAGTACCGGTATGGTCAAGGTCAACTTCTCTGCTCCGTAATTCAGGGAAATGTAGTCCACCTTGTTACCGTACACATCCACGGCCTTTGGCTCAATATTGATGGTGGCAGTCTCCGACAGCTTTTCGTTTAAATTCACATCGGCTACTACCTTGCTGACCCGTGCAACATAGGTCTTGGGGCCGCTAACCACCACATTTGGCTCGTTGAGCAGGCTCTCCCCTGCCACAAAGCCGTCTGCCACATAGTCCCTCGTGTTGTAATTCAGCTTAATTTCCATTTCCTGCTCCTCCGGTACATCAAAGTATCCGGTATACACAGTAGGATAATAGCTCTCAACGGTAAAATCGCCGCTGTCCCCGGCGCTGACACTGATGGGAACCTCGTGGGTGCCGGTGGTGGTCACCGAACTGGTTTGCAGCTTCACATCCAAATCGTCGGCAGAAATATCCTTGGCCAGGTACTTCTTGGCTCGTACGGTCACATTCACCGTCATACTGCTCTCGCCGTAGCACTTAAATCCCAACTCCTCCGTCACCGTGTCGGAAAAGTCGATCTTCAGCGGAACAGAAATATTCTTGGTGGTCTCCGGTGACAAATTCATGGAGGTGGCAATCCAAATGCACACTGCCGCCAGCAGAGAAATAATAATTAAGTTCTTGTCATTATAGATCAGCTTACGCAAAGAAAAGCGCTTTTTTGGCTTTTGCTGTTCGCTCATTTTTTCATCCTCCTTACCAGACGGGAGATAATTTTATCGTCTGAGGAGGAACCGCTGGGCAGAAACTCCGTTGTTAAAATATCGCGCAGATCGCCGTCAGACACATCGTGGTTCAGCACACCGCCCATAGCAACGGAAATGGCACCGGTTTCCTCGCTGACGATCACCACCACAGCGTCGGACTGCTCCGTCAGACCGATACCCGCACGGTGGCGGGTGCCCAGGGCGGAGGACACACTCTTTTTGGTCAAAGGCAGAATACAACCGGCTGCATACAGCCGCCCGTCCCGAATCACAAGCGCGCCGTCATGGAGCGGTGATTTGGGAAAAAACACATTCTCAATCAACTGGCGAGAGGCCTTGGCGTGCAGTTCCGTGCCGCTGGCAATAATATCGCCCAGCATAGTCTCGTTCTCAAACACGATGAGGGCGCCCACATGCTGGTCGCTCATATCCGAGCAGGCCTTACAAGTGGCCTCAATACAGTCGCCGATCTCCGCCACATCAATGGCAACTCCCGGGTGAATGATCGTCTTTAGGCTCTTACCGGTGGCGCCTTTACCCACCTGCTCCAAAATATTCCGCAGCTCCGGGCTGAATAAAATAGCCGCCAGCAGCAAAATATTGGAAAAAATGCTCTTAAAGATAAAGCTGGAAGCCTCCATGTGCAGCAAATTAACAATGCCATACATCACCAGCAGCAGCAAGATGCCCTTAGCCAACTGCATCGCCCGCGTTTCACGAATAATGCGAATACAGCCATAAATGATTACGGCCACAAACAGAATATCCAGTGCGTCGCTAATGCCAAAGGTGGAAAACACGCTGAGTATCTTATTAAAGAAGTCGCCGATGGCACTCATACATTCACATCCTCACTTATACAATTCCTTATACTGATTGTAACATACTTTGAAAGTCAAATAAAGGGTTATTCCCGGAATTTTACAGAATTCAGGAAATATTCACATTCGTTCATCCCGGTAAACACGCCGGGACTGACCCGCACGGTGCCCCGCTTATCCGTACCAAAAAACCGATGGGCGCAAGGGGCGCAGTGATACCCGCCACGCACAGCGATCTGCCGGGCAGCCAAATAAGCCGCCGTCTCCTCCGAGGTGCGGTCGTCCACATTAAAGCTAAGCACAGGCACGCCAATATGCTCCGGGGGCGTGTACAGCTTTATCCCCGGACAGGCGGCCAACTCCTCATACAACCATCGGGTCAGGCGCATTTCATACTCGTGTATTTCTGCCCGACCGGTCTTTTCAATAAACCGCACACCGGCACCCAGAGAGAGAATACCCGGGTTGTTCAGCGTCCCTGCCTCCAGCCGATCCGGCAGATCCGGCGGCATTTGCGGGTCAAAGGAGTGGCTGCCGGTCCCCCCTTCGGTCAGGCTGTCCGGTGAAATGCCGTCAGCCAGCGCCAGCACACCGGTGCCCATGGTGCCGAACAGACTTTTATGCCCGGGGGCGCACAGGGCGGAAATGTGCATTGCCTGCATATCAATAGGCAGAATGCCCGCACTTTGGGCGGCGTCTACCACAAAAAGCCAGCCCTTTTGGCGACAGTAGTCGCCGACAAGCCCCAGCGGGTGCACCACCCCAAACACGTTGGAAGCATGGAGCATGGCCACCATCGCCGTATTGGGCTGCTCCAGTGCCTGGATATTCTGCAAAAAGCGGTCCGGGTCCGGGTGATACGGCACCTGATCGTAGGTGATACGCCCCTCCCGGGCCAGCTTGTAGATGGGTCGAAACACCGCATTATGCTCCAAGGCGGAGATCAGCACATGATCCCCGGGCTTCAGCAGTCCTTTCAGTGCCGTATTCACTGCAGTCGTGCAATTGTTGGCAAACACAATATTCTGCTCCGGGCAATGAAAAAAGCGGCCCAGGCAGTCCCGCACGGCAAAGATCTTTTCTGCCGTCTGCACAGACTCCCGATAGCCGCCACGCCCACTGTTATACGCATACTTACGATTGGCCCGGTACACCGTCTCCAGCACGGAAAACGGCTTGGGATAGGTGGTGGCCGCATTGTCTAAATAAATCATAACTGCTCCACCCCGGTGATCCGCACCCCATGCTGCCGTAGCAGCGCCAGCGCCTCCCCATCGCCGTCCTCCAGCCGTAACTGATACCCGCATCCGTCCGCCGGACTGGGGCGCAGCTGCTTGTGCACAAACACACGGTAACCCGCGTTTTTCAGCAGCTTGGCCCCCCTTTGTGCGTTGGTCACAGAACCAACCTTAATCTCATATATCATGATAAAAAACCCCATTTCCTGTCATAGTCTATCCTATGCGGAAATGGGGTTTTCGTTATGTAGGGTTTACTTTTTGATTACTTACGCTTCTTGGCAGCCTTCTCGGCCTTGCGGCGAGCCAGTTCTGCCTTTTCTTCCTCCAGGCGCTTTGCTTCTTCCTCTGCCTCGGCCTTTTCATTGGCTTCCACATTGGCCTTTGCCGTATCGTAAAGCGCGGCAATTTCGTCAAAGTGCTTGAAGTTCTCCTGCTGGGTCAGCAGTTTCTTAGCATCCACATAGGGCTTGGCAGCTCGATTGAACTGGGCGTGCTTATCCATTTCCTGTTTGGAAAGCTTGCGTACTTTCTTGCGCTCCTCGGACAGCTCTTTGATCTGCTTTTTCAGCCGCAACACTTCGTCACGATCCTTGTCTTTCTTGGCGATGTGCATCATCTTGGCCAGTTCTTCAATCTGGTCATCCAAACGGTCTTCCTCATTGAAATACTTTTCAATGCTGTCAAAGCCTAACTCCACAAACTCGTGGGCAGAACCGTAATACTTCTGGAAAGACTTGATGGCAGAGATCTGGGTCTTGGCAACCTCAACGTAGAACTTACGGATCTCTTTTTCCTCCGCAGTGGACTGAGACATAGCCTTTGCCTTTTTCAGCTGCGCCTTTGCCTCTGCCAAAGATGTGTTCTTGATACCGTCCAAGCCGGCATTGAAGATCTGGGTGTACACCTGAATCTGGTGCTTGCCCAGCTCAGAATCGAACTTGGACATCTCATCCATCACGAACTGAGAGATCTTGATTTCCTCATTGAATTCCACATCGGCGCGGTACGCCTTTTTGGCTTCCTTGCGGGCAGCCTTATCTGAAATGCTCTTGTATGAGGATTTGTCCAGCTTTTTGGGCGTGGCAACAGCCATTTTGCGGGCGTTGTTCACCAGATCAATCATCTCTACAATGTCCTTATCCTTGAGCGCCTTGTTGCCGTAGTCCTCAAAGACGGCACGCACCTTAAGCACACGCACATAAGACTTCTGCTTCTGCTCAGTCAAATCGTAGAAGAAGAATGGGATTACATTCATGATGGCACCGATGGCGGCAACCAACACCAGCACGCGCAGCAGCGGGAACAGCACGCCGTTTACATCATACAATGCGGAAGATGGGTTCACAAAGTTATTCTGTCCGTTGGCCAGCTGCTGCTGCAACATTTGACCGATGGTCTGGGTGGAGCCGGGCAGCACTCTGGACATTAAGGAGCCGTCAGCGGTCACGCGCTCGGCAACCGCAGCGGTCATACCGTACTTCTCCTGCAAGGCAGGCAGCACACCGGCGGTGATCAGAGTGATCACATTACCAATAGCGGTCACGGCAGCAAACATACCGTCAATACGCTCGCCGGAGCGGTACTGCTGGTAGTCGCGGATATCCGCCTGGATGGACGGATTCAGAATATGGGCAAAGGCGCCTACTACCGCATTCAGATACAGGCAGGCCATAACGCCCCAGATCACATAATTGCGCATATTGCCGTCCGATCCGGAAGAGCCGGAAAAGAACGGATACATACAAAGAATAAACAGGATATTAAATAGGTTGGTGACTACCTGCACCTTCTTTTTACCCCATCTGCGGATACAAAACGGTGCCAGCAGCATGCCCCAAAGGGAGGCGTTACCGTAAATGGTGGTGATCACTGCGTATGTAGGCTGGGAGCAGGCGCCGCCGTAGTTGCACAACCAATACAGAATATTGGCATACGCTGTCTCCAAAAAGCCCAACCAACCGGCCAGGGAGATAATCCAGAAATACTTGTTCTTGGCTACCTCGCGCAGAGCATCGGTAAACTTGATCTGAATCACATGGGTCTTTGCCTGAATAATTTTTTCCTGGGTATTGGCATATACCACGAACACCAGCAGCGTACCAATCACACCGATTATCGGAAAAGCGATCCGGTACACACGGATATCCGTCTGGTTTACACCGATAATACCGGCGATCAACGGGATAATAATGTTATACACCGTGGGGCCAAAGGAGTAAATAATGCTCTTAACGGAGGCCACATCTGCATGGATCAGGTTCTCGTACGCATCATAGAAGAAATAATAGAAGAACTGCAAGGCAATGTTAAACGCCATAACCACGGCGCACTTTGCCACATAGGTAGCGGATTTGCCTAAGATCATGCCGCTGCCTACCAACAGACCCAACTTGTCATACGGGAACCATACCATCAATACAAAAATAATGGAGCAAGGAATGCCCATACGCAGCAGATACGGTCTGTACTTACCGGCCTTATTTCGCGTGTTGTCGATAATATTGGCACGCAAGCCGGTGAGCGGAATACCGGAGAGTACGCCGATCACATACATAATGTACATATCCGTCATACCGATGCCGATGGTCCCGGACAGGAACACATTGGTGGCACCTAAGATACACGGAATACTCATACATACGATCAGGTATGCACCGATACCGCCAAACGCATAAGAAGCCACTTCCTTAAAGGACATATACTTGCCCTTGGGTGGCTTTTTCCAGTAATACTTAATGTTGTCGATGAGGCCTGTGGCTTTTGCTTTCAGGCCGGTTTGTTCTGCCATTGGATCTCCCCCTGTGTCATATTTCTGCAATATTATAACAAATCGGTTTATCGATTACAACCAAAAAAGAAATTTGTCCGCAGAAATTTTCTGTGCAACTTGTAATGCTCAAAATATTTTTAGACAGTTTTCTATGTTTTTGTCTATTATATTCTAAAATGTGCAGAATTCATAGACAAATGATACAAAAAAACCGCCGAAAGTTTTTCGGCGGTTCCAATGCGGCGATGTTGGGTTACGCATCACTTTCACTTGGTTGTTCAATTATCTCCTTATAGGGTAAAGGTGGCGGTCTTACCGCTGTACAAGACGGCAGTTAAGGTGTTGCCCTCCAGAGTAAAGTACGCACAGGAGCGCAGAGCGGCATAGGGGTTCTTTTTCATCTTCACTGCCGGTGCCTTTTCATTATCCGAGTAGGTAAAACCCTTTTTCAGTCCACCGGCTTGCAGTTCCTTGTCCGTCATAGCAAAGCAGGTCAGCCCCTCCCCTTTGCGCACAGACAGCTCCGATGCCACATCGAAGTTATACACCGTGTCGCCCAGGGTACAACGGGTAAAGTACCAGGGATTACCGGCGGCGTCCTTGCCGACGATATGCCCGGCGTCCACCCCGCCCTGTTGCAGCAGGAACTCAAACATACCGCTGACGGCGGCACTCATGCCCTTGCCTTGCAAAATGGCGGTGTAAGCGTCGGTCACACTGTCATCATAAGTCGTGTGGGTTGCCACATAGTGATACACATTAAGGAGATACACAGTATTGCTCACCGTGCCCTTGCCGCAGGCTTTCAGAATGGTATGGACCTTTTGGGAAAAGGCGCCCACCAGCTGGCGATGCGTATCCGTATCGTTTTTATATTTGATGGTCACGCCGGAATTGTCGCTGTTCACCGAAACCGTATCTACCAGCGCCATCAACGGAAAGCCGGTGTACAGCAGCCGGTTCACATCGTCCATCATATCCGTATTCACCCGCACGGCCACACCGCCCTCTGCAATGGCTTTGGCGATCTTCTCATACGCCCGCACGGCACTGGGGTCCGTCTGCGCATAATGGTTGTCATACGTATAGGCCAGGGTGTAGGCGGCAGGCGCAGCCGTGGTCGTCTCCTCCTTGCCATCCTTCGAGCAGGCAGAGAACAGTCCCACCGTCAGTACCAGTGCCAGCAGTATAGAAATCATCTTTTTCATAAAACACCTCAACGCAGTTGAGCAAACAAATGCTCCGTATTTGCAAAAAAAGTTTGGTAAGCCCGGCAATAATCCGTGCCCACTCGGTTGCGCTTGCAGCCGCCGCCCCGACAAAGCGTGAACCAGCGGCAGGTCTTGCACGCTGGGGGCAACTGAAAAGAATTCTTTAAGAATTCCACCATCTTTTCACTATGGAAAAAGCCGTCAAAATCCCCGGCACAGATATTGCCCAGGTACCAATCATCGGTACAGTAAAAGTCACAGGGGTAGGTACTGCCGTCCGCCTCCACCACAAACTGGGTAGCGCAGGTGCCGTTCATACCACACTGCTCTGCATTCTGTCCCCGAGCCAGCAGCAAGTAATTGTCAAACATACGCACAGACACCGGGTTACCCCGCAGGGCATCGTTGGCATACAGCTTGAACCCCTGCTGCAAAAAGGCGGCGTAGTCGTCATCGGTCATAAACAGATCCTCCGGCGCATCCATGGCAATGGGGCGCAGACAGGGTATGTACTGCAAGTGGCGCAGCCCCTGCTGCTTAAAGAAGCGATAGGACGATCGCACATGGGTAGCGCCATAAGCGGTGAGCACCGAGAGAATATTAAAAGGCACCCTGCGCCGAGTCAGCAGCTGCACACCGCGAAACACATCATCAAAGGAGCTGCGTCCGTCCGGGTACACCCGGTAACGGTTGCCCTCCCGGTCACCGTCCAGAGACACGCCCACCAAGCAGCCGTATTCCAAAAACAGGTCGCACCATTCGTCGTCCAGCAAAGTACCGTTGGTCTGCACGCAGAACTGGACGGTCACGCCGGGGCGCTGCCGTTCCTTGCAAGAGGAGAAGAAAAAGCGAAAGAAGTCTTTCCCCGCCAGCAGCGGTTCCCCGCCCTGAAAGGTAAAATATACCGGTCCGTCCCCGGCAAAAGTCAGAGCCTTGTCCATCACCTGCAAGGCGGTGTCCCGGGTCATATAGCCCTTGTTCTCCGTCTGCCGGGTAGCGGCCAGGTCGTGGTAAAAGCAGTATTTACACCGCAGATTGCAGTTGCCGGAAGCCGGTTTGAGCATCACTGAAATAGGCATAAGCGCCTCCGTTAGCGTACTTGAATTTGGGACAGCACCTGCCCCACCTTTTGGTGCAGCACCAGGTCTGCCAGCTTGTCCGCCGGGGTAGGATCCCGGTTAATGAGCACAAAATGCTCCCCCTGAAAGTAGCGGATAAAGCCCGCCGCCGGGTACACAGAAAGAGATGTACCCGCCACGATCAGGCAGTCCGCCCGGGCAATGGCATGCACGGCGCCCTCTACGGTCTGTTGGTCAAGTCCTTCCTCATACAGCACCACATCCGGCTTGATAATTCCACCGCAAGCGCACCGGGGTATGCCGACAGCCTCTGCCACCGCCTCCACACCGTAGGCTCTGCCGCAGCGCATACAGTGATTACGCAGCACGGAGCCGTGGAGCTCATATACCGTGCGGCTGCCCGCTGCCTGGTGCAGGCCGTCAATGTTCTGGGTCACCACAGCGGTGCACTTGCCTGCTTGCTCCAGCTCTGCCAATTTGTAATGGGCAGCGTTGGGCTTGGCATGCGGACACAGCATTTTGCTGCGGTAAAAGCGGTAGAATTCCGCCGGGTTCTCGTCAAAAAAGCTGCGAGAAAGGATCTGCTCCGGCGGATAGTCGTATTGCTGATGATACAAGCCGTCCACACTGCGAAAGTCCGGAATACCGCTCTCGGTAGACACCCCGGCGCCGCCAAAAAAGACGATGCGCCAAGAACGATCTACAATTTCCTGTAAAGTCATCCTTTAATCCTCACTGCGGCGCGCGCCACGGGGCTTTGAGCAGTCACGCCGTTTGTTTTGGTTTGCGCCACCAGGCGATAGGCGGCGGTTTTGCCCCGCTTGGGGGCTGTGTCGATATAGCGGGTGCCGGTGCGCGTTACCACCCGGCGGTATTTGCCGCGGATGCTGCCGTCTCTACGGTACAACACATATTGCTTGGCGCCGGGTACCGCTTTCCATTGCAGGGCGATCTTGCCCTTATTTTTGCCGCTGCGGATCCGGCCGCCTACCAGGCGGGTACTGCCTATGGTTGAGAATTTCATATTCTTGCTGCCCTGAGCGATTCCCTGCCCCTTGGTGTTGCCGGTAAGCCGATCGCCCACGGTGGTCAGGGCGGTTCCCGGCTGGGAACTCATCCCATAGCGACGGCAGCCGCTGATCCGATTGCTGCCGGTGGCGGCTGTGCTCTTCTCCGCCAGGCAAATACCGTTATGACCCATTGCCTGAATGGTATTGCGCAGCAGGCGCGCCTTTTTGCTCCGCTGCACAAAAATGCCGTTGGTGGCCCCGGTGCGAATGGTGTTTTCCGTCACCTCTACCCCGTTGCTGTCCACAATGCAAACGGCGCTGGAGCGGCTGTCCGTTACCGTGTTGCTCCGCAGCTCGTTGCTGTGGGAGGCGTCCATACACTTCAGCCCGTTGTGTAGGGCGGTGCAAGTATTTTTCTCGATCAAATTACCACTGCTGCCGTGAAGGAGAATTCCCACAGTGGTCCCCGCCGCCGCACCGGTATGGATAATGCGGTTGTCTGCAAGCGTGCAGTTTTGCAGATCGGTGCCGGTGATCCCGCCGCCGGTGGTGGTAATGGTGTTACCACTGACCGTCAGGTTATAGACCGCATAATTTCCGGCAGGCATTTTGCCGGTGGCCTTGCCGCCGTACAGAAACATACCCCTGGGCTTGTCCATCTCCGCTGTTTGACAAACGGTGATGGTATTGTCGGCAATGCGGCTGCCGCAGTCCGTATTGCGCTTACCCAGCACCTTGCCGCTGCCGTCGGTGAACACATCGGTCACGCCGCTGTTTTTGCACATATAATATGCCACACCCCGACCGCAGTCGGTGATGGTGTTCTTCTCGATCACTGTGTCCACATAATTGGTGCACACAATAGCCGTGCCTTGCAGGCGCCGAAAGGTGTTGCCACGAATGGTAACGCCCTTCTGATACCGCCCGGCAAAGGCGTTGCGGGTGCCTACCCCGCAGATCAGGTCCTGAAACGTGCAGTCCTCTACGGTGATCTTTTGGTTCATCGTGCCGTCATAGGCCGGAAAGTTGGCGAAGTGCCGATTTTTCTCTAAAATATCAATTTGCAGCGCCTCCGCACTGCTCTCCGTTTGATTGGTCTGACCGGAGAACAGGCAGTTTACGAACCGCACATTGTACCCGGCGGCCAATTCTGCGTGGTGGGAGTCTGTGTTGTTGAGAAATGCCGTGCCGTCCACGGTCACATTCTTGCAATGCGCCAGGCGCAGCAGGCAGGAGCCGTTGGTATTGCCCGGCGCATAATCCAGCGTGCCGCCCCGCAGCGTGCAGTTCTCCAACGCAGAATATCCGGTGTAGTCCTTGCCGGTACGGTCCCGATTGGGTGAGATAAAGATGTTACCCTTGCCTGCATTGGCATTGAGCAGGGTCACCCCTGTCAGATTCAGGGTCATATCAGACGCCAGCACAGCGCTCTTTGTCATTCGATATTCCCCGGGGGTCACGGTAACCGTGCAGGTGCCGTAGGCGCCGCTGCGCACCGTGTCCAGCGCTGATTGCAGCGCCGGGCAAGCGTTCTCCGGATCCATGGGCGCAGCGTAGCGCACCTGCCCGCTGCTGTCCCGCACAGTCACGCTCTCCCCTGCATAAGCAGCAAAGGGCGCGCCCGCCACCGCCAGTAGCAGCCAAAAGGCCAAAAACAGCGGAAGACACCGGCGAAAAAAACGCATTTTTTGCATAAAAACTAAAAACTCCCTCTTTACTTCTATTCCTGTATATATTAGTATAGTAGACTGAAAGTGTCAAGAAAGCAGGTGCGTTTTTTTGAAAAAAGCATTGATCGCCATGAGCGGCGGCGTGGACAGCTCCGTGGCCGCCAAGCTGATGTTGGACGCCGGGTACGACTGTATGGGCGCCACCATGAAGCTGTTTGACAGCGACGATATTTTGATGGCCCAGCGGGAAAAGACCTGCTGCTCCCTGTCCGATGTGGAGGACGCCCGCAGCGTGGCCCGCCGACTGGGTATGCCCTATCAAGTGTTCAATTTTAAAGGTGACTTTAAGGAAAAGGTCATTGATAAATTTATTGCCACCTATGAGGCAGGCGGCACCCCCAACCCCTGCATTGACTGCAACAAATGCTTAAAATTTGACACCCTGTGTCGCCGCGCCATCACCCTGGGCTATGACTATGTGGTCACCGGCCACTACGCCCGCATTGACTGCGTGGACGGCCGCTATCGGCTGCGCAAGGCGCTGGACGACAAAAAGGACCAAAGCTATGTGCTCTATAATCTATCCCAGGAGCAGCTGGCCCACACCCTGTTTCCCCTGGGTGAGCTGCATAAGGACCAGGTGCGCGCCATTGCAGAGGAAAACGGCTTTATCAACGCCCACAAAAGAGAAAGCCAGGACATTTGCTTTGTGCCGGACGGGGACTACGCCGCCTTTATTGAAAGCTATACCGGCCGCCACTATCCCCCCGGGGATTTTGTAGACACACAGGGGAATGTGCTGGGCCGCCACAAGGGCATCATTCGCTACACCATCGGCCAGCGCCGAGGGCTGGGTCTTGCGCTGCCGGCGCCGCTGTATGTGTGCAAGAAGGATCCGGAAAGCAACACGGTGACCCTGTGCCCCAACGACCAACTGAACAGTACGGTGGTGCGGGTGACCGAGTTCAACTGGCTGAGCATTGCAGCGCCTGCCGAACCGCTGCATGCTGCTGCCAAGATCCGCTATAATATGCACCAGGCGCCCTGCACCGTAGAGGTGCTGCCCGGCGGCGATGTGCAGCTGACCTTTGACACGCCGCAGCGAGCGGTGACCCCCGGTCAGGCTGCCGTTATTTATGACGGCGACACGGTACTGGGCGGCGGACGCATTGTGTAGCTGCAATTCATCGCTTTAACTTGCTAAAGAATTTCGTTGACAAAGCCCGCCTGCAGTGCTATAATTTTCACACAGTCCTATAAGATGATTATAAGTTAGCCAGGAAGGACCTAAATCCTATGACGGATTATTCCATTACCCTGCCCTCCTATTCCATCGGCGAGCAGGTTTACAAGCAAATTCCAACGGTGTGCGCCCCCTTTGGCGCCACAGCGGTGGTGATCGGCGGACACAAAGCCATGGCAGCGGTGCGGGAGCGCCTGCTGGCCGCGATCCAAGGCAGCGCCGTGACCATTACGGATTTTGTGTGGTACGGCGGCGAGGCCAGCCGGGAGAACATTGCTGCCTTGGCAGAGAACCCGGCAGTGGCAGCAGCAGATATGATCTTTGCTGTTGGCGGCGGCAAGGCACTGGACACCGGCAAAGCCTATGGGGAAGAAAGCGGCAAGCCGGTATTCACCTTTCCCACCATTGCCTCCACCTGCGCGGCCACCACGGCAGTATCGATTCTGTACCACGCAGACGGCACCTTTTTGGCGCCGGATTTTCACAAAGCGCCGCCGGTGCATGCCTTTATTCTGCCCTCGGTGATTGCAGCCGCCCCACGGCGCTACATTTGGGCCGGTATGGGCGACACTTACGCCAAGTATTTTGAGGCGGAGATGAGTTCCCGAGGTGAAGCGCTGGTGCACTACCATGCCCTGGGTGTAAATGTGAGCCGAATGTGCTTGGACCCGCTGCTCACCTACGGTGCACAGGCCATGGCAGATATAGATGCCGAGCGCTGCACCTATGCAGTGGAGCAAGTGATTCTGGCTATCATCGTTACCACCGGCATTGCCTCTATTTTGTTGACGGCAGAGCATATTGTGGATTACAATTCCGGCCTGGCGCACGCCGTGTTTTACGCGCTCACCGCCTGGCCCCATATTGAGGCGCGCCACCTGCACGGTGAAGTAGTGGGCTTTGGCGTGCTCATTCTGCTGCTGACCGACGGCAATTTGGACGGCTTCCGCCGGATGTACGCTTTCAACAGAAGCGTGGGACTCCCCACCGCCCTCTCCCAAGTGGAGATGACCGGTGCCGATGTGGAAAAGCTGGTGCCCCTGGTAGCCAAAATGCCGGACATTGCCCACAACCCCTACACCATAACCGAGGAAATGCTGCGCAAAGCCTTTGCAGACCTCGATTATTATAATCAACACCAAGCGTTTAAGGAGAATGAATGATGAAAAAGTTTTTTACCACCCTGCTGTGCCTGGCACTGGTTGCCGGCCTGTTCGCCGCCTGCTCCGGCAGCAAAGATAACAATGCCAAAGCAGACAGCAAGAAAGTGGGTATTGCCGTGCTGTCCGAGAACGGCGCCTTTACCGATATGCGTGCCGGGATCGAGTCTAAGCTGAAAGAGAAGTACGGCGACAATGTGACCTGCGTGTATAAGAACGCTGCCGGTGACGCCGCCAGCCTGAGCACCATTGTGTCTGACTTTGACAACGGCGATTATGACGCAGTATTCACCATCGCCACTCCGGCCACGCAGGCGTTTGTGAACTTGGAGTCCGAAACCCCTTGCTTCTTCTGCGCCGTGTCCGACCCGGTAGCTGCCAAAGTCATGACCGCGCTGGACACCCCGGACAAAAACGCTACCGGTACTTCCAACGCCATTCCGGTATCTGAGATCATTGACATGGGCTACAAGCTGACCCCGGATGTAAAAAAATGGGGCTTTATTTACTCCACCAGCCAGGTGAACGCCACCTCCACCGTTAAGGCGGCCGAGAAGTACCTGGACAGCAAGAAAATCGCTTATGCGGAAAAGACCGTGGAAAACTCCGCCGATGTGAAGTCCGTCACCCAGTCCCTGATTGACGGCGGCTGTGATGTAATCTTCGTACCCAACGACTCTGCGGTACAGGACGGTGTGTCTGCCCTGACAGAGCTGTGCCAGGAGAAGAAGATTCCCACCTACTGCTCCTCTGCCACCACGGTTGCCTCCGGCTGCACCGCCACCCTGGCCATTGATGACAAGGGCATCGGCGAAAAGACCGCAGAAATGGCTATTCAGTATTTTGACGGCAAAAAGGTAGCGGAGATCCCCGCCCAGGTGTGCGGCATCGACTACTGCTCCGTAAACAAGACAGCACTGGCTGCCGGCGGTTTGGCTACCCCCACCAAGGATACCGTTGGCTATGAGGTCAAGGTGCTGGAAGCAGCAAAATA
>OODL01001908.1_pt1 | contig 15505 bp, 9 predicted proteins | sample 1671181 | NCBI WGS metagenome assembly OODL01 (sample SAMN06348130, study PRJEB24527) | human gut metagenome | biome: human gut; feature: ankylosing spondylitis patient; material: feces | host: Homo sapiens | place: China | collected 2015-10 | reverse complement strand
GGATAGGGATTCCGATAATAAATAAGAAATGCTGTTTGGGAGGGAATCATAGATAGTTTCTAAAAAGTGTAATCTTTGGAGTGATTTGTATTTGTTTATAAACCAAATAGATATATACTTGCTCCAATTGGTTCTACTACTATTTTCTTCAAGGGAGCAAAAAAAAAAATTCCATTTTTCACTAGGGATTGTTTTTGATTTAGGGTTATATAATATATAACAAAAAAATTATAGAGATACTTATTGATTCGTAAAAAAAACATTAAAGGATCCATGAAAAAGTACATATCTGTTTTTTTTGATAGTTTGAAGTATCATTTACGAATGGTGAGGCATGTCGTTTTATCAGAATCCCGACTACGTCGCAGTTTATAGGAAGCATTTTGAAGTTTATCCATTTTTAATATAAAAAACATTAGCCTATGGAAATAAGAGAGACTATTTTTTAGAATTAAAATGAGAGAGGAGAATTATTTTTTTAGTATTCGAATACCTATAATACACGTATGTATAGAAGAAATCTAAAAGCAATTATTGTAGCTTTCGTACTGGTTTCTGGTTTTGGAATCGGTACTGCTGCGCATGTCAGCGCAGCTGATACGATGTCGCCACAAGGAGCGGCACAATCGAAGAGTGTAAATCAAAATGTTGCCACGGGGACAAAAGTGGTAACGGGTACAGTTACCGATCCGTCGGGAGAGACTCTTATCGGCCTCACGGTAAAAGTTTCCGGTACAAATGTGGCCGTAGCGACAGATCTCGATGGTAACTACTCGATCAAGGTTCCTGCGGGGAGTAACGAATTGGAGTTTTCCTACATCGGTTATCAAACCATCAAGCGCGCTATCAACGGGCAGAGCAAGATAGATGTAGTTATGCAGGACAATTCCGAGGTGCTCGACGAAGTCGTTGTAACCGCCATGGGTATCACCCGTAAAGAATCGTCTTTGACCTATGCGACCCAAGAAATTAAGGGAGATGATTTAATGAAGGTGCAAGATGCCAACTTCGTGAACTCGCTTCAAGGGAAGGCAGCCGGTGTAACTATCACTCAAAGTGCCGGTGGAGCCGGTGGTACTTCAAAAATCCTGTTGCGTGGTAACAAATCAGTTATGGGTAACAACAGCCCCTTGATCGTTATCGACGGTATACCTATGACTAACCAAGTCGGTGGAGCGGCTTCTTCTTGGGCTGGTGGCGAGAGCCTCACTTATTCGAGTTCTTCGGAGGGTGGGGATGCTCTTTCCTTGATTAATCCCGACGATATCGAGAGCATCAACATTTTGAAGGGTGCTAATGCGGCTGCTCTTTACGGTAGTGCTGCGGCCAACGGCGTGCTTATGATTACGACCAAGAAAGGTAAAGAGGGTCGTGTATCGGTAAGTGTCAATTCGAATGTGACTTTTGAAAATCCGTTGGTACTTCCTCAGATACAGAATGTATATGGTGCAAATGTAAATCTGGCAGCCAATACTCTTACTACTGAAAGTTGGGGCAAAAAGATTTCTGAAATGACACCCGAGGAGCTCAATTACAGTGGAGCTAAGTTGCGTAATTATGCAAAAGACGATATTTCCGACTTTTTCGAGACAGGTGCGACTTACAACAACTCGGTATCGGTAAGTGGTGGTACTGAGAAAGTACGTTCCTATTTCTCTTATGCCAACTCCTACGCCGACGGTATGGTTCCCAATAATACTTATCAACGAAATACTTTTTCATTCCGTCAGAGTTATTCTTTGTTCAACAAGAAGTTGAATGTCGATTTGTCATTGAACTATGTGCATGCGCAGACAAAGAATCGTCCGGGCGGAGGTACGGTCATGAACCCGTTATATGATTTGTATCGTATGCCGCGTAACATCGATATGGATTATTATAAGAAAAATTATCGAGGAGAAGGCACGTGGACTTCAAACATCTACGGATATTATAATGATCAGAAACAGTGGGTTCCCGATGGTACTATTGAGTTGTCTGGACCGATGCAACAATGGGCCTATTTTTCACCGGGTAACAATAATCCCTATTGGATAACGAATGCCAATAAAGGACAGACCGAGGAGGAAAGAGCCTATGGATATATTACGGCAAGCTATGAAATCATTCCCGGCTTGAAGATACAAGGCCGTTTGAACATGGACCGTGCCAAGTATAAAGGATTTACAAAGAGAATGGCCACTACGCAAAACGTAGCCGCTATCGAGGACTATGGTATGTATGGACAGGATCTCATTTGGAGCAACGATGTCTATGTCGATGCCATGTTGAGTTACAACAAGGAAATCAAAGATTTCTCTGTATCGGCATCGGCCGGTTGGGTGGGACACACCGTTAAAGGAGAGACCCAAAAGTTGTGGACGAGAGCCACCTATTTCTCCTATACCGACATGAATCAGCTACCGACCCGTATTAACTTCTTTGAGCCTCTGGCGTCATGGGGAGGAAGCAATATGAATGAGTATTCCTTGTCTTCCAACTGGGATAAAGGTCTTTTCTTTACGGGACAAGTAGGATACAAAGATTATGTCTATTTGGAAGGTAGCTATCGCCAAGACTGGTATCGGGCTTTCAAACAATTCGAATATCGGGGTACTCCCGATAATTATGGCTATTTCTCGGTCGGAGCCAATACGTTAATGCATCGCTACATTTCTTTGCCCGAATTTATTACACACTTGAAACTCCGTGCTTCTTACTCCGAAGTAGGTAACTCTATTCCTAATGAGGTGTTTAATAAAGGTAAAGCTGATTTAGCAACCGGAGCGATCGCTTCGTCTACCTATGGCTATTTCGATAATCCTATTCCCGAAACTTCAAAATCATTCGAAGCCGGATTCGATGTATCGTTCTTCGATAGTTCGTTGAACTGGGATTTGACGTATTATCACACGGGATTGTATAATAACTATTTCCTACAAGCTACTACGGGAGGTAAGTCCAAACCTGTAAATACCGGTTTGATTTGTAATCAAGGTATCGAAACCACCGTTTCCTATTCGTTGGGCTTTGCCAAAGATTGGATGTGGCGTACTTCGGTGAATTTCTCGTACAACGACAACAAGATTGTAAAGACATTCAAAGATGAACAAGGAAAGTCGTCTAAGCTCGAACAAAAAATTGCCGGTGGTAATATTGTGGTAAGGTACGACGAAGGCGGTTCTTACGGCGATATGTATGCCCTCGATTTTCGTCGCAATGACGATGGTAGTATTTATTTAAGTTCTAACGGAGCACCTCAGTTAAGTAACAATAGTTATGTCTACTTGGGCAATATGAATTCTAAATTCCAATTGGGATGGGGAAATACGATTTCTTGGAAAGACCTTTCTCTTTATTTCTTGGTGAGCGGTCGTATCGGTGGCAAGGTCATCTCGTTGACCGAGGCTTATCTCGATTATCAAGGTGTATCTAAGCGAGTGGGAGATGCTCGTTTGGCAGCCGAAGCAAATCCCGATTTACAATGGAACGGAAAGCCGGCTATGGTAATGCCAGACGGTAATTTGGCTCCTATTGAAGAATATTACAAAGCAGTAGGTGGTAATATGTTTGGTTCGCAATATGTTTATGATGCCACCAATTTCCGTCTGGCAGAACTTTCGTTAGGTTATTCTTTCCATAATCTTTTTGGAGGAGTTATCAGTAACCTCTCGCTGTCAGTCGTAGGCCGCAACTTGTTCTTCATCTATAAGGATGCTCCGGTCGATCCCGATATCGCCCTCTCTACCAAAAACGGTTTGGGTGCGTTCGATATCTTCAATATGCCGGCAACCCGTTCGGTCGGTGTGAATTTGAAAATTGATTTTTAGTAGTAAATAATGAATAGATATATGAAAAAAACTGTTTTAGCGGCATTTGGTGCATTGCTTTCTGTTGTGAGCTTGCACTCATGTTTAGATTTCGATATGCCCACCGATACCTTTACTGGTGGTGATACCGAATTGGATCCGATAGTCTACAAAGGTAAAGCCGATAGTATAGATTATAGAAAAGAGATTTCAGAAGAAGGTTTTGCGTTTGCCGAGAAAGAATTAAACAATTATTTCTTTCAATTACAAACGGTACAATATTGTATGAGAGGAGGAAAAGAAGGCCAGCTTCCCGGAGCTCACCAATATCAATATGTGTATAATATAACCGTCGATAACTATGCCGGCTATTTATGCGTTCCTCATAACTTCTCACATGGGGGAGACGGTATTTTATCTTCTACTTACTATTACAATCGAGGATATTGCGATGGCCCTTATGGCGCTTTTCTCATGGTGAAAAACAATTTGGTGAACATGTTGAATCACCCTCATATCGACTCTATCCCCGAGATGAAAGCGATAGGACTATTGCTTTACAATTATTCGGCACAGGAGATGGTCGACCTGTATGGCTCTATTCCCTATGTAGATCACAAGAATAATAAGGAAACGAATCCATTTACCTTCAATAAGATGGCCGATATTTATGAAACTATCGTAGATAATCTGGATACGATCAATGCTTGTTTGAAACATTATGAGCAACGTCCGGGGTGGTACAAAAGTCGTTTGAATGGTATCTTGCAACAAAGTGACTGGGTAACGAAAGATTTTAGTATTGACACATGGAGACGTTTTGCCAATTCGTTAAAACTTCGTATGGCTATGCATATTGTGAAAGTTGATCGGACAAAAGCTCAAAAATGGGCACAAGAAGCTGTTACCGAAGGTGTAATCGAAACGGAAAATCAAGAAATAGCTTTGGATCCAGTCGTTTCAGGGTTTACCCATCCATTGGTCGATATTAGCAAATTATGGGGCGATTCCCGGTTGAATGCTTCGTTTGAGAGCTTACTGTTCAGTTTGAAGCATCCTTATGTACAAGACGATTATGCGTTGTTCGAGAAAAATTCTTCTCAGATTGTCAATGAAACAAATCCTGAGGAAATAGAACCTACCAATTCTCGGATTGTAGGGCTACGAGCTGGTATATCCATGGTTTCGGGTCAAACAGTGAGTGTTAACCCCCGTATCGCTTATTCGGCAGTTTCTTCCAATCGTATCAGTATGGCTCCGTTATACCTGATGAAACTTTCAGAAGTTCAGTTCCTTCGTGCGGAAGGTGCAGTGCGTAACTGGGCGATGGGTGGTTCTGCCCAATCTTTTTATGAAGCAGGCATTCGTAGCGCTCAGTTGGATCAACGTACAAATTCGCAATATGGACAGAAAGTCGATGAGTATATGAGTGTGGAAGAACCGGTCGCTTATGCGTATACCGACCCGATGGACCATACCAATGATATAGCCAGTGTAACCAAAATCGGTGTTAAATGGAACGAAGGCGATACGCCGGAAACCAAATTGGAAAAAATCATCACTCAGAAGTATATTGCCGGGTTCCCCTATTCCTATGAAGCATGGAACGATTTGCGCCGTACGGGCTATCCGAAGATATTCCCCGTATTGAATGTCGAGGACGGTGACGGCAGTTTGGTACAAGGCGACCTTATTCGGAAAATTCCTTTGCCGGGAAGGGACACGAGTGCAGGTTTGTCCGATATTCAGACCTCTGGTATAGAGGCTTTGGGGGGGACCGATACACAAGGTACTCGTGTTTGGTGGGACGTAGAAGGTTCCAATTTCTAATGAAATGGTTTAGAGGGCAGGGGAGCTGTCGCTCCTCTTCTCTCTACTATTTATAATAGTTACAAAATTTATAATTTAATGTTTTTTTATCATGAAGAAGTTTACTGTATGCGGTGCGGCTGTGGCTCTATGCTGTCTGGCCGGCAACGTGCAGGCGCAAGAACCGGAATATCCGGCGTCTGCATCGACAGAAGTTTTTGACTTTACACCGTGGAATGATGACAAGTTATTGCTGTTATTCGCTCAGGCGGCTGATGAAGGACGTAAGTACCCGACCAAAGAAGAGTTTGAAGCTGCCGGTTTTAATCTCGATCTGGAATTCTCCCGTTCGCACGTACGCCCGGCAGTTATTATGGAAGATGCAGCCAAAAACATTGTTGCCGATGTGTATCCCACCCGTCGGTTGTGGATGAACACACCGACCGGACAAGGTGAAAGTGTCGGTGGCTATCCCAGCTCCGAATTCCATAGCGATGTATTCTCTATGTGGAACTATACGAATTTATATGGTGCTTGGAACCACACTATATTACAAGCTCCGGGTTCTTGGGCCGATGCCGCTCACAAGAATGGGACGCACATGTTCTCGGGTATTAAGTTTTTCGAGTCTTGGGGAACAACTTCAAGTGAGTATATCAAGCTTATTACAAAGAAAAACGAGAAAGGAGAATACGTGTATGTAGATGCCTTTTTGAATGCTCTTTTGTTCTTGGGATTGGACGGTATAAACTACAATTTCGAGGATTCGGGCTATCAGCAGACTGACGTTGTCGGATTCCATCAAGCGCTTTACAAAAGAGCGAAAGAGATAGGGTTCGACAGCTTCCATATTGGTTTGTACACCAGTAGTTCTTCACTCTCGACACGTACTGCAAATGCCCTTTATGGAACAAAAGCGAACGGTAAAACCGCTGACTTAATGTTGAATTATTCGGGAGGAGATTTTGCAACACAATATATGGCTTCGTCGGTTCAAGCGGCAGAAACTGCTTACGGTACGGCCGACGGTTTATATGCCGGTGGTTGGTATCGTCACATGGATCTTAGCTGGCCTCTCTTGAATCAAGATGAAGCGACGAAGAGATGTGGTCTTTGCCTTTGGGGAGAGCACAAAATCAGTCGTTTCTTCCAATATGTAGTGGGAAAAGACCCCATGGATATGCAAACGAACTATCAAAAGTTGTTGGAAAAAGGATTCTCGGGGGGGTATCGCACACCGATCCAACGTCCGGCTCCTTCGTATACTAATGTATTCCAAGTAGAAAATGCCAGTGAAGCAGATACGCAATTAGCCGAATTCTGCGGATTGGCCGAATTTATACCGGAACGTACGGCTATTCAAGGCGATCTGCCGTTCAATACCTATTTCTCATTGGGAAATGGAGATTTCTATGCTTATAAAGGTAAAAAAACACTGGGTAGCTGGTACAATATGGGACAACAAGACTATGTACCGACCTATCGTTGGTTAATCTATCAAACGGGGACAACGAACCGTTCGACGGATATCGATGCTGAATTTACTCATGAGGATGCTTATATCGGTGGATCTGCCCTCCGTTTGAAAGGAACTCCTACTTCGACGGGATCTGATGTAGTGCTTTATCGTGCCAAACTGACTGTTTCTGGGAACAATGCAACAGCCAAACTGGCCGTGAAATCGGGTATCGAGGGAAGTAATGCTTCCAATCTGTATCTCATCTTGAAGAAATTTGACGACAATGCATGGTTGGAATTCCCTGTGGGCGACTTGAAAGGCGCTACTTGGGAAGAAAAAGAAATAGCTCTCAGCGGTATCAACCAAAACGATGTAATCGAATATATCGGTCTGCGTGTGAAAGGTTCGGCATCGGACAGCTATAAAATGCTCGTAGGACAGTTGCAATTATGCGATGACCGCTCTGCTGTGAAACCCGCTGATATCGACGATTTGAGTGTAGTTACAGAAGTGAAGGAAGAAACGACTTCTTCGATGTCTGTAAAATTGACTTGGAGTGTCGATTATACTGGATTTAGTCCTGCCCGCAAAGATTATGGTATGGTTTACAACGACGAGGTAAATATCGATCATTTTGAAATTTTGTATAAGAATGGAGAAGACGGACGAGTATCGGAAGTAGGACGTACTTCCACTTGGTCGGCTTATGTAGGTAATATTCAATTTGAAGATGAAAACGACGATCCCTATATCGGTGTTCGTTCGGTATCAGTCGATTTGAAATCGTATTCTCCGGTGGTGTGGACGCATGTACCTCGTGCCACGGGGTCTTTACCCGAGCCCGATACCGATTTGTATGGAAAAACTTATTTGAATCTCGAATCGGAAGGTGTTGAGACAGCTCAAAAATATCGTTATGTTTCATCGCTTGTTACTACGGGTGCAACTGAAAATTTGAACTATACATCGAATACACCTGTTGGAGGTGATAACTATTTGAGAGTAACCGACCAAAAACTGAAAGTAGAACAAGGCCAGAAAGTAACGGTTAAGTTTGCAGGACGAGTTAACGGTAGCGACGATGGTTTGAAGTGGTGTTTGGGTAAAGCCTATGTAGATTGGAATCTCGATTATGTATTCGATGCTAGTACAGACGAATTAGTAATGGAGGTAGGTACGTTAAATGCAGGAACCGATTCTATCGCAACAGGTTGTACCTTCATTCTTAATGTTCCCGAGGATGCGGCAGTGGGTACAAGTCGTTTCCGTATGGTATTCTCTGATGCTTGGTTTACTCACCCCGGACCTACGGGAGGTACGGCAAAAGGATTCTCGATCGATTTCGATGTGGAAGTAACCGGATCGAATCCCGGACGTGAACCGGAAAAAACATATGCCGACTACCGTGATCAAGGTGTTGCCGATGAACCCGATGGATTAGATGTATCTGGAATCGAAGATGTCGTAAATGGCAACGGAAACGGTGTATCGTCTGTTTCTTCGCTGTATCCTACGGTAGCTACCGATGTAATCTATTTCAACAATGTAGATAAGGCTTGGATATATACGGTCGATGGACAGTTGGTTAAATATGTAAACAACAATCCCGAATCTGTGAATGTCTCCGATCTGTCTTCTGCTATGTATGTAGTGAAGATGCAGAAAGGCAATGTGGTACGTAGCCAGAAGATGTTCAAGAAATAAAGAAGATTGTTTCAGGTTAATAACAGTCTGAAAAGACTGCCTCTCTCGAAAGGTTATCCGATGTGATATCGGGTAACCTTTCTTTTTTTATGTTTTTCGAAAACAATTTATTCCCCTTGTCGATTCATGTATCATGACGGTCGATAATACGACAGTAGAAGGAACGGAATGCACGATTTCGTTTTTATTTTCTGGGTCGCAAATCGGTAAGAAAAGGCTTTAATACGCTTTTTATGAACTTGATAAGAAAAAAATAGGACAGATTTATTTTAATTCTTAACTTTACTCTGTTTTTTGGAAATTTCTTTTTTTAATTCGTTCTGGAATACATAGATTCTTTCGGACACAAATGCTTTGGAATATTCGGATTCATCTGCAATAGATTTTATAGAATATCCTTGTATATATTTTTCAATGATTGACCGGTCAACGTGGTTGAGCAATCGGAATATATTTGTAAATGTTTCTATATCAATCATGTCTATTGAACAAATTTGACGGCGAATTGTTCTAAATAATCTAAGTTGAAACAATTTAATTTTAGTCATAACTTTTTTATATAAAAGCCTCCGACCATAATACACGATACTAAAAAGAACAGTGAATAAATTCGTGAAATGCAAAACTCTATTTGCATTTTATTATGGATCGGAGGCCTATGTCAAACCAACCGAAATGGCAATCGCCACCACGAATTTATTCACTGTATGATACAAATATAGCGATTTGTTTTTGATTATTTTATAAAATAATCCTAGAATTTTTACTAATCTAAATTATTTTATTTTTCTTCTTTTATAAGAGATTGTAAACGTGGGCTTTGTATATTTTATAAAATGGAAGAAAATAGCGGGCAGGAGTTTTGAATTACATGTTTATTCCGATGGTTTAGTCTCTATTTGAGTAGTGATATTCAATCTTTCTTTTTTGATGTGTGTCTAAGTACGATTTGTAGAAGCCATATTTGCCAAGTTTTTTTGCACGGAATTTGCACGGTTTTGAAACAAAACGCACCTAAGCACAACAAAAATATACGAAACGTCTATCGATTGAAAGTATATTTTTTGATGAAATATATAAAGAAAAAACACTGAAAATCATTTGATAATCAGTGTTTATATTTTGTCGGGGTAGCGGGATTCGAACCCACGACCCCCTGCTCCCAAAGCAGGTGCGCTAACCGGACTGCGCTACACCCCGAATCCCATTAATCGTTTCTCGATTTTGGTGCTGCAAATTTACAGCTTTTTTTTATATCCACAACTATGCTCCCATATTTTTATCAAATTCTTTAAGGAATCATATTTGTTTACCGATGTTTTATTTTAATTTTGCAAAGATAATTTTTCATAAGAATGTCGGAGTATAATCAACGAAAATAAATCATATAATAATGTATAGAACGAATACGTGCGGAGAATTGCGGTTGAACCATGTCGGCCAAAAGGTAACGTTGGCAGGGTGGGTACAACGCAGTCGCAAAATGGGCGGAATGACATTTGTCGATCTGCGAGATAGATATGGTATCACACAGTTGGTCTTTAATCAAGAAACAGATGCCGATTTATGCGATAAAGCGAATAAATTGGGGCGTGAGTATGTCATACAGGTAACCGGTACGGTAACGGAACGGTCAAGCAAAAATACCAATCTGCCGACCGGTGAAATAGAAATCATAGCCGAAAATTTGGTCGTGTTGCATACCGCAGAGACACCGCCTTTTACTATCGAAGACGAATCGGACGGAGGAGACGATATTCGCATGCAGTATCGTTATCTCGATTTGAGACGATCGGTAGTACGCCGTAATCTCGAATTACGTCACAAGATGGCATTCGAAGTCCGCCGTTATCTCGACGAATTGAATTTCTTGGAGGTGGAGACTCCGGTGTTGATCAAGTCTACTCCCGAAGGGGCTCGTGATTTTGTAGTGCCTTCAAGAATGAATCCGGGAGAGTTTTACGCGCTCCCTCAATCGCCCCAAACATTGAAACAGTTATTGATGGTATCGGGATTCGACCGTTATTTCCAAATCGTGAAATGTTTTCGTGACGAGGATTTACGGGCAGACCGTCAGCCCGAGTTTACTCAGATAGACTGTGAAATGTCTTTTGTCGAGCAAGAAGATGTTTTGAATATTTTTGAAGGTATGATTAAACACCTGTTCAAAAAGATTCGTGGCATTGAGTTCAACGAACCGTTTTTGCGTATGACATGGGCCGACGCCATGAAATACTATGGCAGCGATAAACCCGATATGCGCTTCGGTATGAAATTCGTTGAAATGAAAGATTTAACCGAAGGACATAATTTTGTGGTGTTCGATAGTGCCGAGTATGTGGGCGGTATCTGTGCCGAAGGGTGTGCGACATATACCCGTAAGCAACTCGATGAATTGACCGAGTTCGTCAAACGTCCACAAATAGGAGCCAAAGGGTTGGTCTATGTCCGTTTCGATGAAAACGGCACGCCAAAGTCATCGGTCGACAAATTTTATTCGGCAGACGATTTGAAAAAGTGGGGCGAAAGATTCGGTGCAAAACCGGGCGACCTGTTGTTGATATTAGCTGGTCCTGCGATGAAAACCCGTAAGGCTCTTTGTGAGCTGCGGCTGGAAATGGGCTCTCGTTTGGGGTTGCGGGATAAAGATACGTTTGCACCCTTGTGGGTTATCGATTTTCCCTTGTTCGAATGGGACGAGGAGACCCAGCGCTTCTATGCCATGCATCACCCGTTTACTTCCCCGAAAGCGGAAGATATTCCTCTATTGGATAGCGATACCGGAGCCGTCAGAGCGAACGCTTACGACATGGTTATCAACGGTGTCGAATTGGGTGGCGGGTCTATCCGTATACACGACAGTGAATTGCAAGACCATATGTTCCGTTTGCTGGGATTTACCGAAGAGCAAGCATTGGATCAGTTTGGTTTCTTAATCAATGCATTCAAGTATGGAGCACCGCCTCACGGAGGTTTGGCGTTCGGTTTGGATCGTCTAGTCTCGATGTTCGCCGGATTAGATTCTATACGAGACTGCATCGCATTCCCCAAAAACAATTCCGGTCGAGATGTTATGCTTAATGCACCTTCTGTTTTGGCGGAATCCCAGTTAGAAGAACTATGTATAAAAGTGAACCCGAAGAATTAGAGATTCGTGATAATAGTTAACGATATCATAAAGGCGATAGAATCGGTCGCTCCATTGAATTGGCAAGAATCCTATGATAATGCAGGATTGCAAGTGGGCGGTCGGTTTCAATCGGTTTCGGGTGCGGTTGTTTGTCTCGATGTCACGGAAGCCGTAGTCGACGAAGCTATCTCTATGGGATATAATTTGATTGTATCTCACCATCCTTTACTCTTCAAGGGATTGAAATCGATAACGGGGAATAGTTATGTCGAGAGGATTGTCATTAAAGCTATTCAACACAACATAGCCATTTATGCAGCCCATACCAATCTCGACAATGCCCCGGAGGGGGTATCTTACAGAATGGCTCGGAAACTGGGATTGACCTCGATTCGAGTTTTAGACCCGTTATGCGGCCGACTGATAAAATTGGTTACCTATGTACCTTCGACTCATGTCGAGAGCGTAAGAAGCGCTCTTTTTGAAGCAGGAGCCGGTCATATAGGAAACTATGACAAGTGTAGTTTCGGACAAGAAGGGACAGGGACGTTTCGTGCGGGAACCTATGCTAATCCATATTGCGGTACGATAGGGGAGTTTCACCGGGAACAAGAGACGCGCTTGGAAGTGATAGTTCCTATACATGTACAAGAAGCGGTTATCGATGCGCTGAAAAGGAGCCACCCGTATGAAGAACCGGCATTCGATTTGATTCCGTTATCCAACCGATGGGAACAAGTCGGGAGCGGTGTTGTAGGAGCCTTACCGGAACCTGTCGATGAAGTGTTGGTCTTGGAAAAGCTGAAAGAAATTTTTAAGACCGGTTGCGTAAAACATTCTCCGTTGCATAACCGAAAAATTTCACGAATAGCATTATGTGGAGGAGCCGGAGCCTCATTGATAACAAAAGCTGTCATAGCCGGAGCCGATATGTTTGTTACAGGAGAGATTCGTTATCACGACTATTTCGAATTTGAATCTCATATACTATTGGCCGAAATCGGTCATTATGAGAGCGAACAATATACAAAAGAAATTTTTTGTGAGATAATTCAAAAAAAATTCCCTACCTTTGCAATCCATTCTACACAGGTAGATACAAATCCGATAAATTATTTGTAAAGTATGGCTACTGACAAAACAAAAGCAGAGAAAGAATATACAGTGGAGGAGAAGTTGAAAACACTGTATGATTTGCAAACCATTCTTTCGGAAATCGATAGAATAAAAACATTGAGGGGTGAGCTTCCTCTTGAAGTTCAAGACCTTGAAGATGAGATTGCAGGTCTTGAAACTCGTATCAAAAACTTTCATACAGAAATAGAAGACCTTAAAGCTGCTGTGTCGGCTAAAAAAGTAGAAATACAAAATGCCCAAACGCTTATAGAGAAATATACCAAGCAGCAGGATAATGTGCGGAATAATCGAGAATTTGATTTTCTGTCGAAAGAAATCGAATATCAAACGCTTGAAATTCAATTGTGCGAAAAACGTATCAATGAATTTATCGCAGCACAAGAGGCCAAGAGTAATGAAGTCGCAGCTTCGGAGGAGATTTTACAGGATCGTCAGCATATTTTGAACGAAAAGAAAAGCGAACTTGATGAAATTGTTTCGGAGACCAAACAAGATGAAGAAAAGCTGAGGGAAAAGGCCAAGAAACTTGAAAATAAAGTGGAGCCTCGTTTGTTGTCTGCATTTAAGAGAATTCGTAAGAACGCACGCAATGGTTTGGCAGTGGTTTATATTCAACGCGATTCTTGTGGAGGGTGTTTCAATCGTATTCCACCTCAAAGACAGCTCGATATCAAAATGCGTAAGAAAATTATCGTTTGTGAATATTGCGGACGTATTATGATTGACCCGGAACTTGCGGGAGTGAAAGATGTAAATTAGTAGAATTAAAATTATTTTTATAAGAAAAAGGTCATTCTGAAAATGAATGACCTTTTTTGTCTGACTTTATCACCCGTTTTAACAGGGTTATTTTGCTATTTATTAAGAAAAAACACGTTGGCTAAGTGCTTCCAAAGCTCGCTTTTTATCATCACGACGCATAACGAACGAAACATCGCAGTTATCTCCGTAAGAGATCATTCGTACAGGAATATCTTTTAAGGCTTCGACTATTTGATGTTCAAAGCCCACATTATACCATTTCAGATCACCCACAACACAAATAATTACCATATCATCTTCGACCGAAACATCGGCATATCGTTCCAGCATAGAGATTATTTTCGGCAAATGTATCTTATTGTCGATTGATAAAGATATTTCCACATTAGACGTTACGACCAAATCGATAGGTGTATGGGATTGTGCAAAGCAGTGAAATATTTTTTCGAGGAAACGGTAACACGGTATTTTATAATGAGAGCGCAACTTAATATAAGTTACGTTATCTTTGGCTGCAACAGCCTTTATTTTCCCGGTGTCGGCAGTATCGGAAATAAGCGTTCCCAGAGCTTGGGGATTCATAGTGTTGAGTAACCTTACAGGGATATTTTTTAATTTGGCCGGAAGGATGCATGTCGGATGCAAAATTTTTGCACCGAAATAAGCGAGCTTGGAGGCTTCGTCAAAAGTCAGAGTACGCACTGGTGCTGTTGTCGATACTACTCTTGGGTCGTTGTTGTGTAGTCCGTCTATGTCGGTCCATATTTGTATCTCACATGCATTCAAGGCAGAACCCAATAATGATGCAGTATAATCGCTACCGCCTCGTTGTAGGTTGTCTATTTCACCGGATACGTTACGACAAATATAACCTTGCGTAATAAACAAACGATTATTGGGATAGCGTTTTAATAATTTGCATACATTTCTTTTGATAAAGTGTATATCGGGCTCTCCGTTTCTGTCGGTACGCATGAACTCAATCGCAGGAAGCAGAACCGATACGATTCCAATTTCTTTCAAATAAATATGCATCAGTCGAGTTATCAGTAATTCGCCCTGTGACAGTATAATTTTTTCTTGTTTTGAAGAAATGGGAGATTGAGCTATTGTTTGTAACGATGAAAAAGAGCACAGAATAAACTTTTTAGCTTCTTCTATGCTCTTTGCAGAAAGATAGAGCTTATCGGCGACTTCGATATACTTGCTTTTCAAACACTCAATGTCACGTTGTGCACCGTCGATATCTCCATTAAATAGTAATGAGGCTATTTCTGCCAATGAATTGGTCGTGCCCGACATTGCCGATAGTACGACCAGATTCAACTCATTATTACAAATAAGATTTGCTACATGTTTGATTCTCTCGACGGTTCCTAATGAAGTTCCTCCGAATTTCAAGATTTTGAATTTTTCTTGTTTACGATCCATTTTCTGCTTTTCCATTTCTCACATGTCTCTATTACAGAGTTTTCGTTTTATACTTTGCAATTAAAATACCATAGTTTGAAATTTATATAATTGTTTGATTTATAATTAATTATTAAATTTAAATATAAAGGCGATATTTCCAAAATGAAAAAAGACCATATCGTTATGATAGATACGGTCTTTTTGTGATTACATTTACAAAGTATACCGAGTATTGATCAATTGATTCGTACCGGCTGTATAGGTTGCTGTTTTATCAAATCGAGTGGAACCGCTTGATATTTT